>Ga0075428_100000519_pt1 | contig 39130 bp, 35 predicted proteins | sample RhiMetdeltSRZDD2_FD_75291 | JGI IMG/M metagenome (GOLD analysis project Ga0075428, IMG submission 75291) | Populus rhizosphere microbial communities from Tennessee, USA - Rhizosphere MetaG P. deltoides SRZDD2 | ecosystem: Host-associated > Plants > Roots > Rhizosphere > Soil | place: USA... | reverse complement strand
CGACAGATCAACCGCCTCAAGAAAGAAGCCCCGGCCGCTCCGACGACCAAAGAGTGCCCTTACTGTTTTTCGCAGATCCCTCTCAAAGCGACCCGTTGCCCTGCCTGCACGTCCGAAGTGAGAGCCGCCTGAGTTAGGATGCGCCGAAGCAACGAGGAGGCCCCCATGCGCCGTTCGACGTGGATGCTCTGCACGCTCGCGCTCGTGATCGCAACCGCCGCACCGCCCGCCCTCGCGACCTCCGACGACGAGAAGCCGGGGGAGATCGGGATCCTCGCCGGCGTCGGGCTCGGCGACGAGGCGCTGGTGGGCTCCGACAACGATTCCCACGTGAATCCGCTCTTGGGGGGCCGGTTCGCATGGCACTTCACCCCGCGGATCAGCGGCTTCGTGGACGGCACCTGGGTGCCGTACTCCGGGGACACCGCGCTCTTCGGGGACGTCGCGGAGTACGCGCTCCGGCTGGGGCCGGAGTTCTACTTCAACCCGAATTCCAACTGGCAGTTCTTCCTCAACGTCGGGATCGGGGCGATGCAGTTCAAGCCGGACATCGGCGACAGCGACGGGCGCGGCTTCGCGTCGGCCGGGATCGGCCTCCGCCGCGGGTGGCAGCCGGGGGCGCTGCGCTTCGAGCTTCGCGGGGATCAGACGATCGCCGACGCCGACAACCTCGGGAGCCAGGACTTCACCGCGATCAAGCTGATGGCGGGATGGACCTGGGGGATCGGGACGGCGCCGGTCGATTCGGACGGCGACGGCGTCTACGACAAGAAGGACAAGTGCCCGGACACGCCGCGGGGCGCGAAGGTCGACGAGAAGGGCTGTCCGTCCGATGCCGACGGGGACGGCGTCTTCGACGGCATCGACCAGTGCCCCGACACGCCCAAGGGCTGGCCCGTGGACGCCCGCGGATGCCCGGTGGACACGGACGGCGACGGCGTCGTGGACGGACAGGACAAATGCCCGAACACGCCGAAGGGATGCACGGTCAACGCCGACGGATGCCCCGCCGACGCCGACGCCGACAGCGTCTGCGACGGGGTGGACCAGTGCCCGAACACGCCGAAGGGGTGCCGGGTGGACAGCCGCGGCTGCCCGATGGACACCGACGGGGACCGGGTGTGCGACGGTCTGGATCAGTGCCCCGACACCGCCAAGGGGCTGACGGTGGACGCGAAGGGCTGCCCGCCGCCACCGCCGCCTCCGCCCGCCTTCATCCCCGAGCCGAAGAAGGAGCTGGTGCTCGAGCGCGTCTACTTCGAGACCGGCAGCGCGAAGCTGAAGCCGGAATCGGCCGTGACGCTGGACAAGGCCGCCGCTTCGCTCAAGGACTTCCCCGACGTCAAGATCCAGGTCGCGGGACACACCGACAGCGTCGGCTCGGACGCGTTCAACCTGAAGCTCTCGCAGGCCCGCGCGAAGTCGGTGATGGACTACCTGATCTCGAAGGGGGTCGATCCCAAGCAGCTGACCGCGAAGGGGTACGGCGAGTCCGAGCCGATCGCCGACAACAAGACCGCCGAGGGGCGCGCGCAGAACCGGCGCGTCGGGCTGCGCCGGGCGCCGGAAGGGAACTAGCTCGAGATCAAATGCCGGAGCGCGCCGACGAGGCGCGCTCTCGGCATGAAGGTCTCCTCGAGCCCCCGGCTGAAGGGGACCGGGGTGTCGAGCCCGCCGAGGCGCTCGATCGGGGCGTCGAGGTCGTGGAAGCACTCGCGGCCGAGGGTCGCGGCGATCTCGCCGCCGAACCCCCCCGTCAGCGGCGCCTCGTGGAGGACGAGCGCTTTCGAGGTCTTGCGCACGGAGGCGGCGGCGCACGGGACGTCCCAGGGCGCCAGCGTCCGCAGGTCGATCACCTCGACCGAGAGCCCCTCGCCGGCGAGCCGCTCGGCCGCCTCGAGTGCCCAGACGACGCCGACGCCGTAGGTGACCACCGTGGCATCCCGGCCCTCTCGGGCGACGCGGGCGCGCCCGATCGGGATCGTGTACCGCCCCGCCGGCACCCGGCCCCGCGCCGACCGGTAGAGCCCCTTGTGCTCGAGGAAGAGCACCGGGTTCCCGTCGTCGAACGCGGCGAGGAGCAGCCCCTTCGCGTCGTACGGCGTCGCGGGGGCGAGGACCTTGAGCCCGGCGACGTGGGTGAACCAGGCCTCCATGTTCTGGGAGTGGAACGGCCCGGCCCCGACCCCCCCGCCGACCGGGACCCGTAGGACGACCGGGACCGGCGCTCCCCAGCGGTAGTGCGTCTTCGCCAGGTTGTTCACGATCTGGTTGAAGCCGCAGGTGATGAAGTCGCCGAACTGCATCTCGAGCATCGGGACGAACCCGTCGAGGGCGAGCCCCATCGCCGCGCCGACGGCCCCGGACTCGATGATCGGCGTGTTGCGCACGCGGTCCTTGCCGAACTCCGCCGCGAACCCCTCCGTGCACTTGAACACGCCGCCGTACTCTGCGATGTCCTGACCGAGGAGGACGACCCTCGGATCGGCCATCGCCTCGTGGAGGCCGTCCCGCACCGCGTCCACGTAGCGGATCTCCGGCGACGCCGCGATCGTCTCGGCCGGCGGCTCGCTCGCGACCGCGCGGGAGGGCGCCAGCACGTCGGCCAGCTCCGCCTCCTCGCTCGACGACGGATCGGGCGCGGCGAGGGCCTCGTCCACGATCCGGTCGATCATCGCGCGCAGTTCGGCCCGGATCGCCGAGGATCCGGCCGCGTCGAGCGCCCCGCGCTCCACGACGTGCCGCTCGAAGCGCGCGACCGGGTCCCGCGCCGCCCACTCCTCGAACAGCTCCTTCGGCACGTACGCGGTGCCGGACGCCTCCTCGTGCCCCCGCATGCGGAACGTCTTGAACTCGAGCAGCGTCGGTCCGCCTCCTCCGCGCGCGCGATCGGCCGCGGCGATCACCGCCTCGCGCACCGCGATCAGGTCGTTCCCGTCCACGACGCGCCCTTCGATCCCGTACCCGACGCCCTTGTCGGCGATGTCCTTGCAGGCGTACTGCTCCGAGACCGGTGTGGAGAGCCCGTACTGGTTGTTCTCGACGATGAAGAGCACCGGCAGCTTCCAGACGGCCGCCAGGTTGACGGCTTCGTGGAAGTCCCCCTCGCTCGTCGCCCCGTCCCCGGTGAATGCGGCGACGACCCGCCGCTCGCCGCGGAGCTGCGCCGCCAGCGCGAGCCCGTCGGCGACCGGCAGCATGGCCCCGAGGTGGCTGATCATCCCGACGATGCGATGCGGGATCGATCCGAAGTGGAAGGTGCGGTCGCGCCCCTTGGTGAACCCGCCGTCCTTGCCGAGGAGCTGGCGGAAGAGCCGCGGGAGATCGACGCCGCGCGAGGTGAACACCCCGAGGTTGCGATGCATGGGGAGGATGGTGTCGTCCGGCTCGAGGGCGGTCGCCACGCCGACCGCGATCGCCTCCTGGCCGATCCCGGAGAACCACTTGGAGAGCTTCCCCTGCCGGAGCAGGTTCAGCATCTTCTCCTCGATCATCCGGGGAAGGAGGATCGCTCGGTAGAGGGTGAGGAGGCTCTCGTCGGTCCGGGCGGCCTGCGGCATGGGCGAGATTGGAGCAGCCCCGCCGCCGGGTGTAAAGAGCGAGGCCCTCAGAGGGGCGGGATCTCCGAGGCGGCGCGGCGTGCGACCTCCTCCGCGCAGCCGAACGACAGCGTGACCCCCCCGCCGCCGTGGCCGTAGTTGTGGAGGATCACCCCCCCCGGCCGGCGCACGGTCTCGAGCCGGACCTCGGAGCGGCCGGGGCGCAGCCCGACGGCGTGGGAGAGCACCTCGGCCCCCGCGAGCTCGGGGACGACGCGCGTGCATCGCGCCACGATCGCGTCCGCCGTCGCCGGCTCGATGTCGAGGTCGAAGCGCCCCGCCTCCTCCGTGCCGCCGAGGACGGTGCAGTCGGGGCGGGGGATGACGTAGGTCAGCGGGTCCGGCTCCCCCCCGGCCTGCACGAAGCGGCGCGCGTGCCCGGGCGCGACCCGCACGATCTGGCCCCGGATCGGGTGCAGGTCGTCGTCCCGGACCAGCTCGCGAGCGGCGAGGCCGGTGCAGTTGACGACCGCGGAGGCCTCGAGCAGGAGCGCGTCGAGGCTCGTCACGGTCCGCGTCTCGATCGTGCCCCCGAGCGCGGCCACGCGCACCTCCAGCCATTTGAGGAAGACGGGCATCGCGACGACGGGGGCCGTGAACACCGAGCCCGCCGCGTACCCCCTCGGGAGCTCCTCCGGCTCGGCGGGGCGCCAGGCGTCCACCGCGTCCCGCCACCAGGGGCTCCCGTCGGCGCCCCCGGCGGAGAGATCGATCCCCTCGACCATGGTCACGCCGGTCGCGGGGTCGCGCGCGAGCTCGCGCAGCACGCGGAACGCGCGGCGGCACCACCCGAGCGCCCTTTCCGGCGGGCCGCAGCGGAACGGGTACCAGACCGCGGCGGCCACGTCCGACGTCGTGTGGGGCGATCGCTCGCGGGCGACGACGCGCACCGTGAAGCCCGATTCGAGGAGGCGGAGCGCGGACGTGAGCCCCGAGACCCCGCAGCCGACCACGATCGCCTCGCGCGTCAGCGCGGTCCGCGTGAAAGTCGCGCTCACGACGGCGAGTTTATGATAGAACGCCGCACGGTCGAGCAGGGGGAAGCCGATGCGCCTGATTCCGCGTGAACTGCAGTTCTTCGACCTGCTCGAGCAGCAGTCGAACACCGTCGTCCGCGGAGCGAAGATGCTCCAGGAGTGCCTCGAGTCGAAGGGCTCGATCGACGACATGTACCTCGCATCCAAGCGCATCCACGACGTCGAGCACGAGGGGGACGAGCTGGTCCACCGCCTGATGGAGCGCCTCAACAAGAGCTTCATCACGCCGCTCGACCGCGAGGACATCTACGAGCTGACGAGCCGTCTCGACGACGTGCTCGACTACGTGGACGCGGTCGCCAAGCGCCTCGTGACGTTCAAGATCGGCACGCCGACCCACCACGCGATCGAGCTGGGGCGGATCATCGTCCGGGGGACGGAGGAGACCGCGATCGGCGTCGCGCTCCTGCGCGATCTCAGCAAGTCGGAGGCGATCATCCGGCAGTGCGCGAAGATCAACCAGCTCGAGAACGACGCCGACCAGGTGATGCGCGACGCGCTGAACGACCTGTTCAACGGCGCCCCGAAGGACCCGCTCGAGGTCATCAAGTGGAAGGATCTGTACGAGCACCTCGAGGTCGCGACCGACAAGTGCGAGGACGTGGCCAACATCATCGAGGCCGTTCTCGTCAAGTACACCTAGCGTCTTGAGCCACGGCTTCCTCCACGATCTCGCGACGATCTTCGCGAACCCCTACGTCGCGCTGATCTTCCTCGCCGCGCTCGCGTTCGACTTCATCAACGGCTTCCACGACGCCGCGAACTCCATCGCGACGATCGTCGGCACGCGGGTCCTGCGCCCGGGCCCGGCCGTCCTGTGGGCGGCGTTCTTCAACTTCGCCGCCGCCTGGGTCTTCGGCGTCGCGGTGGCGAACACCGTCGCCAAGATGGTCCACCCGGAGTTCGTGACCGAGAACGTCATCCTCGCCGGGCTCGTCGGCGCGATCGTCTGGGACCTCGTGACCTGGTACGTCGGGCTCCCGACCAGCTCCTCGCACGCGCTGCTCGGCGGGTTCGGCGGGGCGGCGATGGCCTACGCCGGGACCTGGAACGGCGTCCTCCACACCGGGAAGTTCATGATGACGGTCGAGTTCATCGTCATCGCCCCCTTCATCGGCTTCGCGCTCGCTCTCATGCTCGCGGTCGTGGTCATCCGTGCCTTCCAACGGACGCCGTACGCGCGCGTGGACCGGTACTTCCGGATCATCCAGTTCGGGTCCGCGGCCGCGTTCTCGCTCGGGCACGGCACCAACGACGCGCAGAAGACGATGGGGATCATCGCGGCGCTCCTCTACGCGACCGTCTGGAAGGCGCAGCAGCAGGGGTTCGAGGGGGGAACGATCACCTTCCCGTTCTGGATCGTGCTCGTCTGCCACCTCGCCATCGCGCTCGGGACGCTGACGGGCGGGTGGCGGATCGTGAAGACGATGGGGATGAGGCTGACGCGCCTGAAGCCGTGGGGGGGCGCGTGCGCCGAGACCGCCGCCGCGGTGACGCTCTTCACCTCGGCGCACCTGGGCGTCCCGGTCAGCACCACGCACACGATCACCGGCGCGATCGTCGGCGTCGGCACGGTGCAGCGCTTCTCCGCGGTGCGGTGGGGGATCGCCACGCGCGTGGTCTGGGCGTGGGTGCTCACGATCCCGATGTCCGCGCTCGTCGGCGCGCTGACCTACGGGCTGATCACGCTCGCCCGCTGAACCGCGCCGCGTCGTATAATCCGCGATCACGGGAGGACCGCATGCTGACGCTCCATCATCTCGACCGATCGCCGTTCGGGTGGAAGGTGAGGATGGTCCTGGAGGAAAAGGGCGTGCCCCACCGGCTCGTGGTCCCCGCGAACAAGACCGACGACCCGTCCTTCGCGAGGCTCAACCCGTACCGGCTGACCCCCGTCCTCGAGCTCGAAGACGGCCGCGCGATCTACGAGTCCACCGTGATCAACGAGTACCTGGAGGACGCCTACCCCGACCCGGCGATGCTCCCCGCAGACCCCTACGAGCGGGCGCGCATCCGGATGATCGAGGACACGACCGACCAGTACCTCCAGGTGGCGCTCCGGGAGTTCCGCGCGGCCCAGTTCGAGTACGCGCCGCCCCTCCTGATCCGCAAGGCCCCCGACGCGATCGACCGGAAGCTCCTCGAGTCCTCCCGCGCGAAGCTGCACGAGCACCTGGCGCGACTCGAGTCGGAGCTCGCGGGGCGCAGCTACTTCGGCGGCGACCTGTTCTCGCTGGCCGACGTCGCGCTCGCGCCGCCCCTCACCGCCTCGCTCAAGCTCCTCGGGCTCCTTCCCGACAAGCGCTATCCGCTGATCGCGGCCTGGTCCGCCCGGATCGTCGAGCGCTCCTCCTACGCGAAGTCCGCCCCGAAGGAGCCGCTGCGCATCCGTGACTGAGCCGGACCGCTGGGTCCGCGTCGGCGCCGTCTCGGAGTGGACCCGGGGGCGCGGGCGCCGGGTCGAGGTCGGCGGGGCCCCGGTCGCGGTGTTCTGGGACGGCCGCGCGTGGACCGCGGTGGACGACACCTGTCCGCACATGGGGGCTTCGCTCGCCGACGGCCGCCTGCTCGGTGACGAGATCCAGTGCTCCTGGCACGAGTGGCGCTACGACCGGACGACCGGCACGTGCCCGGTGCGTCCGTGGGCCCGCGTGAGGGTTTGGCCGGTCCGGATCGAGGGGGGGGCGGTGTGGCTGGAGCCGCCGCCGGAAGAGCCGCCGCGCGACGCTCCGGCCTCGCCCGACGATCCCGAATGGCTGCGCTGGGACCCGAAGCGCTACTTCAAGGGGGGCGGCTCGGGATCGTAGGCGAGGTTGGGGCGCAGCCAGCGCTCCGCCTCCTCGACCGTCTCCCCGCGGCGGCGGGCGTAGTCCTCGACCTGATCGCGCCCGATCTTCCCCACCGAGAAGTAGCGGCTCTCCGGGTGCGCGAAGTAGAAGCCGCTCACCGAGGCGGCGGGGTGCATCGCGTAGCTCTCGGTCAGCCGGATCGACGCGGCGAGCTCCGCGTCGAGCAGCCGCCAGAGGGTCGCCTTCTCCGAGTGATCGGGGCAGGCGGGATACCCCGGCGCCGGACGGATCCCGCGGTACCGCTCGTGCACGAGATCGTCCAGCGTCGGGCGCTCCTCCCGCCCGAACCCCCACTCCACGCGCGCGCGGTAGTGGAGGCATTCCGCGAACGCCTCGGCGAGGCGGTCGGCCAGCGCCTTCGCCAGGATCGCGCCGTAGTCGTCGTGATCGGACTCGAACTTCCGGACCAGCGCGTCGAGCCCGATCCCGGTGGTGACCGCGAACGCGCCGAGATGATCTGGCCGGGGGGAGGAGACCGGCGCGATGAAGTCCGACAGGGAGAGGAGCGGCGCCCCCTCGGACTTCGCCGTCTGCTGACGCAGGAAGTGGAAGCGCAGGCGCTCGCGCTCGCGCGAGGCGTCCTCCCAGATCACGACGTCGTCCCCGTCCGCGTTGGCGGGGAAGAAGCCGTACACCCCGAACGCGTGGAGGAGACGCTTGTCCACGATCCGCAAGAGCAGCGCCTGCGCCGCCTCGAACAGCTCGCGGGCCGCGCGACCCTGCTCGGGATGCTCGAGGATCCGCGGGTAGGTCCCCTTCAGCTCCCAGGCGTGGAAGAAGGGGGTCCAGTCGACGTACGGGAGCAGCTCGTCGAGCGGGAAGGCCGCCAGCGGGCGCGTGCCGACGAACCCGGGAGGCGGCGTCTCCGCCTCCGTGTACGAGAGGGCGGGGCGGCGCGCGCGCGCGGCGGCGTAGGGCGTCAGCGGCGCGACCTCGCGCGCCGCGAACGCGGCGCGGAGCTTCGCGTCCTCGGCGCGGACGTTCGCCAGGAACGGATCGCGCAGTCCCGGGCTCGTCAGGTTCGACACCACGTCCACCGCCCGGGAGGCGTCCACGACGTGGACGACCGCGCCCGGGTACTCCGGCGCGATCCTCACGGCGGTGTGCTTCTTCGACGTCGTCGCGCCGCCGATGAGCAGCGGCGTCGTGAACCCCTGGCGCTTCATCTCCCGGGCGACGTGGACCATCTCGTCGAGCGAGGGGGTGATCAGCCCCGAGAGGCCGATGACCTGGACCCCCTGCTCGCGCGCGGTGCGCAGGATCGTCTCGGCCGGCACCATCACGCCGAGGTCGATGATCTCGTAGTTGTTGCAGGCGAGCACGACCCCCACGATGTTCTTGCCGATGTCGTGGACGTCCCCCTTGACCGTCGCCATGAGAACCTTCGCCCGGGCGATCGACTCGCCGGTCCGCCGCTTCTCCTCCTCCATGAACGGCTGGAGATACGCGACCGCCTTCTTCATGACCCGCGCGCTCTTGACGACCTGCGGAAGGAACATCTTGCCGGCGGCGAACAGGTCGCCGACCACGTTCATGCCGGCCATCAGCGGCCCCTCGATCACGGCGAGCGGACGGCCGTAGCGGACGCGCGCCTCCTCCGCGTCGTCCACGATGTGGTCCACGATCCCGTGGACCAGCGCGTGCTCGAGCCGGCGCTCGACGGGGGCGTCCCGCCAGGCCGTATCCCGCTCCTGGCCCCGAGCGCCGCCGGAGATCGTCGCCGCGAGCGTAAGGAGCCGCTCCGTCGCATCGGGGCGCCGCGCGAGCAGCACGTCCTCGACGTGCTCCAGGAGGTCCTTGGGGATCTCGTCGTAGACCGCGAGCTGGCCCGCGTTGACGATCCCCATGTCGAGCCCCGCGCGGATCGCGTGATAGAGGAAGGCGGCGTGCATCGCCTCGCGGACGGCGTCGTTCCCCCGGAACGAGAACGAGATGTTGCTCACCCCGCCGGAGATCTTCACCCCGGGGCACTCGGCCTTGATGCGGCGCACCGCCTCGATGAAGGCGACCGCGTAGGTGTCGTGCTCCTCGATCCCCGTCCCGACGGTGAGGATGTTGGGGTCGAAGACGATGTCCTGCGCGGGGAAGCCGATCTCTCCGGTCAGGATCCCGTAGGCGCGCTTGGCGATCGCGACCTTCCGGTCGACGGTGACGGCCTGTCCCTCCTCGTCGAACGCCATCACCACGACCGCGGCGCCGTGACGCCGGATGGTCCGCGCCTGGCGCCGGAACGCCTCCTCCCCCTCCTTGAGCGAGATCGAGTTGACGACGCTCTTCCCCTGGAGGCACTTCAGCCCGGCCTCGAGCACGCTCCACTTCGAGCTGTCCACCATGATCGGGAGCTTGGCGATCTCGGGCTCGGAGGCGACGAGGTGGAGGAAGGTCGTCATGGCGCGCTCCGAGTCGAGCATCCCCTCGTCCATGTTGACGTCGATGATGTTCGCGCCCCCCGCGACCTGGTCCCGCGCCACGTCGAGCGCGGCCTCGTAGCTCCCCGACGCGACGAGGCGGGAGAAGCGCTTGGAGCCGGTGACGTTGGTGCGCTCCCCGATGACGATGAAGTTCGAGTCGGGACGGATCGTCAGCGGCTCGAGGCCGGAGAGCTGCGTGAACGCGGTCGGCTCCACGGGGCGATGGGGCGGGAGCCCGTCCACCGCCTCGGCGATCGCCTCGATGAAGCGCGGCGTGGTGCCGCAGCATCCGCCGACGACGTTGACCCACCCTTCCCGCGCGAACTCGCGGAGGGTCGCGGCCATCTGGGCCGGGGTCTCGTCGTAGGCCCCGAACTCGTTCGGGAGGCCGGCGTTCGGGTAGCAGGAGATCGGGAGAGGGGCCGTGCGCTGGAGGTCCTCGAGGAACGGCGCCATCTGCGTCGCGCCCAGCGCGCAGTTCAGCCCGGTCGCGATCAGCGGAGCGTGCGCGATCGAGATCCAGGCGGCCTCGAGCGTCTGCCCGGAGAGCGTCCGCCCGCTCTGGTCCGTGATCGTCAGCGACGCGATGACCGGCACGGCCGCGCCCCGCTCCGCGAACAGCGTCTGGATCGCGAACAGCGCCGCCTTGAGGTTCAGCGTGTCGAAGGTCGTCTCGGGGAGGAGGAGGTCCACGCCGCCGTCGAGCAGGCCGCGCGCCTGGTCGTAGTACGCCGCGACCAGGTCGTCGAAGGCGATCGCGCGATAGGCGGGGTTCTCGACGTCGGGGGAGAGCGAGGCGGTCCGGTTGGTCGGGCCGAGCGCGCCCGCGACGAACCTCGGCTTCTCCGGCCGCCGGGCGGTCGCCTCGCGCGCCGCGCGCACCGCGATCTCGGCCGCGGACTTGTTCAGCTCGTACGCGCGGGATTCGAGGCCGTAATCGGCGAGCGAGACCGCCTGCGCGTTGAAGGTGTTCGTCTCGATGACGTCCGCGCCGGCGTCGAGGTACTTCCGATGGATCTCCGCGACGACTTCCGGACGGGTGATCGAGAGGAGGTCGTTGCACCCCTTGAGGTCGCGGGGGTGGTCGGCGAACGCCGTCCCGCGGAAGTCCGCCTCCCCCAGCCCGTAGGACTGGATCATCGTCCCCATCGCCCCGTCGAGCACGAGGATCCGCTCACGGAACAGGCGATCGAGCGTGCGGAACAGGTCGCTCACGTCGATGAAAGCTCCCGCCGCAGGTTAGCAAACGCCACCGGAAGCGCGGGGGAATGACGCAAAACCCCCCCGGAACCGGAATAGAACTGGACCTGGGCCCGATCCCCCGGTATGACACCCCGATGCCGGGCCGAATCGAGATCCTTGGGGATCCTTACAACGCCGAGACCCCCGCGGCGCGGCTCGACGGGACGGACGTCGCGGTCGGCGACTTCTTCGTCCGCTCCCACTTCGCCGTGCCGGCGATCGACGCCCGCTCCTTCCGCCTGACCATGGGAGGCGGGGTGGACGCGCCCGGCACGCTCGACCTCGCCGCTCTCGAGGCCCTCCCTCGCCGAACGCTCCGGGCCACGATCGAGTGCGCCGGGAACGGCCGGACGCTCCTGCGCCCGGAGGTGAGCGGCGCGCCGTGGCGGCTCGGCGGGACCGGGACGGCGACCTTCGAGGGGGCGGCGCTTCGGGACCTCCTCGCGGGCGCCGGCGTGCGCCCCGAGACGGTCGAGATCCTCTTCACGGGCGCGGACGCGGGCGCGGTCGCGACCGGCCGGAGCGAGCGCTTCCAGCGGAGCCTTCCTCTCTCCGACGCCCTCGATCCGGACACGCTCCTCGCCTGGCGGATGAACGGCGCGCCGCTCGCGCCGGAGCACGGAGCGCCCGTCCGGCTGGTGGTCCCCGGCTGGTACGGCGTGGCGTCGGTGAAGTGGCTCGTCGGCATCGAGGCGCTGACCGAGCCGTTCCACGGGTGGTTCCAGGGCGAAAGCTATGTCTACCGGAACGGCGGCGGCGACCTGCCGGTGACGCGGATGCGGGTGCGCGCCGCGATCGCCCGGCCGTCGGACGGGGCGACCGTGCCCCCGGGGCCGATCGAGATCTTCGGCTGCGCCTGGTCGGGGAGCGGCCGGATCGCGCGCGTGGAGGTCAGCCTCGACGCGGGGGGGACCTGGAGCGACGCCACGTTGGCGCCGCCTTCGTCCCGTTGGGCGGCCACTCCGTGGAGCGCCCGCGGGATCGCGGCCGGAAGCGAGCTCGAGGTCCTGGCGCGGGCGACCGACGCCGCCGGAAACGTGCAGCCGGAGGTCGCCCCGTGGAACCGGCTCGGCTACGGCAACAACGCGATCCAGCGGGTGAGAGTCGCGGTCAGGGCGCGGGGCTGAGCTCGAGGTCGAACCCCAGCCGGATGTTCTTCGCGCCGGTCTTGGCGTCGATCAGGTTCGCCTTGACGAGGACCCGCCCTCGCGCGGAATTCACGACCCAGCCGGCGTCGGGCATCAGCGGGAGAGGCGGCAGCAGCGCCGCGATGTCCACCGAGCCGGTGAGCGGAAGGTTGAGCATCACACGATCGAAGCGCAGGAAGCAGGTCTTCTTCCCCCCCGCCGCCTCCTTGAGGTCGAGCGTCAGGTGGGGCGCGACGGGGGTGTCGATCGAGAGGTCGGGCACGATGAGGCGCAGCGAGGTCGCGAGCCCGCCGTTGGGGCCGGCGGTGGGGTCGAAGCCGGTGACCTTCATGTCCTTCATCTGAATGGTCAGCTTCTTCCCCGCCGTGAGGGCGACCTCGGCGTGGTCGGGGGCCATGTTCGCCAGGAGATCGTTGAGCGTGTCGGCGTCGAGGGTCACGTCGAGGCGCGCGAGCGCGGGCGCGACCGAGAAGGCGAGCGCTGCGGCGACGGTTCCGATGCGGCGTAGGTTCGTCATGGGTCGATCATAGCCGCGTCGCGCCGCCCACGCCGTTTGCGAGAACGGGGGACATGGGCCATGCTGCGCGGATCATGATCGCACTCGCCGGACTCGCGCTCGCCGCCGCCGTCGCCGCGAAGGCGGACGCCGCGCCGACGCCGACCGCCGTCGAGGCCACGCGCGTGCTCGAGGAGGTCCGCAAGCCCGGGGCGTCGGGGACGGTGGTCAACGTCTGGGCCACCTGGTGCTCGCCGTGCCGCGAGGAGTTCCCCGACCTGCTCCACGTCGCGCGCGAGCTCGCCCCCAAGGGCGTGCGCCTCGTCCTCGTCTCCGTCGACTTTCCCGGGATGGAGCCGGAGGCGACGGAGTTCCTCACGAGCCAGGGGGTCGATTTCCCCACGTTCATGCGCGCCGGGAACGACGAGGCGTTCGTGGATGGGCTCGAGCCCAAGTGGTCCGGCGCGATCCCCGTGACGCTCGTCTACGACGGCGGGGGGAAGCTCGTCCGGCTCTGGGAAGGCAAGGCCAGCTATCCCGTCATCAAGAAACGAGTGCTCGAAGCGCTCGCACCGAAGAAGGAGACCCCATGACCCGAAGGACCCTGCTGCTCGCGATTCCCGCCTCGGCGCTCGCCGCCACGCTCGCCGTGGCCGGGGGCGTGCTCCCGATGGGAGCGGCCATCCCGATGGGCGACGTCAAGATGAAGAGCGTGGACGGGAAGGATCTCGCGCTCGCCGACGTCAAGAAGCCGGCCGGCACGCTCGTCGTCTTCACCTGCAATCATTGCCCGTTCGCGAAGATGTGGGAAACGCGCATCGTCGAGCTCGGCAACACCTACGCCGCGAAGGGGATCGGCGTCGTCGCGGTCAACGCGAACGATCCGGCCGTCGCCGCGGACGACTCCTACGAGAAGATGCAGGAGCGCGCGAAGCAGCGCGGGATGCAGTTCCCCTACGTGGTGGACGCGACCTCCGACGTCGCCCGGGCGTTCGGCGCGACGCGCACGCCGGAGGTGTTCCTCTTCGACGCGGAGGGGAAGCTGGTCTATCACGGCGCGGTGGACGACAACGGCCAGGAGCCGGAGAAGGTGACCCACGCCTACCTGAAGAACGCGCTCGACGCGGTCGTCAGCGGCAAGGAGGTGCCGGTGAAGGAGACCAAGTCGATCGGGTGCGGCATCAAGTTCCGCTCGTGAGCTAGAACGGCGCGGCGGCCCGGCCTCCACTCTCGCGGGGCCGGCCGCCCGCGGCGCGCCGCGGCTTGCAGCCGCGGATCGGGTCTCGATATAGTGCGGGGCCCGTGACGCAACAGGGTCCGAACACGGTGTTCGTCTTCCCCGCGTGGGTGGACGAGCTCAAGCCCTTCATTGCGGCCGCCGGCGTCGGACTCCCCATCTACCTCGTCGCCCTCGTCTGGTACGGCGGGTCGCCGGCGACCACGGACGTCGGCTACGCCCCGCAGCAGCCCGTCGCCTACTCGCACGCGCTCCACGCGGGTGAGCTGGGGATCGACTGCCGCTACTGCCACAACACCGTCGAGGTCGCGGCGCACGCGGCGGTCCCCCCGACGCAGACGTGCATGAACTGCCACACCAACATCCGCGGCACCTCGCCGAAGCTCGCCGCGGTCCGCGAGAGCAGCGCGACGGGGATGCCGATCCCGTGGGTGCGCGTCCACGACCTCCCGGACTACGTCTACTTCAACCACAGCGCGCACGTCCGGCGCGGCGTCGGGTGCGTCGAGTGTCACGGCCGCATCGACGCGATGGACGTCGTCTACCAGGCGAAGAAGCTCTCGATGGGCTGGTGCCTCGACTGCCACCGGAATCCCGACGCGCACCTGCGACCGCCCGAGGCGGCGACGCAGATGGACTGGGAGCCGCCGAAGGGGGTCGATCGCACCGCCTTCGGGAAGACGATCCGGGAGCGCCTCAAGCTCGCCCCCTCGGAGGACTGCAGCACGTGCCACCGGTAGAGCTCTGGCGGAGCCTCGACGACCTCGCCGGCGATCCTACGCTTCGCGAGCTCGTGTCCCGGGAGTTCCCCGCCCATGCCGACGAGATGCTCGCCTCCTCGCGCCGGGACTTCCTCAAGCTGATGGGCGCCTCGGTCGCCCTCGCGGGCATGACCGCCTGCCGGCGCTGGCCCTCCGAGCTGATCGTGCCGTTCGCCCACCGTCCCGAGGGGTACGTCCCGGGGAGCACGCTCCAGTACGCGACCTCGCTCGACGTCGGCGGCGCGGCGACGGGACTCCTCGTCACGAGCTACGACGGCCGGCCGATCAAGATCGAGGGAAACCCGTCCCATCCGCAGAGCCTCGGCGCGACCGATCCGTGCGCGCAGGCGACCGTCCTCCAGCTCTACGACCCGGACCGGAGCCAGGGGGTGGTGCAGCGCGAGGGGTCGGGGGAGCCCGCGCCGCGCACGGTCGAAGCGTTCACGACGTGGGCGCGGACGCACTTCGCGTCGCTCGACGCGTCGAAGGGCGCCGGCCTGCGCGTGCTCGCGGAGCCCAGCTCGTCCCTCGCGCTCCTCGCGATCCGCGAGCGGTTCGCGCGCCGGTTCCCCGGCGCCGTCTGGGTCGAGTGGGACCCGCTCTCCCGGGACGCCGCGCGCGAGGGCGCGACGCTCGCGTTCGGCCGGCCGCTGCGCACGCACCTGGCGCTCGAGCGCGCCGACGTGATCGCCGCGTTCGACGCGGACCTGCTGTTCGACGACCCGGCGGCGCTCGCGAACGCCCGCGCGTGGGCGCGCCGGCGGCGGGCGCCGGACGACGTGATGAACCGTCTCTGGGCCGTCGAGGCGGGGTACTCGCTCACGGGCGGCTCCGCCGATCACCGCATCGCCGTCCCCTCCGTGCTGGTCCCCGTGGTCCTCGGGCGCGTCGCCGCGGTCCTCGCGCGCGCCGGAGCCCTCCCCGGGCTCCCCCCCGAGACGCGCGCGGCGCTCGAGAGGTTCTCGTCCCACTCCTTCGACGACCCGCGCATCGCGGCGCTCGCGCGCGACCTCGCGGGGGCTCCGGGGCGGAGCGCCGTCGTCGTCGGCCCGCGCCAGCCGGCGGCCGCGCACGCGCTCGCGCACCTGCTGAACCACGGCCTCGCCAACGCCGGCGTCACGGTCTGGTACTCGGAGGACCCGGAGCCGGCGCGGCCGTCCCATCGGGAGGCGATCGCGCGCCTCGCCGGCGACCTCAACGCGGGCGTCGTCGACACCGTCGTCGTTCTCGGCGGCAATCCCGCCTACGACGCTCCTCGCGACCTCGACCTCGCCGGGAAGCTGTCCCACGTCAAGACGGCGATCAGGCTCGGCCTCTACGACGACGAGACCTCGGAGGTCTGCGACTGGCACGTGCCGCAGGCGCACTACCTCGAGTCCTGGGGGGACGCGCGCGGGTGGGACGGCACCGCGGGGATCGTGCAGCCGCTGATCCGGCCGCTCTACGACGGGATGTCCGCGATCGAGCTGATCGCGCTCGTCGCCGACGGGAAGACGACCCCCGGATATGACCTCGTCCGCGCGACCTGGCAGGCCCGGCTCCCGTCCCCGGACTTCGAGCGCGCCTGGCGGCGGATCGTCCACGACGGCGTGGCGGAGGGCACGCGCTTCGTGGCCGTCGCTCCCGAGCTCTCCCCCGGCGCCGCGGCCCCGATCGCCGCGCTCGCCGACGCGGAGCTTCCGCGGGCCGGCACGTACGAGCTGACCTTCTCGCGGAGCGCGAGCCTCCACGACGGGCGCTACGCCAACCTCGGCTGGCTCGCCGAGCTCCCCGATCCGGTGACCAAGCTCACGTGGGACAACGCGGCGCTGCTCCATCCCGAGGACGCGAAGGCGCTCGGCGTGAAGCGGAACGGCGACCGGGTCGCGATCGAGGCGGACGGGCGCGAGCTGACCGTGCCGGCGTTCCTCCTCCCCGGCCAGGCGAAGGGCTCGATCGGGCTGGACCTGGGATGGGGACGGCGGCGCGCGGGGCGCGTCGGGGACGCGGTCGGCGTGGACGCCTACGCCCTTCGGTCCAGCGACTCCCTCTGGCGCGCCGAGGCGCGCGTCGCGCGGCGGCCCGGGACGGACGCGCTCGCGAGCACCCAGGACCACCACATCGTGGACACGCTCGGGAAGCGGGAGCAGGCGATCCGAGCGGAGGAGCTCGTCCGCACCGGCACGCTCGAGGAGTTCCTCGAGAACCGCGCGTTCGCCCGCGAGCGGGTGGAGATCCCGCCGGACGCGCCGCTGTGGACGCCGCACGCGTACCCGGGACACAAGTGGGGGCTCGCCATCGATCTCACCGCGTGCACCGGCTGCCACGCGTGTACGATCGCCTGCCAGGCGGAGAACAACATCCCGGTCGTCGGGCCGGCGGAGGTCCGCCGCGGGCGCGAGATGCACTGGATCCGCGTGGACCGCTACTTCGCCGGGGACCCCGCCGCGCCGCGGCTCGCCTTCCAGCCGATGGCCTGCCACCACTGCGAGACCGCGCCCTGCGAGCAGGTGTGCCCCGTCGCGGCGACCGTGCACGACCACGAAGGCCTCAACGTCATGGTCTACAACCGCTGCGTCGGGACGCGGTACTGCTCGAACAACTGCCCCTACAAGGTCCGGCGCTTCAACTGGTTCAACAATCACAAGCACGCGACCGCGGTCGAGATGATGGTGATGAACCCCGAGGTCACGGTCCGCTCGCGGGGCGTCATGGAGAAGTGCACCTACTGCCTCCAGCGGATCGAGGCCGTGAAGATCGCCGCCAAGAACGAGGCGCGCGCGATACGGGACGGCGAGATCGTCCCGGCGTGCGCGCAGGTCTGCCCGACCGAGGCGATCGTCTTCGGCGACCTGAACGATCCGGAGTCCCGCGTGAGGGCGGCTCACGACGACCCCCGCTGCTACGGCGTGCTCGAGGAGGTCAACACGAAGCCGCGCACGCGCTACCTGGCGCGGCTGACGAACCCGGCGCGGGGGGAGGCGTAGGCGATGGCCGTCGCGACGCTCGAGCGCCCGTCGCGCGACAACACGTCGTCGGATCCGGCGCGGCGCGCGCCGCTCGTCCTCGCGGGGAACGACTACGCGAGCGTCACGGAGAAGGTCTGCCGGATCGTCGAGGTGCGGAAGCCCCCGCGCGCCTGGACGCTCGCCTTCACGATCGCCGCCTCCTTCACCGGCATCCTCGGCCTGATGGTCCTCTACCTGATCACCACGGGCGTCGGCGTCTGGGGGCTGAACAAGCCGGTGTCGTGGGGGTTCGACATCACCAACTTCGTCTTCTGGGTCGGGATCGGCCACGCGGGGACGCTGATCTCCGCGATCCTGTACCTGTTCCGGCAGCAGTGGCGGACCGGCATCAACCGCTTCGCCGAGGCGATGACGATCTTCGCCGTGATCTGCGCCCTGCTGTTCCCCGGGATCCACGTCGGCCGGATCTGGTTCGAGTACTGGATCGCGCCGCTGCCGAACCAGATGAGCATGTGGCCGAACTTCCGGAGCCCCCTCCTCTGGGACTTCTTCGCGGTCGGCACCTACTTCACGGTGTCGCTGGTGTTCTGGTACATGGGGCTGATCCCGGACATCGCGACGATCCGCGACCGCGCGACCACGAAGGCCCGCCGGATCGCGTACGGCCTGCTCGCGATGGGGTGGCGCGGGTCGAACCGGCACTGGCACCGCTACGAGCGGGCGTACCTGCTGCTCGCCGCCCTCGCGACGCCGCTCGTGCTGTCCGTCCACTCGGTGGTCAGCTTCGACTTCGCGACGTCGATGCTCCCCGGCTGGCACGCGACGATCTTCCCGCCGTACTTCGTGGCGGGGGCGATCTTCGGCGGGTTCGCGATGGTCCTGATGCTCGCCGTCCCGTGCCGCCAGTGGTTCGGGGTCAAGGACGTCATCACCCCGCGCCACCTCGAGAACATGTGCAAGATCGTCCTCGCGACCGGGATGATGGTCGGCTACGCCTACGCGATCGAGTTCTTCATCGCCTGGTACAGCGGGAACCCGGTCGAGGGGTTCGTCTTCATCAACCGCGCCTTCGGCCCGTACGCCTGGGCCTACTGGACGATGGTGTTCTGCAACGTCGCGACGCCGCAGGTGTTCTGGTCGCGCCGCGCGCGCTCGAACCCGTGGGTGATCTTCGCCGTCGCGGTGTTCGTGAACATCGGGATGTGGTTCGAGCGGTTCGTGATCATCGTCACCACGCTCTCGCGCGACTTCCTCCCCTCGAGCTGGAACTCGTACACCCCGACCTGGGTCGAGGTCCTGACCCTCATGGGGTCCTTCGGGCTGTTCTTCACGCTCTTCCTCCTCTTCCTGCGCTTCCTCCCGATGATCGCCATGGCCGAGGTCAAGGCGATCATGCCGGCGCCGCACGGCGAGGCGCACCGATGACCTGGGGGCTGCTCGCCGAGTTCGCGGGGCCGGCGGAGCTCGTGTCCGCGGCGGAGCGGCTGCGGGACGGCGGCTACACGCGGTGGGACGCCCACACCCCCTTCCCGGTGCACGGGCTCGACGCCGCCATGGGGATCCGGCCGACGCGGCTGCCGTGGCTCGTCCTCGGCGCCGGGATCTGCGGCTGCGGGGGCGGGCTGCTGATGCAGTGGTGGATGAACGCGGTCGCGTACCCGCTCATCGTCAGCGGCAAGCCCTTCAACAGCCTCCCCGCGTCGATCCCCGTCGCGTTCGAGCTGACGATCCTCCTCGCCTCGCTCACGGCGTTCGGAGCGATGATGGTGGCGAACGGGCTGCCGCGGTTCCGCCATCCGCTCTTCGCGAGCCGAGAGTTCCTCCGGGCGACCACCGACGCGTTCTTCATCGCCGTCGAGGCCGCGGACCCGAAGTTCGACCTCGAGGCCACCGAGGCGGCGCTCCGGGCGCTGGGGGCGTCGCGCGTCGTCCGCGTGGAGGGGGACGCGTGATCCGGCGGCTCAAGGTCCCGCTCCTCGCCGCGGCGGCTCTTTCGCTGCTCCCGTTCGCCTGCGTCTACCGCGCGCGGCACGCGCTGAGCCCGCTTCCCCGGATCCACCTCATCCAGGGGATGGACAACCAGCCCCGCTTCAAGAGCCAGCAGGCGAACCCGCTCTTCGCCGACCTGCGCGAGGAGCGGCCGCCGGTCGCCGGGACGATCTCGCGGGGCCGGCTCGACGAGGACGAGGCGCTCGTCCGCGGGACGCGCGACGGCCGCTACGTCGAGCGCTTCCCCATGCGCGTGGACGCCCCCCTGCTCGCGCGCGGACGCGAGCGGTTCGACATCTACTGCGCGCCGTGCCACGGGCTCGCCGGCTACGGCGACGGGATCGTCGCCGTGCGCGCCGAGCGCCTCCAGGAGGGGACCTGGGTTCCGCCGACGTCGCTGCACGACCCCACCGTCCTGGCCCGGCCTGTCGGGCACATCTTCAACACGATCACCAACGGGATCCGTACGATGCCTTCGTACGGAGCGCAGATCCCCGTCGCCGACCGGTGGGCGATCGCCGCCTACGCGCGGGCGCTCCAGCGCTCCGCCCGCGCGGGCGTCGCGAGCCTCTCGGCGGAAGAGCGCGGCGCGCTCCGCGAGGAGGCCCCGTGAGCGTCCGGGGCGCGGCGACGCTCGGCGATGATCGGACCTCGCTCCGGGAGACCGGCGCGCGTTGGGCCCGCGGGGGCCTCGCGATCGGCGTGCTCGGGCTCGCCGCCGGCGCCGGGATCGCCGGGCTCGGCCCGGCCGGCTGGAGCCGGTTCCTCGCCTCGTACCTGGTCAGCTGGGTCTACTTCCTCTCGCTCGCGCTCGGCATGCTGTTCTTCGTCCTGATCCAGCACGTCACGCGCGCCGGGTGGAGCGTCGCGGTCCGCCGGATCGCGGAAGGGTTCGCCCCGAACGTCCTCGTGCCGATGACGCTGCTCGGAGCGCCGATCCTCCTGGGGCTGGATCGGCTCTACCCGTGGACGGATCACGCGGCGGTCGCCGCCGATCACATGCTCGAGGCGAAGACGGCGTGGCTCAACGTGCCGTTCTTCCTGGCGCGGACCGTCTGCTACGTGCTGGTCTGGTCGGTGCTCGCGATCTGGTTCCACCGGAAGTCCACCGAGCAGGACGCCACGCGCGACTCCCGCACGACCGTCGCGCTCGAGACGGCGAGCACGGCGGCGCTCATCCTGTTCGCCTTCACCGTGACCTTCTTCGCGTTCGATTACCTGATGTCGCTCACGCCGCGCTGGTACAGCACGATCTTCGGCGTCTACTTCTTCTCCGGCTGCGTCGTCGGGTCGTTCGCGCTCATGATCGTCGCGGCGAGCGTGGTGCAGCGCGCCGGCGCTCTGCGCCGGGCGATCACGATCGAGCACTACCACGACCTCGGCAAGCTGATGTTCGCGTTCACGATCTTCTGGGCGTACATCGGCTTCTCCCAGTACATGCTCATGTGGTACGCGAACCTCCCGGAGGAGACCGTCTGGTACGCCGCGCGGCAGACCGGGTCGTGGACGGCGTGGAGCCTCCTCCTCCTCTTCGGCCATTTCCTCCTGCCGTTCTTCGCGCTGATGTCCCGCGCGACGAAGCGGCGCAAGGGGGTGCTGGTCGCGGGTGCGGTGTGGATGCTCGCGATGCAGTGGGCGGACGTGTGGTGGATGGTCATGCCCGAGAAGAGCCCGGGGTCGATCGGGCTCTCGTTCCTCGACCTCGCGATCGCGCTCGGCATCGGCGGGCTGTTCTTCGCGGCGGCGGCGCGGCGGCTCGGCGCGCACGCCCTGCTGCCCGAGCACGATCCGCGGTTGCCGGAGTCGCTCGGCTTCGAGAACACTTAGATGGAGACCCACGTGGAGCGATCGGAGCCGGACGTGCGCACCACCGCGATGGTGGGCGTCGTGGGGACGATCCTGCTCGTGGTGATCGTGTACGCCGTGCAGGGGCTCTACGAGAGCGCCCAGCGCGCCGAGCTGGAGAAGAAGGTCGTGTCCCAGGTCCCCGAGGAGCTTCGCTCGCTGCGGGCCGCCCAGCGCGCGCGGCTCGCCGAGATGCGCTGGGTGGATCGCGAGCGCGGCGTGATCGCGATCCCGATCGAGCGGGCGATGGAGCTGATGGCGGCCGACCCCGACCCGGCCGCGCCGGTCGTTCCCGCCGCGGGGCCGAAGCCATGACGCGAGCGGGGAGGGCCTTCGCCTGCGCCGCGCTCTCGGCGGCGGCGATCGTGGCGGCGCCCGCGCAGGACCGGACGGATCCCGTGCCGCGCGCGCTCGCCGGCGTCGGGGTGGAGGAGAAGCTCGACGCACGGCTCCCCCTCGCGCTCCCGTTCACCGACGAGGCGGGGAGGGAGACGACGCTCGGGGCCTACCTCCGCGCCGGCCACCCGCTCGTGCTCACGCTGAACTACTACCGCTGCCCGATGCTGTGCACGCTCGAGCTGAACGGTCTCGTCGAGGCGCTGCGCGGGCTCGAGTGGACCCCCGGGGAGGAGTTCTCCGTCGCGACGGTCAGCATCGACCCGCGCGAGACGGCGACCCTCGCGCTCGAGAAGCGGCGCTCCTACCTCGAGGATCTCGGCCGGCCCGGCGCCGAGGCGGGCTGGCACTTCCTGACCGGCCCGGCGGCCAGCATCGACGCGCTGACCCGGGCGGTGGGGTTCGCGTACCGGTACGACGAGGGGGCCGATCAATACGGCCACGCCGCGGCGATCGTGGTGGTGACGCCCGACGGCCGCGTGTCGCGCTACCTGTACGGTGTGCGATTCGATCCGCGGACGCTCTCGCTCTCGCTCGTGGAGGCCTCTCGTGGGGCGATCGGCTCCGCGTGGGACCGCTTCATCCTCTACTGCTATCACTACGACCCGGCGCGCGGGAGCTACGCCCTCGCCGCGCTCCGGGTGATGCGCGCCGCGGGCGCGCTGACGGTCCTGGTCCTCGGGACGATCGTGGGCGGATTCTGGCTGCGCGAGCGCGGCCGATCGGACGGGTAGGGTGCCGATGTCGTACGGATCGCTCGCCGGCTTCTGGCTGCCGCGACAAGCCTCGACGACGGCGGGGAGCGTCGATTTCGTCTTCAACGCGGTCACCTGGATCGGGATCACGTTCTTCGTCCTGATCACGGCGATGCTCGCCGTCTTCCTCTGGAAGTACCGCGCGCGACCGGGGCACGCCGCGCAGCCGTCGCCGGATCACAACCAGCGCCTGGAGGTCACCTGGACGGTGATCCCCGTGCTGATCGTCGTCTGGATCTTCTGGGAAGGGTTCGAGGGGTTCCTCGACCTGGCGACGCCGCCGAAGAACGCCTACGAGGTCCAGGTCCTCGGGCAGAAGTGGAAGTGGCTGTTCACCTACCCGAACGGAGTCGTGGACGAGAACCTCCACGTCCCGCCCGGAGAGCCGGTCCGCCTGGTCATGACCTCGCAGGACGTGATCCACAGCCTCTACGTCCCCGAGTTCCGGATCAAGCGCGACGCGGTGCCGGGGCGCTACGAGAAGCAGTGGTTCCAGGCGCCGGAGGCGGGAGAGCACCAGATCTTCTGCGCCGAGTACTGCGGCACGAGCCACTCGGCGATGCTGGCGAAGGTGATCGTCCATCGCTCGCGGCCGGAGTTCGAGCGCTGGCTGGCCGACGCCGGGAACTTCATCGACAAGCTCCCGCCGGAGAAGCTCTGGGAAGGCGGGGAGAAGCTGTACAACCAGCGCGGTTGCAAGCAGTGCCACTCGATCGACGGGACCTCCGGGATCGGCCCCACGTTCAAGGGGATCTGGGGGCACGCGCAGCCGCTCCGGGGCGGGGGGAGCGCGACCGTGGACGAGAACTACGTCCGCGAGTCGATCGTGGACCCGCAGGCGAAGATCGTCGCCGGCTACGAGCCGGTCATGCCGACGTTCCAGGGACGATTGAAGGACAAGGAGATCACCGCGCTGATCGAGTACCTCAAGAAGCTCGACTAGCGGGAGAGAGAGCATGGGAACCGCCGAAGGCACCGCGACCGGAGCGCGCGTCTCGCCGCGCCTGGGCGACAACTACCTGACGCACACGCGGGGGTTCGCCTCCTGGGCGCTGACCCTCGATCACAAGCGGATCGGCGTGATGTACCTGGTCGCGATCCTGACGGCGTTCCTGCTCGGCGGGGTGGCGGCGCTCCTGGTGCGGACCGAGCTGATCGCGCGCGGGCCGACGATCATGGGGGCCGACGCCTACAACAAGATGTTCACGCTCCACGGGGCCGCGATGGTGTTCCTGTTCATCATCCCGGGGATCCCGGCGGCGCTGGGGAACTTCGTCCTGCCGCTGATGCTCGGGGCCAAGGACGTCGCCTTCCCGCGCCTCAACCTGATGAGCTTCTGGCTCTGGGTGGTAGGGGCGCTCTTCGCGATCGGCGCCGTGGTCGCCGGGGGAGTGGACACGGGGTGGACCTTCTACACGCCCTACTCCACGACGACGAACACCAACGTCATCGCGACGACGTTCGGCGCGTTCATCCTGGGCTTCTCCTCGATCTTCACCGGCATGAACTTCATCGTGACCATCCACAAGCTGCGGCCGGTCGGCATGACCTGGTTCAAGATGCCGCTGTTCCTCTGGTCGCTCTACGGCACGGCGATGATCCAGGTGCTCGCGACCCCGGTGCTCGCGATCACGCTCCTCCTCCTCATCGCCGAGCGCGCGCTGAAGGTCGGGATCTTCGACCCGGCGCTCGGCGGCGACCCCGTCCTGTACCAGCACTTCTTCTGGTTCTACTCGCACCCCGCCGTCTACATCATGATCCTGCCGGCGATGGGGATCATCAGCGAGGTGATCTCGGTCCACGCGCGCAAGCACATCTTCGGCTACCGGTTCATCGCGCTCTCCTCGATCGCCATCGCGGTGCTCGGCTTCCTGGTCTGGGGGCACCACATGTTCGTCTCCGGCCAGTCGGGGATGGCGAACGCGATCTTCTCGGTCCTCACCTTCTCCGTCGCGATCCCCTCCGCGATCAAGGTGTTCAACTGGCTCGCGACCCTCTACAAGGGGGACATCCGCCTCAGCACCGCGATGATCTACGGGCTGATGTTCCTCGTCACCTTCGGCATCGGCGGGCTCACCGGGCTCCACCTCGGCGCGCTGGCGGTGGACGTCCACCTCCACGACACCTACTTCGTCGTGGCCCACTTCCACTACGTGATGTTCGGCGGCACGGTCGTCGCGCTGCTCGCGGGGCTGCACCACTGGTGGCCGAAGATGTTCGGCGTGATGTTCGACGAGAGGCTCGGGCGGATCGCCGCCGCGCTGATCTTCGTCGGCTTCAACACGACCTTCTTCACGCAGTTCGTCATGGGAAGCCACGGCATGCCGCGGCGCTACTACGACTACGTCCCGCAGTTCGATCTCTACCACCAGATCTCGACGATCGGCTCCTACGTGATGGCGGCCGGGTTCTTCCTGATCGCCTACTACCTGATCCTCTCCCTCGTCCGCGGGAAGCGGGCCCCGATGAACCCGTGGGGGGGGAACTCTCTCGAGTGGCACACGCCGTCGCCGCCCCCCCACGACAACTTCTCCGAGACGCCGGTCGCGGAGGACCCGTACGACTACGGGAAGCTCGTCTACGATCCGGCGAAGGGCGGTTTCGCGAGCCGGAGCTACGAGGGGGCCGGGGCGTCATGAGCCACGCGGAGCACCCGCCCTACCTCCAGCACCACTTCGAGACCGCCGAGCAGCAGTTCGACGCGGGGAAGCTCGGGATCTGGCTGTTTCTGGCGACCGAGATCCTCCTCTTCGGGGGGCTCTTCTGCGCGTACGCGATCTACCGCGCGAACCACCCGGAGATCTTCGTCTACGCGCACCACTATCTCGACAAGACGCTCGGCGGCACGAACACGGTGATCCTGCTGTGCAGCTCGCTGACGATGGCCTGGGCCGTGCGCGCGAGCCAGCTCGGCCAGCGCAAGCTCCTCGTCCTGCTCCTCGTCCTGACGCTGCTCGGCGGAGCCGGCTTCATGGGGATCAAGTACGTGGAGTACCAGCAGAAGTGGAAGCACGGGCTGCTCCCCGGGGCGCACTTCGCGCCTCACGACGAAGGGATCGAGGCGGCGGCGCCGGAGAAGCCGATCGCGCCGCTCGCGGGGGGCGGGGCCGACCGGACGACGATCCCCCCCTCGGCCGAGGGACCGGCGGGAACCGTCCCGCCCGCATCGGCCGACCTCTCGCTACGGGAGGGACCGACCCGGCGCCCGAGCAACGTGCAGATCTTCTTCAGCATCTACTTCCTGATGACGGGGCTCCACGGCATCCACGTCCTGGTCGGGATGATCGCCATCGGCTGGATCCTGGTCCGCTCCCTCCGCGGACACTTCGGCCCCGACTACTTCACCCCCGTGGACTTCGTCGGGCTGTACTGGCACCTCGTGGACCTGATCTGGATCTTCCTCTTCCCCCTGCTGTACCTGATCGGCTGAGGTGGACGCGATGACGCCCCACGCGCAGGCACGAGTCGGTCACGTGGTTCCGCTCCGCGTCCTCGTCGGGGTGCTCGCGACCCTGCTCGTGATGACCTACGTCACCGTCGAGGTCTCGCGCCACGACTTCGGCCGGTTCAACCTCTGGATCGCCCTCGGCGTCGCGGTGTTCAAGGCCTCGCTGGTGCTCCTGTTCTTCATGCACCTGAAGTACGACAAGCCGTTCAACGCGGTGATCGTGATCACGTCGCTGGCGTTCCTGATGCTCTTCATCGTGATCGCCCTCCAGGACACGGTCGCGTACCGACCCCAGCAGATCCCCGGCTACGGCCCGTCGATCAAGACCAACCCGAAGTGAGCGGGGCGGGGGATCCCCGCCGGTCGCGCGAGGGGGTCGTGCCGGGCGCGGGTGTGCTCGGAATGTGGCTGTTCCTGGCGACGCTCGCCGTGCTGTTCGCGGCGGCGATCGCGGGGTATCTGGTCGTCCGCCTCGAGGCGCGGACCTGGCCTCCCCCCGGGATGCCGCGGCTGCCGGGGGGGCTCTGGGCGGGCACGATCGCCCTGCTCGGGGCGAGCGTCACCGTCCACCGGGCCCTCCGGTCGATCCGCCTCGGCGGGCGGACGGCGGCGACGCGATGGCTGGCCGCCACCCTCGCGCTGGGGGCGTCGTTCCTGGTCATCCAGTGCTGGAACTGGTGGGGGTTCCTGCGGCTTCGCGTCGCGGGGGCGCCGAACCTGTACGCGTTCACCTTCTTCATGCTGACCGGCCTGCACGCCGCCCACGTCGTCGGCGGGGTGCTCCTCCTCGCCGTGGTGACCGGCCGGTCGCTGCGCGGGCGCTACGGAAGCGGGGCCCACGCCGGGATCACCTACGCCGCCATGTACTGGCACTTCCTGGATGCGGTCTGGCTGGTGCTGTTCGCGGTGCTGGTCGCCTTTGCCTAGAAAGACGAAGGGCGCCGCTCGCGCGGCGCCCTTCCATGCTGTGGAAGAGACGGACGCTACTTCGCGGCGACCTTGATGTGCTTGATCGCCGTGACCCCCTCGTGCTCTCCCTTGTCGTTGTCCTTGCAGGTGAGCGTGACACTGTCCCCCGCCTTCAGGCTCGAGAGCATGTCGACGGCCTTTCCGATCACCGGGGCCGTCTTGGCCTCACCATCGGCGCCCTTGATCGTGATCGTCTTGGCGGCTACGTCGACCGAGACGACCTCCGCCGTGACGTCATGGGTTTTGCCGGCGCCGGCGAAAGCGGAACCGAAGGCGAGAGCGAGCGCGAGGACGGACAGCAAGACGACTCTCTTCATAGATGCCTCCTTTGTGGCGTCTGAGGCTAGCCCGCGATCCCGCCCCGCGCAAATGCCCCAGTCACATGGAGGCGATCCGCCACTCGCCCCCCGGTGCCCTCTCGAAAAAGATCCACGTGACGCGCCCATTTCGGCGGGCGGCGCCGGCGACCCGCTGCGGCCCGACGTTGTTCTTGAGCACGAGCGCGGAGTAGGCGTTCCCCCTCGCCTGGAGCTCCTCGGGGGAGAGCGCCTCCATCCCGGAGGTCGAGCCGGGGCCGAGGCATCGGACGGCGCCCGAGCGGTCGCCGGCTCGCAGCGCCCGGACGAACGTGTCCCAGACGCGCTCCGGGGAGGCCATCTCCTTCGATCCGCCCCCCGGGCGGGCGTTGATCGCAGCGATCCGCGCCCATTCGTCGTCGCCGGGGCGCTTCGCCGCGCGCGGTGGCGGAGCCGCCGGAGACGGCGCGGGCACCGGGTGGGGAGCCGTTCTCTTCGCCGCGGTGGCAGCCGGCTTCGCGCGGGGCGAGGGCTTGGCCGAGGGCTTCGCGGGGACCGGCGGGGGAGCGGGGCAGGGATCGTCCTGGTAGACGACCGCCCCGTCCGCGCCCGTGCACTCGTAGATCCTCGGCGGCTCCGGGGCTTGCTCGTCCTCGGCCATCGCCGAGGAAGGGAGCGCGGCGGCCATCACGAGCAGGGCGGCGCCCAGCGCGTTTCTCATCGGGTGATCCTCCGCGGGGAACTTAGGGATTTGAAAACCGCGAAGCAATTCTGCGTATGATCCTGCGGTTTCAGGATCGTCATGGGAGGTCCCGATGCGCGCTCTGGTCGCGGTCTCGATCGTCCTCGCCGCCCTCCCCGCGTCCGCGGCGGGTCCCACGGCGGAGGAGCTGGTCGCCAAGAACCTCGAGGCCCGGGGAGGGGCGGCCAAGCTCCAAGCGATCAAGTCGATCCACACGGTCGGGACGGTGCGTGTGGGCGGGGGGCTCGATGCGAAGGTGGAGTCCTGGGCGATCGCCCGCGACAAGTACCGGTCGGAGTTCAGCCTGCAGGGGATGACGGCGATCCAGTCGTGGGACGGGACCGAGGCCTGGGCCGTCCGTCCGTTCGGCGGGCGCAAGGAGCCGCAGAAGCTCAGCGCCGACGACGCGAAGGACCTGGTGGACGCCGCGGACATCGCCGGGCCGCTCGTGGACTACCGGGCGAAGGGAAGCACGATCGAGTACCTGGGCACCGAGGACATCGACGGCACCGACGCCCACAAGCTGCGCGTCAACCTCAAGAACGGCGACAGCAAGTACGTCTACCTCGATCCGGACGCGTTCCTCGAGATCCGGGTCGTCAGCCACAGGATGATCCGGGGCCAGGACGAGGTCGCGAGCGTCGATCTGGGGGAGTACGAGAAGGTGGACGGCCTCTACTTCCCCTTCGAGATCGGACGGAACCACCTGGACCGCATCGAGCTCAATCAGCCGGTCGATACCAAGATGTTCGCCCTCCCCGGAGCGTCGCGATGACGACGAAGCGACTCCTCGGCGGCGCCGTTCTCGTCCTCCTCGCGGCGCCGGCGGCGCTCGCCCAGACCGCGCCCCGCCTCGACGAGGGGGTGCTTTCGGGGCTCGGCATCCGCAACATCGGCTCCGCGGCGATGAGCGGGCGGATCGCCGCCGTCGCCGCGGCGCGGAAGAAGAGCGGGGAGACGGTGCTCTACGTCGGCGCCGCCAGCGGCGGTGTCTGGAGGTCCACCGACGGCGGCACGACGTTCCTGCCGAAGTTCGACCACGAGTCGGTGCAGTCGATCGGCGCGATCGAGATCGACCCCGGCAATCCGGACACGGTCTGGGTCGGCACGGGGGAGGCGTGGACGCGGAACTCCGTCTCGATCGGCGACGGGATCTACCGATCGACGGACGGCGGAGAGACCTGGACCAACATGGGGCTCCCCGAGTCGGAGCGGATCGTGAAGATCGCCGTGGACCCCGGGGACGGCAAGGTCGTCTACGCCTGCGCGACCGGGAAGCTCTGGAGCGATTCGAGCGAGCGCGGCGTGTACCGGACGCGCGACGGCGGGAAGAGCTGGACCCTCGTGCTGAAGGGGTCCAACCCCTCCACCGGCTGCGGCGGGATGTCGATGGACGCGAAGCACCCGTCCACGCTGTTCGCGTCCCTGTGGGACTTCCGCCGCAAGGGGTGGACCTTCCGCTCCGGCGGCGCGACCGCGGACGCCCCTTCGGGGAGCGGCCTCTTCCGGACGGACGACGGAGGCGAGCACTGGACGGAGATCACCGACGCGAAGAACGCCGGGTTCCCGGCCAAGCCGTACGGCCGCGTCGCGGTCGCCGTCGCGCCGTCCCATTCCGACGTCGTCTACGCGGTGGTCGAGTCGGTGAAGAGCGCGCTCTACCGCTCGGGGGACGGCGGCAAGACCTGGGAGCGCAGGGACGACAGCCAGAACATGGTCTGGCGGCCGTTCTACTTCGCGAACCTCATCGTCGATCCGACGAATCCGGATCGCCTGTTCAAGCCGGACGGCGATCTGATCCAGAGTCTGGACGGCGGGAAGACCTTCTCGTCGGCGGGGGGGGGCGCGCACGGCGACTTCCACGACCTCTGGATCGATCCGAACGATCCGAAGCAGGTCGTCACCGGCGACGACGGAGGACTGTGGTTCTCGAAGGACGGCGGCAACCGCTGGTGGAAGGGGAACAACCTCCCGATCTCGCAGTTCTACCACGTCAGCGTGGACGACCAGGATCCGTACCGCGTGTACGGCGGCCTGCAGGACAACAGCTCCTGGATCGGCGACTCGGCCTATCCCGGCGGGATCTCCAACGCCCGCTGGGAGAACATGTACGGCGGCGACGGCTTCTGGATGTTCGCCGACCCGAGCGACCCCGACTACCTGTACGCCGAGGCCCAGGGAGGCACGATCGGACGGGTCAACCGGCGCACGCACGAGTCGCGCGACATCCAGCCGCGCGCGGGGTACGGCGAGAAGCTGCGCTGGAACTGGAACACGCCGATCCACCTCTCGCCGAACGAGCGTGGGACGATCTACGTCGGCGCGCAGTTCCTCTTCCGGAGCCGCGACCACGGTCAGACCTGGGACCGCATCTCCCCGGACCTGAGCACGCAGGACAAGGAGCGCCAGCGCCAGGAAGAGTCCGGCGGGATCACCGTGGACAACTCGGTCGCCGAGATGCACACGACGATCTACGCGATCAGCGAGTCCCCCAAGGACGGCAAGGTCATCTGGGTCGGGACCGACGACGGGAACGTCCAGATCACCCGCGACGGCGGCAAGAGCTGGAAGAACGTCGTCGCCGCGGCGAAGGTCCCGGACCGCTCGTGGGTCTCATCCATCGAGGCGAGCCGCTTCGAGCCGGGGACGGCGTACGTCACCTTCGACCGCCACACCTACGGCGAGATGGCGCCGATGATCTACAAGGCGGAGGGCTTCGGAGCGAGCTGGAAGCCGCTCGTCACCGCCGACCAGCCCAAGGGGCTGAAGGGGTACGCGCACGTCGTCCGCGAGGACCCGGTTGTGCGCGGCCTCCTCTACGCCGGCACCGAGCTGGGACTGTGGATCTCCAGCGACGACGGCGCGACCTGGGCCCGGTTCAAAGGAGGGGACTTCCCGGCGGTCGCCGTGCGGGATATCGCGGTCCACGCTCGCGATCACGACCTGGTGCTCGCGACCCACGGCCGCGGCATCTGGATCGTCGACGACCTGACGCCGCTCCGCGCGCTCAATCGCGACGTGCTCGCACAGGAAGCGGCGTTCCTTCCGTCGCGGCCGCAGCAGCAGCGGATCCGCGCGGGAGGAGGCTGGGTGGACGGCGATGCGGTGTGGCAGGGGAACAACCCGCCCAACGGCGTCGTCATCAACTACTACCAGAAGTCCCGGCACCTGTTCGGGAAGCTCAAGCTCGAGATCCTCGACGAGCGCGGGAACCTCGTGGACACGCTTCCCGCCAGCAAGCGGCGCGGGATCAACCGCGTGGTCTGGCCGATGAGCGTGAAGCCGCCGCGCGTGCCCCCCGCCGCCACGCTCGCCGGAAGCGCGACCCAGGGGCCGCGCGTGCCGCCGGGGAGCTACACGGCGCGGATGACGAAGGGGGACAAGACCTACGAGACGAAGCTCGTCGTCGGGCTCGACCGGCGCGCGACCTTCAGCGTCGCCGACCGGAAGGCCCAGTACGACGCGGCGATGAAGGTTCACGGGATGTTCGGCGAGATGAGCGATCTCATGGACCGGATCCTGGCGGTACGCAGCGGCGCCGACGCGGCCGCGAAGGCGCTCCCGGAGGGCGATCCGCTCCGCGCACGCATGACCGACCTCTCCGCGAAGGCCGACACGATCCGCAAGAAGATCGTCGCGACCAAGGAGGGGGGCGCGATCACGGGGGAGGAGCGCCTCCGCGAGCACATGGACGACCTCTACGGCTCGCTCGTCGGCTACGAGGGGCGCCCCACCGCCGCGCTGCTCTCGTACACGGAGGCGCTCAAGCGCGAGCTCGCCGACGTCGCCGCGGAGTTCGAGGCCTTCCGCAAGAAAGAGGTCGCCGACGCGAACGCGGCGCTGCGCGCGAAAGGAATCAAGGAGATCGGCAGCTGAAGGAACACCGGGTGAAGTTCAAGGTTCCGCCAGAGTAGAGGCTTGCCGTGTTGAGCGTCGCGCTGCTTCTCGCAGCCGTCGCGGCCGATCCCGCGCCGGTTCCCGTCCCGCTCCAGGAGCGCGTTGAGAAGCGCCTCGCCCAGCTCGACGTCGCGGTCGAGGGGAACCCCGACGTCATCCGCACGCTGACCGAGAAGGACTTCTACCTCGCGATCGGCGGGAAGGAGATCGAGCGGTTCACGCTCGATCCGAGCTGCATGGAATGGAGCCCGGCGCCGGAGCAGGCGTCCTCGGCGCCTCCGGCGCAGGCCGCTCAGGCAGGCTCCGCCTCCGGCTCCGCCTCCGGCCCCGCCTTCCTCTTCTTCTTCGACCAGATCCACTTGACCGGGGGTGGGCGGATGCGCGCGGTCGCGGTGGCGCAGGACCTGGTCTCGCGCCTGATCGTCGATGGCGCGCGGGCGGCGGTCGTCTCCAGCGGACGCAGCCTCAGGACGATCGTCCCGCTCACCGGCGACGTCGCCGCGATCCGGCGGGGGATCGACGCGATCGCCAAGGACGCCTCGCTCTGGGACACCTACGCCTCGACCGAGGACTCGCGGCTGGATGCGATCAGGATGGAGCTTCGGGCGAGGAACGACCTCGGGGCCCGCTCCCTCGCGCGGCGATACGCGCAGGACGACGCCTGGCAGTCGCGGCTCAGCTATCAGCGAATGGGGATCTCCTTCGGCCTGCTCGCCGGCGCCGCGCCGCCGCGCTCGGTCGTCTACTTCGGCGATACGCTGCGGCAGCGCGCGGGGCAGTTCTATCTGGACATGGTCGGCGACAACGGCGACGTCGAATCCGCCTGGTTCTTCGACTTCAACCGATTCGTGATCGATGCGTTGGGGCAGGGGGTCCACATGTACCCCGTGCAGGCGGAGGGAATCGCCGGACCGAGCCGGCGCACCTTCGACGCCGAGGGCGGCATGTGGGCGATGGCGCTGGAGACGGGCGGCGACGCGTTCATCCGCGGGATGCAGCCGAAGAAGATCGTGCCCCGGCTCGCGGCGAAGCTGCAGTGCACGTACCTGCTGAGCTTCGAGCCGAAAGGATTGCCCGTCGACAAGAGCCTGCGAGTGGAAGTCCGCTCGACGCGGCCGGGGGTCAAAGTTCGCGCGCAGGGGCAGTTCGTCATCCAGAGTGAATCGACGAAGAGGGTGCGCGGCCTGCTCGCCGCCTTCGTCCGCGGCGAGGGTGACGATCCGAAATCCACGTTCGCCGCGTTTGCGATCCCGATCGCGATGAAGGACGGGCGCTACCGGATGCTCGTCCAGATCCGCGCGCCCTCGTCGCCGATGCCGGGGGCCGAGTGGGACCTCGGCGCGACCCTTGCCGGCCGGGGCTCGCACGGCGACGACTTCTCCGCGCGTGTCTCGACCAACGGCGCCGCGATCCCGATCGTGCTCGAGCACGAAGTCTGGCTCGACCCCGGCCCGTTCGAGATCGTCGCGGTCGGGCGGTCGGTCAAGGACGAGACGATCCACTCCGCCAGGATCGAAGGCGAGCTGGGCAATCTCAAGTCGGCCACGACGATGTCGCCGGTGCTGATCCTGCAGGAGTCCGCAGGCGCGTTCTCGCGAGACGGCGCGACGCGCACATCGGGATCCCTCGCGCTCGGTCCCGAGGACGCGGTCACCAACCAGAAGCCGGCCGCGCTGATCTCGCTCGTCTGCCTCGACAAGAAGACCGACGCCGCGACCATCGAACGCCGGGTCACGGGGGAGCGGACCATGGAGTTCCCCGTGCTCGAGGTCGATCGTGAGGAGTCGTGCACGCAGATCCGGGACGTCATCCCGGCGGAGATGCTGGCGCCGGGGACGTTCGCGTACGAGGTCCTCGTGAAGAGCGCGGGTCGGGACGACCGCTCGGTGCGGCGCGAGTTCGCCGTCGTCAGGTGAGTGCCTTCGTCCACTGCTTGCACCAGCCGTCGGGGTTGATCGGGCCGCGCACGGTCTTGCACGTCCCGCAAGTGGACTCGTCGGCGGGCGGCTGGTAGTTGAGGCAGCCGAGGCAGAACTGGTCCTCGCGCTCGCTGTGCTGCCGGTACTGGTTCTCCTCGCGCGTGTGCGCCTCGGCGGGCTGCAAGCGCGAGACGTCCGAGCAATCGAGCCCCGCCCCGAGGCGCCTCGCGCGCTCGCGCAGCGCGGCGAGCTTCGCCTTGTCCTCGCAGCCGACGAGGGCCGCGGCGCCGGCGAGCATCGCCGCCTTGACGAACGCGCGCCGGTTCATGTCCCTCCGGGAGCATAGCGTGGGCGACCGAGGGTTGACCCCTCCCCCGCGACAATGGTAGAAACCGCGTTCCGCTGACGGTTTCACGGAGGTCCCCAGGTACCCCATGGCCGCGACTGAAGAGAGGGACCTCTACGACCCGATCTCCGGCCGCCCGGCCCTCATCCTGGGCGGGCACGACTTCCACTCGATCACCGAAGCCGTCGCGGGCCCGGTCGAGGCGAAGACGCCTCCGGCCTGGTGGCTGTTCTTCCTGCCCTCGCTCGCCCTCCTCGGACTGCTGGGGGTCGCGGTCTCGTGGCTGTTCTGGGAAGGGATCGGGATCTGGGGGCTCAACGTCCCGGTCGGCTGGGCCTGGGACATCACCAACTTCGTCTTCTGGGTCGGCATCGGGCACGCCGGCACGCTGATCTCCGCGATCCTCTTCCTCTTCCGCCAGAAGTGGCGCACGTCGATCAACCGCGCGGCGGAGGCGATGACGATCTTCGCCGTCATGTGCGCGCTGATCTTCCCCGGCATCCACGTCGGACGCGTGTGGGTGGCGTATTTCATGTTCCCGCTGCCGAACCAGATGGGGATGTGGCCGAACTTCCGCAGCCCGCTCCTCTGGGACGTCTTCGCGGTCAGCATCTACGGGACCGTGTCGGTCCTCTTCTGGTACGTCGGGCTGATCCCGGACCTCGCCACCATGCGCGACCGGGCGCCCACGGCGCTGCGCAAGCGGCTCTACGGCTTCTTCGCGCTCGGGTGGCGCGGCTCGAACCGCCATTGGCAGCACTATGAGGTCGCCTACCTCGTGCTCGCCGGTCTCGCGACGCCGCTCGTCCTGTCGGTCCACTCCATCGTGTCGATGGACTTCGCGGTCTCCCAGATCCCCGGGTGGCACACTACGATCTTCCCGCCGTACTTCGTCGCCGGGGCGATCTTCTCCGGGTTCGCGATGGTGATCACGCTGATGGTGATCTGCCGGAGCGCCTTCGGCCTCGAGCGGATCATCACGCTCCGCCACTTCGACTACATGGCGAAGATCATCCTCGTCACGGGGACGATGGTCGGGTACGCGTACGGGATGGAGTTCTTCATCGCCTGGTACAGCGGGAACCCCTACGAGATGTTCACCTTCCAGAACCGGGCGCTGGGCCCCTACGCCTGGGCCTACTGGACCATGATCACCTGCAACGTCCTCAGCCCCCAGGTGTTCTGGTTCAAGAAGGCGCGCACCAGCATCCCGATCCTCTTCGTCATGTCGATCTTCGTGAACATCGGGATGTGGTTCGAGCGGTTCGTGATCATCGTCACGTCCCTCCACCGCGACTTCCTCCCCTCGGCGTGGGGCTACTTCCGGCCCACGATCTGGGACGTCTCCTGCCTGCTCGGCAGCTTCGGGCTGTTCTTCACGATGTTCTGCCTCTTCGTCCGGTTCCTCCCGATGGTGGCGACCGCCGAGGTCAAGACCGTCCTTCCCGGCGCCGACCCGCACGCGCACCACCCCGGGGCGCACGCGAGCGCGGAGCAGCTCGCGGAAGAGGGAGCGCACTGATGGCCGCGTTCGGCGTGCTCGCGGAGTACGCGACCCCGGCGGACCTGTTTCGCGCCTGCGAGCGCGTCCGCGAGGCGGGCTACACGCGGTGGGACGCGCACACGCCGTTCCCGGTCCACGGTCTCGACCGGGCGATGGGGATGCGGCGGTCGCGCCTGCCCTGGATCATCCTCGTGGTCGGTCTCGGCGGCGCCGCGGGGGGCTTCGTCCTCCAGTGGTGGGTCCACAACGCGGCGTACCCGCTGACGATCAGCGGCAAGCCCCACTTCGCCTGGCCGGCCTACGTGCCGATCACCTTCGAGCTGGGGGTCCTCGGCGGGGCGCTCGCCGCGGTGCTGGGGATGCTGGGGCTCAATCAGCTCCCGCGGCACCACCACCCCCTGTTCGAGGTGGAGCGCTTCTCCCGATGCTCGGACGACCGGTTCTTCATCTCGATCGAGGCGAGCGACCCCCGATTCGACGCCGTCGCGACGCGCCAGCTCCTGGAGAGGTCCGGGGCCGCGGCGGTCGAGATGGTCGAGGACCCGGCGTGATCGCGCGCGACCAGGTCACGGTTCCGGCGGGACACTGGCTGACCCGTCTGCCTTGGGTCGCCGGGGGGGTCGGCGTCCTGGCCACGGCCCTGTCGCTCGTCCTCGCCTCCGGCAACCCACGGCAGTTCGCCTTCTCGTGGCTGCTCGCCTTCCTCTTTTTCGCGTCGCTCGCGATCGGCGGGATGTATTTCGTGCTCGTCCACTACGCGACCCAGGCCGGGTGGGGGGTCGTCGTCCGGCGGCTCGCCGAGAACATGATGGGGACGATCCCGCTGCTCGCCCTGCTGTTCCTCCCGATCGTCTGGCAGATGCGCGAGCTGTTCCCCTGGGTCAACGCGCTCGCCGACGGCGACGACCACCTGATCGCGGCCAAGGCGCCCTACCTGAACACGCGGTTCTTCCTGGTGCGCGCGGCCGTCTACTTCACGGTCTGGGTGGCGATCGCCCTCCTGTTCGCCCGGCGCTCCCGCGCGCAGGATCGGACCGGCGGCACGGCGATCTCGCTCGCCCTCAAGCGGATCTCCGCTCCGGCGCTGATCGCGCTCGCGCTGACCCAGACCTTCGCCGCCTTCGACTGGATCATGTCGCTCGACCCGACCTGGTACTCGACGATCTTCGGCGTCTACTGGTTCGCGGGGTCGTTCGTCAGCACCTTCGCGTTCCTGGTGCTCGCGATCGTCGTCCTGCGGAGCGCCGGGCTGATGAAGGACGTGATCACGCTCGAGCACTTCCACGACCTCGGGAAGCTCCTCTTCGCCTTCACCGTCTTCTGGGCGTACATCGGCTTCTCGCAGTTCTTCCTGATCTGGTACGGGAACATTCCCGAGGAGACGATCTTCTTCCGCGAGCGCCTCGAGGGCTCCTGGCGCGCGATGTCGTTCCTCCTCGCGGCCGGCCACTTCGCCGTCCCGTTCTTCTTCTTCATGCCGCGGTCGATCAAGAGGAAGCCCGGCCTCCTCGCCCTCGGGGCGGGATGGATGCTCCTGATGCACTTCGTCGACATGTACTGGCTGGTGATGCCGGCGATGCACCCGCACGGGGTGCACATCGGCCTCTCCGACCTGGCCGCGTTCGCCGCGGTCGGAGGGCTGTTCGCCGCCGTTTTCGGCCGGTTGTGCGCCGGATCGGCGCTCGTTCCCGTCCGCGACCCCCGCCTGGCCGAATCGTTGTCGTTCGAGAACGTCTAGGATAGAGTTTCGGTTTTGAGCCGGGCCCGAACCTGAGTGAGGGCTTCTCGGGCCCGTCGAGGAGAACATGATGCGTCGTTTCTCGAGTCGTGGGCTCGCGGCCGGTCTGGTCGCCTTCCTGGCGGGGGGCGCCGCCTTCGCCGCCACGATCACCGGCACCGTCACGTACGAGGGGAAGGTCCCGACCCTGCAGCCGATCGACATGAAGGCCGACGCGGCCTGCGCGAAGATGCACGGCACGCCGCAGCCGAGCGACGTCCTGGTGCTGGGACCCGGGAACACCATGGCGAACATCATGGTCAGCGTCGCCACCGGCCTTCCCGCCGGCAAGACGTACCCCGCGCCGACCACGCCCGTCACGATGGACCAGAAGGGGTGCCACTACGAGCCGCACGTCTTCGGGCTCCGCGTCGGGCAGCCCTTCAAGGTCCTGAACTCCGACGGGATCCTGCACAACGTGCACGCGCTCCCGAAGGTGAACTCCCAGTTCAACATGGCCATGCCTCCGACGGTGAAGGAGTCCACCAAGAGCTTCGGCAAGGCCGAAGGGATGTTCAAGATCAAGTGCGACGTCCATCCGTGGATGAGCGCCTACGCCGGCGTGTTCAACCACCCCTTCTTCTCGGTGACCCAGAAGGACGGGAAGTTCACGATCTCCGGCCTCGACCCCGGAACCTACGAGATCGAGGCGTGGCACGAGAAGCTCGGAGTGAAGAAGCAGTCCGTCACCGTCGCAGGCTCAGAGACCAAGACGGTGGACTTCAAGTTCCAGGCTCCCGCCGCCAAGTAGCGGGCCGGGGGATTCCTACGCGGGGGTGAGGATGGGTCCCACGGACACGACGAAGGCGGGCGCGCACCACGCGCCCGCCCACGAGCACGGCTCCCACGAGGAGCTGTCGTTCTGGCGCAAGTACGTCTTCTCGACCGATCACAAGACGATCGGCATCCAGTACGCCGTCACGGGGATGCTGTTCCTCCTGTTCGGCTTCTGCCTGATGATGCTGATGCGCTGGCAGCTCGCCTTTCCCGGGCGGGCGCTCCCGCTGATCGGCCGGCTCTTCGGCGAGGAGCGGATGCCGGGCGGGACGATGCTCCCGACCTTCTACAACGAGCTCGGCGCGATGCACGGGACGATCATGGTCTTCATGGGCGTCGTGCCTCTCGCGGTCGGGGGGTTCGGCAACTTCGTGCTCCCGCTCCAGATCGGCGCGCCGGACATGTCCTTCCCGCGGCTGAACATGGCGAGCTACTGGTTCTTCTTCCTGGGCGGCGTGACCATGCTCGCCAGCTTCTTCGTCCCCGGCGGCGCCGCGCAGTCGGGCTGGACCTCCTACACGCCCCTCGCGGACATCGCCGGAACCGGGCAGACCATCTGGATCCTCGGGATGATCTTCCTGATCACCTCCTCGCTCCTGGGCGCGATCAACTTCATCACGACCACGATCCAGCTTCGCGCCAAGGGGCTGACCTTCTTCCGGATGCCGTTCTTCGTCTGGGCGCAGTTCGTCACCGCCTTCCTGCTCCTCCTGGCCTTCCCGCCCCTCGAGGCGGCCGCGCT
>Ga0075428_100000516_pt1 | contig 39215 bp, 31 predicted proteins | sample RhiMetdeltSRZDD2_FD_75291 | JGI IMG/M metagenome (GOLD analysis project Ga0075428, IMG submission 75291) | Populus rhizosphere microbial communities from Tennessee, USA - Rhizosphere MetaG P. deltoides SRZDD2 | ecosystem: Host-associated > Plants > Roots > Rhizosphere > Soil | place: USA... | reverse complement strand
TCCTCCGGATCCTTGCCGGTCAGCTTCTTGCCGCCCTCCAGCCAGGTGCCGCAACAGAGGCAGATCCCGACACTCGGACTATTGGCGATCTGCATCGCCCGCTTGTAGCCCTCGTAGTTGCTGAAGATGCAGCGCGGCACACCCGCCAGCACCGGCACGGGAGGATCGTCCGGGTGAATGCCGATGCGAACTCCGGCTTCTTCCGCCACCGGAGCCGCCTGGCTGATGAAGTAGGTGTAGTTCTCCCAGATCTCATCCTTCGTGAACTCGCGGCCATGCGAGAGCGGGCCCTTGAAGATCTTGCCGTCCCAGCGTCCCTCCGCGTCCGGGCTGTCCTGATCGAACTCGCGTGCCATGGCGTTGCGTACCGGAGAGCGACCGCTCGTCCAGATGCCGTTGCCCATATGGGCGTAGGTCGTGTATCCGATGCCGGCCTTCCCCAGGTTGCGGATGTACTGTTTGTACTCCTCGATCTTCTGATCGCGCCCCGGCAGGTTGAGCGTGACCTCGGGCATGTTGTGCACGCTGGTGTTGCCGATATTCCACACCGTGATACCGGCGTCGGCGTAGCGCTTCTTGATCTGCAGGAAGCCCTCGGCCGTTCGCAGCTCTGGTGTCGAGCCGACGCTCACGTAGCCGGCGCCCAGCTGCTGAAGGAAAAGCAGCTGCTCGTCGGTGGGCGTCGCCGGCGACTGCACGCACAGCTTGATGCCCGGAGTCTGGTTCGGCGCAGCCCGGCCGGCCGTCCCCGCCAGTGCGGCCGCACCAAGCGTGCCGAGTGAGAGGCGGGCGAATTCCCGCCGGCCCATTCCTTCCGGCGTTCTGCGATTCGGCATGGTTTCCTCCGCCGCGAAGATTTCCGCAAACAGGGAAGCCTGTCAAAGCATTCCTCCCCATCCGAGGACTTGACCAGGCCACGATTACGAAGCGTTTCGTATTGACATTACGAAGCGCTTCGTAATAATCTCCCCCGCATGCCGCGTGCCCCGAAGCCGACCGCCTCCGAGCTCCAGATCCTCCACGTGTTGTGGCGCCGCGGCCCGTCCACGGTCAACCAGGTGCAGCCTGAGCTGCAGCATGGCGACCGGGTCGCCTATACCACCGTGCTCAAGCTGCTCCAGATCATGTTCGGCAAGGGGCTGGTCCGGCGCGATGACTCCACACGGCCCCACGTTTTTCGCGCCGCAGTCCCCGAAGCGCAGGTGAAACGCCGGTTCATCACCGATCTGCTCGACCAGGTATTCGAGGGGTCCGCGGCCAGTTTGGCGATGCAGGCACTCTCGGACAAACGGGCGACGCCCGAGGAGCTCCGCAAGCTGCGCGAGCTGCTCGACGAAATCGAAGGAGACCGCTCATGACGATCGTCGAACTCCTGGGTTGGGTGCTGCTCCACTTCGTCTGGCAGGGCGCGATCATCGCGCTGGCGCTGGCGGTCTTGCTCGCACTGACCCGCGAGGCGCAGGCCCGGCTCCGCTACCTCCTCTCCTGCGCCGCGCTGGTGCTGATGCTCGGCGCCGCGCTGGCGACAGCAACGCGGGTGCGTACGATTCCCGGGGCAGTGCTGCAGGCCGACGCACCAGTGGCGTCGGGCCCATCGCAGGTCACACCACTTTCGTCGGGAGGCCCGCGAGCAGGCGACCGGGCCGGCAATCTCGCGCACCTCATCCCTCCGGCGGAGACGCGCGCGGACGCGACCAGAAGCGCCATCGTTCAGCCGATCGTCAGCCGCGCGTTGCCGTGGCTCGTGATCTCATGGCTCGCCGGTGTGCTGCTCCTCTCCTTCCGGCTGCTCGGGGGCTGGTGGAGCACTCGGTCCCTCCGCGCGTCCGGGGTCTCGCCAGTGCCCGAGTGGTGCCTGGCGCAGCTGTCCGCGCTGTCGGCACGAATGGGGATCGTGCGCCCGGTGACGATCATGGCGTCGGTCCGCGTCACCGTACCGGTCATCCTGGGTCACGTGAAGCCCGTCATCCTGCTGCCGGCGGCGGCGCTCTCAGGGCTGAGCGTGGCGCAGGTCGAAGCCATCGTCGCGCACGAGCTCGCCCACGTTCGTCGTCACGACTACCTGGTCAACCTCGCACAGACTGTCATCGAGACGCTGCTCTTCTACCATCCTGCGGTCTGGTGGGTGTCGGGTCAGGTTCGCGAGACACGCGAACACTGTTGCGACGATCTCGCCGTTGCGGTCTGCCGCAGCCGTCGCGAGTACGTCAACGCCCTCCTGGATCTCGAAGAGCTCCGGGGCTCGATGCCGATGATGGCGCTTGGCGCAACGGATGGGTCGCTCCTCGCACGCGGCCGCCGGCTGCTCGCGCCGGCGCCGCGGGCGGCGTCTCCCCGCCTGGCGGGCAGTGTGATCGCGCTGATTGTGGTCACGGCGGCCGTGGCAGGCGCGTCGTTGAACTCCGCAGCGGTACCGGTCTCGCCCGAGACGGAGCCAATGCCAGCTGTTGCGACGACGACAACACCGGCGCAGGACGCGCAAGGGTCGGAGACGACGCCGGTGGTCACGGCGCCGGATACGGCAGGATCGCTGGCGGCCCGCTGGACGTGGGCCGAGGGCGCGGCACGTACTGCCGGCCGCCGGATCTATTGGATTGGGTACACTGTCTCGCCGATCAAGACGTTGCCGCCGTTCATCTACAGCCACCGTGGCAGAACGGTGATGGGCGACAGGATCAGCTTCAGTGGCGACCTCTTTTCCACGTCCGCAACCGACCTCCGGTTCCCCGGGCGCGTTCTCGCCGTTCCGCCCGGCTCGAACCGGGAGGTGAAGCTCCTGTTCGAGCTCGCTGCCGCCGGGGGCCAACCCAGGGTCACGAGCATCCACACCAGCACGCTACCGCTGCCAGCTGATACGAAGGGCTTGCCGATCTACTGGCTCGGACCAGCCGAGGCCGCGCAGAGCCTCGATCGGATCGATCGTTTCTATCGGGCGACTTCGAATCCCGATTTGAAGCACGATCTCATCACGGCCGCGGGCGTGCACGATGCCTCGGCGGCGGTCGTGTCCTGGCTTGAAAAGCGGATCGCGAGCCAGGATCCCGAAGAGATCCGCGGCAACGCCGCCGAGTGGATCGCCCGCCACCCGATCGCCGCGTCAATCACCGTGCTCGATCGGACCGCGCGGACCGACCGCAGCTCGCACGTCCGCCAGGAGGCCGCTGAAGCGCTGGGCGAGGTCGCCCTCCCGGAAGCCGCACCAGTCCTGATTGCGCTGGCCAGATCGCTCACCGACACGGACGCGCGCCGTGAGGCGGTCGAGGCTCTGGGGGAACGCCCGGAGCAGGCGGCGACTGACGCGCTGGCCGCGATTGCCCGCAACGATGCCGATCTCGATATCCAGCGTGAAGCCGTGGAAACCCTCGGCGACTTCGAGGACAAACGCGGGGTCGATCTGCTGATCGAGCTGGCGCGGACGCATCCCAACATCGAGGTGCGCCGCGAAGCGATCGAAACCCTGGGAGACGCGATGCCGGAAGCGAAAGCAGTCGGATTTCTCAAGGAATTCCTGTCGGACCGGGATCCGCAGATTCAGGAGGAAGCCGTCGACGCGATTGCAGCCATCGAAGACACCAGCAGCGTCGAGACGCTCATCCAGCTCGCGCGATCGCATGAGAGCACCAGCGTCCGCAGCGAAGCCATAGAGGCGCTGGCCGACCGCGCTCGCGGACATGACGAGGGCAAGCCGAGCGCCGAGCAGACGAAGATTATCGAACTGCTGTCCGCGCTTGCGGGGGCGGATCGCGACATCGATGTGCAGACGGAGGCGGTCGAGACGCTTGGCGAAATTGGCGGCGCCGCCGCCGTCGCCGAGCTCCGAAAACTGGCCGGCACACACGCCGAAGAGCGCGTGCGCATCGAGGCGATCGAATCGCTCGTCGAAAGCGAGGCGCCTGCAGCCGAAACGGCAAAGTTCCTCAAGGGGCTCGTGCTTTCAGAGAAATCGGAGGACGTGCGCTCTGAGGCCCTCGAGACGCTCGCGGATATGGACAACGGCGCCGGCATCGCCGTGCTCATCGATCTCGCGCGTGAGCACCCCTCAGCCGAGACGCGGCGAGAGGCGCTCGAGCGGCTGGTGCACAGCGAGCACCCGGATGCCAGGGCGTTCTTCGAGCGTGCGTTGAAAAAATAGCGCCGCCCGCATCCTTCCGGCTCTGAGCTTGTCGAAGGGCGGAAGCCACACCGGAGAAGGTATTCTGACACTCGAGGACGATGCCTTCGGTCAACCCGGTACTGCTGTCTGACGCCCGGATCCTTGCCGCGTACCTGATTTTCTTCGGCAGCTATTTCGTCTTCGCCCTCGGAAAGTTCCCGTGGATGAAGATCGACCGGCCGGGCGCCGCGATCATCGGCGCGGTGCTCATGGTCGCCTTCCGCATCGTCGGACCACACGAAGCGCTGCAGTCGATCGACTTCCCCACCATCGTGCTCCTGTTCTCCATGATGGTGATCGTCGCCAACCTCCGTCTGGGCGGATTCTTCGAGCACCTCGCCGAATGGATCGTCGCGCGGCTGCATCCGCATCACCTGCTTCCCACGGTCGTCTTCACCTGCGGCCTGCTCTCCGCATTTCTCGTGAACGACATCGTCTGCCTGGTGATGACACCGTTCGTGCTGCACATGGCCCGCCGGCTCGGAGTGCCGCCGGTCCCGTACCTGCTGGCAGTCGCGACCGCGTCGAACATCGGGAGCGTGGCGACGATCACGGGTAACCCGCAGAACATGCTCATCGGGTCGCTCTCCGGGATCAGCTACGTGGACTTCCTCGGCCATCTCGGCCCGATCGCCCTGGCCGGTCTCGTCCTGAACTGGGCGCTGATCTATCGGCTCTATCTGCGAGGCGCACGCGATCGGGCGGAGGTGGCCGACGTGCTGAGGGCCCCGGAGTTCCGCCTCGCGCCGATCCGGAAGAAACCCGCGGTCGTGCTGGCGGGCGTGCTCGTCGGGTTCCTGGCTGGAGTGCCGGCTTCCCTCGTGGCCGCGATTGGCGCGGCGCTGCTGCTGATCACCCGCACGACCGAACCGAAGCAGGTCTACGCCGAGATCGACTGGGGCCTTCTGGTCTTCTTCGTCGGACTGTTCATCATCGTCGCCGGGGCCGATCGCGCCGGCCTGACGGCGACGCTGCTCGAACCGATCGCCAACTGGGATCTGCACCGCCCTCCGCTGTTCGTTCCCGTGACCGCCGTCCTGTCGAATCTCGTCAGCAACGTCCCGGCCGTCATGCTGCTGCGCACGCTGGTCGTGAACTTCCCCGACCCGCAATCGGGCTGGCTGGCGCTCGCGATGGCGTCGACGCTCGCCGGGAACCTGACCATCACCGGTTCGATTGCCAACATCATCGTCGTCGAACGCGCGGCGGCCGAGGGCGTGAGCATCAGGTTTGCCGACTACATCCGCATCGGACTGCCGGTCACGCTGGCGACGCTGGCAGTCGGGACCGCGTGGCTCTGGATTACGAACTGAGACTTTCCCATTAAGAGTGAGTGTCCGACCCCCCCGAACCCCCGAGCCCCCGAGCGTTTTGCCACCCTCTTCACTTTTGTGCCATTGTGCGGCGATGAATCGCCGGGAGATCGAGCGGCTGCTCGCTGCCATCCGCGCCGTCGAGCGTTCGGGTGAGCGCGCCGCGCTGGCCACCGTCGTGCGCATCCGGGGCAGCGCCTATCGCCGCGAGGGCACACGCATCATGGTGCGGGAGGACGGGTCCTATGAATGCCTGCTCTCCGGCGGATGTCTCGAGCCGGCCGTCGCGGCGGCCGCTGCGCGCGTCATCGAGACCGGGATGCCGGTCGTCGCCCAATACGATCTCGAAGCCGATTCCGTCTGGAGCCTGGGCATCGGCTGCAGCGGGGCCGTGGACATCCACATCGAACGGCTCGAACCGGATCCGGTGACGCGCGCCTGGCTCGACCTTCTCGAGACAGCCGGATCGGGCGTGCTCGTGAAACCGCTATCGGGAGCCGGTGGGCGGCTCCTCGTTCAAGGGAACGAAGTCATCGGATCGCTTGGCGAGGCAGCGCTCGACGCGGCGGCTATCGGGGCCGCCCGAGCGCGGCTCGAGGCGCGGTTCCCTCAGTCGGGCTGGGAGGCGTTCGCGCACGCCGAGCTTTTTTTCGAGGTCAGCCAGCCCCCGCCGGAACTGGTGGTCTTCGGCGCCGGATTCGATGCGGAGCCGCTGGTCCGCCAGGGATGGGAGCTCGGTATGGCGGTCACCGTTGTTGATCCGCGGCAGGCGTTCCTGGCAGCGGATCGGTTCCCCCACGCGACGCTGGTGTCCGCCCGCTTCGATCGCCTCGCCGCAGACGTCGCCGTCGGTGAGCGCTCGTTCCTCGTGATCATGAATCATCACCTGGAGCGTGATCGGGAGTGCCTGCGGTTTGCGCTGTCCTCTCGCGCGCCGTTCATCGGGCTGCTCGGGCCACGAACGCGCTTCCAGAAACTCCGTCGGGCACTGCTCGCGGACGGCGTTCCAGACGACCGCGCCTGGGCACGGGTGCGCAGTCCGGTGGGGCTGGCGATCGGGGCTGACTCGCCCGAGGAGATCGCCGTGTCGATCCTTGGAGAAATCGTCGCGCTCCAGCGAGGTTTCGACGGAGGGTTCCTCGCGGGCCGTGACGCCAGCCTTCACCGGGCGTCGGAGAACAGCGCTTTGGCGCGTTCGTAATCCTCCGGCGTATCGATGTCGAGGAGCCGTTCGGGTGCGAGGTGCAGTACGGTCGTCTCGGCAGCGTGCCGTTGCAATACCGGCCGGGCCCCGTGTTCCAGGACGGCGAGCTCGGGGAAGAACGCCGCGTCGAAGAGGTGCGGCGGCGCTGTCACGTCGCCGTAGCGCACGCTCACGATCCCTCCCGGATGTTCGCGATAGGCGTCGAGCACACGCCGATAGTCCTCCGCCGCGACCAGCGGCTGATCGGCCAACGCAAACATGGCGGCGGAGCTGCCCGCAAGGGCGGCCACGGCAGTGCGGAACGAGCTGCCCATCCCGGTCTCGTAGTGAGGGTTCAACGCCGTTCGTACACCCAGCCCCTCGAGCGCGGCCGAGATGCGCTCGTGTTCACATCCCACCACGACCAGGACGTCCTCGACTCCGCTGTCGAGCACCTGACGGACGACGAGCCTGACGAGTGGTTCGCGGCCGAGCGGCAGCAACAGTTTCGGCTGACCCATGCGGCTCGAGGCACCGGCGGCAAGAATGACGGCACTGATCACGGGAACATTGTAAGGAGTGTCGAACGCTGGTAGTAGAATGCGCTCCGCTGGCGGGCTGAGAAGTCGATCGAGGTCAAGGGAGAAGGCAGCAGGCAAAAGGCAGAACTCGCCAATTCGGCCGATTGGAACGTTATCCCTTCTGCCTTTTGCCTTTTGCCTTGACGATCATTCATCCCCATCCCGCCGTCAGGCATCACGGGCGGGTGCGCATTCGTGCCCGCCGCGACACGAGGAGGTCTCCGGTGATTCCCGCAGCCTTCGACTACATCCGGGCCCAATCCGCCGATGAGGCCCTCGCGCACCTTCAGCAGCACGGCGCCGACGCGCGCGTGCTCGCCGGCGGGCAGAGCCTGATTCCGGCCATGCGCTTCCGGCTTGCTCGTCCGGCCGTGCTCGTCGACATCAACCAGGTGCGCGATCTGGATTACGTGCGGACGAATGGCGCGCTGAGGATCGGAGCCATCGCGCGCGACACGGCGATCGAGCGGGCCCCGTGGATCCGTGAGACGAAGTGGAGCCTGCTGCAGGACGTGTCGCGGGTCGTCGCCGATCCAGTGGTCCGGCAGATGGCCACCGTGGTCGGAAGTTTGTGCCACAACGATCCCGCGGGTGACTGGACCACCGCGGCGCTCGCCGCACGGGCGGAAGTGACCGTGCGCGGCAAGGACGGCAACCGGTCGGTCAGCATCGACGATTTCCTGGTCGACAGCTTCACCACAGCCGTCCAGGAGGGAGAAATGGCGCTTGCCGTCCATTTCCCGACGCCAGGCGATCGAACGGCCGGTTCCTATCAGAAAGTCGAACGCAAGGTCGGGGACTACGCCACAGCGGCCGCAGCCATCCAGGTGTCGCTGCGTCCGGAGGGCACGATCGCCCAGGTTGGGATCGCGCTCTCGGCGGCCGGGCCCTGCGCGGTGCGGGTGACGGAGGCGGAGGATCTGCTGGTGGGACAGGCGCCCTCGGCCGAGGCCATCCGGGCAGCCGCGGACGCGGCCTCGCGGCGCAGCGAGCCCCAGGCCGACCTGCGGGGAAGTGTCGAATACAAGAAGCATCTGGCCGGTGTCCTCGTTGCGCGCGGACTGCGCCAGGCGCTGGGCCGTCTGGGGGTGCAGGCATGAAGGTCAGCATCACGGTCAACGGCGTGGCGTACGAGCGGGACGTCGAACCGCGGACGCTGCTCGCGTACTTCCTCCGCGAAGCCTGCGGGTTGACGGGAACCCACATCGGCTGCGACACCTCGAGCTGCGGCTGTTGTGTCGTGGTCCTCGACGGCGACACGGCCGTGAAATCCTGCGCCATGTTCGCGGTGCAGGCAGACGGCCGCGAGGTCCTGACCGTCGAGGGGCTCGCGCAGGGGGGCGCCCTCCATCCGCTGCAGCAGGGATTCTGGGATCAGCACGGCCTGCAGTGCGGGTATTGCACGCCCGGCATGCTGCTCACGTCCTACGCGATGCTCAAGCACACGCCTGAGCCGAGCGAGGCGGACATCCGCGAAGGGCTGGCCGGCAACCTGTGCCGCTGCACCGGCTACCAGAACATCGTGAAGGCGGTTCAGCAGGCCGCCGGCGCAATGCGGCAGCCGGCCGCGGCGAAGTGAGGGCGAGGGACAATCATGAGCATCGAAGCCACACCCCGGACCCACGCACTCGGCCATCGCATGAAGCGCAAGGAAGATCCGCGCTTCCTCCAGGGCAAGGGCAACTACGTCGACGACATCTCCTTGCCGGGCATGCTCCACGCGGCGCTGGTCCGCAGCCCCTACCCTCACGCGACGATCAAGAACATCGACATCAGCGAGGCGATGAAGATCCCGGGGGTCAAGGCGGTCATCACGGGGAAGGATCTCGAGGCGGCCGGGCTCGGCTGGCTGCCGACGTTTCACGGGCTGGACAAGCAGATGGTACTGGCCATCGGCAAGGTCCTGTTCCAGTATCAGGAAGTCGCGGCGGTGTTTGCCGAAACGCGGGCTGCCGCCGCCGATGGCGCCGAAGCGGTGCAGGTGGATTACGAACCGTTGCCGGTGGTCGCTGATCCCTTCACCGCGAAGAAGGACGAAATCCTTCTGCGACCCGATCGCGAGCAGAAGACCAACCACATCTATCACTGGGAAGTCGGCGACCGCGCCGGCGCCGAGCGGGCGCTCGAGCGCAGCGCGAAACGGATCAGGCAGCGGATCTGGTTCCAGCGCTGTCATCCGGCACCGCTCGAGCCGTGCGGCTGTGTCGCGCAGTTCGACACGATGGGACGGCTGCAGTTCTACGTGACGTCGCAGGCGCCGCACGTTTACCGGACCGCGCTGACCATCGTGACCGGAATCCCCGAGGACAGGATCCACGTCATCTCGCCGGATATCGGCGGGGGGTTTGGCAACAAGGTCCCGGTCTATTCCGGCTACGTCTGCGCCGTCGTCGGCGCCTTGAAGCTGGGGCGGCCGGTGAAGTGGATCGAAACCCGCACGGAGAACCTCACGTCGACCGGCTTCGCGCGGGACTACCACATGGACATCGAGCTCGGCGCCGAGGCAGACGGCCGGCTCACCGCGCTCCGGGTCTCGACGGTCGCCGATCACGGCGCCTTCGACGCCGCGGCGGACCCGACGAAATACCCGGCCGGCATGTTCGGGATTGTCACCGGCAGCTACGACGTGCCGGTTGCCCACGCCGAGGTCGACGCGTACTTCACGAACAAGGCGCCCGGCGGTATCGCCTACCGGTGCTCGTTCAGGGTGACCGAAGCCAGTTACGCGATCGAGCGCGCGATGGACATCCTCGCCGACGAGCTCGGGATCGATGCCGTGGAGCTTCGCCGGAAGAACTTCATCCGGAAGGACCAGTTTCCGTATCCCTCGAGGCTCGGCTTCACCTACGACAGCGGTGACTATCAGAAGACGCTCGAGCTGGCGCTCCAGACGATCGGCTACGACGATCTCCTGAAGGAGCAGCGCGAGAAGCGCGCCCGCGGCGAGCTGATGGGGATCGGCTTCTCGACCTTCACCGAGGTCGTCGGGGCCGGCCCCTCGAAGCACTTCGACATCCTCGGGATCAAGATGTTCGACAGCGCGGAGATCCGGATCCATCCGACCGGCTCCGGGATCGTGCGGGCGGGCACCAAGTCACAGGGACAGGGTCACGAGACGACGTGGGCGCAGATCGTGGCCGAGGAACTGGGCCTGGATCCGCAGAACATCATGGTGGAGGAAGGCGATACGGACACCGCCCCGTACGGCCTCGGCACCTACGCGAGCCGCAGCACGCCCGTGGCCGGCGCCGCGATTGCGACCGCGGCCCGCCGGGTACGCGAGAAGGCAAGGAAGATCGCCGCGCACCTGCTCGAGGTCGGCGAAGCGGACGTCGAGTGGAAGGATTACAAGTTCCAGGTGAAGGGCGTGCCCGCGAAAAGCGTGACGATGAAAGAGGTCGCGTTCGCCGCCTACACCAATCCAGGACCAAACGAGCCGGGCCTGGAGGGAACCAATTACTACGACCCGCCCAACATGACGTTCCCCAACGGCACCTACATCGCGGTCGTGGACGTCGATCGCGAGACCGGCGAGGTCAAGGTGCGGCGGTTCCTGGCGGTGGACGACTGCGGGACCGTGATCAACCCGATGATCGTTGAGGGGCAGATCCACGGCGGCCTGACCGAGGGCTTCGCGATCGCGTTCATGCAGGAGATTCAGTACGACCGCGATGGCAACAACCTGAACACGAACTTCACCGACTACCTGCTGCCGACGTCGCTCGAGACCCCGCACTGGGAGACGGCGAACACGGTGACCCCGAGCCCGCATCATCCGCTCGGCGCGAAGGCGGTCGGCGAGAGTCCCAACGTCGGAAGCCCCGCGGCGTTCGTCAATGCCGTCATCGACGCGCTCTCGCCGCTCGGCGTCCGGCACATCGACATGCCGATCACCCGCGACAAAGTGTGGCGGGCGATCCAGTCGGCGCAGTCGGTCACGGTTTGATTGACGCGAACCAGGAACGCGGAGCGAAGCGGTGAATCTTCAATACGAAGGCCGGGAGGATATTCCAGCCGATCCCGCGGCCGTATGGGCGTTCGTGAACGACCCTGAAAAAGTCGGACACTGCCTGCCTGAAGTGATTCAGGTGACGGTCCGGGACCCCACGCACTTCGACGCCATTGTCGGCGTCGGCCTGGGGCCGGTGCGCGGGAAGTTCACCTTCAAGTTCGAGCTCCAGCCGGACGAGACCGCGCGGCGCATGAACATGAAGATCGCCGGCGGCGGCCTGGGCAGCGCGGTCGATCTCACTGCCGGCGCCGAGATCGTGCAGGCCGGGCCGGGCACGACGCTGAACTGGAGTGGATCCGCCGTGATGCGCGGGCCCGTCGCCGCGGTCGGCGGCCGGGTCCTGGACGCGCAGGCGAAGAAGCTCATCGCGCAGACCTTCGCGAACGTGCGCGCGAAGCTGTCATCCTGACCCTGGCGCGCCTCGATTCCTCATGCGCGATTTCTTCGACAAGGTCACGGCGCTCCGCCGCGAGGGCCTGCCCTTCGTGGTCGCAACCGTCGTGGGTCGCCGCGCTCCGGTATCGGCGCACCTTGGCGATCGCGCGATCGTCTACGCGGACGGACGGATGGACGGATTCGTCGGCGGCGCGTGCTCGCGCGAGATCGTCAGGAAGCAGGCGCTCGAGTGCCTGCGGCTGCGCCACGCGCGTCTCGTGTCGATTCGACCCGACGCGGGCGCAATGAGTACCGCTGATCCCGAGCACGTGATCGTGCCGATGACCTGCGTGTCGGAGGGGGCCGTGGACGTCTACATCGAGCCGAACCCGCGCCGGCGCCGGCTGGTAGTCGCCGGCAACACGCCGGTCGCTGAAGCCCTGACCCGTACTGCCCTCACCCTCGATTTCGACGTCGTCCGCATCGTCCTTGCGCACGAGCAGCGGGATCTGGAGCCCGACGCGCCGGCCCTCGGCTTCAGTGTTGCGCCGCTCGAGTCGCTCGCCGCGATCCTTCAGGAGGGCGGCGGCGATACGGCCGCGGTCGTCGCCACGCAGGGACACTACGACGATGAGGCACTGGAGTCGATCCTGCGAGCCGGCGCGACCTACGTCGGGCTGGTCGCGTCACGCACGCGCGGCGGAGCCGTTCTGAACGGATTGGCGGCGTCCGGTGTTCCCGGCGTGGACCGCGTGCGGAATCCTGCGGGGCTCGACCTGGGTGCGCGCACCGCTCCGGAAGTCGCCTTGTCGATCCTCGCGGAGATCGTCCAGCAGCGTCCCGCGGAAGCGCTCGATCGGCCAGCCGCGGCTGCGGCCGCCAGCCCGTCTCCAGCGGCATCGCACACTGCCGTCGATCCGGTGTGTCACATGGACGTCGCGATTGCGACGGCGCGCCATTCAGCAGAAGTCAACGAGACCGTCTACTACTTCTGCTGCGCGGAGTGCCGGCGGCGGTTCGTGGCGGATCCGGCACGATTCGCGCCGGCAACCCCATGATTGATGCCGGGGCAATCCGCGCGCGTTTCCTCGAGCGCGGATTCATCGTCAACGATGCGTTCGCGACGGCCCTGCACCTGGCGCACGCGCTGAAGAAGCCGCTTCTCCTCGAGGGTCCGGCCGGCGTCGGAAAGACCGAAAGCGCCAAGGTCCTGGCGGAAGTGCTGGCGACGCGCCTGATTCGACTTCAGTGCTACGAGGGCCTCGACGCGCTGACCGCGCTTTACGAGTGGAACTATCCGCGGCAGATGCTGCGAATCCGGTTGGGCGAGGGGTCCGAGGCCAGCCTCGCGGAGCGGGAGGCCCAGATCTTCAGCGAGGAGTTCCTCCTGAAGCGGCCCCTGCTCGAGGCGATCGTCCAGGACGAGCCGCCGGTGCTGCTGATCGACGAAGTGGATCGCGCCGACGAAGCGTTCGAGGCCTTCCTGCTGGAGATCCTCGGCGAGTGGCAGGTGACGATCCCCGAAATCGGCACCATCCGCGCCACCCACCCGCCTTACGTGATTCTCACGAGCAACCGGACCCGCGAGCTGTCCGATGCCCTGCGGCGGCGCTGTCTCTTTTTCTGGATTCCGTACCCCTCGCTCGACGAGGAGATCGCAATCCTCCACGCGCGGGTTCCGGGGCTGTCGGAACGGCTCGCCCGCCAGATTGCCCGAGTGATGCAGGCGCTGCGCGCCCTGCCGCTCCAGAAAGCGCCGGGCGTGGCCGAGAGTCTCGACTGGGCTCTCGCGCTCATCGAGCTGCACCGCGAACACCTCGACGCGCGCGCACTCGAGCAGACGCTGGGGTGCGTGCTGAAGGTGCGCGAGGACCATGCGATACTCGATTCGCATCGCGATGCGCTCGCGCCGGTGATCGATGGTCCGCCCCTCGAACCTGGCGGCCACAGCCTGGACACCGACTTTGGAATGGGCTCGGTCTCCAGGCCGTGATGGTGGCGTATCCCTACGACAACCTCCCCGACAACCTCGCCGCGTTCTGCGGGATCCTCCGGCGCGAGCATCGCTTCCTGATCGGGCCGCGCGAGCTCGCGGACGCAGCCCGTGCCCTCGAGATCACGTCACTCGGCGACGAGCCGGCGGTGCGAAATGCGCTTCGTCCGATCCTGAGCGCGTCGGCCGAGGACGCCAGGATCTTCGATGTGGTGTTCGATCACTTCTTTCTGGGACGCGAACCGGACCGCGCGTCACGCGGCGACGAGCGCTTCTCCTCAACCAGCGACGCGGACACGCGGCGGTCCACGGCCGGCAAGCGAGTAAGCAATGAGACGCCAGAGCTCGTGGACGATCCACGGGTCGAGGCACCTCCACACCGCGTTCTGGTCGAAACGCTGGAACACGCTGAAGAGGAGGGCGCGGCCGGGCTTCTTCGCGCGACATACAGCCCGCTGGATGGCGAAGGCGCGGTGCCGGATCTCGTCCAGCCGGCCGAATCGTGGCGTGACGCCGCGGCGGCATTGGTGCGACGCCTTCGCGCGGGCTCGTCGCGCCGATGGCGGCCTGCGCCGCGCGGTCAGCGATTCGATCTCCGTCGCACGCTCCGGAGCAGCCTGCCGGTCGGCGGAGAAATGCTCGTCCCGCACTGGCGTGTGCGCCGGCAGCAGCGTCCCCGCTTCGTGCTGTTGATCGACGGCAGCCGGTCGATGACCGCGCACGTCGCACCGGCGCTGCAGCTGGCGGTCGCCCTGTCGAGTGTCGCACCCGGCACCGAGACGTTCGCGTTTTCGACCGCGCTGCGGCGTGTCACGCACGACGTCCGGCGTGCGGCCGCCGGCGAGCGGCGACGGTTGCACCTGCATCGCGCCTGGGGAGGGGGAACGACCATCGGCGTCTGCCTCGGTGAATTCCTCAGGACGGCCGGCGAGCGCCTGCTCGGCCGCGACACCGTGGTGATGATCTGGAGCGACGGGCTCGATGTCGGCGACCCGGAACTGCTGCGCGACACCCTGGCGTACATCGCGCGCCAGACCGCCGCAATCGTGTGGTTGAATCCCCTGCTCGACTCACCCGGCTACGAGCCCACGGCGCTCGGGATGAGCCTCGCGCGCCCGTTCGCCACGACGCTCGCCCGGGTCTCCGATCCGGACGGATTGCGGCGCCTGGCGCGTGTGATGCGGGTCGCGTAAGGTTCCATGTCCAACGAGACGCTGTGAGCCGCCGCGTTGACATCGAGCCGACAGATCCTCATACTGCGTGGAGCGCGCTGACAGGGCGCCACCAACCCGCGGCAAGGGAAAACTCCCACCTGTTCCGGTCTCAATCGCTTGCGTGTGGACCTTCTTTCAGCCCGGTGTCAGCGGGGACGGGCGATTCATGAAAGGAGGTCGTGATGACGGCTTCGAGATCCCTTCCGGCCCGTCCGTCTCTGGAATTCCTTCGTAAACAAGCCAAGAAGATCGCGCGACAGCAATCCGTCTCCCTGCGTGATGCCCAGCTGATCCTCGCGCGGGAGTACGGCTTCGCTGGATGGCGGGACCTCACCGCTGAGATCAGCAAGCGCGTCGGCAACGATCTCGAGCCGGCCCTCGCAGAGGCGCATCGCGCCATTCACGATAACGACATCGTGGGACTCAAACAGCTGCTCGCTGAGCGTCCGGCGCTGCTGACATGGCGAGGCGACGAGCGGTATCAGAGCATGGTGGAAATGGCGACCGGCGCTTACGGGGATGCCTTTGGTCCGGAACGCGAACACTGGTTCACGCGCGGAACATGCGCGGAGCTGCTGATCGACGCGGGCGCCGTCGTGTTGCCGCGAGTGTCCGAGGGCATCCTCCAGTCACGCGCGGTTGGCCTGCTGCACATGTTCGAGCGCAAAGGCCTGCTGCCGCCAACGCTGATGTTTCGCGTGGCCCTCGGACAACTCGATGCGGTTCGCGCTCTTCTTGGAGAGAACCCCTACGATCCGACGGCGCTGAACGACGCCTTCATCTGCGCCTGCCGTTTCGAGCATGACGCCGTCGCGTCCCTGTTGCTGGACCAGGCGATTGCCATCGATCCCGAGCTTGGCAGACGGATCGACGCGACGACGGACCGCCGGTCGTTCGTCAGCTTCTTCATTGAACCAAAATCGCTGGACTTCGATCACAGTAAAGCCGGCGGCCTATGGCAGGCGTTCGTGATCGGACACGTCGTGCGTTCATTTCACGATCGCGACCTCAGGGCCTTCGGGAGCCTGTTGAAACGCGAGCCGTGGCTCCTCGGCGACGGCTACGTCTGGCTGCAGAACGATCTGATCGGCAAGGCCACACTGCGCAACGATCGCGTTCCATTCATCAGCGCATTGTTCGATTGGCATCCCGCGATCCTGCAACGGCTACCGCCGCCGCCGTCGGAAGCGATCGCTTACGCACTCACTTACAAGACGACTGATCTGATTCCGTTGCTGACACGGATCTGGCCGATGCCTGACGATCTGCCGCATGCGGCCGGAGTGGGCAATCTGCAGCGCGTGAAGCAATGGTTCGACGCGTCCGGCGCACCGGCGCTGGGCGATCTGGACAATCACTATCCTCGAACCAGCCCGCACGTCCGGCAGCACGATGACCTCCACTGGGGCCCGCCCGCCGTGCAGCACGTGCTGGATACTGCGCTCGCCTTCGCCGTCATCAACCGCCAGTTCGAGGTGGCGGACTTTCTTCTCGAGCATGGCGCCAACCTCAACACCGATTGGAACTCGCACGAGCCGGCGAGCATCCTGCACCACCTCGTCTTCTTGCCAGACCCGTACGAGTCGATGCAGTTCCTCATCGACCGCGGCATCGATATGCAAATCACCGACTATCGCTGGCGTTCAACGGCCGCGGGATGGGCGCGCTTCGGAAATAACGACGAAAAGCTGGCCCAGTGGCTGGAAGAGGCGGAACGGCAGCGGAGCGCATCTTGAGTGTCGGGGGCCGATGAGAGAGGCCGCACCGATGGCGAACGCCGAATCCGTCGATGTTCCTGAGCCACGAGGCAGGCCTTGACCCCAGAACTCTCGGAGCGACCGACCCACACTGACGGCCAATGCCTGATATACTTGGCGCTCGTCTATACGCCGCTTCTACGCTGAGCCTGAACTGCATTCGCCTCGCCCACCCTCCCTGTGGGCTGCACGAACCCCTTCTGGACCACGCAGACGAGTCGGAGACACTGGCGCGGGATTCTCCGTGCCTTGGTCCGAAGGCGTTTTTCAGTTCAGATGAACTGGGAGTTTCACATGTCATCCAAGGGCACCGTCAAGCGTATCGTTTCGGAGAAGGGCTTCGGCTTCGTGGCCGACGAGTCGGGTCAGGAGTACTTCTTCCATCAGTCGGCGTGCCAGTCGTTCGAGTCGCTCCGTGAGGGGCAGGCCGTGACGTTCCAGACCGGGCAGGGCCCCAAGGGTCCGCGCGCCGAGAACGTCCGCGAAGCCTAGGCGCATCGGCACCATTTCGTTGGAGGGCGCCAAATGGCGCCCTCTCCTCGAATCCGCGGCCCCTCTCCTCCCGCCCCGCTCAGTTCTCTCACTCTCTTTAGCCTCCGTCGCGTGTCGGCGAAAGGACTGGTCGCGAACTGAATCGACTTACTGCGATGACGGCAGAATGTGCGCGTCGTTCTTCAGCGCCCCCGGTGATGCCGACACGTAGGTCGACGGCGACAGCACGATCTGATCGATGGCGAACCCGTCCTCGCGCGTCTGCACGCGGAGCGTTTGCGGACCCGTCGCCGAGAAGTAGACCAGCGGCCCGAGGACGTTCGTGCCGTAGCCGTTGTCCTGCCATCCCCAGCCCGATACCCCGCAACCGCCGCAGGCCTCGAGGTTCACTTCGGTCGCGGAGGTTGTGCCGATGCGCCACGTCGCGGCGCCGCTGCTGGTCACCGACTTGTTGAACTGCACGAACACCGAGTCGTTCGCCCAGCTGCTGCCATCCGCCTTGCCGCGCAGCCAGAGCCGATACCCGCGCCCGGCTTCGGCGTTGAACGTGACCTCGAAGTAACTGGCCGGGTTGGCGCTCGCGGTCGTGATCTTCGCCGCTCCCGCGTCGGGGTGGCGCATTTTCCTGCCACCGGCCGCGGTCGAGTCCGATTCGACGCGCCAGGCGCCGACCCGGAGCGGCGCCGTCGAGGCATACACGACGATGTCGCTGGCGGCGGGCGGTGGTGGCGGTGTCCCGCCGCCCGTCGTGAAACTCCAGACCGCGCTGGTCTTCGTCTTGTTCGCCATCGTCTTCCCGACGACCTTCCAGTAGTACGTCGTCCCGGCGCGCAACGCCGTCGGCAGCGTGTAGCTGAAGGTGCTCGTCTCGGTCTTGGACCCCGTCTCCGCGAGATTCGCGAACACCATCGGGGCGGAGAAAGCGGTGGTCGTGTCGATGTACAGGTCGTAGAGGTGGGCCCACGGACCGCCGTACCACCGTAACGTCAGGCTGGTGCCGACGTTCCCGCTGCCCGTCGCCGGCACGGGGTTTTTCGGTGCGTCGGGCGGCAGCGGCACGAAGTCCTGATTCTCGACGACACCTCCGAGGTTGTTCCACTTGCGCTCGAACTGATCGACGTACCACGACACGAGATCGCGCTTGGTCGTGAAGATGTTGTGCTCGACCTGACCCGCCGCCGAGGGGCTCGTCCAGTTCGAGGAGCCGAAGATGACCATGCTCTGGTCCCCCGCCGTCGAGCCGTTCTGGTCGTACAGGATGACGGTCTTCTGGTGGTTGAGGCCGGCATGTGCGCGGTGCTTGACCCTCACGCCGGCCATGTACATCCGATCGACGTTCCAGGAATGCCACATCCGGCTGGGCAGCCGGTACTGCTGCGGCTCGGTGATGAGCCGCACCGGAACGCCGCGGGCGACCGCGGCGATCATCTGATCGGTATGCTGACGGTCGGTGATCCTGAACATGATCACGTCGATCTTCCGCCGCTCCGCCTTGTAGGCAGTGGTCGCTCGTGTCCGGTAGTTGTCATTCGGCGGAAAATTCAGCGACGGGTCCTTCGGATAAATGTCATAGCGCCGGGTGAGAGGCTGCGTGATGTTCGCGTAGTTGGCCCACGAGGCGGTGTCAACCCAGTGATCGTCGAACTTGGTGCGGAAGCTGTTCGTGATGCCGGTGTCGCTGGTGAAATAGATCCCTTCGTCCGTGTAATTCTCGTACGGCACCGTGGTGAGGGGAGTCCAGGCGTTGGGGCTGTAATTGGCGCCGCTGAACTCGACGACGTTCTGCCCGGCGAAGAGCATCATCTTCCAGTGAAGGATGTAGCTGCCAAGGCGCTGGCGCATCGGGATGCCCGCGGCTCGAAGCTCGTTCAGACGATCAGCATTCAGCGGATACTCGGTATTCGCGCGCGGATCGACCAGAACGCGCACACGAACGCCAGCCTGGTGGCGTCGAATCAACTCCACCGTATAGCGCGAGTCCTCCATGAACCAGAACGCCACATCGATGCCGACGGTCTCATTCCGGATGTAATTGATCAGGATCGTGCGGCAATTCTCGTCGCCGGGATCGCACAGGCGATCCTGCGCGGACGCGTGGGATCCATTCAGGAGCACAAGTCCAGCAATTCCAACCAGGAGCCTCGCCCGGTGCGTGATCAGTCGCTTAGTCATTGGGAAGAGACCTCTGCCGTGCCGAGCACAACTCGGCAGCGTACACACGGATGTGTTCGATACAGCGCAGCCATCGAGCCCGCAGGGGTGCAAATGCGCGACCGAAGTCGCTACACCAGGGTCACGTCGGCGAAAACTCGAGTCGGGAGGGCCTTCCGTCAGGCACCACAGACGTTCGCAATGACGCGCCGGCGGCCTGTGACACGCGTCCCGAAGGTCAGCAGGCCAGGTGCATCGGAGGAAACGGAAGGGGAATTGTCGGAATAGCAGAGGACCAAGATCAGCAGGCCATTACCCTCGATCCTCAGCCGTTCGGCCGGCGGGCGCGCGGCGGCGACTCGTCGTTCTCGTCGGCGTGCAGGTAGTGCAGGAACCGGTGCACGACCGGAGCGAACACGACGCCCGCGATCGCCAGGACCGCCAGGCCGCTGAACAGCGCGTAGACTCCCGCGAACACTTTTGCGCCGAAGGTCTGCGGCTCCGTCAGCGGGCCCATGCCCGACAGGATCATCGATGCATTGACGAACGCGTCGATCCACGCCAGACCCATTTCGTGGTGATAGCCGATCATCCCGATCGCGAGCGAGATGACCACCAGTGCCGCACCAATGACGGTGCTCCCCGCCAGCCGCCAGAAAAATGCCGGCCAGGGCAGTACCGGTTCATGCCGCCGTTCAAATCGCATAAGGTTCTCTCGTGCAGATGCTAAGACGAACCACGATGGGGCTCACCCCCGATTCATTCCAGTCGATTCGATTCAGTACTCCCGGGCGCATCCTCAGTGCCGACCGTCTCATGCTGCTGGCCGCCGACATCGGCGCCGCGGGCGCGCACGGCGGAATGCCCGACGTGTCGTTCGAGTGGGCGCGGCGCACCCGCCGTCTGAAAGAGGAGCTCGACATGTATCTCGAGATCCAGACCTTTCTGCCCTGCCCCGACCTTGGCGAGGGGCCACGTCCCGATCCCGCCGGGTTCGAGCATGCCGTGAAGGTGGCGAAGGAAGCCGGCGCGACCAGCCTGCGGGTCGTCTGCCTGCTCGGGCGGCGCTACGAGCTGATGACATCGCTCGCGGACTGGAAGGACGCGGTGGCCGGATTTCACCGGCAGATTGCCGCAGCGGTTCCCATCGTCGAGCGGCACCGGATGCCGCTCGGGATCGAGAACCACAAGGACTGGCGCGTCGAGCAGCAGCTGGCGCTGCTCGAACAGTACAGCAGCGAGTATCTCGGCGTCTGTCTCGATACCGGCAACAACCTCGCCGTGCTGGACGATCCGATCGAGACCGTCGAGAAGCTGGCGCCGTGGACCTTCAACGTCCACTTCAAGGACATGGCCATGGAGGAATGCGAGAGCGGCTTCCTGTTGTCGGAGGTCCCGCTCGGTGAAGGCATGCTCGACATGCCGCGCATCACCGAGACCATTCGCCGGGCCAGACCGGACGTGCGGTTCTCGCTCGAGATGATCGTTCGCGATCCGCTGCTCGTCCCCTGCCTCACCGATCGTTTCTGGGCCAGCTTCGACGACGTGAACGGCATTCATCTCGCCCGCGCCCTGTCCCGCATCCGCACCAGCCGCCGCGGCGCCCCGCTGCCCCGCATCACCGGCCTCGATCCCGATCAACGCCTCGCACTGGAGCACGAGCTGGTCGATCGGTCGATCAAGTACGCGGCGGAACACCTCGGTCTCGGCTGAGGCCCGCGGGCGTTACGCCGGAATCCCCTCGAACAAGTCCGTCTCCCGGGTCCGCCCACCGTTCACCGTGCTCATGACGCGATAGAACGACTGCGGGCCCCACAGCGCTTCGTGGTGCTGCGGCGACAGGTTCTTCAACCCTTCATAGGCCGCGACCTGCGAGTCATGACAGGAAATGGCCTTCCACACCTCCGGCCAGAACCTGCGCGTGTCGATTACCGTGGTGATCGCCCACTCCGGCCAGGGCACCGCCTGCCGCACGTCGCCGTCGACCGTCGAGACCACGCGTCCGAAAGCCGCTTCATAGGCCGCCAAGGTCGAAGGAGGCCAGGCGATGTAGTACAGCTTTTTCGTGAGGTGCGCACCGCCGTCGCCTGTCGACGACGCCGCTGCCATGACTGCCGCTGTGGTGTACTGGCAGATCGCGATGTGATCGGGATGGCCGTAGACGCCGTCAGGTCCGAAGGTCAGGACCACGTCGGGCCGGACTCGCCGCAGCTCGTCGACCAGCCGTCTCACGGCTTCCCCTGGATCGGCGCGATCGAGCGCCTGGTCGTGATAGTCGAGCAGGGTCAGCTGCCGGACGCCGAGGACGCCGGCCGCGGCCCGCAGCTCCAACTCGCGGATCCGCCCGAGCTGCTCGGGGCCGGGATGCTTTCCGGGTTCACGTTGACCGTAGTACTTGCCGCTCTGCCCGCGGGTCGCGGTGACGAGGCTGACCTCGACCCCTTCCGACGCATATTTCGCGAGCGTTCCGCCAACGCCCAGCGACTCGTCGTCCGGGTGCGCGAGGATTGCCATCAGGCGCAACGGTCGATCGGCTGGCGGCATGGACGGGGAGTGTAGCAGCAGGACAACGGGAACGCCTGGCATTGCCAAGATTGCCAACATTGCCAACATTAGAAGTGCCTGGGATATTTTCGAGACGTTCTGTTGGTTCGCGGCTGCGGAGTAGCAGGAGTTGCCCCCGAATGTTGGCAATCTTGGCAATGTTGGCAATGTTGGCAATGTTGGCAATGTTGGCAATGACGAAGAGACAGCGGGAGTGACCATGACTGCGGGGCATCGCCACGTCTTCGTGAGCTACAGCCGCGCCGACGCGGCCTGGCTGCAGCGCCTGCGAGTACATTTGCGGCCCGTCGCCCGGCAACATGACATCGACCGAGTGGCTGAACTACGGGATCGTGCTGGCGGGACCGGGCGCGCTGTACGCCGACAATCTCCGGCTGCTCTGTTGGAATCAGGGACGATGGGAGGACGTGTGACGGCCGAACTGCGTAGCGTATAGTCTCTTCCCCAGGAGATCAGAACCATGACGATCGAAGAGCTCGTTCAGGAATTCGAAGCCGAGGCCAAGACCACCCGGCGCGTGCTGGAGCGCGTGCCCTCGGACAAGCTGGCGTGGACGCCCCATGCGAAGTCCATGTCGCTTGGAAAGCTCGCCATGCACCTGGCCACGGCGCCCGCCGCGATCTCGGGCTGGCCGGTGGCGGATCACTTCGAGTTCGCCGGCGGCGGGCCGCCAGTGCCGACGTCCACGGACCAGATCCTGGCGGCGCACGACAGCGGCATCGCCCGGGTCAAGGAGAACCTGGCAAAAATTGGCGATGCGGGACTGGCTTCGAACTGGACAGCGAGCATGGGCGGAAAACCGTTGATGTCGATGCGGAAAGCGGCAGTGCTGCGCGCGCTGCTGATGAACCATACGTATCATCATCGCGGCCAGCTGTCGGTCTATCTCCGCCTGCTCGATGTGCCGGTGCCGCCGATTTACGGTCCGAGTGCGGACGAGAGCCCGTTCAAGTAGTACTGCCGATAGGATCGGGGCTGGGGGCTGGGGGCTGGGGCGATAGTAACGAGAGGCAACGTGCCGCTTGTAGTCGCATCCGGTTGCCTTTGGTTACCCCCGGCGCCAGCCCCGAGCCCCCAGCCCCTCAACCGCAATCAAGGCCTGATAACCGTCCCGTCACTGCGTCTCGTCGTCCCCCACGAATAGTCGAAGTTCGGCGGACCCGGCGGGAACGGGAACTTCGCGGCCAGCTTCTCGTCGACTTCCATCCCGAGACCCGGCTTCTCCTGCGCGAGCATGTAGCCGTTCTTCACCTCGGGACACCCGACGAACACCTCCTGCGTTTCTTTCGGGAAGCTCCCGCCTTCGTGGACGCCGAAGTTGTAGCTCGCCAGCTCGAGGGCGAGCTGGGCGGCGTGGGCGACGGGCGATGCGTCGCCGGGGCCGTGCCAAGCCGTGCGCACGCCGAAGTACTCGCTCAGCGCCGCGACCTTGCGCGCCGGGCTGAGGCCGCCAATCTGCGAGATGTGGATCCGGATGAAATCGATCAGCCGTTCCTTGATGAGCGGCAGGTACTCGTGCTGGGTGTTGAACAGCTCCCCCATCGCGATCGGGATGCTGGTCTGCTGACGGAGCAGCCTGAAGTGATCGTTCTCCTCGGGCGGAAAGGGATCTTCGAGGAAAAACAGGCGATACGGCTCGAGCGCCTTGCACAGGTTGATCGCCTGGTTGAGGGTAATCCGCTCGTGCACGTCGTGCAGCAGCTCGACCTCGTCACCGAGCTTCGTCCGCATGTGCTCGAAGAACTTGGGCAGCATCCGCACGTACGGCGCCGGCTCCCAGATCGCTCTCGGATTGGTCGGGCCGATGGCATCGGCAGACTGCGCTCCGGCCGGTGGCGCGGGCGCGGTGCTGCGGGCGCCATAGCTCGCATACCCGGGTGTCGACACTTGAACGCGAACGTGGCGGAATCCCTGCTCCATGCCTCGCCGCGCGCTCTCTTCGACCTCCGTGAAGCTCGCGCCGCTCGCATGGTAGTAACAGTCCGCGCCGTGACGCACTTTGCCGCCCAGCAGCTGATAGAGCGGCATCCCCGCGCGCTTGCCCTTGATGTCCCAGAGCGCGATATCCACCCCGCTCATGGCGTTGAACAGCACGCCACCATTGCGCCAGTACGAGCTCATATATGAGGACTGCCAGATGTCCTCGATCTCGTCGACATTGCGCCCGATCAGGAACGGCTTCAGGTATTGCTCGATAGCCGTCTGTACGACGAGCGCGCGCTGGGTGAACGTGGCGCAGCCCCAGCCCGCCAGTCCGGGCTCGGTCGTCTCGACCTTCACTACGACCAGCCGAATCCGATTCGGCGCCGTAAGGATGGTCTTGATGTCGCGGATCTTGACGGGACCGGTGCCGCGCACCGCCTGGGTGTAGGCGGCAGCCGGCGCCGGCGCGAGCGCGCTGGCCAATGCATCCTTCGATGCGAGAAGCGTGGCCCCGCCTCCCAGGGCAATCGAGCCGAGTAGATCGCGGCGATTCATGGCTATCTCCTTACGATTGTCAGTTTCCAGTCGCCAGTTTTCAGTTCCCAGTTCTCCGTTCCCGGTCTCGAGGCCAACTGGAAACTGGTAACTGGTAACGATACTCCTTACCAATGCGTCAAAGACCCATCCGGCCGCCGATAAACGTTGCGACGTCCCGGTTCGGTGACCTCGCCGATCTGCGTCAGCAGCTTCATTTCCGCGGTCACCCCGAGGCCGGGACGCTGGTTCGTGTACGCCTTGCCGTTCTTGAAGTCCAGGCATTCCGGCAGGTAGTCGATCGGCCGGCCGCCGAAGTTGTACTCCATCAGCACCGGGCCTGAAAACGTCGAGAGGCAGTTCACCAGGGCTGCTGTCGCAATCGGCCCGGTGAAGTGCGGAACGATGCCTACCGCGTGCGTTTCGCAGATCGCCGCGGCCTTCATCATCTCGGTGATCCCGCCGACGTTCGGCAGTGTCGAGCGCACGAAGTCCACGTCGTGGTTTTCGACCAGCCGGTTGAAGTCCCATTTCAGGCCCCACTCTTCGCCATGCGTCAGCGGTACGGTGGTCATCTGCCGCAGCTTGGGAATGTCCTGGAGCGCGTGCTCGTCGCGCACCGGATCCTCGACGAAGAACGGATCGAACTCCTCCATCACCTTGCACACCCGCAGCGCGTCGTTCAGATCGAACCGCTGATGCAAGTCGATGCACCAGTTCCCGTCCGGGCCGACACCCTCTCGCGCATCCCTGCAGTTCTGCGCGATTTCACGGACGATGGCGCGAGTGTCGTAGACGTCGCCGATGGGGCGCTCGGCGGGTCCCATGCGAAACGCCCGATACCCGGCCTCCATCGTCGCGCGCGCCCGCTCCTTCAGGGTGAGCTTCGCGCCGGCCGGCGCCGGCGCGCCTCCGGTTGCGTAGCATTCACAATAGTCACGCGCGGAGCCGCCGAGCAGCTCGTGCACGGGCAGCTTGAGCGCCTTGCCCTTGATGTCCCAGAGCGCGAGGTCGAGCGCGCCGAGCGCATGCGTCTTCTCTCGACCCGGTGGATAGAACCAGGCGATGTAGGCCTCCTGCCAGATGGCCTCGATCCGGAACGGATTCTTGCCGATGAGCGTGCCGGCGACCTGCTCGAGGGTGTCCTTCGAGCCCCCCTCGCCGATGCCGGTGATCCCGATGTCGGTCTCGACGGTCACCACCATGTTGCTCTGGTTGAACAGCGGATTGAAGTTCGGCGGCCGGAAGATCCTGACACGCGTGATCTTCGCCTTGGGCAGATCCGCCCAGGCCTCGAACGGATCGAACAATCCCAGCGCCGGCGCGGCAGCGAGGGCTCTCAAGAAGGATCGACGGTTCATCGGAGTCTCCCTTGATGCTCAGAGAAGCAATGGGGTGATTTCAGCACGGTGTTGTTACCATGGATAAGACCTTCACATGAAGAACACCGAGCACGTCACCCCCGTGGCCGCGGCAGTGACCGCATTGTCTACGCTCCTCTGTTGCGTTCCCACGAGCTTTGCCGCCGCTATCGCCACGACGAGCGCCGGGGTTTTCGTCGCACAGCATCAGGGATGGTTCCTGGCTGCGTCGGTGGTGCTCATCGCGATCGGGGTCATCCAGCTCCGACGGGCCACAGTGTGCTCGACCGGGCGGAAACGCTGGTCGGCGATCGTGCTGGCGGTCTCGGCGGGGATTGTCGTGGCGGTCATCTTCTTTCCCCAGGTGCTCGCGGGACTCATGGCGGACTGGGTGATGCTGGGCCGATAGGACCTTGAAGACCCGGACTCTCGTCATCGTCGTCCTGTTCGCAGGGCTTTTCGGCGCGTTCGGCTGGTACCTCTGGGCCGAACGGCACGTGCCGGCGGGTCAGCCGCCTCTCGCCACGCTGGACGTGGCCAGTCTCGAGACGCTGCGGGGTGAATTCAACGCTCAGGCCGACAAGGTCCGAATCGTCGTTCTCCTCTCGCCGACTTGAACCATCTGCCTGCGGGGGGCCTCCGCAGTTCAACGCGTGTTGAACAACAAGCCGGACGCCGCAGTCCGGGTGTTTACGGTCTGGGAGCCGATCCGGTTCAGCGACCTGGCGCCGCCGCTCTCGTCCGTGCTGCAACGGATATCGGATCGCCGCGCGCGTCATTACTGGGATCCCGGACATGTGCTGTCGGCTCAGATGAAGAAAGATGCGCGCCCGCCTCAGCCGGCGCCGGACTGCTGCGAATCGTCCGGACACCTGTGGGACCTGGCGGCGGTCTATCCTGCCGGCGCGACGTGGACTGATCGAATGCCTGCGGCGACGATCTTCAACGGTCCGGTGATCGACATCGCTGAATCGCTTGGCGCCGCGCTGGCCCCGCCGAACCGCTGATTCGTCCCTGTCTCCTTACGTTCTGTCAGTTTTGGGACCGGCTGACGTTCGTCTAAAAGGGGTATGCTCGGCGGGCGCCGTCAGGAGGGTGGACGGGAGTGATCGGTCAGAAGGTCGGCCCCTACGCCGTCGTCGAGCGTCTGGGCGGCGGGGGCATGGGTGAGGTTTACCTCGCCGAGGACACGCGCCTCGGGCGCCGTGTCGCGCTCAAACGTCCGTCGGAATCGTTCCTCAGCGCTCCCGATGCCCGCGAGCGCCTGCACCGCGAGGCCAGCGCTGCCGGCCGGCTCACCCATCCCAACATCGCGGCTGTCTACGACGTGCTCGACGTCGATGCCTATCCCTACATCGTCATGGAGTACGTCGAGGGAGAAAACCTCTCGACGGTGCTTGCCCGGGGACCGCTCGGCGTCGAGCGTACACTTGATCTCGGCCTGCAGATCGCAGACGCGCTCGCGGCCGCGCACGCACGGGGCGTCATTCATCGCGATTTGAAGCCCGGCAACGTCTCGCTTACCGCCGACGGCATCGCGAAGGTCCTCGACTTCGGCATCGCGAAGGGGCCGGATCCGGGTTCATCCCATGCGTCCGCCGCGACGGGAACGCTCAACGCGATCACGGCGGCCGGGCAGGTCATGGGGACGCCCGGTTATTCCTCGCCCGAGCAGATGGTCGGCGCCGCGGCTGATCCACGAGACGACATCTACAGCCTCGGTGTCGTCCTCTACGAGGCCCTGACGGGACGCCCTCCATTCCAGGGGGGAGACGCGCTCGAACTGGCGGTCGCGACGATGACGAAGACCGCGCCGTTGCCGCATCAGGTGAATCCTTCCGTCCCTCCGGAGATCAGCCTGGTCATCGCCCGCGCCATCGCCCGCGGTCGCGACGACCGATACGGATCCGCCAGGGAACTGAGCGGAGAGCTGCGTCGGGTCTCGAGGGCGCTTTCAGCGAGCGTCACTGGTCCGATCTCGACGACATCCACGGTTCCGATCGACCGCCCTGTCTGGAGGCGTGCCTGGCTGATCGTCCTGCTGGTGATCGCGAGCTGGGCCCTGCTGCTGGGGCTCTGGTGGCGAAGCGCACGCGGACCTGCGCCGGTCAGCGGGGTTCCCGTCGTCGCAGTGCTGCCGTTCGCCAACAACAGCACGTCGGCGGATGTACCGATTGCCGCCGGGATGCGCGACGTCCTGATTGCCAACCTGGGAGCGCTCCCCGGCATCAGCGTCTTATCGAGGGCTGCCACCAGCGCCGAATCGTCCGGCCGTGAGGATCCCAGGAGACTCGCCCGGGATCTCGGCGCGAGCCACCTGATCGACGGAAGCCTGCAGCGATCGGGCAGCGATCTGAAGGTCACGATCAGCCTCGTCAACGTCGCCACCGGGCTGGTGCTCTGGAGCAGCTCGTACTCCGCTCCGGAGAAAGACATCTTCTCGCTGCAGGAGCGGATCGCCGAAGGGATCGCACGAGCGGGTCCGATCGGCACTTCGGGCGCGGCCCAGGCTCTTGATTCGAAGGGGGGTACCAACGACGTCGAGGCCTTGTCGAGATACGGCCAGGCCGTCGAGGCGCTCGAACGACCCGACATTCCCGGCAACCTTCAGCGGGCGGCAGGGTCCCTGAGGGCGGCCATCGATCGTGATCCGAACTTCGCACTCGCCTTCGCGAGGCTGGGCGACGCCTACTGGGCGACCTACCAGGCCACGAGCGAACCCAACTGGGCGACCGAGGCCGCGACCGCGACGAACAAGGCTCTGACCCTGGATCAGCAGCAGCCCGACGTCTGGATATCGCTCGCACGGATCCACCAGGGCACCGGACGCCGGGAGGAGGCGCTCAACGAACTGAACAAGGCGCTGTCGCTTCAGCCGAACAGCGACGAGGCGCATCAGGTCATGGGTCAGGTGCTGCAATCGCTCGAGCGGCTGAAGGAGGCCGAGGACCACTATCTGAAGGCCGTGGCCCTCAGGCCGAACTACTGGCGCCATCACAGCCTGCTGGGCGGCTTCTACTACGCAACGGGCCGCGGCAAAGACGCCGTCGCGGCATTCACGAGGGTGACCGAGCTGCAGCCGGACAACGCGCGCGGCTTCAACAATCTCGGCGCGGCGTACTACGCGCTGGGCGATAACGCCAACGCGCTGAAATTCTGGGAGCGTGCGGTGACGATCACACCGATGCCCGAGGTGCTTTCGAACATCGGCATCATTCACTTCGTCGACGGCCGGTTCGAGGAAGCGCGGGTGTCGTTTCAGCAGGCTGTGACCGCGTTGCCCAACGACGGTCTCCTCCGCGGCAACCTTGGCGACGCGCTGGCGCGCCTGAATCGCGGGGAGGAGGCGCGGCAAGCATGGCTCGAAGCGGTACGGCTCGATCGCCAGGTGCTGAAGGTGAACCCGAATGATGCGACGACACTCGCCCGCATCGCGCTGAGGGAGGCGAAGCTCGGGGAACCGGTCCTGGCCGAACGAGACATCACTGCGGCGTTGGCTCTGAATGCAACGGATGCGGAAGTGCTCTATTATTCCGCGGTCGTGCGGGCACTGGCCGGGGACAGCGAACGCGCGCTGACATCACTCGAACAGGCGTTGAAGAACGGGTACAGCACTGCGATTGCGGCCACGGACCGGGACCTGGACGCGATCCGGGACACGCCGCGCTTCAGCCAACTTGTGAGGTCAGGTAAATAAAGGACGGGAAATGAACAAGAAGAGTGCGGGACTTCTTTTTGGCGCCGCTGTGGGTGCCGGCTTCGTGTGGCTTGTTCGACAAGGAGTGCTCGAACTGTTCGAACGGAAGCGACAAATCCGCGTCGATAAGAAGGGCAACACCTGGCGGGTGTACGAAAAGCCGATTGGGGTCTGGCTTTTCAGCAACGAAAAGGTCACTTGGGAAGTGACGAACGACAACCAGAGCGAGGACGTCAAGGTTTCCCTGGCGAACTGGCGAGAGGAACGTGGCGGCGACGATGCGGCGGTCGACTCTGATCCCGATCCTAATGATCCGGACGATCCCCCGCAGGAAGGACTCTCACGCGTCGTTCCCGCTGGCCACAAACGAAAGATTAGAGCGAAGGCCAAGCTGGCCGCGTATCCGTTCCAAACCTTCGAATACGACGTCTATCTGAACGATCAGCCTGCCGCGGATCCGATCGTGAAGCTCGTGCTCTAGCTCACTTCATGAACCCGCTGCGCACGGTCACGTTCGCGCTCAACTCGTCGTTGAGCGGATCGTCGAGCGCGAGCACATCACGCAGCGCGGGCGTCAGTGCCGCCTGCACTTCGGGCCGCAGCAGCCGTTTTTGGTACTGCTGCTGCGGCTTGTCGCGCCGGCAGTAGAACGCGTGCATCGCGAGCCTCGGGCGATCCGTCTGGTTTGCCGTACCGCCGTGCCAGAGATGCGCGTTCATCACCACGACGCCGCCGGCCCGGCCCGTGAGCAGGATTTCGTCGGGATGCGGCGCCGACGGATCCGCGAGCTCCTCCTGCGGCCGTTTTCCCCACTTGTGCGAGCCCGGGACCAGGCGGGTCGCGCCGTTCTCCGGGGTGAAGTCGTCGAGCATCCAGATCGTGTTGCACACCCAGTAGCCCCGCTCGTCCGGAATTGCCGCCATGTCCACGTGCAGCGGCTGTCCTGCATCCGAACGCGGATCGGCTGATCGCGCGTTGAGGCTGCTCAGCTTCATCTCCGGCCCGAGCACGTGCTTCACTCCATCCAGCACTTCGGGAACGATGATGGCGCGCCGGAAGACGTCACCCTTGTCGACCAGGTTGGCGAGGCGATGGGCATTCTCCTCGGTCTTGAACTCGCTGCCGGCCTGCTCCCCTTCTTCCTCGAACAGCTCGAAGATCCGGGTGCGCAGCTCCTCGAGCAGGCGGCCGCCCATGACTCCTTCCAGGACGACATAACCGTCTTCGTCCAGACGTCGCTTATGCTCGTCGATCATGTACGGAGCTTAGCTTCCAGTTTCCGGCACTGGCAACTGATAATCAGGCGTCACCGACGGCGGCAACCGGCAACCGCGAACCGATTGGAGAAAATGATGCTGACCCGACGCGAACTGATGCAGGCTGCGGCAGCGGCGGCGGTCATGCCTTTGTCCGGCCGTGCCGCCGAGACGGCATCGTTCTGCCTGTTCTCCAAACATCTTCCCGACCTGGGCTGGAGCGACCTCGGGCGCGCCGTCAAGGATGCAGGGTTCGACGGCGTCGACCTGACCGTGCGGGCGAAGGGACATGTCCTTCCGGAACGAGCGGCTGCCGACCTGCCGCGGGCCATCGAAGCGATTCGAGCGCACGGCGTCAGCGTACCGATGGTCACGACCGAGCTGACCTCCGCCAAAGATGCCAACGCCAGGCCGTTACTCCAGGCCGCGGCGAAGAGCGGGGTCCGGTATTTCAAGACCGGCTACTGGTACTGGAGCACATCGCCGGATGTTCGCGCGCAACTGGCAGCGGTTGGTGAAGCGCTGGCCGGCTTGACCGAGCTCGGGAAAGAGTGCGGCATCGAGCTCGGCTTCCACAACCACAACGGCTACGTGGGCGCCGCGCTGTGGGACATCGCGCCGGCGATCGACAAGCTCGACCCCAAGTGGGCGGGCTATTACTTCGATCCGCGCCACGCCGTCGCGGAAGGCGGCGGAGGATCGTGGAAGGCCGCGGCGCATCTCGTTGCCCCGCGTCTGAAGATGATCGCGCTCAAGGACTTCTACTGGAACAAGACGCCGAAAGGCTGGGCAATCGAAAACTGCCCAATGGGAGAGGGCGCCGTGGATTGGGCATCGATGGCGCGGATCGTCGGCGAGGCGCGGTTCGCCGGACCGATCTCGTTGCACCTCGAGTACGACATCCCGGGGTCGACCGCCGCGGAGCGAACGAGCAAAACGGTCGCGGCGGCAGTGAAGGACCTGGCCTACGCGAAACGATTCTTCAAGTAATCCCTACCTCGTAGCTTTTACTCAAACTGTCATCCCATCGTCGGGATTCGCCTCCTCCCGTTCCGTGGTCCGCGCCTGAGATCTCTCGGCAAATTATTCCAAAGCTGACACTTAACGCATTCGGTCGAGCTCGGGCACGCCGGTTGCGAGTCCACCGGGGGTCAGATCTCGAATTTCGACAAGCCCGGATGAGGAGCCCATGCGCACGCCATCGTTCGTGATTGGATTTGTCTTGTGCGGGCTGCTGGCGCAGCCGGCAGCCGGGCAGGGTAACGGGAGGGGCAATGCCTTTGGCCATGCCAAGGGCTCGGCTTCAGCCGGCGCGGCGGCCTCGACTGCGGGCACTGCAGCGGCGGCTGACGCCGGGGGCGGCCCTGCTCCCAACACCGGCGTCCGGAACTTCGGTGCGTGGCTCGACGACGCGTCCGTACTGGCGCCAGGCGGGGGCTTCTCGAGCTTCTCCGTGGGCTACTGGCGGCTGGCGTCGTTCACGGAAGTCGACGCGCCCTCGTTCGACGTGGCTTTTGGATTGACGAAGCGCGTGCAGGTGGGCGCCAGCGTGCCCGTGTATCACGCCAGTGCCTCCGGCGCGCCGGCCGCCCGGGGACTCGGCGACCTCTATCTCAGCTCGAAGATTCAGTTGCGTGAACCGGCAGCCGGCACGTTCGGGTTCGCAGTGATTCCGCTGGTCCAGGTACTCAGTGCCGACCCGATCATCGGTACAGGCCGCGTCAGCTGGGCGTTGCCGGTGTCGATCGAATACCAGGGCACGGGCTGGCGGACTTACGGGAGCACAGGCTACTTCTCACGCGGTTCACTCTTCGTCAGCGGTGCGATTGAGCGGGCACTCTCCAACCGCCTGTGGGTCACCGGCACGCTCAGCCAGTCACATTCGGTCAAAGAGGACGCGACTGCTGATTCGCTCGGGCTGTCGGCGAACCGCACCGATGTCAGCGGCGGCGTGACCTGGGCAGCATCCGACGCAGTCGCGCTCTTCGGGGCCATTGGCCGCACCCTGGGCCGCGACGATGGAAGCGCGACGAAGCTGTTCCTGAGTGGCGGGTTATCGATCGCATGGGTCGTGCGGGACTAGGCGCTGACCAGGGGCTTCCCTAAGGTCGCCTTCAACTTGTCGAGGGGATCGACCAGGCTGTCAGGCTTCGTGCAGTCGATCCCGACCAGGTTGAAGAGCCAGACCGGCAGCTCGACCGGCTGGATGATGAACGGGATCAGGCGGCGTCGGCGCTCACTCATATCGAGAACCTTCGTCACGATCGCCTCTTCCTCGCAGTTTCCACTTTCCAGATAGCGGGCCGACACAATCGCCACCGTGTAGCGGCTCTCCCGGATGCACCGCTCAATCTCCAGCAGAAAGCTCGAGCTCGCGACGAAGTCGCGCTCGTCGATCGCGACCTTGTAACCGTCCGCTTCGAGCGCGTCGAGCACCTGGCGCGCGACGTCGGCGTCCGCGCCGCCGTGCCGGTAGCTGATGAACACGTCGTAGCGGACTGCCACGGCCTCGCGCGCGGCAATTGCTCCCGCAGGGGCCGCCGGGACTGACAGCTTTCCCGCCGGAACCGCGAGCACCGCGCTGACCACCGACACGATCAGCAGCGGCAGCCAGAGGAAATAGGTCCAGCTCATGGTGACGCGGCACCGGCTGATGGATTGCCGGGTCCACACGGTCTCGCTGTCTCCGCTCGCGTCGCGCAGCAGCTCCTCGATTGGCAGCTGCGGGTTGATGCTCCGATATCTCTGACCCAGGTCCGTCAGCTCGGTGCCGATGAGAACAGCGCGTCCATCGTATTGCAGGGTGCACCGGCGCTGAATCGAGGCACCGGCGACAAACGCGACCAGTCCGAGCACGAGCGCGATCCCAGCGCCGGCGACCGCGATGCCGCGCGAGCTGTACCGGCGGCGCGCGGTGAGAGGAATGATGATGGCGGCGGCAATGCCAGCGGAGGCCAGCGACGCGAAGACGGCGCGCGTGCGCGACTCGCTCCCGGCGAGCGCGGCAGGCTGTGTGAGGAATGCGGCGGCAATCGCCGCGGCGCCGATGCCGGCAGCCGCCAGCAGCGTGGGCCAGCGGCGGCCAAGGCGGGACAACACCGTCGGCATCACTTGCCGGCGGAGGGGACCGGCAGATCCACTATCAGCTCCTTGCGGCCTTCACCGACCTTGACGACCGTCCGCTCGCCAACGGTGTTGGTGGCCGGATTGCGCACCCACATCAGATAACGCCCCGGGACCAGGAGATCCTCCGTCGGGCTGCTCAACTGCGGAAACAGATCAGGGGTCGCCGATGGCGCGACCTCGAAAATCTTGGGCATGTAGAAGACCTGCCAGCGCGGCGCTTCCGTCCCGGCCTGCACCGTGCGGACCCGGACGAGCACGGAGCCACCCAGGCGTCCACCGCTCTTCCGGCAGTGTTCGAGCTTGGCCTCGAGATCGTCGGCAAGCGCGAGCAGCGCTTCCCGGAGCACAGCAGGATCCTTGCGCTCGAGGGCAGCGTCGAGCAGCGTGCCCTCCGCTTCGAGACTGGCCCGGTAGTCCTCGGGAGAATCCGAGGGCCAGTTCGCCGACAGCGTCCGCAGCTCTGAAAGCGCTGCAGCCGCGCGGCGATGTGCGTCACTCAGATTCCGGTCGGGAGCCGCCTTCGTCAGCAAGGCGTCAATCCTGCGAAGCGTGTCTGGAATCGACGGCGGCCCGGCAACGTTCCTGCGAGTCTCCGCGACCTGGGGGCGGTCTTTCAAGAACGCCACGACATACTTGCCTGTCGATGGCGACTTCCCAGCCCAATCGAACACGGTCGCGCCCTGGCTGTCGCGTGCGAGCACGTCAGCTCCTCGCGAGAGCAGGAACTGCACCATCCCGAGATCGCCGTTGCGGGCAGCGAACATCAGCGGCGACACACCGGCGCTGTCGGCGACATTGGCAGGAGCGCCGCGCGCGAGCAGCTGGCGGACGGCGACGCCCTGGCCGTCGGACGCCGCCTGGAGCAGCTGGCCGCCTAGCGTCTCGGCGGCTTCGAGAGCGGCAGCAGTCTCCGTTTGTCCACGCGCGACCGCAGTCTGCCGCGGAGTCAGGCCATCGCGCCCCAGCGCAGGGTTCGCGCCCCGGGCGAGCAACATTCTCACCACCTCGGTGGATCCGTTTGCCGCGGCAAGAAAGAGCGCCGTCGCGCCATCGTCCGCCCTGATCTCGACGCGGGCGCCGCTGTCCAGCAGGTAGCGCGTCAGGTCGATCGAGCCTGAGGCCGAGGACCACATCAGCGGCGTGTAGCCGCGCCGATCGGCGACGTCAACCGGAGTGCCGGCGGTCACGAGTTCGCGCGCGCGCCGAAGATCGCCGAGTTTCGCGGCGGCGATCAACTCCGAGTCGCGGCGCGTCGAACCGCCGCCGGGAACCTGGGCAAGAACCGCGGCGAGCAGGATGAGAGGAAGAACCATGATCGTCAGGGTTATCGGTTCGGCACGGACGGTCCGGGATCGTCCCTACCTCTGCAGCTCCAGTACCTCGACGCCGGGACGCTGCGCCAGGCGTCGGGCGAAGCGCCAGGGGGCGCGCAGCTCGAGTCCCGGATCGCCCGACAGGCCGACCAGCACCGTCCACGCCGCGCTGCCGCCGACGCCCGTATAGGCGCGGATGATGGTGTCGTCGAACCGGGCCTTCACAATCGGACTGTCGGCCCAGGTGGCGTTCTTGAACACCAGGCGATCGTCGACCGGCACGATCCGGCTGCCCTCGACGAACGCGTCGGCGCAAGCCTGCTGAACCGGACCGGGCAGCGCTCCGGCCAAGCCCGCCTCCGAGTGAAACACGCCGCCCACCTCGAAGATGCGATTGAGCGCGCCCATGCAAAAGAAGAACGCGGGGTCCGATTCTCGCCGTCCTCGCTGGGACACCTCGGCGGCGCCGATCGGCTCGTTGTTCAGGATCGGCTTTCTCGTCGTGTCGCCCAACACCGCGAGCTCACGCACCCGCCGCACCTGGTTCCACTTGTCACGGCCGCGATCGAGATGGGCCGTCACATACGAGCCGCCTCCCATCTCGACCGACTCGTCGTCTTGCGCGGCACCCAGCGCAAATGGCAGCTGTGACTGCCGGCCCATCGCCAGCAGCCCGTCGGCCGAATGAATCGCATCTGCCTGGGTTCCATGGTACGGCTCGTTGGCGACTTCGAGGATCGCGTTGCTGCCCTGCTCGGCGATCCGCGCGACCGCACGAAAGTGTTCGACGGGGTCGTAACCGCCGTTGCGTGAATCGGTGATGGCGGTGACCTCGACATAGAGCCCGCGCGCACCCGCTTCGGTCAACAGTTGCGGCAGGGCGGCGCGCGCCTGGGCAGCGCTCTGCGGCGCCCAGCCCAGCGCGCCGGCAAACACCCGGATGCCGTTGAACCCGGTGCGCGCCGCCCAGTCGAGAAATGCGCGCATGTCGTCGGACGACCGCGCCAGGATCGACAGCGCCGACGCGAAGATCGGCCGGAACGTGCCAGCGTCGTTGACGAATGCACGGCTGTCGATTCGCAACCGTCCCTGGATCGTGCCGGGACGGAAGGCTCGGCCCAGGGGACGTGATGGCTTGAACGTCTCGGCGGGGCCGGGACTCGTCCCGATGGCATGGACGACTCCTGGCGCGCCGCTGTCTGCCGAGACGTAGCGTCCGTTGGATGTCTTGATCGCCACCCTGTCGTCGCCGACGAGCGCGATCTGGAATTCCTCCCATGGCCCGGGCGACGATGTGCGATTGGCGACGAGCTCGCGGCCGCCGCCGCTCTCGGCCGTGACGAAGCGGCCATTCGCGGCGCGGAGGCGCACGCGCGCGTTGCCGGCGGACATCAACTCGAATGTTTCCCACGCGCCAACCTGCTGGCGATCGCAGACCAGCCGGATGTCCGACGTGCCGAGATCGGTGCAGAGGAAACGGCCGGAGGCCGCCTGGAAGCTCACGTTCCCGGGGATCGGGAGCGACAGCAGCACCTCGGCCGGCTCGGGCGTCGGGTTGACGAGGGGCTCGGGCTTCGGGTTGACCGTGACCTCACGGCGCATCCCGGTTTCGGCGATTCCGCCCGGGCCATCGCCACGGAGGCTGATCTCGAATCGTCCCGGCCCGTCGAAGACGAACGCGTGGTCGAGGTCGGTGCTCGGAACAGGCGCCGCACTGTGCCACTCAGGCTCGCCGCTCCGGCGCCATCGCCACGTGAACGTGTTCACGACGCCGCCGGTAATCGCCGCGTTGGCCACCACAGTGAGCGGAACCATGCCGTCAGAAGGAGCATAGCCAGTAATGGTGACCGCCGGCGGCAAGGCAGACCCTGGCGTCGTAATGGCTGGCTGAACGACATTCGTCTGCACCGGCGGTTCATGCGGCGGATATGGCTGTTCGATTTCTGCGAAGAACGCGCCCGCCTCGGTCATCGCACAGACGCCCAGCCGCGTGCCGGTGCGCGAACCACGCACGCCGAGCTGCACACTGCCCGCGATCAGACTGAAGTAATGTGGCCCGGCCTCGAGCAGCACGCCGATGCGGTCCCCCACCGTGCCGCAGATCACTCCTGCGCTTCGAGCGTAGTCGTTGAAGGAGTACCCGGCGACGGTGAGCGGGGGCGATCCGTCGGCGCCGCTCTCCGCGAAGACCACGGTGCCGTCCGCGTGAACCTCGCGGATGCCTGATGCTCCGGCAGGAGCCTGGATGTCGCGCCTTCCGCCGTCGAGACGAATCTCACGACAGCGATCGGGTGCGACCATCGTGTAAGCAACCCAGCGCTGACCGTCATGTCTGATCGCGACCGGATTGACGCCGGTGGCAACATCGAGTGGCTCGACCGAACCGGCGCGAACGATCCAGGCGCGCCCGTCCGCTGCCTGACCGATCGCCGCAATCGAGCCATCCGGCGCACACGCACAACGAAGAAAGCGCAGCACATCGGTCGGGAGTGTCTGCCGCCACAGCGGTGGATTCTGCTCCACCCCCTCGTACGCCGCTACCGCACCGCGATCGCTGACCACGTGACCGAAGCGGCCCGACGGCAACACGCAGATATCGCTCCAGAAACCGGTGCGGGTAATCGTCTTCATCGCCTGCTCCTGGCCTGCCAGCCGGAGCGCCCGAACGATCGCGCGAAGGCTGGCGTCTGCGCCACGGATTCGGATTTGGGGTCTTGTATTTCAACAAGCATGTTGACCCCAGGGGAGAACGCACTAGTACTTGAGAACCGGCGCGAAATCAACCAACCAACCGGCTTCGCCATTTGACAGGCACCGGCGTGCGGCTTAGAGTCTGCCGTCCCTTGACGGTTCGGTGATCAAGCCCTGGAAGGAGCCCCCGGATGAGGCACGCGCGCGCAATTACATTTGCCACCGCGTCGGTGGCGGTCTTCACCACATTCGGTCTGTATGCCAGGCAGGACGCGCAGGAGGATCAGGTCCCCGTCTTTCAGGTCGAGCAGACCCCGTCGCGCACGGCGGGGGCGACGGCCACCACCTATATCGTTCGCCTGGAGGGGGACCCCGTCGTGAAGTATCGCGGCGGTGACCCGCGGTTTCCTGCGACCGCTCCGGCACGCGGCAGGAAGCTCGATCCGAATGACGCCGCGGTCAGGAGCTACGCGGCATATCTCGATGGCACTCATGACGACGTGCTCCGCACCGTCGGCGGCGGGCGGAAGCTGTACGACTATCGCTACGCGGTGAACGGCTTCACGGCGGTACTCACCCCGGCACAGGCCGCGCAGCTCGCACAGGCGCCGGGCGTGGCGTCGGTCGAGCCCGATATCGCGGCGCCGCTCGAGACCGTGACCTCGCCGGCGTTTCTCGGCCTCGATGCGCCCGGTGGTCTCTGGGAGCAGCTTGGCGGTGTGGAAAACGCCGGCGAAGACATCATCATCGGCATGGTCGACGGCGGCGTCTGGCCCGAGCATCCGAGCTTTTCGGATCGCACCGGCGCGAACAAGAACGGCGTCGGCGCCAAGCTGAGTTACCAGCAGATTCCCGGCTGGCACGGCAAGTGTACGCCCGGCGAGGCCTTCAACGCCTCGATGTGCAATCAGAAGCTGATCGGCGCGCAGTACTTCGTGCAGGGCCGGCTCGCCGTGCTGACGGTTCCCGATTACGAGTATCTGTCGCCACGTGACTACGGCGGCCATGGCACGCACACGTCCTCGACCGCCGGTGGCAATGCCGGCGTCCAGGTGCCGGCATCATCGGGGAAGATGAGCGGCATTGCGCCGCGCGCGCGCATCGCGACTTATAAGGTCTGCTTCGACGACGGCGCGGGAAACGGTACGTGCTTCAACTCCGATAGCGTCGCGGCCATCGATCAGGCGGTGATCGACGGCGTCGACGTGATCAACTTCTCGATCGGCGGCACGTCGTCGTTCTTCACGAACGTGGTCGAGGTGGCTTTCTTCAACGCAGCGGAAGCAGGCGTGTTCGTGGCTGCCGCGGGCGGCAACAGCGGCCCGACCGCGAGCACGGTGGCTCACCCCTCACCGTGGATCACGACGGTCGCGGCCACGACGCATCCGCGTTCGGGCACCACGACGCTGACCCTGGGCAACGGCGTGACCTACACCGGCGCATCGACCGCGGCCGCAACGCCTTCGCTGCCGATGGTGCTGTCGGTGAATGTCGGCCTGCCGAACGGCAACAACCCGGCGACGCC
>Ga0075428_100000511_pt1 | contig 39408 bp, 23 predicted proteins | sample RhiMetdeltSRZDD2_FD_75291 | JGI IMG/M metagenome (GOLD analysis project Ga0075428, IMG submission 75291) | Populus rhizosphere microbial communities from Tennessee, USA - Rhizosphere MetaG P. deltoides SRZDD2 | ecosystem: Host-associated > Plants > Roots > Rhizosphere > Soil | place: USA... | reverse complement strand
GTTCGCGTGCCCCGACAATCTCTGCTTCGATCCGGCCGGCGATCTCTGGTTCACGACGGATCGGGCCGAAGACGACATGGGCAAGCCGGTCTACAAGCCATACGGAAACAACAGCCTGTTCCGCATGCGCCGCTCGGCGCCCGGAAAGCTCGTGCTCGAGCAGTTCTGCACGGCACCGGTCGACGCCGAACTGACGGGCCCGTCGTTCACGGCCGACGGCTCGACGCTGTTCCTGTCCGTGCAGCACCCCGGTATCTGCGCCAAGACCGGCGAAACACGCAGCCGCTGGCCAGCCGCCGGCAACGATCCGAACGCCACGGCCAGCGCGAGCAACCAGCCGCGCTCGGCGGTGGTCGCGATCCGCAGGATCCGGTAGCGGCTAGCGCGCGAGGGCGCGCGAAGGCCGAAGGCCGATCGTGTGGTCGGAGTGCTGCGGGTCGCCGAAACCGCGATAGGCGCAGCGGACCGCAGTCGCGCGATCGGAATAGCGCCCACCGCGAAACACCTGGACCCTGGCCGTACCGCTGCGCCCCTCGCGCAGGCCGTCGCCGGCTCGGGCAGCACCGGGGCTCTCCTGCCAGCCGTCGCGGCACCACTCCATGACGTTGCCGTGCATGTCGTGCAGGCCGAACGGATTCGCCGCGTAGGTGCCGACCGGCGCAGTCGCGCCATAGCCGTCGGCGATGCCCGGCTCGAACGACCAACCCTCGGGATAGAACTTGCGCGAGCCCTCGTCGGCGATGTTTGCGTGGCCCTGCAGCGAGGCCGGATCGTCGCCCGTGTACCAGGTCGTCTCGGTGCCGGCGCGGCATGCATACTCCCACTGTGCGTCGGTCGGCAGCAGCATGTCGAGCCGGCGCAACAGTACGGCGCAGTCGACAGCGCTGACCGACTCGACCGGGTGGCGCAGGTCCACGGGCTTGCCGCCGCGTGGACTACCGGGTTGGTAGTGGCTCGGGTTCTTGCCCATGATCGTCTGCCACTGGGCCTGCGTCATCTCGTACTTCGACAGCAGGAACGGCCTGAGGTCGAGCGACTCCTCGGGCGGATCCAATGCGGGCCTCGACGCGCCGGGTTCGCACAGGCCCACGAGGCAACTGCCGCCGGGCAGCAGCACGAGCACGAGGCCGGTTGCGGCGGTGATCTGCAGCGCGCCGGTCTTCGCATCGCGCGCCGGCACGCTGCCGGTCTCCAGGTGCGCGAACTCGAGCAGGTGCGTCTGCGGGTCGCATCCGAGCGGAATCAGACCGCGCTGCGGCAGCAACTCGAGACCGCGGTACGGTCCGTCGGGAGCGTGCGCGCATGCAATCGCCTGCGCCCAGCCTTCTCGCTGTTGTTCGATCGTCAGCCGATCGAGGTCGCTGGCGAACGCGCGCCGCATCGAGACCGATTCCCGCTCCTTCTCGAGCAGCTTGGCCAGTTCGAGGAGGTCGGTCAGCGCTTGCCGGCGAAAGGCGTGCTCCGAGTTGCCAGGCTCGAAGCTGCGACCCAGCTGCTCGAGCGCCGCCGCGTGTTTCGGCATCCGCGCGAGCAGCCGATCGGTCTCGTCGAACCACGCGTCGAAGCCGCCGACGCCCGCGATGCGATCGGGAGTGGTCGGCCACAGGCTCTCGGCCCTCGTGCGCAGGTCCTTGGCGCGTTCGAGGTCTGCGAGCTGCCGCCACCCGGCCAGCGCGGTGCGCTCGTTGCCGAGCAGCACGAGCGTCAGCACGAGGCCCGCGGCGAGCACGAGGAACAGCGTGCCGAGGCTCGCGGCCAGCGCCGGGTTCCGGCGCGCCCAACGCGACAGGACCACGGACGACGTGACGGGCCGCGCGTGGATCGGAAGGAAGGTGCGCACGCGCGCGAGGTCCTCGGCAAAATCGAGCGCGGTCGCATATCGATCGCGCGGTTCCTTGCTCATCGCCGTCGCGAGCACGAGGCCGAGGTCGCCGTTGATCGCGCGATTCCATCGCCTCGGGTCCGGCGCCTCCTGCCTCTGGATCATCTGGAACAGCCGCTCGCGCGTCGGCGCCGCGAACGGGCGCGCGAGCGTCAGACACTCGTAGAGCGTCGTGCCTAGCGAATAGACGTCCGAGGTGCGCTCCACGCGGCCGGAGAGCAGCTGTTCCGGCGACATGTAGACCGGCGTGCCCAAGACGTCGCCAGTGCGCGTCACGCCCTCTTCGGAGTCGGGAACGGAGGCGAGGCCGAAGTCGAGCAGGACCGGGTCGCCCATCGGCGTGATCATGATGTTCGCCGGCTTCACGTCGCGATGGACCACACCGCGTTCGTGCGCGAGATGGAGTGCGCGCGCGGTCTGCTCGATCAGCACCAGCACGGGGACGATGTCGTTCCAGCTCCAGGCCGCGGGCGCCGCCGCGGACGCGTTGGCGGGCGCAGGCTGCAGGCGCAGCACGTCACCGCGATCGCGTGCGTTCGCGATGCGGCTCGCGAGCGTCTCGCCTTCGACGTAGCGCATCGCGATGAACGGAACGCCGGCCTCCGAGCCGAAGTCGTGGATCCCGCAGATCGCCGGGTGTTCGAGCTTCGAAGCGACGAGCGCCTCGCGTTGCAGGCGTTCGAGCGCGCGCTCCGAGCTCGCCCCGTGCAGGACCTTGAGCGCCACCTGGCGGTGCAGCACGGTGTCCTCGGCGAGATAGACCTCGGCCTGCCCACCGCGTCCGAGGTCGCGCAGCACCGCGTAGCGGCCGAACCGCCGGCCGCCCGCGGCCGGGCCGGGCTCGCGCCATCGCAGGACCTCGCCGGCGGTGGACCGTTCGCGTTCGAGCAGCCAGCGCGCCGCGACGATGCGGTCGCAGAACTGCTCGGCGTCCAGACCATGGGCGCGCGCGAACGCTGCGGGCTCCACCTCCTCGCCGGCGAGCGCGCGTTCGAGCCACTCCTCGACGGCCTGGCGCAGAACCGTGTCGGTCATGGCCGATCCCGCGACATGAACTCTTCGAGCCTGACCAGCGCATGCGCGAGCCGCTTGCGCACCGCGTCGTCGGAGCCGAGCGACAGCGAAGAGGCGATCGCGCCGAACGAACAGTGCAGTTCGAGCCGCATCACGATGAGCTCGCGTTCCGTCGGCGTGAGCCTGTCGAGCGCTTTGAGATAACGCGCCTCGAGCTCGCGGCCGGCAGCGACATCGATCGGGCCCGGGTCGCGGGCCGGCACGTCGACGCCGCCGGTCCCGGTCGAGTCCTCGCGCAGCGGCTCCACGCGGCCCGCGTCGCGCCGCTTGCGCATGAGGTCGCGCGCGCGGTGGCGCAGCTTGTGCGCGACGATCGTCGACAGCCAGCGCAGGAACGACCCCTTGCCGCGGTACTCGAACTGCGGCAGGTCGCGCACCGCGTCGGCCAACGCCGATTGCACGATGTCGGCGGTGTCTTCGAGCTGCCGCAGCCGCCAGCCCAGCCGCGCATGCACGAGCCGCACGAGCTGCGGCTGCGATCTCCGGATCAACGAGTCGAAAGCGACCCGGCCGCCTTGCTGCGCGCGATGCACCAGCTCGGCGGTGGGCTCCGGAGCGGGGGGATCAGGGGGGTGCGGCATCATGTCGCGGCCCGGTACTGGTGAGTGTACCGGGCGCAGCGGCGACAAGGTCAGATGATGACGCCCGTTCCCTCCGAGAGGGCGATGCTCCCCGCCACCAGCACGACCGTGTGCGCGGTGATGATCATCCCGAGCGGCCCGCCGGTCGGGGGCAGCGGGATCGGAACAGGCAGGGGTGCCGGTCCGGCTGGACCGACAAAGGCGAGGATCGGGATCGGCAAGGCGACGGCGAGGAAGCCGGGTCCTAACGGCGGGAACAGCAGCGGCGGTGGGACCGGGAACGGCGGCGCCGAGAAGCCGACGATGAGCAGCATCGGGGCCCCGGCCAGCCCCGCGAGCGGTGCGAGCGCGCCGATGACGAAGCCCGGGTTCCCAGCCGCATAGAGGACTGCGGGCGCGACGAGGCCTGCGCAGGGCGGCGCAATCGGGAAGCCAGCCTGACCAGTGCCGACCAACGGCACGCAGACCTGCGCGGATGCCGGCTCGGGGCAGAGCAGGCAGAGGAGGGACAGGGGGATGAGGAAAGATCGCATTGGTGGCACCTCGTGAAGTGGTGGTGGTGGTGATTTCGGGGTGCACGCACGTGCTCCCCTGGGGACAAGGCCCCTCCGCGCGCGAACCGGAGCCGGAATCACGAGGAATCCCGATCCGTGCACCCCCGGCGCAACGTGCGTCCGGTGCCGCCGAAGGCTGCGCGCTACACCTTCTCGAGCAGCCAGAGCTCACGACGCGGACCGTGGAGCAGCCACGTGCAATCGCCGAGCACATCGCGGCCGAGCACGCCGCCGCGTTCGCTGCGGGCGACGAGCAGATCCTCGAACGTGCGGCTGCCGAGCTTCAGGCGGCGCAGGTGGTGCAGCGAGGACTGCTCCGTCACGCCGTGCACGCCGACGAACGAGCCCTCGTCGGGCGGCACCCTGACGCGCGCTGCTACGCCCTGCCGGCGCAATTCTGCTTCGATCGCGGCGGCCCGCTCGTCGGAACGCCTCCGGGCGAGTGCTTTGCCGGAAGGCAGCTGCAGCGCGTCGACGGCGTCCGCCGGCATCGACGTCGATTCGGCGCCCGTGTCGAGCAACAGCGCCACCTCGAGACTGTCGTCGATGCGAACGGTGACCGTCGGCCGCCATTCGTCGTGCCCGAGCGTCAGCACATCGCTGACGCGGTAGCCACGGTCCTCCACGAGACGCTGCGCACCTTCTGCCGGCGCCATGTGCACGACACGCTGCCGCGCATCGAACAGCCAGGCACAGGCACGCAACAGATCGAACCCGATCAAGCCGTCGCCGAGCGATGCCGGCGCGCGCAGGCAGATCGCGCGGCTGTAGAACGTCGTGGAGCCGAGGTGCAGAGCGTAGTCCGCTTCGCCGGCAGCCGTCCGCGTGGCACCGGTGCCGTCGGTGACCTCCCGTCCCGTCGTGAGCACCGTTAGCCCACACCGCTGCGCGGTCGCGATCGGCAGCAGCGCGGTCGGCGAGCCGGTGTCGACGCACATGCGCACGGGCGTGCCGTTCATGATTCCGTCGACGCGGAAGCCGGCGTCGATCGCAAGGCTGCCTGCGACGATGCCGTGCACGGCACACGTGGTGAAAGCCATGACCGCCGCGCAAGAGAGCGCCGCCGATCTGAGCCATGGGTTCGCCATTCGTCGCCTTTACGGTCGTGCGGCGTCTCGAGCTCCCGGTCTGCACGTGAGCAGTTCCGCCGATGTTGTCGACGCGAGGTGCGGGCTCGAGATCGCACACGCCGCGTTGCCATGATGTAACCTGCTGGACCCCGCATCGCTAGAACCCCGCATCCTGATGACACCACTCCATGCGATCGCCCTCCTGCTCATCCCGACCCTGCCACTCGCGGCACAGACGACCACCGTGGTCGTGCCGTGCGACCTCGACAACACGCTCTTCGAGGATGCGACCGGCTCGTTGAGCAATGGCCAGGGGACGAGCGTGTTCGTCGGGCTGCCGAACGTCGGCGGCAAGCGGCGCGCGCTGCTGCGCTTCAACGTGGCGTCCGTGGTACCGCCAAATGCGCGAATCCTCAGCGCGCGGCTGCAGATCAACGTGGTCACCTCGACCGCCCCGGTTCCGCTCGCGGTCACGGGACACTACTGCCTCCGTCCCTGGGGCGAGGGCGCGTCGGTGGCAACGGGCGGCGCCGGTGCCCCGGCGCAGGCCGGTGACGCGACGTGGTTGCACACCATCTACCCGACGGCGTTCTGGACGACGCCCGGCGGGGACTTCGACGCGACGCCGAGCTTCACGATGACGACACCCCAGACTGGTGTCGCGATCGCGCCGGAATCGCTGCTCGCGGCAAGGGACGCACAATTCTGGCTCGAAGCGCCGCAATCGAACTTCGGCTGGCTGCTGCGCATGGTCGACGAGGTCACGGTCCAGACGGCGCGACGGATCGACTCGAGAGAGAGCACCGGCACGAGGCCGTCGCTGTCCGTGACCTACGCGCTGCCCGGCACCGTCGGCTCCTGGGGCACGAGTTGCACCTTCGGCGCCCCTCCGTTCCTCCTGGCCATCCAAGGAGCGCCCGTCCAGAGCGGCACGGTGCAGCTGAACCAGACCGGCGGTCCCGTGAACGGGATCGGGGCGAACTTCTTCGACCTCGCGCTCGACCTTCCGGGCGTCCCGCTCGCACCGGGATGCTTGGTCTACCTGACGTCGACGTTCTTCCCGTTGTCGATGTTCACGCTGGACGGTCTCGGCACGGCAAGCACACCGCTGCAGTTGCCGGGCGGCTTCCACGGCACGCTCGTGGCGAGCCAATCCGCGGTGCTCGCCCCGACGCCGCTCGGCTTCGCGCTCAGCAACGCCGGCTACTTCGTGATCCAGTAGTCGATCACCGGAGCACGTCGAGCAACGTGACGCCGCGCACGGGCTCTGGCAGCGGCAGCGCCGTCGCGGCGGCGTCGATCTCGTGCTCGCTCAGCAGCGCCGGGCCGCGCGACAGCGTGCTTTTGAGCAGTTCGCGGTCGCCGGCCTGCCGCGCCACGACCGCCAGCAGGTAGCGCACCCGCAGGTCGTCCGGCAGGGACTCCGCGGCCGCAGTCAGGGCCGCTTTGGCTTCGCGCCGCTGCGTGAGATGCAGCATCAGCGCGTGCAACAGCCGCGCCTCGCCGTTCTCGGCGTCGCGGGCGATCTCGGTTTGGGCGCGCTCGATCACGGCAGCCGCACTCGCGGGCTCCGCAGCGAGAACCACCGCGTTCGCGATCAGCACCTGCACGGACGCCGTCGCGACGTCGGAGGGTGCGCGCAAGCCGCGCACCTGCAGTTGCTCGGCGCCGCAAGCGTCGCTGTCCGCGAGGGCCGCGAGGTAGCCACCGGGCAGCCAGTCGCGTCGCACGGCTACGAGCACGCCGCTGGTATCAGTTTCGGACGGAAAGGCGGCCCCGTGCAGCCAACGCAGCGGCGATGACAGCCCCGGTTCAGCAACATCCCCGAGCGCCTCGGCACCGAGCCGCTCCAGCAGCAAGTTGCGTTGCAGGCGCACCCGCGGCGAGAACTCGCCCGCGAGCGCGCCACCGAAGTCTCCCGTGCGCAGCAGCTCGATCGCCTCGCCCTTGCGGCCGAGGACCGCGAGCAGACGCGCGCGCGTCAATTGCAGCTCCGGCAGCTGCACGGCCGCGTCGGGGAACACGGAGGTCTCGCGCGCGCTCGTCGCGAGCAGCTGGATCGCGCGACAGGTCGCCTCGAGCCGGCCGTTCGCGTCGCCGACGTGCGCGCAGACGCGCGCGCGCAGCAACCACGCGGCGAGGAGGTCCTTGTCCTTGTCGAGCGCAGCTCGCAGCGATTGCTGCGCCAGCTTCGGAGAGCCGGCTGCCAGGTGCACACGCGCGCGCTGCAGGTCGACGATCGCGTGCCGTGACGGCGGAGCCGATGCCAGCAACCGATCCGACGCGGCGAACGCGTCGTCGTGCCGGCCGACGAGCGCGAGAGCCGCGACGCGGTGGAACGCAGCTTCGAACGAGTCGCCCTTGGCGAGGACGCCGTCGAGCAAGGAGAGCGCCGTCGTCGCGAGCGCGTTCGCGATCGCGGCGGGGACCGGCACGACGGCGATCGGGCTCCACTCGGCGCCGAACGACACCGGCCCGTTCTGCGTCGTGCCGCCTTCGGCGAGTGCCAACAGCACGCGCGCCGTCAGCACGTGAACCCATGGTTCGGCGCCGCCGAGTACCTTGCCGACCGCCGCGACGGGCTCGTCGAGGTCCGCGAGCCGGCGCGCCTCGAGGCAGCGCAGCGCCGCCCAGAGCAGCAGCGGGGTGCCGTAGCGCGGCCGCAGCGCCGACGCCTGCAGCAGGTCGTTGCACGCTTCGACCGGCCGCGCGACGTCGGGGCACGTGCGGCACCAGCCGCGGTGCAGCAGCGCCTGGTAGCGCATCTCGCCGGGCAGCGTGCCGTCGAGGGCCTGCGTGAACGCTGCGTTCGCGGCATCGTGGTCCTGTTCGTCCTGGTGCCAGAAGCCGAGCCAGAACGCGACGCCGGCATCGCGCTCGTCGAGGCCAGCTCGCAGGCGCTGCGCCTCGGCTTCGCGGCCGCGTTGGCGCTCGTGCACGGCCGCCATCATGCGATCTGCGGCCGTGGCGCCGGGGTGCGCAAGCAAGGCCGCGATCGCGCGGTCCGTCGCCGCGGCATCGTCGCCGACGTCCATACGCGCGCGCGCCAACACGCGCAACGCTTCGAGCTCGCGCGGGTCGCTGGCCACGAGGTCCTCTGCGGTGCGCAACGCTTCGTCGGCGGCGGCCGAACGCGTCGACGCGCCGGCAACGATCTGCTCGCCGAGGCCGAGGCGGCTGTAATACCGCAGCGAAGCCCCGCCGAAGACCGTGATGCGTTCGGGCGCCGCGCCGAGCAGCTCGTCGACGCGCGCGAGACTCACCTGCCGCTGCAGCGACGCCGCGCGCGTGCCGGAATCCGCAGCCTGTCGCCAGGAGATCGCGACGGCCAGCACCGAGAAACACACGACCGCGAGCAGCGCCACGATCGCGGGACGCCGGCGCAGGCGACGCAACGAGCGGCTCACGACGCCGTCGTGCCGCGCGAGCACGGCGTTGCCGTCGACGAAGCGCCGCAGATCGTCCGCCAAGGCCGCGGCCGTCGCGTAGCGGCGCGCGGGCTCCTTCGCGAGACACTGCAGCGCGATGCGGCTCAGCTCTTCGAGAACACCAGCTCGCAGCCGGCGCGGATCGACCGCGTCGCGGTTCAGGATCCTGTCGATCACGGCCGCCAGCGGCCCCGGCAGGACGGGCGGCCGGCCGCAGAGGCATTCGTACAACACGGCGCCGAGCGAGTAGACGTCGGTCTGCGGCGTGACGTTCTCGGCGCCGATCGCCTGCTCGGGCGCCATGTAGAGCGGCGTGCCGAGGAAGTCGCCCGTGCGCGTCAACGTCGCGGCGTCGACGTCGAACGCCTTCGCCAACCCGAAGTCGAGCACGACGGCGCGGCCGTCGCCGAAGACGAGGTTGGCGGGTTTGATGTCGCGATGCACGACGCCGTTCCGGTGCGCGAACTCGAGCGCGTCGGCCGCGTCGGCGAGCACGCGCGCGAGGCCCTTCGCATCGTCGAACAACACGCGCGCGCTCGCGTGGTCGACGTCGCGCGGAACGCCGTAGGCCGCGAGCAGGCGCTGCAGCGAGCGGCCCTCGAGCCGTTCCATCGCGAGCCACGCGGCGCCGTCGGTCTCGCCGAAGCCGAGCACACGCACGATGCCGGGATGCTGCAGCGACGCCGCCGTGTGCGCCTCGCGCTGGAAGCGCGAGGCCGAGTGCAGGTCCTTCGCGACATGCGCATGCATGACCTTCAGCGCGACGCGCCGGCGCGTCGACACCTGCTCGGCGTCGTAGACGACGCCCATCGCGCCGCGCCCGAGCTCGCCGAGCAGGCGGAAGTCGCCGAAGCGGCGCGGCAGGTCGCGCGGCGGCGCCTGTGTCGCGAGGCCGTCGATCTCGGCGAGTTCCTCGAGCTCGCGCAGGAACGTCTCGCGCAGCGCCGGCGCCAGCTCGTGCGCGAACGTTCCGGGCAGCAGGTCGGGCTCGGCCTCCTTGCGCAGCAGCCAGTCCCCGATCGCGCGTTCGAGCTCGTCGTCCGTCGTCACGCGTCGCCTCCGCGATCGCCGATCGCGGCCTTCAACTTGCGCAGCGCGCGGCTCAGCAACAGCGCGACCGCGTTGCGCGTGCGCCCGATGCGGTCTCCGATCTCCTGCAGCGACAGGCCCTGCACGCGCGCGAGCGTGATCACTTCGCGGTCGTCGGCGGACAGCGTCGCGAGTGCTTGGTCGAGCCGCGCCTGCATCTCGGCGCCGATCGTAAGCGTGCGCGGACCGGGGCCGGCGTCGGCGGGCTGCACGCCGCCCGGCACGAGCGAGCTGCCGTCGCGCTGCAGTGGCTGCTCGAGCCGCCGGTCGCGCTTGTGTGCTTGCGCCATGCGCTGCAGGTTGGCGAGGCGGTTCAGCGCCACGGTCGCGAGCCAGCGGAAGAACGAATCGGGTCCTTGGTAGGTGTAGTCGGCGAACTGCTTCGTGGCTTCGAGATACGCTTCCTGCACGAGGTCGTCGAGTTCGGCGTGCCGCGGGCCCTTGAGCGCGATCAGGCGCCGGAGCCGGCCCTCGCAACGGGCGAAGAGCTGGTCGAGGGCCTGCACGTCGCCTGCGGCGGCGTTGTCGACGAGACGCTTGGTGTGGCGCGAGTCCATGGTCGGTGCGCTCGGACGGGAACGCTACCCGCTGGCAAGGTAGGCGGCCGCCCCGACATGTCAGCCGTTCCCGTGTTTTCGCAACAGGCGCCGGCCGCTGCGAGCCGCGATCTGCCCCGACATTCCTTGCAAGCGCCCTACCTGACAGGGCGTGAACACTCCACGACGCATCTTCTTCGTTCGGACGACCATGTCGCTGGCGGCCGTCGTCGCACTCTCGGCCTGCGGTGAGCGCGCCGCGGAACTCACGCTGCCATTGCGCATCGCGTTGTCGCCGCATGCAGGCACGGCGGCCGTCGACGACGCGATCCGCACGATGCAGGCGAAGGTCCGCGATCGCGCCGACGTGCCGCGGCTCGAACGGCTCGCCGCGCTGTTCGTCGGCAAGGCGCGCAGCAGCGGCGACCCCGGGTTCTACAAGCAAGCGGAGGCATGCGCGGACGCGATGCCGCCAGAGAACGGCGGCGCGCACGCCAGAGCACTCGTGCGCGGCCACGTGCGCCACGCCTTGCACGACTTCCCGGCCGCCGAACGCATCGCGCGCGAGCTGGCCAGCGAGCGCGGCATGTTCCTCGACCACGGCCTGCTCGGCGACGTGCTGCTCGACCTCGGCCGCCTCGACGAAGCACGCGCGAGCTATCAGCGCATGATGGATCTGCGGCCGGGCCTGCAGAGCTATGCGCGTGCCGCACAGCTGCGCTGGCTCGCCGGCGATCTCGCGGCGTCCCGCGAGCTGCTCGAGCTCGCGAGCGGGGCCGGCAGCCGGCGCGACCCCGAGTCGCTGGCCTGGGTGCTCTGCCGGCGCGCTGCGCTCGAGTTGCAGGCCAACGAGCCCGCGACCGCAGCGCGACTCGCCGACGAAGCGCTGGAACTCGTCCCCGACTATCCGGCCGCCCGTCTCGCCCGCGGCCGCGCCGCGCTCGCGCTCGGCGACGTGCAGAGTGCTTTGCCCGAGCTGGCGGCCGCGTGCGCGAGCTACCCGTTGCCTGAGCATCTCTGGGCGCACGCCGACGCGCTGCGACTGGCCGGAACCGAGACCGAGGCAGCGAAGGTCGAAGCTGAACTGCGACGCAGCGGCGCGACCGAGGATCCGCGCACGTTCGCGCTGTGGCTCGCGACCCGCGGCCTCGACGCCGCGCGCGCGCTGCAACTTGCCGAGGCCGAGCTGCGCCTGCGCCAGGATCCGCTGACTCTCGACGTCACAGCACTCGCGCGCCTTCGCTGCGGCGACGTGACCGGCGCCGAAGCCGCGATGCGGCAGGCACTCGCCTGTGGCCTGCAGGACGCGCGCCTGTTCGTGCACGCCGCGCTGATCGCCGACGCGGCTGGCGATCGCGAACGCGCTTTGCGCCACCGCGCCGCGGCCAACGCGCGCGCGGCTGCGCTGCTGCCGAGCGAGCGCCGTGCGCTCGAACCGCAGGTCCGCGGCTCGTGACCCTGTCGTCGACGCGCTCGCCGCTGCACAGCGACGGAGCGTCGTTCCTGTTCGCAGTTCTCCTTCACCTCAGATTGCCATGAAAAACCGACTGCTTCCGCTCGCGGCTCTGCTCGCGAGCACGACGTCCGCGCTGGCCTCGAGCCACATGGACGCTCCCCTGATCACGCTCGACGATGCGGCCAACACGACCGACGTCTACGCATTCGTCAGCGCCGCTCCCGGAAGCGGCAAGTATCTGACGCTCGGCCTGTCCGTCTATCCGTTCGAGGACCCGGGCATCGGCCCGAACAAATACAACTTCGACGACCGCGTCACCTACGCGCTGCACGTCTCGACCGGCCCCGACCTGGCCGCCGGCCGCAAGACGTTCAGCTACTACTTCCGCTTCGACACGAGCTACAAGGCGCGCACCACGATCCTGCAGTCCTACACGGGCGTCGTGCAGAACGTCGACGACCAAGCGCAGAACCTGACGCAGACCTACGACGTGACCGAGATCGATTGGCGCCCCGGCCCCCACCACGGCATCACGAACCTCGGCAGCGGCATCGTGCCGCCGAACAACCAGGGTCGCGCGACCCCGTTCTACAACCAATCGGCCGGCGACGGGCCCGCACTCGACGGCGTCGCGACGGCAGCACAGCTCGACCGCTACACGATGCAGACCGTGACCAACCTGTCCCACGGGTTCAGGTCGTGGGCGGGCCAGCGCGACGATGGTTTCTACGCCGACGTCGGCGCGACCTTCGACCTGCTGTCGCTGCGCAATCCGGGCAAGGACAGCCAGAAGGGCTTCAACGTGCACACCATCGTGCTGCAGGTCCCGGTCGCGCGCCTCGGCGGCGACATGCAGGTGGTCGGCGTGCACGCCACGACCTACCGCCAGAGGGTCGAGCTGCGCAGCGAATGCCACGACCCGGTGCAGCACGGCCACCTCGTGCAGGTCGGGCGCCAGGGCAACCCGCTGTTCTGCGAGGCGTTCGTCGCGATCCGCGACAAGGATGCCTACAACCGCCTGTCGCCCGAGGACGACGCGGCCCGGTTCAGGAACTATGCGCGGACGCCCGAGCTCGCGGCGCTGCTGAACGCGCTCGTGTTCGCGCCGAACCCGATCCCCGGCATCGAGACCAATCGCACCGACCTCGCGGGCATCTTCATCCCCGACCTGATCAAGTGCGACCTCTCGACGGCGCCCGTGCGGCTCGCGGGCGGCGGCACGGCGCACCCGACCAACCCCGACGACGCTGGCTTCTCGCGGCTGTCGATCTTCGGCGGCGACACCGTGTTCAGCCCGCTGCAGAACCAGCAGATCCCGGGCGGCTGGCCGAACGGCCGGCGCTTCGGCGACGACGTGTTCGACATCGGCGTCAGCGCGGTCATCAGCGACCTGCGCGTGAGTCCGCCCGTGATCCGCATCGCGGGCGACAACGTGAACAGCAACGACGTCGCCTACAACAAGGTGATGCCGTATGCGGCGACGCCGCAGAACGGCCGCGTGCACACCCACGACTGAGTGCACGTCCGCTGCCGCGCGTTGGCGCGCGGCGGCGGGCTCGCCTCGACCCGGAGCATCCCATGTCGCCCATCGGCACCATTCTCGCGGCGCTCGTACTCGCCGGCAGCACAGCGCCCGTCCCGCACGATCCCGGCCTCAGCTCGCTGCGCGTCACGTGTCACGGCGACCGTCTCGCCCTGCACGTCGCGTTCGCAAATGCCGACTTCTGCTCTGCCACGGCGTTCGATCGCAACGCCGACGGCACGCTCGACGCGCTCGAGCTCGCGAGCGCCCGCCCCGTGCTGGCCGAGCTCGTGCGCAGGGAGTTCCTGTTGCTGTTGCCTAGCGGCCTCGGCGTGCCAACCGAGATGATCACCGTCGAGCAACCTTGCGAGCTGCTCGCTGCCGAGCTCGCCGAGAACAAGGACGTCGAGCTGTCGCTCGCGTTCGCGCGGCCCGAAGGGGACGCCGTGCTGCAGGTGCCGTTCCTGCGCCTCCTCGCGCATGGCCACCGCTGCTACGCGGCGTGCCTCGACGATGCGGGCGCGATTCTCGGCGACGCGCTGCTGAACCCGCGCGCGTTGACGTTCGCGATCCCGGCGGCGCCAGTGGCCACGGGGTTCGCGCAGAGCGGCGCGTTCCTCGCGCTCGGCATCGAGCACATCCTGATCGGGTTCGACCACCTCGCGTTCCTGCTGGCCCTACTGGTCGGCTGTCTGTCGTGGCGGCGCATCGTCGCGACGATCACGGCGTTCACGGTCGCTCACTCGCTGACGCTGCTCGGCGCGGCGACGGGCCTCGTGCGGCTGCCGAGCCTCCTCGTCGAAGCGACGATCGCGGGATCGATCGTCGCCGTCGCGGTCGCGAACCTGCTGCAGTGCTCTGGCACGGCGCACCGCTGGCCGTGGGCATTCGGCTTCGGTCTCGTGCACGGCTTCGGCTTCGCGGGCGTGCTCGCGGACCTCGACATCCTGTCTGCGCAGTCGCCATGCGTGGTGCCTGTTCTCTCCTTCAACCTTGGCGTCGAGATCGGGCAGTTGGCGTTCGCGCTCGCGGTCGTGCCGTTGCTGCGGTGTGCTGCGCGCCGCCCGAACGGTGCCCGCGTCGCACCGGCGGTGTCCCTCGTGGTCGGCCTGCTCGGCTGCTGGTGGCTCGGCGAACGGTTGCTCGCCTGACGCGTCGGCTGTCAGCGCTCCTTCGGCACCTTGCTCGCGAACGGCGGCAGCTCGCGCACCTCGTCGGCCTTCAGCTCGAAGTCGACGCCTTCGAACTTCGCGTCGCGATGCGTCGGGTAGATCCGATACGCCCCGGGCGGCAGCGGCCCGATCTCGAACGAGCCGTCGGCCGCCGTGACGCGGTTCCCCTCGACCTGCATGTGCTCCTGCCACAACCCGAGCGCGACGCCGCCGAGCGGCGTGCCGTCGATCGCGAGACACCGGCCGCGCACGCGAGCGCTCGGCGCGCAGTCGGCCGTGACGACGAACGTGCGTTCCCCTTCGTCCGCGGCGACGCCCTCGACGCGCAGCCGGAACGGCACGAACCCCATCGTGGGACGCACGTACACCGAGTTTCCGGTCTCCGCAGCGTCGGGCAACGTGAAGCGCCCCTCGTCGTCCGTCGTCACGCGCCGGCGGCCGTACCCCAGGTCGACCCACCACTTCGCCAGCGGCTTGCCCTGATGGTCGAGCACGCGGCCCTTCACGGTGTGCCCCGTTCGCAGTTCGACGTCGAGCACGAGCTCGCCGGTCGCCGGGAACACGACCTCACGTTCGAAGGCCGCGAACTTCTGCTGATTCACGACGACCTTGCGCGGCCCCGGCGGCATGCCGGTGAAGCGCAGCGGCTTGCCGCCGTGGCTCGTCTGCCACGCCTGCTGCGGGAACGAGAGCCCGGCCAACGAGACCGTGGCTCCGTCGATGGGCTGGCCCTGCGCATCGCGCACCGTGCAGACCAGAGTCGCTCCGGGCAGCAATTGCACGTCGACCTCACGGCGCTCGCCCTCGGCCAGCTCGAAGGTGCTGAAGTGCGGCGCGAGGCCGTCCACGTACACGTAGAGCCGGCGCTTGCCGGGACGCAGCGTTGCAGCAGAAAAGCGCCCGTCCGCTTCGGTGGTCGTCATGATCGGGGGCGGCGGCATCACGCAGCGCGCGCCAGCTTGGATCTTCACGGTGCCGGTCTGCTGCAGGTGCACGAACGCACGCGCGAGCGGCTTGCCATTGCCGTCGACGACGCGACCCGCGACTGCGGCCACGCCTTTGCGCGGCATCGTCAGCACGAGCTCGTGCTGGCCGGAGTCCTCTTTCATCAGCTCGAAGTCCGTCGAGCCGAACTGCGGGTGCTGCGCGCCGAGCATGCGCATGGTGCCCATGCCATCGACGCGGAAGCGACCCTGCGCATCGGCGCGACCAGCCGGGAAGGCGAACGCGGGATCGACGCCACCCTGCGAGACCACGAGGTCGGCGAACGGCACGGGAGCGCCATCGGGATCGACGACACGACCTTGCACCGCGAAGCCGCGCGCAACGCGCACCTCGATCGTCTTCGCCGCGCCAGTCTTGGCATCGCCGACGAGAGTTCGAAGCCTGCCCGTATGCAGTTCCCTTGCTCCGGGAGGCGGCGCACCGAGATCGACGAAGACGTCCCCGCCCGGATTCATGTGGGCACTGCTGATGCAGTAGCGACCGGCATCGAGGCCCGCGAACGTCGCCATACCCGCTGCGTCGCTCGCGAGGATCGGGCCGAGTCCCGTCATCGGACGACACATCACGTGCACACCGGTTGCCGGCGTGCCGTCATCGCTCCATCGCACCGCGACCGCGAGCGTGGTGGTCGTCGCCGAGGGCGCCGGTTCGGGCGCGGCTGCCGGAGTCGGCGCTGCCTCGCGTTCCGGCGCTGCCGCGGTGCGAAGCCCATGCGTCTCGGCGTTGCTGCCGCTCGCCGGTTCCTCGACGAGTGCCGCCGGCTCGGGGACCAACATCGCCGACTCCGAGGTCGCGGGCGGCGGCGGTTCGCGCATCATCCAGAACGCGCCCGCGGCGAGTGCTATGGCGGCGGCGATCGTTGCTGCTGCTTTCGTGTTCATGATCCATCCGATGAGCCAGAGTCCCGCCATGCCGTGCCGTTCGTCGGCCGGCAGCAAGCGTTCGCGCAACGCGGCGAGCGCGCGTCGCTGCCGCGTGCGCACGGTCTCGAGCGGCAGCTGCAGCCGCTGCGCGGTGTCCTCGAGCGACAGCCCCTGCAGGAACCGCATCAGCACCACGTCGCGTTGCAGCGCCGGCAGCTCGAGCACCGCGGTGACCGCGCGTTGCTGCAGCTCGGCTTGTTCGACGAGCTCCGCTGCCGAGGGCGACGCGGCGGGTATCGCGAGGCGCAGCAGCCGCTGCCGCTCGCGCAGCGAGCGGCGATGGAACAACCGCGACAGGTTGACGGCCACGGCCGCCAACCACGGCCTCCCGATCGGTCGCGCGCCCGACTGCAACGCCGCGAGCGACACTTCCTGCACGAGGTCGTCGGCCTGGTCGACCGGGGCCGCCAGCCGGCGCGCCAGCCCCCGCAGCCACGCGGCATCACGCAACAAGAGCTCGGGAGTGGGAGTCATGCGAACGCACCGACCAGATTGCCGCGGAACCGGGCGCGGGTTCACCAACGCGCAAGAAACCGCGCGGAGCGTGATGCGGGCGCGATGGACGACGACGAATCAGAAGAACTCCGTTCGCCTGAACCTGGTGCTGTTCCTGGTCAGCGCAAGCCGACGCGAACGAGGGGACCTTCGGTGTTCCCGACCGTGAACGAGGCGGTGCTCTGGGGATGGCAGAACCTCGTCGCCAACGAGTACTCGCCCGGCGCGAGCCAGATCTCGGCGGTGAGCGCGCGAGCAGGCGAGCCTTCCGCCGAGCCCCAGAGGAGCAGCTTGCCGTCGCGACGAATCTCGAACTCGACTCTGCGCGGCGTCTCGGTCCCGGCAGCCGGCACGAACTCGATGCGTTGGCGCACGCCGCGCGCGCGCTCGATCTCGATCTCGGTCTCCTGTGCCGAACGGATCGTGAACGGCACCGCCTGCGCGGCAAAGCCGTTGCCGCCCGCAACCAGCAGGTAGTCGCCGGGCGCGAGCAACTCCGAACGCAGCGAAGGCACCCGCGTGTCGAGCCCCCCGACAAAGCGCTCCTGCGCGTCGAAGACCAGGTAGCGGAACGGCGGTTCCTTGACGTCACGCACGACGAGCGTGCCGCCGATCGAGAGTTGCAGCGTGCCGAGGTCCCAGGTCGCGCCGGACTCGAGGACCTGGGGTCCAAGGTGGATCTCCGGATGGTTGCGCGCCTCGACTCGCACGTGCCATTCGCCAGACGGCACCTCGATCGCGAAGCTGCCGTCAGCCTGCACTGCCACGTATTCGACCAACTGAGGTCGATAGCGGCTGGCGCAGATGCTCCCACTACTGGCGGCGCTGCCGTCGGGTCGAAGCAGGCGGCCGTGGATGCGCGCCTTGGGCGCTGTGTCGCGCGCGAGCCGCAGTTCGAGCTCGCCCGCGCGCGGGTCGACGCCACGGCGCTCCAATAGCAGGTGCTCGCGCGCCGTGACCTCGACGCTGAACCGTCGGCCCGAAGGACATCCAGGACAGAGGAAGCAACCTGCCTCGTCGGTGTGGGCGACCCCGGTCCACCGGTCGTTGCCTTCGGCGTCACAGACGACGCACGCTTCGGCGACCGGCGCGCCGAGGTCGTCGACCACACGGCCTCGCAGCGCGAGACCGTTCGAGAGCAACAACTCGCAGCGCAACGTCTCGCCCGGCTGGCCGTGCAACCGCGTGCTCGCCTTGCCGAGTTGGTCCTTCTCTGCCGCCAACTCGAACTCGCCGATCGGCAGGCCCGCCAGCGTGAACGTGCCGTCTTCGGCGGTGCGCGTGCGCAGCAGGACGTAGTCACCGGTGTCGCCAACGCCGACATCAGCGTTGCCGGCCACCTGGCCGTCTTCGCCGCGCACGACGCCGGTGCAGGTCACACCGGCTGACAACACGACACGCATCGCAGCCGTCCCGCCCGCACCGACCTCGCACGTGCCGCGCCATGGCGCGAGGTTCACAGCGCGGACGTTCACGGGCTGTGTGCCCGGGCGAACCCCGATCGCGCGGAACCGACCTGCACTGTCGGTGCGCACCTGTGCCGGCAGCGGCGGAGCACCTTGCTTCCAGCAGTTGATGGCCTCGGTGCGGCCCTCGCCGACGCGCACGACTGCGTTCACGACAGGTTCGCCCGCGGGACCGAGCACGACGCCTTCGACGGCGCCTGCCGCTGCCAGCAGTTCGATGCGCACGTGCTCCACGGCGCCGGGTTTGCTTTGCACGAAGTACAACTGCGAAGCAGCGAAGGCGATGGCGCGCGCCCCCACCACGCAGAGGTGCCCGCTCTCGCGCACGACGAACGTGCCATCGGCTGCCGTGACCGCAACCTGGTCGGCGTCGATACCCGAGACGCCGACCATGACCGACTCGACGATTGCATCGGCGACTGGCGTGCCGGTCGCATCGACGACGATGCCGGTCAACGTGATGCCGCCGCGGAGCTCGATCGTGCACTCAGCGGTCGCACCGGCCTCGATCTCGGCCTTTGCGCCGACGCTCGCGCTCGGCGTCGGGCGTGCCCAGACGCGGCCCGGCGCCAGCCCTGGAAAGCGCGCGGTGCCCTCGGCGTCCGTGATGGCCCGGGGCACGCCGACGCGGAAGTCGCCACCCGGCCGGGTGACGAGCACTGTGAGTCCAGCCGCCGTGGTCGGTTCGTCGGCATAGCGCACGTGCACCACGAGCGCCCCGGTGGCGTCGGTCGCCGGCAGCGGAGGCGCGATCGCCTCGCGTTGCGGAGCAGCTAGCGGCTCCGCGCGCGCAGCGCGCAACACCTCGCCTTGCACCGCCGCCGCTGCGTCGCGCGCCACTCTGTCCCCAGGCTCGGTGCCGGGGCGCCCGTCCTTCGGCCAGGTGATCCACGCGAGCGCCAGCACCGCGGCCACCGCCGCGACGATCTTGGTCTTGGTCGTCATTGTAATCACTCCGAACAGCGTCGTTGCCGCGGGCGACCGCGCCACTTCGCGCCAGGGCATCGCGCGCGGCAGCGTCGCGAACGGCACGAGCGGCAGCAGCCACGCACGCCGCTGCCCGCCGTGCGCGGCATCGAGCCGCGACCGCAGCGTCTGCATCGCCACGTGCAACCTGTTCCACACGGTCTTCACGGACAGTCCGAGCTCGGCGGCGATGCGCCGCGGCGGCAGGCCGTCGTAGTAGCGCAGCAGCACGACGGTCCGCAGGTCCACGGGCAACCGATCGACCGCGGCCACGAGCGCGCGGCGCCGTTCTTCGCTTTCGAGCAGCTCGCTCGACGAAGGCACGAGGTCGCGCCGTGCGGCCGCCAGATGCCGCGTCGAACGGCGCGCGCTGCGGCGCCGCTGGTCGGCGGCCAGATTGCGCACGATGCGCCCGAGCCACGAGCGCGGCTGCAGCAACCCGGCAGGACGGTGCTGCAGCGCCTGCAGGAACGCCTGTTGCACGACGTCGTCGGCCTCGTCGCTGACGAGACTGTGGGCCAGCGCGCGCACGAACGGCTCCTCGGCGAGCAGGCGCTGCAGGTCATCGGGCTTGGTCGTCATGCTGCAGGACCTAGACGCCATGCCTCCTCGTTCCTCTCGCCGGAAGTCGGGATGCCGCGCGGAATCGACCCGTGCAAACCATTCCCACGCGACAGTAGCAGCCCCGGGGGACATGGTGTTGCCGCGCCGACCTCGGTAGAACGGCGCGATGTCGATCCACGAACGCACCGGCCGCCGCCCCCGCTGGAGCGCGCTGTTCGCGGTCTGCGCCGCCGGCTGCGCGAGCGGCATCGCGCCGGCGACGGTGCCGATGGACCGTTCGTTCCGCGTCGACGCGACGATCGACAGCCAGCCGGTGCGCATGATGCTCGACACCGGTTGCACGCGTTCGTGCCTCAAGCGCGAGGTCGCCGACCGTCTCGGTCTGGGGCTGCGCCCCGAGCCGCGCGCGACGGTCACCGACGCGACGGGAGTGGAACGACCCATCGACGGCATGGTCCTGCTGCCCAGCTTGCGCATCGGCGAGACGACCTGGGCGGACTTCGAGGCTTGTTGCCACGCCTTGCACTCGCTGACCGGCGAGGGCCTGATCGGCATGGAGGTGCTCGGCAGCGCCGTCTGGTGGTTCGATGCGCCGGCGAAGGTCGTGCACATGCTGCGGCCCGAGGACGTCCGCGACGCACTGGCCGCGCGCGGCCATCGTGTGCTCGCGAAGCTGCCGCTCGGAGACAACCGTTCGCGACCGTTCGTGCGCGTGCGTCTCGAGGACCGTGCCGAGGTCGACCTGCTCGTCGACACCGGCGCGGACCGGACGTCGCTGCCCGCGGACGTGGCGGCAAAGCTCGCGCTGCAGTCGGGCCTGGAGCTCGCGCGACAGCGGGCCGCCGAGGAGAACGCACGCATGGAAGCGGAGCTCGAGCGGCAGCTCGGCCATGGCGCCAAGGTCAGGGTCCGCAGCGAATTCTCGGACGACAGCTCGCGCGCGATCGGTGTGCACGGCATCGCCGAGGAGCGCACACTGCTCCACCTGCGGCTGCTCGAGCTCGGCGGCGTGCGCTTTCGGGATCTCGTCGTCACCGACGCGAAATACGAGGGCGTGCTGGGCCGCGACGTGCTCGGCGAGATGCCGTGGTTGTTCCACGGTCCACGGCGTGAGCTGTGGTTGCTCGCGACGAAGTAGTGCTGGTCACTTCGGACCTGGCATCTCGATCGCGATCGCAGGCGTGTCGATCTTGCCCTGCCACAGCGCCTTGTCCGTGTCGAGCCACAGCGAAGCCTCGGAGTGGAACCGCACCGCGAACGCGTGCCGGCCGCTCAGCTGCGCAGGCCTCTGGCCGTCGCGGCGCCAGAAGTCGGCGAGCACGACGACCGAACGTTCGCCGCCGACCTCGAGCGCGAGGCCGGTCGACATCGCCGGGGTGATCACGCCGAGGTCGTCGCGCTGGAACCACGCCTCTGCGTCGATCATCAGGTCGAAGTGGAACGGCTGCGGGATCTTCGCGATCGTCGTGCCCGTGACGTTGAAAGTCCGCGGCCGGTCCGACTCGTTGCGCAGCTGCACCGCGAACACGAGCGGCGTCTTCCCCGGGTGATCCGTGTTCGCGACGATGCGCGCGCGGATGCCGTTGAGCGGTTCGCTCCACGCGCCGACGACGCCGCGAATCGCGAAGCCGGTCGACACCTCGAGCGGTTCGTCGAACGCCGGCAAGCGCCCGCCGGCCGGCGCGAACGAACGCAGCGTGAAGCGGATGCGATACTCGCCGACCTCCTCGGGCACGAAGCCGTGGGTGCCGCCGGCGTCGACCGTGCCGGCGCGCCGGATGCCCCACCAGAAGTCCTCGCGCACGCCGTCTGGCTCGAGCGCGACGTTCAGCATCGGGTTGATGCCCGCATGGGGCAGCAACACGTCGACGAGCTCGACTACCAGACGCGACGGCGTCGCCGTCCAGGTGTGCTCGACGCGCGCGACGCTGCCGCGCCGTGATTTGCCGTCGGGCCCGGTCACCTCGGCTTCCAAGACCAGCGGCAACGACGCCACCCCGGCCGCATCGGCAGCGACGCGGACGGCCAGCTCGGCGCCGCTCTCGCCGGGCTTGCGCGCGACGACGCAGCAATCGGTGGCGGTCTTCGCGGTGCCCTCGAGCTCGAAGCGGATCGGCGAGAACAGCTCCCACGCGGGCTGCAGCGGCACGAGCCGCACCTGCAGCCAGCGGTTCTCAGCCGCGGCGTCGCGCGCGGGCTGCCGTGCATCGAGTCCGAGCACGACGACGACGGCCAGCGCCGCGGCGCCAAGCAGCACGAACAGAAGCGGCCCGCGCGGTGGCCGGGGCGTCGCCGACGGCATGTCCGGCGGTGCCGCGTCGGGGCGTCCGAGCGCCCAGACTAGCTCGGCGCGCGCGGCCTGCAGCAGGCGCAGGCGATCGTGCAGGCGCGCGTCGCTGCGCGCGGCGGCGAGCACGTGTTGTGCCTCGGCTTCGGGCAGCTCGCCGTCGAGCAAGGCAACCAGCGTCGCGTCGTCGGGCAGTCGTCCTGTCATGGCTCGTCTCCGAGATGTTGCAGTCGTTCCGCGAGGCGCATCGTCGCGGCCGCGATGCGCGACTTGACGGTGCCGAGCGGCAGGTCGAGCAGCTCGGCGATCGCCGCGTAGTCGCGTCCCTCGATCGCGCGCAGGATCAACACATCGCGCAGCGGCGGCGACAGCGCGTCGATCGCGGTGTGCACGCGCGCGCGCCGTTCGGCCGCCGCGAGCCGCACGAACGGATTCGCCGCGAAGTCGGCGACGACGACCTCGTCGAGACGCAGCTCGAGCTCGCTCGCGTTCGGCTCGCGTTGCTGCTGGCGCCGCTGCCGCTGCACGAAGTGCAACAGCGTGCGCACCGCGATCTTGTGCGCCCACGTCGCCGGTTCGGCCTCGCCGCGGAAGTCCGGCCACGACCGAGCGAGCGCGCGCCAGACCTCCTGGGCGCCATCGGCTGCCGACGGCCCGCACAGGTGTCGCGCGAGGCGTTCGACCCGCGGGGTGAGCGTCCGGGTCAGGTCGTCGAGGGTGGCTGGCATCGCGGCGGCATCGTTGGTGGCCCGGGGCGCCGTTCGGGTTCGGTCATTCTGGTTTTTCCGACCGCTGCGCGCCATCGCCGGGCAGCTCCTTGCAGTTCCCAAACAACTCCCTGGCAGTTCGCGGCATCGTCGCGCCGTGCCGAGCCTGCGCGCCAAAACCGCCTTGTTCCTGCTGCTGACGCTCGCGCCGGCGGGCATCCTCGCGTGGCTCGGCCTGCAGGCTTCGGCGCCGCTCGTCGCGGAGCTGCGCCAGCAGGCCCGCAATGGGGCAGCGCGCGCAATCGGCGCGGTCGAACCACAACTGCGCCAGGCACTCGCGGCCGACAGCGAAGCCACCGCGCGCAAGCTTGCCGCGCTCGCGGCGCGGTTGCGGCGCAGCCTGCCGGGCAGCGCGGACCTCGGGCAGCTCGCGGCCGCCGAGGCAGAGTTCGCCGAGCACGGAGCGCTGCGTCTGCACGCTGCCGACGAACGCATGATCTGGCCGCGCGACGCGATCGATGGCGACTTCCGCCACCTGCCGGAATGGGACAGCTTCGTGCGGCTGCGCGCGCGTTGCGACCGGCGCGAGAGCGATCCCGCTATGCTCGACCGCGCGCGGTCGTTCGATGCGCCACCGTTGCGCGTGCTGGCCACTTGCATGGTGCTCGAGCGCGAACCCGAGCACGCGGCAGCGCTGCTTGCCACCGAGCCGTGGGCCGCGATCGCCGCAGCCGGGCCATTGCCGTGCGAACTGCTCGCGCAGACCGCAGCCGGCAGGCAGCGACTCGCAACGGCGCTCGGCCACGGCGGTCTCCACTTCGCAGCGGCGACCGAGCGAGCGCGCGCCGCCTGGATGCAGGCTGCGGGTGCGGATCCCGCGGCGATGGCACGTCAGGGCTTGCGAGTGCTATTCGAAAGCGGAGAGCCGCTGCGCAGTATCCGGAGCCCTGTCGCCGGCGGCGCGATGCTCGAATGGTTGTGCGACCCCGCGTCCGCTCTCGCCGAAGTCGCGCGAGTCACACCGTGGGAGAGCGGCGAGTGCGACGTGGCGTTCGCGATGACCACAGCGCCGAGCACGGCCGTGGCGTTCGAGGGCGCGGCGACCGCGCGGCTCGCCGTGGCGACCGATTGGGGCAGCATCGCGATCACGGCGACGAAGCGCGGACTGGCCACGCTCGAAGCCGGGGCCGAACGGCAGCGTTGGCTGACCGCCGTCGGCATCGTGCTGCTGTTGCTCGTGATGGTCGCAGGTGTGGCGCTCGTGCGGTCTGCCTTGCTGCACGAGCAGCGCGCGCGCACGCTGCGCCTCGAGTTCCTGACCAACGTCTCGCACGAGCTCAAGACGCCGCTGACGAGCCTGCGCCTGCATGCGGAACTGCTGGCCGATCCCGGGCTCGACGTCGACACGCGGGTGCGCTACGGCGCCACAGCACAGGCCGAGGGAGCGCGGCTCACGGCCCTCGTCGACGATCTGCTCGATTTCGCGGCACTCGAGCGCGGCCGGCGTCGCATCGAACCCGAACCCGTGGACCTCGCGAGGGCCGCGCGTGATCTCGTCACCTCGTGGTCACCGCTCGCGGCCCGCGACGCGGTCGACCTGCGTTGCGTGATCGCCGATGGCGAGGTGCTTGCCCTCGCCGACCCGACTGCCCTCTCGCGCATCCTCATGAACCTGCTGCAGAACGCGTGCCGGCACGGCCGGCCTGCACGCGACGGCGGGCCCGACTGGATCGAAGTGCGCACGGGCCCCGGGCCGTGGCTCGAGGTGCGCGATTCGGGCCCCGGCATCCGTGCTGCGGATCGCGAACGGCTCTTCTTGCGGTTCGAACGGCTCGACCGGAACGGCCAGGGTCTCGGCCTGGGCTTGGCGTTGAGCCGCGAGCTCGCCGAAGCTTGCGGCGGCCGCCTGTTCCTGGTCGAAGACCCCGCGGTCACGATCTTCCGCCTCGAGTTGCCGCCCGTGCCCGATCTTGCACCCTGAAGGCTCCCGCCCGAACTGCCATGAGCACGACACCCCGCATCCTGATCGTCGAAGACGAGCTGCCGATCCAGCGCGGCCTGTGCGAGCAGCTGGTTCGTTCGGGCTTCCGCGCCGACGTCGCCGGCACCGTCGCCGAGGCGTTGGCGCAGCTGCGCCACGCGGCCGATCTCGTCGTGCTCGATCGCCGCCTGCCCGATGGCGACGGTCTCGAAGTGTTGCGCGACCTGCGTGCGCGCGGCGACCACACGCCGGTCATCGTGCTGTCGGCGCGTGGCCAGGCCGAAGACCGCGTGCAGGGCCTCGAGGACGGCGCCGACGACTACGTCGGCAAGCCGTTCCATCTGCGCGAGCTGCTCGCACGCATCCGCGCTGTGCTGCAGCGCACGCAGGAGGCGCCGCCCGCGGCCGCGGTGATCGCGGTCGGCGAATGCGAGCTCGACGTCGGCAGCCGCGTGCTGCGCCGTCGCGGGCAGGTGATCGAGCTCGCGCGCATGGAGTTCGAGCTGCTGCTCTACCTCGCGCGCCACCCGGGCAAGACCGTGAGCCGCGCCGAACTGCTCGACCGCGTCTGGGGCTACGACCGTTTCCCGACCACGCGCACGGTCGACTACCACGTGCTGGCCCTGCGCCGCAAGGTCGAGCGCGACGCTGCCGAGCCGCGCCATCTGATCACCGTGCACCGCGTCGGCTACCGGTTCGATCCGTGAACTTGCTCACGACATCCTGCGCAGAGTCTCGCATCTCCCTCGCAACTGCCGCGGCTGCATCGGCGACGGTGTGTGCATCCGACGGAGCAAACCGATGAAGACCCTGATCCCCACATTCCTCTCGTTCCTGGCGCTCCACGCAGCGGCCAGCGCGCAACAACAAGAGCCAGCACCCGCGCCAGCACCCGCGACGAGCGAAGCCGAGAAGCTGTTCCGCGACGCGTGGTGGGCCGAGAGCGGCAAGAACGACCTCGAGACTGCGCTGCGCGGCTACCTCGCCGCCGCCGCCGCCGAGGGCCCGGCCAGCGTGCGCGCGAAGGCCCTGCTGCACGCCGCCGGCGCGCAGCAGCGCCTCGGCAAGGCCGATGCTGCGCTCGACCTCTACAAGAAGGTCATCGCCGAGCATGCGACGGAGCGCGCGTGCGTCGAGCAGGCGCGCGTCCACCTGCGCGAACTGACGGCCGTCGACCTGCGCCAGAACTACGACGAGTGGTACGAGCGTCGCCTGTTCGGCGAGGAGATCCAGCTGCTGATCCTCGGCAAGCTCGAGGCGCTCACGTCGCTGCTCGCGCAGGGATGGCCGCAGGAATCGAAGGAGCAGCAGACCCACAGAAAGCAGATCGACGTACTCGAAGCGGAGATCCGTGCGTTCGGCAAGGGCGCGGTGCCGGCGCTGCACAAGGCCTGCAGCGGCGGTCACGACGCGTCGCGCGAGCACGCGATCGACATGCTGTTCTCGCTCGGCGAGCTGCCGCCCGTATCCGCGCTGCTGTCGTGCGACGGCTGGCTCGGCGACGCGCAGCACTGGGCGTTGCTTCTGGCCAACCCTTCGACTGCCGCACTACCCGCGTCGAGCGCGTGGCATCGACCTCTGCTGGCCGCAGCGCGCCAGGGTCCTGCGCAGCTGCTCGCAGCAATGCTCGCTTCGCGCGACCGGCACCTCGTCGAAGGCGACATCGTCACGCACATCACGACCGCCCTGCTGCAGCACGATGCGAGCAGGGACGCGACCGTGGCGGCCATCGGGTCGGAGGAAACGCCGCACGTGTTCCGCCTGGCCATGGAGGCTGCTCTCTGCGAATCGGGTGAGGCCTTGCGGCTGAGTGCGCAGCAGTGGCTCCAAGTCAGCGAGGATCCGCTGTCATTCGGGGTGCGCATCGCCGGCACGCGGCACGCGGCGAACCTGCTCGGCAAGGGCGACGAAGCGATCCTCGAGAGCCTGTTGCAGCGCGCCGAGACGGCCCGACAGGGGATTGGTCTGACAGATCTGACTGAGATGCTCGGCCTGGGCCTCGGCCGGCGCGTCGCGCCGCTCGACGTGCCGTGGACCGCAGCGCGGTTGCGCCGGTTGATGCTGATCGGTCAACACAAGGTCAGCCTGAACCTCGTCGAGATCCTGTCGCCGCTCCACGCGAACACGCGGACTCGCGCGATGCTGACCGAGGCGTTGTTCAGCGAACCGGCCGCGTTCGTCGCGGCGATCAGGAGCATTCCCGACGCCGACCGCCTCGAGAACCCTCTGGTCGACCAGGTGGCGTTCCCGAACGGAGGCGAACGCGAGAACGCGCTGTTCTGCCCGCGCTGGCATGCCGCCATGCTGGCCGTGCTCGAGCGCGAATGGAGCAAGTGGAATGACGCCAACCGGGCGGCCGCTGTGTGGATCGTGCAGCAGACGATGCGCACCGAGGGCTCGTTCGACGCAGTCCGCACCTTCCTCGACGGCAAGAAAGCCGGCGCCGCGGAGCCCGTGCGCACCGCGATCGAGGCGCTGTTCGCGAAGCTCGCCGGCTGAGCGACGGATCTGCAACTTCGCCTCGCTACTCGAACGGTACATCGCTGGCGAGCAGGAGCGTCGCGACTCGAGCGCAACCAATGGTATGGTCGCGCAAGGTGAGGGGTCCCCAGCTGGCGATCGTTCTCGCCGATCGGGGACCGACTCTCGCCATTGTCCCCTCGGTCCCTCGAGGACTCGCATCGAGTATCGATCATGAAGACTCCTCCACGCTCTCGCGGGTTTCCCGCATCGCTCTCCACTGCACTAGCCTTGGCGTTCGCTGCCGTGGCGGCTCCCGCGGCGCTGGCGCAGGCGAAGAAGCCGAACATCCTCGTCATCTGGGGCGATGACATCGGCACGTGGAACATCAGCCACAACAACCGCGGCATGATGGGCTACAAGACCCCGAGCATCGACCGCATCGCCAAGGAAGGCGTCGCGTTCACCGACTACTACGGCCAGCAGAGCTGTACCGCGGGCCGCGCCGCGTTCATCGGCGGCAACGTGCCGGTCCGCAGCGGCATGACGAAGGTCGGCCTGCCCGGTGCCAAGGAGGGCTGGCAGAAGACCGACGTCACGATGGCGACCGTGCTCAAGTCGCAAGGCTATGCGACGGGGCAGTTCGGCAAGAACCACCAAGGTGATCGCGACGAGCACCTGCCGACGACGCACGGTTTCGACGAGTTCCTCGGCAACCTGTATCACCTGAACGCCGAGGAGGAGCCGGAGCACCCGGACTACCCGAAGGATCCCGAGTTCCGGAAGAAGTTCGGACCGCGCGGCGTGCTCAAGTGCAAGGCCGACGGCAAGGGTGGCCAGACCATCGAGGACACCGGCGCGCTGACCAGGAAGCGCATGGAGACCATCGATGACGAGACGGTCGCGGCGGCCAAGGAGTTCATCACGCGCCAGCAGAAGGCCGGCGTTCCGTTCTTCTGCTGGTGGAACGGCACGCGCATGCACCTGCGCACGCACGTGAAAGCGGAGCACCGCGGGATCTCGGGCCAGGACGAGTACAGCGACGGCATGGTCGAGCACGATCAGCACGTGGGACAGCTGCTCAAGGTGCTCGACGATCTCGGCATCGCCAACGACACGGTCGTCCTCTACTCGACGGACAACGGCCCGCACTACAACACGTGGCCCGATGCCGGCACGACGATGTTCCGCAGCGAGAAGAACTCGAACTGGGAAGGCGCCTACCGCGTGCCCGCGTTCGTGCGGTGGCCCGGCCATTACCTGGCCGGCACGACGCTCAACGGCATCGTCGCGCACGAGGACTGGTTGACGACCTTCGCGACCATCGCGGGCGCTCCGGACATCAAGGCCAAGCTGGCCGCCGGCGTCGAGCTCAACGGTCGCAAGTACCACAACTGTCTCGATGGCTACGACCTGAACGACTACCTCGGCGGCAAGGTCGAGAAGTCTCCGCGAAGGGAGTTCATCTACGTCAACGACGAAGGCGCCATCGTGGCGCTGCGGTACGACGACTGGAAGGCAGTGTTCCTCGAGAACCGCGGCGTCGCCCTCGGCGTGTGGCGCGAGCCGTTCATCGAGCTGCGTTGTCCGTTGATGTTCAACCTGCGCCGCGATCCGTTCGAACTCGCCCAGCACAACGCAAACGTCTACAACGACTGGTGCCTCGACCACGCCTTCGTGGTCGTGCCGATGCAGCACGTCGCCGCGAAGTTCTTGATGTCGTTCAAGGAGTATCCGCCGAGCCAGACGCCCGGTTCGTTCAGCCTCGACAAGATCCAGAGGCAGATCCTCGAAGCCTCTTCGAGCCGGTAGGCAGCAGGCGACGCTCGAGGACCCTGGCTCTGCTCTGGGCAGCGATCGCGCCGGCAACGCTCGTCGCGCAGCAGCTGCCGTCGTGGAACGGCCCCGCGCCGAAGGCGGCGATCGTCGGATTCGTCGAACGCGTCGCGAAGGCGGGCTCACCGGACTTCGTGCCGCCGGCGGAACGGATCGCGGTCTTCGACAAACAGTGACGCGCAGGCACTCACATCCGGCACATCCGGCGCAAGGCGTACGGCCAACCGACGCGTGCGCCGTCGAGAGATGCGCGGCGGGAAGCGACGCGGGGCCGCCGCCCCGCGTTACCGAGCCTGCTCGCCCAGCCCCTTTCCAGGCTGCAGCGAACGTCGCTTTTCACGTTGCCGGTGCTCGGCCACACCGGAGATTCCTCCGTGATCACACGGTCGACCAAAACGCCGCCGTGGCCACGGTGCGCCGCGCTCTACACGACGGGGGATTCCTGCTCGACAATGCGGATCGGAGATGTGATATTAGCGAAAGCGGTTTCGCACATTTCGCGACCGCAGTCCTGCTCCTCGATCTGATCTCTTCTCAATCCACCTATGCTCTATCACCGTTCCATGCCCACCCTCGCAGCCGTGCTGGCTTTGGCCACAGCCGCGAGCGCACAAGTCGGCACGCTCTATACGTTCGCGCAGTCTGTCGGCACATACTCGCCAATCAGCGGTGGCACCCTGATCGCCACCGCCACCTCGGCGAACACGCTCGACGACCTCACCTTCGCGGTGACGCTGCCCTTCCCGTTCATCTACGAAGGCGCGTCGATGACGCAGGTCCAGGTCCAGACCAACGGCCACTTGGCGTTCGGTGCAACCTCGCCGGGAACGACGTACACCCCACTGTCCAGCACCGCAGTGACGCCCGGCTTCGTCTCGGCCTGCGGTCGCGACCTGCAGGGCGGCTACGTGTTCGCCAGCACCCGCACCCTGGGCAGCGACCAGGTGACGGGGATCTCCGCGATCGGCCCGGTGCAGGTCGGTGACGTTCTCGTCGGCACCGGCATCCCCACTGGCACCACGGTTCTCGCGATCACCGCCGGCGTCATCACGATGAGCGCCCTCGCGACGGTCACCAGCGCCGGCACGGCGACGACCGCCTACGGCCCGTGGTCGGAGATGCGCTGGGAGGCGCAGGGCAGCACGCCGAACCAGGTGTTCATCGTGCAATGGAGCAACTTCAGGCGCTTCGGTTCCTCGCTGACGACCACCTCCGGCACGATCTTCAACTTCCAGATCCGCCTGAAGGAGAACGGTGAGATCCAGGCTGTCTACGGCACCTGCGTTCCGGGCGCCTCGACGACCACCGCCCTGCACCATGTCGGTCTCCGCGGCCCGACCAACGCGTTCCCGGCCAACGTCAACAACCGCCAGAACACGAAGGGAGTCAACGACGACTGGAGCCTCTCGGCGGCTGGCACCACCAACGCTGTCGGCATGTTGTTCAACAACGTCGCGCCCGCCAACGTGATCCCGAGCGGCCTCACCTACACGTGGACGCCGCCGGTGGGCACGTACGCAAGCAATACAACGATCGGCCAGGGCTGCGGCAGCTCCTACGCGTCGTACTACCAGCTCTTCGCGACGGCGCCGGCCTTCAACCTCGGCGGCACGGCGATCAACATGGTCAGCTCGCCCTACACGGTAGTGCCGGGCGTCGGCTCGCTGCTGCCGGTCGGCCCCACGCCGACGACGTTGGCCCTGACGGATGACAGCGAAGCGATCTACACCTATACGAACGGCTTCACGGCGCCCGGCTGGGGCACCAGCGTGGCGGTGTGTTCGAACGGCTTCGTCTCCAAGGCGACGGGCAACGGCACGAGCTTCACCCCGACGGCTTCGACCTTCCTCGCCGGAAGCCAGGCCTGGTACTCGGTCGGCTGGCACGACTTCAACCCGGCGATCGTGGGCAGCGGCCAGGTCAAGGTCGACGAGACCCCGACGCTGCTGGTGATCACCTGGGATGGTGTCTGGGACTTCAGCGGCGCGTCGGCGGCCAACGCCAGCACGATACAGATGCAGGTGACCAGCGCCGGCGACGTGACGTACGCGTACGGCACGATGTCCACGCTCGGTGGCACGGGCTTCCTGGTCGGTTACTCGCCGCCTGGTGCAAACGCGGATCCGGGCAGCCGGACCTTGCTGAGCGCCTCCCCGTTCACCCTCGCCGCCGCGGACGTCCTGCCTCTGACGCTGGTGGCGTCGACTGAACCCGTGCAGGGTCCGGGGCCCAACAGCTGGGACCTCGTCGTCAGCAACATTCCCGTGACGACCGTCATCGGTCTCGACATCTTCGGGTTGGCCGACCCGAACCTCCTGGACCTCAGCCTGTTCGGCCTGGGCCAGCCGGGCTGCCAGCTCCGTGCGAACCCGGATCTCCTCAATGCCTGGGTCAGCACGGGCGTCACGCACAGCTACTCGTTGGTGATCCCGCCCTCGCCGAGCCTGAACAACTTCACCTTGTTCACGCAGTCGCTCTGCCTCGGCAACGGGTCGCTGTCGGACAACATCACGTCGAATGCGATCCGCGGCATCATCGGCAACCTGTGATGCAGGACCGCTGAAGGCTCGACCTTCGGTGTGAACGGCCGCGGCTTCCTCGGGGAACCGCGGCCGTTCGCATTGGTGAACGCACCCACTCGTGACCCCAGGCCCCGTGCATCGGCGATCCGCGCCTTGACCGCGACGTTTCGGCTCAGCTTGCCATTACGTGTCTCCCGACACGCGGTGAATGCCGTGCGCGTGAACGTCGCTAGCGGAACTCGAACGCTGCGAAGCCATGCCCCGGCAACGCGACGGTGAACCGAGCGCAGCCGCGGCCGTCGACCGCTAGTTCGCTCGGTGGCCCTGCCGCCTGGCCAGCGGCACCCGGCGCGCAGGCGCGCGCGGTGACGGTGGCCCCGAGCCCCGCCAGGCGAAGCTCGAGGGCCAAGGTGCGCTGCACGGGCTCGGCGAGCGGGTTGTGCACGACAAGCAACGCCTTGGCCGGCAACGCCGGGTTCACGTGCAACAGCCAATCGATGTCGCGGCCATCCGGCCGCCGGCCGTGCAGCACGTCGGACTCGAGGATCGGGCGCCGCTCCTTGAACCACGCCGTCCAGCCCTGCACGAGTTCGCGCGTGCGCTCGGTGTCCCAGAGACGCGGGCCGCGCCAGCACGCCTGCACGCCGGCCCCGAGCAGGTTGGCGAACCGCGCAGCGTAGTGGTCGCGATGCGCATCGAGTGGCTCGATCGTCGCAGCCGTGCCCCCGCCGTGGTACTCGCTCAACGGGACGAACATCCAGCCCATCGTGACCGCCTTGTTCCACGTGCCGTCGTAGACGTTCTGGCGTTCGATCAACAGTTGGTCGTCGCGCGGCAGCGACCAATTCGTCTCGCGATAGCCCATGCCGGTCTTGTTCGCGCCGCTGAGGAAGTACCAGTCGGGCACGTTGAGGTAGATGCCGCGCCCGCGCGCCCAGCGGTAGAAGTCGCGGATCGCCTGCCACTGGCGCCACTGCGAGTCGGCGAGACCGGCATGGCCTGGATGGTCCGTGCTCGCGCACGCATCCCCGGGATACGAACCGTCGTGTTCGAGCGCGTCGAGCCCGGTCGTCTCGAACAGCCGCCGCAGCTTGCCGAAGTAGCGCTGCCCCCACTCGCTGAGCAGGCACGGCGAATTGCCGAACGTCGCGAAGCCTCCCGGCTTGCCGGTCGCCGGGTTGATCACGTCGTTGCGCGCATCGATCGAGCGGCTCGCCAGCAGCGAGTAGCCGCCGAGCGCGACTCCCTTGCCGTGCGCGTAGCCGGCGAGCGCCGTCAGCCGCCGCAGATTCGCGTCGCTGTCGTCCTCGGCGTCGAAGCCGCTGCCGAACGTCATCAGCACGAGCTCGAACCCGACCGCCGCGGCCTGATCGATCGCCGCCCGCACGCTTTTGTCGTCGGCCTGCCGCGCATGGAAGATCAGCGGACTCTCCTCGACCCACGGCGCCAGCGTGCGGTACATGCGGCGCCGCGCCAACCCGCGCCGTTCGCGGTCGCTGCTGTCGAACACGAGCTCGAACACGCGGAACGACTGCCACGTCGCCTGCGGCGCGATGACCAGCCCCGGCCCCACGCGCGGCGAGCACCGCAACAGGCACGGCGTGCGCCGTTCGTAGTGCACCTGCGTGTCGTATTCGGGATCCGGCACGAACTGCACCGACGGGTTGTCGGCGCAGGCTTCCATCGCGCCGCCGAACGCGTAGTCGGTCTCGACGTGCAGCGCGCGCAAATCACGGTGCCCGACGTCGGGATCGCCGCCGACGGTCGACCCGGTTTCGACTAGCGCCAGCAGTTCGGCGGCGAACGTTTCGAGTCGCACCGGCTGCTCGCCGTCGTTGCGCAGCTCGAGGCGCTTGCCGAGCAGCGGCAGACCGTCGTAGAGCTCGTAGGTGATCGTCGCCAGGACGCGCGGCCCGTGCTCCGGCGGCGCGAACGTCAATGCCAATGCCTTGCCGGGCGGCGGCCACGAACGCGGCGACGCCAACCACTCGCGCCGGGGCTGCCACGCGAACGGTGCGGTGATCGGTTCCAGCGTGTGCCCGACGCAGTGGAACGCCGCCGGATCGGCGACCAACGCTGCCTCGGCCTCGGCGGTGAGGAAGTTGCGCACGCGCTGGCCTGTGAGCCCGCCGATCGCGAATTCCTTGCCGTCGAGCGTGACCATGGCTTCGGGCTTCACTGCTCGCACCAGCGACGCGCCGCGCACCAGGTCGTCGAACGCGACGGTCGCGGCGTTGCCGCGCAGGCGGATGCGGCGCGCGATCAGCCCGTTCGTCAACGTCACCTCGGTGCCATCCGCAGCGACGTCGATGCGCGCGCGATACGGGGTCGGATCGACCAGCCAATCGGGCGACTGTGCACCAAGCACGCCTGCAAAGACGAACAGCACCGACGACAACCGAGGCGACGCAGCGACCATCCACCCACCATACGGTCCAGTCGGGACTGCGAGCGAGGGACGCGGCCCCGCAACCCGTTGCGGCTGATGACTTGGATCCGAAAGGCACTACGCTGCTGCCGAGACCGACACCGATGCAGAACGCGTTCATCTCCCGACTCGTGGCCAGAATCGATGCGGCCGTCGCCTCCGGCGACCCGGCACGGATCTGCCCTGCGGTGAAGTCGATCCTGACCGAGGAGGTCGGCGGCGGCCGGCTCCCGCTCCCTGCGGCCCTGCTCGTCCCGGCGCGCGAGGGCTACGCGCGGCGCCTCTTGCACCGCGATCCGAACGCGCGCTACTCGATCGTCGTCATGGTGTGGGGCCAGGGCCAGGGCACGCCGATCCACGACCACGCCGGGCTGTGGTGCGTCGAGTGCGTGTTCCAGGGTCGGATCCGCGTGACCTCGTACGACCTCCTGGGCGAGGAGCCTGGCGGCCGCGTCCGCTTCCGTCAGGAGGGCACGCTGACCGCCGGGCTCGCCGAGGCCGGCGCGTTGATCCCCCCGTGGGACTACCACGTGATCGAGAACGCGGACCCGGGCCCGGCCGTGACCATCCACGTCTACGGAGGCGAGATGGACGGCTGCCATTCGTTCGCGCCGGTGGAGGGCGGCCTCTACGAGCGGCGCTGGAAGGCGCTCGGCTACACGCGCTAGCGGTAGACCACCCCGAGCCGCGGGCCCGCTTCCGGAGCGAAGAGGAAGCCGGACGCGGCATCGATCGCGATCGGCTGGATGTGCCCGAGCAACTGCTCAGGACCCCCTCGTCGTTCCGAGCGGGCTGCCGCTCGACAGCGCACGCACCTCCGCGGACGCGAGCAGCGCCTGCCGCAGCGAAGCGGCCTCGGCCGCCGTCCCCGGCACTCGCTCCGCGCTGGCGAGCGACGCCGCCAGCGAGTCGACGGTCGCGCGGGTGGCCTGCCGCGCCGACTCCGCCTGCTGCTGCCGCCCGCACTGCTGCCACAGGCGCGCGCAGGTCGCCTGCACGCGGAAGGCCGCCAGCGGCGCCTCGCCGCCGGCGAGCGTCCTGGTGGCCTCGTCCAGCGCCGCCTCCATGCCATCGAGATCGCCCTCGCGCTCCGCCACCAGCGCGAGCCGGCGATGGCCGAGCGCGAGGTAGTAGCGGTCCCCGAGCTGGCCGGCCTGCGACAGCACGGCGGTCGCCCGGCGCCGCGCCGCCGCCAGGTCGCCGGCGAGCAGGTCGCATTCGCCGAGCCCGTGCGCGATCGGCATGCGCCACATCCAATCCATCAGCACGCGCCGCTCGGCAAGCCGTCCGCTGACCGACTGGAAGCGGTTGCGGGCCTCGCCGACGTCGCCGGCGCCCAGCTGGGCGTAACCGAGCAGCACCTCGCCGACCATCTCGCCGTAATGGTGTCCCGCCGCGCGCGCCGCCGCCAACGCCGACTCGCTCAGCGCCCGCGCGGAGCCGAGGTTGAACGCGTGCTCGTGGAGCCAGCCGCGCTGCAGGCGGAACAGCGTGCGCAGGTTGTCGTGGCCGTTGCGCTCCGCCACGGCGTCGGCATCGTGCAGGATCGCGAGCATCTCGCCCCATTGGCCGCCGTGCAGCGCGGCCCACGCGCCGAAGAACGCACACAGCAGGTAGTCGAAGCAGTTGCCGCTCTCGCGGCAGATGACTTTTGCGGCGCGCGCGTCGGTCAGCGCCTGGCCATAGCGCGAACGGAGGCAGGAGAAGAACAAATGGCGGGCCGCGTGCTCGGCGGCGAGCGCGTCCCGGGACGCGGCTCGCAACTCCGCGATCGCGGCCGCGCTCGCGGTCTCGTCGGCGGGCCGGAAGCCCTCGAGCAGCAGGTGCCAGTAGCCGAGCTGACCCTCCACGTGCGCGCGGACCAGCGGGTCGCTCAGCTCGCCGACCAGCGCCCTGGCCTTTGCGGTCGCGACCGCAGCTGCATCGCGGTCGATCCACGAAGCCGCGCTGGCGACGCAGAGCCAGGCCTCCGCCTGGCGATCCGCTGCGCTAGCGCGCACGGCCGATTCGGCCATCATCGCGTAGTGCCGCCGGGCAGCGCGCATGTCCCCGGTGTCGCGCAGCGCGTTGCCGAGCTCCTGCTGCATCGCCGCGACCAGCGCGTGATCCTGCGCCAGCGGCGTGTCGTCGACCAGCGCCAGCGCGCGCTGCAGGTGCGCAACCGCGGTCGCCGGCGCCAGCCGGCTGCTCGCGGTCCGGGCCGCCGCGCGCAGGTAGCGCACCGTACGGGGGCGGTCGCGCGCGGCCGCGAAGTGGAACGCCAGCTCCGCAGCCGCCTCGTCGAGCGAGCCCGCGAACGCCTGCTCCAAGCGCTCGCCGAGCCGCTGGTGCAGGCTGCGCGCGCGGGCCGGCGCCACGCGTTCGGCGGCGACGTCGCGCAGCAGCTCGTGCGTGAACCGGCAGCGCGCCGTGACCGTGCCGTCCGGCCACTCGACCGGGTCGAGCGGCCCGAGCACGCGCGTGGAGCGCGCGAGCTCGAGGCAGAGATCCTCCGCGGCCAGCGGATCGAGGTCCAGCGCAGCGGCGACGCCGGCCACCACGAAGGTGGTCCCGCACAGCGCGGCGACCTCGAGCAGCATGCGCGCGGACGGCGGCAGCCGCTCCAGCTGTGCCGTCAGCAGGCGGCGCAGCGTCGGCGGCACGCGCGCCGGCGCCGGTCGGCCGGCCGCCGCCGCCTGCAGCAGGTCGTCGAGCACGTGCTCGACGAACAGCGGCTGACCGCCGGTGCGCCGATGCACGGCCTCGGCAAGCTCTCCCTCGCCGGCCGCAGCGGGGGCGCGCGCGGCGATCAACGCCGCCACCTCGGCGCGCGACAGCGGTGGGGGCTCCAGCACGGTGGCGCGCCCGGATGTCACCAGCTCGGCGAGCAGCGTCGCGAGGCCCCGCGCAGCACCGGCGTCATCGGGACGCCGCGTCGTCGCGACGACCAGGCAGCGCGCCGGTTCGCTGCGGGCGACCAGCGCCGCCAACAGGTCGAGCGTCGCGCCGTCGCTCCAATGCAGGTCCTCGATCAGCAGCACGAGCGGCGTCACCGCCGCCTGCGCTTCCACGAACTCGATCAGCTCGCGCACCATGCGTTCGCGGGAGGCGAGCCGCAGCTCGCGTTCGAGCTCGCGGCGCACGGCGTCGGCCACCAGCCACGGCATCTGCAGGAGCCAGGTCGGCGCCGCGCGCGCGAGCAGTTGCAGCAGGGCAGGACCGCTCGGACCGCGGCAGAGCCGCGCCAGCGCCTCCAGCACCGGCATGTAGGGCTCCCCGGGACCGACCATGGCGTTGCACTGGCCCATCGCCACAAGGGGCGCCGACGCCGCCGGGGCGGCCGCGACATCGCGCAGGAACAACTCGAGCAGCGACGACTTGCCCGCGCCGGGCTCGCCGACGACGAACACCAGCTGGCGACGGCCGCCGGCCGCGACCACGCGACAGCGGTGCAGTTCGGCCAGCTCGCGCTGCCGGCCGACGAGCAGCCGCGGCGGCGCGGCCGCGGGCTGCGGCACCGCGGCCGGCCCTGGCGCAAAGGTTCCCGGCGACGGGTCCCCCGACGCCACGGCGGCGGCCGCGGCCGCGGCGCGGAACCGGTAGCCGCGCCGGTACAGCGTCTCGATGAAGCCGTGGCTGCGGCCGGTCTCGCCGAGCGCCTTCCGGATCTCGAGCACGGCCACCTTGAGCACGGCGTCGACGACCACGGTGTCCGGCCAGACGGCGTCCAGCAATTCCCGCTTGCTCACCAGCCGGCCGCGGCGCTCGAGCAGGCAGCGCAGCACGGCGAACGCCTTGGGCGTCAGCGCGATCTCGCGCCCTTCCCGGCGTACGCACTGGTTGTCGAGGTCGAAGCGGAACGGCCCGAAGGCGGTGGATGACACGGTCCGGCAGGGGCAGCAGGAGCGACCGCGGCGATCTCACCGCGACCTGACCGCGATCTTACCGCGCCGTTGTGATCGGCAGTCACCTCGGTTCTAGGGTCACGCATCATGAACACCACCCCTCGATCGCATTCCTCCCGCCGGACGCGAGCCCTCGGCCCGGCAGCATTCCTGGTCCTGGTCGCCCTGGCTGCCTGCGGCGGCTCCCCCAACGGCGTCCGGGGCGACGTGCAGCCGGCGGCGTCCGGCCCGCGCGGTTCGTCCACGATCGTGCTGACGGCCGACGACAGGCGCCTCCTGGTGGTCAATCCCGACGCCGACACGGTGTCGATCTTCGACATCGTGCAGCAGCAGCCGGTGATGAGTCGCGAGCTCGGGGTCGGATCCGATCCGCGCAGCGTCGCGGTCACCAGGGCCGGCGACAAGGCCTACGTCGCCAACGCCGGGTCGAACAGCGTGTCGGTGATCAAGCTCGGGTCCCCGCCACAGGTGATCGGCACGATCGCGGTCGGCACCGAGCCACGCGCGGTCGTGATCGCCGACGGCGACGCGCGCGCGTTCGTCGCCAACTCCGGCAGCTCGAGCATCAGCGTGATCGACACGGCGACCGACCAGGTCACCGGGACGCTGAAGATCGATCCGTCGGTCGGCCGCGAGCCGCGCGCCCTGGCCTACCGGCGCGACGGCGCCGACGAACGGCTGTACGCGGCGGCGTTCTTCTCCGAGCTGCGCACCGCCAGGACCGGCCTCGACCAACAGCAGGACGACAGCCAGGAGGGCCGGATCGCCGTGTTCGACGCCAGGAGCCTTCTGGGGCTCGGCACGGTTGTGCTCGGCCCGATGGCCGACACCGGCTTCCGGTCCAACGGTTCGGTGCTCGACCGCGTCGGCACGCAGAACGGCCAGGGCGGCACCGACGCGCCGGATCCGACCAATCCTGCGGCCGCGACCTTCGCCACCGGCGCCTACCCGAACCAGCTCGCGGCGATCGGCATCCACCCGCGCAACGGCAAGGCCTACGTCGTGTCCACGGGCGCTTCGCCGAACGGGCCGTTCGCGTTCAACGTCAACGTCCAGGGGCTGGTGTCGGTGTTCGACCTCGCGACGAACGCCGAGGTCACCGGCGACAACTCGGTGACCGTGCACAAGAAGGCGCCGCTCAACCTCAACCAGGGGCTCAACCAGGACACCGCCACGAGGCCGACGCTGTTCCACTCCAACCCGGTCGCGCTCGCGTTCGCGCCCGACGGCGACGAGGCCTGGATCGCGGTGCAGAACTCGGACGTGATCGTCCGCCTGACCGTCGACGCCGCGGGGCTGCCGACGATCCAGGCGCCGGTGCAGAACGGCGCCGCTTCGATCGTTCGCGTCGATCTGCAGATCCCGCCCGCGGGGCTGCTGGCGGGCAAGGTGCCGATCGGGCTGGTCATCGACAGCACCGGGACCCTCGCCTTCGTGCACAACTTCGTGTCGCGGTCGGTCAGCGTCGTCGACGTGCAGGCGCGCGTAGTCGTCGCCACGGCGGCGACCACCCCGTCGCC
>Ga0075428_100000510_pt1 | contig 39415 bp, 36 predicted proteins | sample RhiMetdeltSRZDD2_FD_75291 | JGI IMG/M metagenome (GOLD analysis project Ga0075428, IMG submission 75291) | Populus rhizosphere microbial communities from Tennessee, USA - Rhizosphere MetaG P. deltoides SRZDD2 | ecosystem: Host-associated > Plants > Roots > Rhizosphere > Soil | place: USA... | reverse complement strand
GCGCGGCGCAGAGCACGAAGGTGCAGAGCACAGCGGTCGATCTCGATCAGGCGCTCGAGGATCAGGTCGCCCAGGCCGTCCATCCCATCCTGGAGCAGGTGCAGCGCCAGGTCACGCACGCCGTCCTTCGGCAGATGGACCAGGTGCTGGAGCCGGTGCGCCAGCAGCTCGAGGAGCAGGTCGACCAGTCGTTGGAGCCGATTCGCGAGCAGATGCGCCAGCAGGTGGTCCTGGCTCTCGAGCCGATCCGGCAGGATCTTCTCAAGCAGGTGGACCAGGCCCTGGATCCGGTTCGGACGCAGCTGCGCCAGCAGATCGACGAGGGACTGGAGCCCGTTCGACAGGAGCTCCGACAGCAGGTTGAAGCGGCGGTCCAATCCTCGCTGAAGTGACATCACGGTGGCGCGAGCGGCGGAATGAGAGGTCAGTCCACCCTTCTCCGTTGACGCGCGCCACCGACCTGAGTACGGTGCAGCCATGGAATTTCGTGGACGAGACCTTCTGAGCGCTGAAGCACGTTTCCTGGCCGACTACTGTGGCGAGGATGCAGTCCGTCGTTGGCATGCGCGACTCTCCGACGTGGAGCGCGACCAGCTCGCCTCCTCGGTCGCCTTTGTCGAGGAGGTTTGCCGGAGCTTGCCTGGGCTCATCTGGCGACTGTTCCAGACGTTGTTCGAAGCCGTGTCCTCCCTGGTGCGGTCACTCCTCGACATGCTCGTCGCGTTGATCACCGGCGGCGCTCCGGAGTCGTTCGGCCGCCAGACACCGTAGCCGGCAGCGCATGGTGTGACGCGCCGTCCGAGCGCCGGCTCTGATCGATCCAGAGGGTATGGCATGACCCGTGCGCCACCTCTGATGCCGGCCGATCGGCCGGTGCTACGAAAAAGTCGATATGGAGGCGCCCGATGCAGCGCGCAGAGAAGAGCATTCGTGTCAACGCCCCGGCCGACACCGTCTATCGGTTCTGGCGCAACTTCGAGAACTTCCCACGGTTCATGGAGCACGTCGAGGAGGTCCGCCCCGTTGGCGGCAACGACCTGCTGACCCACTGGAAGATCAAAGGGCCGTTCGGCAAGTCCGTGGAATTCGATGCTGAGCTGACGAAGGACGAACACGGTAGGCAGATCGGCTGGAACTCACGCGGCGGATCTCGCGACTCGATGGAGACATCCGGCGTGGTGACGTTCACCGAGGTCGACGGCGCGACCGAGGTTCACGTGCTGATGCAGTGGTACGACACGCCCGGCGGCGCTGTGGGCGAGGCCGTCTCCCGCATGTTCCAGGATCCGGAAAAGATGCTGGAGGAGGATCTTCAGCGGTTCAAGGACATCGCCGAGGGGCGCGTCGGATCGGGCACCCGGCGATAGTCCGGGTGGCAGGCTGAACTTCTGGGCGCGGCGCACGGTCACCGGCCGTGCGCCGCGCGGTGCTCTGCGGAGCCATCGCCCTGTCGCGCGCACTGTTCCAGAGGCGCCTCACATCCTGTTGGGTAACCGGCGTCAGGCGTCTATGAGGTCGCAGGTCTCCGGCGGTAAGATGACCGGGGGTTCATGATTGCGCCGACAGCTCCGACCGATCCGGTCAGGGTCGACCGCGAGCCGGGATGATGCATGACTGCTGATGCGCTCGACCGGGGTCGGACGTCATTCCTGGGGCGGGCCTGGGGCGACGCCTACGCCCGGCTCGCGGCTGCCGATCGTGAGGGCCCCCTCCAGTGTGACGACCTGGAGCGCCTGGCGATCGCCGCGCAGTTGCTGGGCCAGGACGACGCGAGTGCCGAGGCCTGGGTGCGAGCATTTCACGAACACGTGCGACGCGCCGACCCGGGACGAGCCGTATGGTGCGCGTTCTGGTTGGGTTTCGGATTGTTGCTCAAGGGCGAGGCGGCTCGCGCCGGCGGCTGGTTCGCCCGGGCCCGGCGGCTGCTCGACGACGCCCAGCTGGATTGCGCGGAGCGCGGATATTTGCTGGTACCGCTCACGCTCGAACGCATCGGTGCAGGCGACATCGCGGGCGCCTATGCTGCCTCCGACGAGGCCGCCCAGATCGGCGCGCGTTTCGCCGACGCCGATTTGATGGCGTTAGGCGGGCTGGGACGGGGCCAGGCACTCATTCTGGGTGGCGACGTACACCAGGGCATGGTATTGCTCGACGAGGTGATGGTCGCCGTCACGGCCGGCGAGGTCTCACCGCTGGCGACCGGCATCGTCTACTGCGCCGTCCTCGAGGCGTGCCAGCAGACGTTCCATCTGCGTCGGGCGCAGGAGTGGACGGCTGCGTTAAGCAACTGGTGTGAGGCGCAGCCAGAGCTCGTGCTGTTCCGTGGCCAGTGCCTGGTCCATCGGGCGGAGATCCTACAGCTTCGCGGTGCCTGGCCTGACGCTATGCATGAAGCCCGTCGCGCTTACGAGCTGCTCTCCCACCGCCCATACTGGCAGGTCGGCCCGGCGTTCTATCAGCGGGCCGAAGTGCATCGACTACGGGGTGAGCTGTCCGAGGCGGAGGAGGCGTACCGTGAGGCCAGCCAGCGGGGGCACTCCCCGGAGCCTGGCCTGGCGCTCCTGCTGCTGGCTCGGGGAGAGGTCGACGCCGCCGTCGCGACGATGCGCCGCGCGCTGGCTGAGACCGAGGCGCTCGTCCTCCGGCCGAGGCTGCTCGCCGCCTACGTCGAGATCATGCTGGCCGCCGACGATCTTCAGTCGGCTCGCCTCGCAGCCAACGAGCTGGCCGGCATCGCCGCCGACCTGGACGTGGCCTGGCTCCACGCCATGTCCGATCAGATGGCGGGGGCGGTGTTGCTGCGCGAAGGCGATACGAGAGCCGCGCTCGGCGTCCTGCGCCGGGCCTGGACGTGCTGGCAGCAGCTCGACGTGCCGTACGAGGCGGCGCGGACCCGTGTCTGGATCGGGGTTGCGTGCGGGACGCTCGGGGATCAGAGCGCGTGTGCCCTCGAGCTCGAGGCTGCGCGCCACGTCTTTCAACAGCTCGGGGCGACGACTGACCTCGCCCGCGTGAACGCGCTGCTGAGCAAGCCCGAGGCACCGGCCGCCGGGGGGCTGACGGCGCGGGAGCTGGAAGTGCTCCGGCTGGTGGCGGCTGGCAAGACGAATCGGGCGATCGCCGACGATCTGGTCATCAGCGAGAGGACGGTCGAGCGCCACGTCAGCAACATTTTCGCCAAGCTGGGCCTTTCATCTCGTGCGGCGGCCACGGCGCACGCCTACGAACACAGACTCGTGTAACGCGTACACAGAATTACCCATCCGCCCGTCCACGACAGTTGGGTAGTTCCCCCGATGCCCCGACGACGTCCGGCCCGTAGGCTGAGAAGTAACACGAACACGTCGCGGGGGCGAGGATGAGCGTGTTTTTCAGCCATGTCGCCAGCTTCGTGTCGTGTCGTCGAACGGAAGGGAGCTGGCGATGAGTATGTCTACGACGATGGCGAGCGATCCCGTGCGGGGACCGACGGCGGAGCTACTCGATCGAGTTGAGCGGATCGCGCCGCTCCTCGAGGCAGAGGCTGGGGCTGCCGAGGCGAACCGGCGCCTCTCCGGCGAGGTCTGGGACGCGATGGCCGAGGCCGGTCTCGTCGCGATGATGGCGCCCCGCGCGTACGGTGGATTCGAGCTGGCACCGGCAGACGCGATGCCTGTCTGGGAGGCCGTAGCTCGGGCCGATCCGTCCGCCGCCTGGAACCTGGTGATGAATCAGGCGATCGCCGCCTCCATCGCGTGGCTGCCGGCGGAGACGGCCCGCGAGATCCTGCGCGACGGCCCGACGACGATCGCCGGCGCGCTCAACCCGCCGGCGGCGGCGCACCGGGTCGACGGCGGCTGGCGCGTCACGGGCCAGTGCCCGTTCGGGAGCGGCTGCCACAACGCGGCCTGGCTGGCGCTGCCGGCCGTCGAGATGGACGGGGACCAGCCGAAGGTCGATCCGGCGACTGGCCATCCGGCTCCTTTCGGGGTGTTGGTACCGCGCGCTCAGGCGACGATCCTCGACACCTGGCACACCATCGGCATGCGCGGGACCGGCTCGCACGACTTCGCGGTCCGAGACCTGTTCGTCCCTGACGAGCGGACGATCCCGATCGAACCCCTCAAGAACCCGGCGCCCGGCTTCGAGGGGCCGCTCTACCGGATGTGGCCGCTGTGTGGCATGTTTGGCGAGGGCAGCGTGTCGGTCGCCGTCGCTGCGGCGGCGGTCGAGGAGGCCGTCGAGCTGTGTCGGACCAAGACACCGGCTTACAACACCGTCCCGCTTCGTGAGCAGCAGCTCGCCCAGTTCCAGATCGGCAAGGCGAAGGCGCGCGTAGACGCAGCCCGCGACACCCTCTACCGGGCCGCCGTCGAGGGATACGACGACGTGGTTCGGAGCGGGGCGTTGCTCTCGGTGGACGCCAAGATCCGTATCCAGCTCGCGATGTGTTTCGCGGCGGAGGCGTGCGCCGAGGCGGTCAGATGGGTGAACGACGTCGTCGGCGCATCGTCGATCCGGCTCGGGCAGCCGTTCGAGCGGCACTTCCGCGACGTTCACACGCTGCTGCAGCACTCAGACAAGTCGAGCGCGCGGTACGCCTCGGCCGGGCGGCTGATGTTCGGGCTGGACAACGACTGGGTCTGGCTCAGCTTCTAGGGCAGAACCCGCGAGGTCGACCTGCGGACGGAGCACGCGGAGGCCGAGGGGAACCTGGCCTACGAGATCGGCTCGGCCACGCTGCTGATCCGGCACCCGGATGGTCCCGAAACGACGGACACGGTGAAGTACGTGGTCGCCTGGAGGCGGCGGGACGGCGGACCGTGGCTCCAGGCGGTAGACATCTGGAACAGCGACGCGCCGGAGATCGAGGGAACTTCATGAAGACGGCACGCGTAGCGCTCGCGGCGCCTGCATAGCCCCGCGGCGAGACCTCGGGCGGCGATGTCCCGGCCGGAACATTCCGCAGTGTGGCGCCGGCCGTACCATGTGACGACGGGCACCGTACGTCGCCGCTGGCTTCGCCGAGGCGATCTGCGTCGTCGCCGACACCCGCACGCGGCCGTGTGCCGACCGCGTCGAGTTGGCGCCGCGAGGTTCGCTCGAGAGGAGAGGAAGATGCTCAACGTCGCCGGACAGGTGCGTGCCTCGACGCTTCGGGCGATCGGCAACACGCCCGTCGTCCAGCTCCAGAAGCTCGTCGGGCCGGAGAGTGCCCGAGTGCTGGTGAAGCTGGAGTTTTTCAGTCCGACCGGCTCGTACAAGGACCGGATGGCGCTGGCGATGATCGAGGGGGCCGAGGCGCGCGGTGCGCTGCGGCCAGGGATGACGGTGGTGGAGTACACGGGCGGGAGCACCGGCTCCTCGCTGGCGTTCGTCTGCGCCGTCAAGGGGTACCGCTGTCAGATCGTCACGTCCGACGCGTTCGCGCAGGAGAAGCTGCGGACGATGCGGGCGTTCGGCGCGGAGCTGACCCTGATCCCGAGCCGGGGCGGCGCGATCACCCCCGACCTGATCCCCAGGATGATCCAGGAGGCCCGCCGGCTCAGCCAGGCAGACCACGCCTACGCGACCGACCAGCTCAACAACGCCGACTCACTCAATGGGTATGAGCAGATCGGGCGCGAGCTGCTGGCCCAGGTCGACGGGCCGATCGACGCGTTCTGCGCTGCCGTGGGCACTGGTGGCATGCTGATCGGCTCCGCGCGGGCGCTGCGAGCGGCGCCGAACCCGGTGCGGATCGTCGTGCTGGAGCCGGCCGAGTCGCCGATCATCTCGCGCGGCGCGGCCGGCGCGCACCACGTCGAGGGGACCGGGATCGGGATCGTCCTGCCGCTGCTGACCTCAGAGGTGTACGACGACGTCCGCACCGTCGCGGAGCAGGATGCGCGCGAGACCGCCCGTCGATTGACTCGGGAGGAAGGGATCTTCGCCGGCACTTCGACCGGGCTGAACGTCCGTGCCGCCCTCGATCTCGCGCGTGAGCTGGGGCCGGGCCACACCGTGGTGACGGTAGCTGTGGACTCCGGCCTGAAGTACCTGGCGGGCGACCTGTACGCGGACTGAACGACCGACTCGGGCTGCCCTACACGCGGACCGTCCGGCCCTCGGACGACGACCGCTCGATCGCCGCGATCAGCGCGTGCCGCTTCACGGCGTGCGCGAAGCCCGGCTCGTATCCCTCTCCGGACGCCATGGCCTGCGCGAGCCGCGCGTACCCCTGAGCGACGTTTCGGGCCGGGCCGGCGGGCGTGCTCTCCGGGACCAGCTTGAAGCGCTCGGGGACCTCCAGCGCGGCCAGCGGGTCGTCGCCGCGCGCGCCTTGTAGGTGGTTCGGGCCGATATTTGACGACCCTCCCGAGATCACCAGCGTGCCTTCCCGTCCGTAGATCTCGAACCGATTCCCGCTCGGTCCGAACGGCACCGTGGTGGTGAGGAACGAGACCTCGGCGCCGTCTCCGAGGCGGCCGGCCACGCTGATCCAGTCGGGCGAATCGACCTGCATGGTCTCGCCGGTGTCGGTGTTGTGCCACTCGGTGATGCGGGTTGTCAGGCGCGCCGAGACCTCCTCGAACTCGCCCAGCACGAAGCAGAGCGCGTCGATCGCATGGCCGCCGGCGATCGTCAGCGTATTGGCGCCGTTCCTCCGATCTCCCTGCCAGATGCGCCCGATGCCTCGCTGGGTGACCGCCTGACTGACCGCGCCCATCCTCGCCGAGACGACCTCGCCGATGTACCCCTGCTGAACGAGCTCACGCGCGTACATGAGCGAGGGGTCGCTGCGGGCCTGGAGGCCGACGGCCGTCGGCACGGCGCGGGTGTTCGCCAGGGTCGCCATGTCCTCAGCCTCGGCGACGGTCGCGCCGAGCGGCCACTCGCAGAAGACCGCCTTGCCGGCTTCGAGCGCGCTCATGACCAGGGCGTGGTGTCCGGGGACGCGGACCACCACGGAGATGACGTCGATGTCCGGGTGGGCGATCATCTGCTCGAAGTCGTGAAAGGCGAGCTCGGCGCCGAACGCCTCCTTCGATGCCTGTGCCGTCTCCTCGTGGGCGGTGCAGACGGCTTTCAGCTCGAATTCCGGCAGCGCGTGCAGTGCGGGGACGTGGGCGTTCGCACCCCAGCCGCTCCCACCTGGCGTGACGGTCGCTCCCACGATGCCGACGCGGATCTTTGCAGCCATGATCTCTCCCAGTCCGAATCCACCGTCGCGGCGGAATCCCAATCTGGTGGGTGAGGGCGTTCGGTTTCGCACCTTCAACCCTGGGCCGAAGAGATTGTAAGTCGTCAGGGAGCGGTGTGCCCGAAATGCATCCTCTCCGGCCACCACCATGGTGAAGGTCCAGTCTGGCGGACCTTCAGTTGCGTGGAGGTCGGCCGGTGAGGGGGCAGCGAGTGATGGAGCGGCCCCGGAGCAGCGTAGGTGTCCGCACTCCGCCGGCCGGATCCGTGAGCGTGGCCAGGCGGGCCGAGCATCCGGGCCTGCGTCTCCAGCGGACGATCGGCAACCGCGAGGTCGGCCGCTGGCTCGACCTCAGGTTCGGTCGCGGCGCTCCGCAGGGCGAGCAGACCGGCGACCGGCATGCAGTGGCGACCACCGTGGCGCCCGCTCCCGAGACCGCGACGCAGGTGGGCGTCTCACCCGCGGTGCAGCGCGGCGGTCCGGGGCACATGTCCGTCCGTACCGCGCAGATGCGGACCGTCCAGCGCGGCAGACGCCGCTGGTTGAGACGGCGACAACGGTTGCTAGCGCTGGCGCGGCGGTACCTGTTCAACTGGCGAACGGTGAAGCTGATCACCGCGATCGGCCTGGTCGGCCTAGCCTACTATCACCGCGGCGCGCTTCAGGGTCTGGTCGAAGGCGGGATCAGCCGCACGGGCGCGCTGGCCCTTCGGCTGATGGGACCGGAGCGCGCGGCGAACCTGGCCGGGCCGTACATCGTGCGTCAGTTCGAGCCCGGGCCGGAGACCGTGCAGACGTACGCGCTCGACGTCGTGGGTGGCTACGCCGGCCTGCTGGTGCGCGGCGGCAACTTCATCGTCCGCGGACTGTTCTTCGCGGTACGCCGTGCACTCTCCGGATCGACCTTCGTCGAGCGGATCGTGCGGGGGGTCATCCACCATCTGCCCTGGGATTGGTGTCTGCAGTTCACGCGACACGTCGGCGTCAACTATGGGCTACAGATCGCGGCGAACCTCATGCTTGGCTACTTCAACAAGCTCGGGTCTGGCGTTGAGCTGACCAATCGCCCCGACTCAGGATACTGACGGCGCGACGTGCAAGCGCGCGCCTGCTGGCAAACTGGAGACTGGATCTGCGTCAGCAGACAGAACCGAGAGGGACGACGCGGAGGAACTGCGCAATGGCGATGAATCGAACGGACCTCGCCTACGTCTCGCACGAGGGACATCTGGTCGGGACTGTAACGGCCGCTGGGCCCCTATACTTGCTGAGCGCCGACCTGAAGGACGTGATGCCGGGCAGCGTGATCCAGGTGAGCGTGAGTGCTTCGGCCAAAGGTCAGTTCTACTACGGACCCGTGGAACTCAACGGGATGGCGGAAAACTTGTGTTCGTCCTGGCACGTGTTCACCGGCAACGACCAGTGGATTCCTTTGGAGGCGTCAACCCTCTTCGTGGTCCCACGCGGACAGAGCTCTCGGAACCTGAGCTTTCAGCTCAGGCTCGAAAAGAGCGATCTCAGCGGCCACTACGACGTCTACAATCTGACCGTCATCGCCAGGATCATCTAGGCACGGTTAGGCCACTTCTACTACAGAATCGTCGAGACCACGGACGGCGCGATAGCGCTCGCGGATTCCGAACGCGTCCTCCAGGCCCGAGACGCTACCGCGATGCCTCCGCTTCAGAGGTGCTCACCCGGCCGTCATCGCCGGAGGTCGCCTCGTCCATGAGCTCTTCGAGTACCTGGATCGCGCCGCTAATGCGGAGCAACGTTTCCTGCAAGTGCGCTTGCTGCTGACTAAGGTCCCGAAGTCGGGCCTGGCCGGTTTCGAACTCGCTCTTGAGCTGAGCGAGGCGTCGTTCAAGCTGGTCATGCATACAGCGTCTGCTCCCAACGTACGATTTGCACGCCCGTGGGAGGGCGGCAACGTTCGACCGTTCCGAGCGCGTCGAGGTCCCGCACCGGCCTGTCACCTAGCGACCCTCGACTTGCCGCTCCAGGGCCTGAATCCTCGTCTCCAACTTCTCGTTCCTAGATCTTTCGGAGTCGAGCCGGCTTTTGAGCTCCTTGCAGGCTTCGATCGCAAGTGCCTCGAATCCGACGATCTTGAGGAACCTGGTGCCACCAGCTCCGGAGGTGACCCAGCCGGGAAGGACCTCTTCAACCTCCTGCGCAATCAGCCCCATGAGTGGACCGGTCTGATTTCCGTGGTTTTCAGGGGTCTTCCACTCAAAGGTGACGCCACGAAGTCGGGTCAAAGTATCCAGCGCACCGTCTACCGACTTTACGTTCTTCTTCAACGCAAGATCGGATGGAAAGTGGAACGCGCCGCCGGTCGTTCCCTTGTAGGCGTCGCCGGCGAGGTAGAGGCTGCCAAGCACTGAGCTCTCCCATTGCGTCTTCAGCCCCGAGTCCGTGGGATCCGGTCCGATTCTTACCCTGCCCTTCGTGATGTCCATCAGCAGACCCCACCCGATCCCCGAGACTGCCGACCAGAAGCCGATCGTGTTGTAGTTGTTCATCCCGACGAATGCACGGTCCGCCGGGTTCTCCCCAGAAACAGTGCTTGTCTGGTAGAACATGATGCCTGCCGAGCCGTTCGAGCCTGAGCGCACACGCATCCGCCCTTCCCCAGCCACGTCGAGCGGAATGTAGGTCGCCGCATCACGGCTCAGCGATCCGATGACAGCGTTTGACGTGGCTCTGAGGGTGCGGAGCGTCAGATCGGCGTACGGCTTGCTGCCATACGCGTACGTCAGATCCAGGCTGTCTTGCGTGCGATCGACCAGTTCGAATCCGTACCGGTCTCGGTACGAGAGCTGGCCCCAGGTGGAGCCCTTGAACGCCAACGCCGCCGTGACCTCGAAGGCTGGGCCTTCCGAGTTGTCCGTCCGGCCCATCGTCAGGAGCGCTCGCCCCATGGTGACGTTCGAGTTCCCAGAGACGAGCACGTCGCCGGCGACCTCGAGCCGCGCCTTTGGTGCATCCAGCGTTCCAATGCCGACGTCCTTCTCCACCGCGAAGTTGCCCCGAACGGTGAGGGGGCCGAAAGGACCGCTGGCCTGGACGAAGCCGTTCCGGTCCGCCTGGAAGCGCGGCGATGTGTCTGGGGCCACCTCGGGGTTGGTCAGCGTCAGGCTGTTCGCCCGGAGGTCCCCGGCGACGACGCCGGCCAGTCGGCGCTGGTTCTGTCCGTCGCCGTCGTCGGCCTTGCCGGTGCTTCGGCTGTTGTTGTCGAGCGTGACGCGGCCCAGGATCAATTGTTGATCCTGTTGGGCTGGAGGGGTTTCCGAGATCTCGATCTTCGGCGTCTCGGTCCAGCGGCGGTTCCCCTGCACGCCGGCGTCAGACGTCGGATCGGACAACTCCTCGCCGTACGCGATGGTGACGTAGACGACCTTGCCGGCGTGGCCGGACAGGTCCACAGCCGAGCTCACGTTGGCAAGTACGATCTCACGGCCAGCCCCGTCGATGGCGGTGCCGGGTTGTACGGTCACGCCGGTGGCGCCGTTCGCCGCCGTCAGGGTGAGCCCTTCGGCGATGCCCCAGACGTGGAGCAGCCGGTTGTGGCGCCGCCGGCGATCCAACTGGTAGCTCTGTTCCTGGCTGAAATCGTCAACGCGCAGGAACTGGTGATCGAAGTAGTTCATGCGCTGGGTGACGTCGTCCGCCATGGTCAGCCCTCCTCGTGCTATGGGTTCGGTTGCAGACGCGTCTGCAGCAGCAGTGTGTCCACGCCGATCGTCGAGTGCTCGCCGATGGTGAAGCCCGGCGTCTGCTCGTCCAGGAGGTCGTAGGTGGTGTGGGCCGGCTTCTCCAGATCGATGATGGCGTGAACCACCTCTCGCTGCCGGCGGAGCCGGTCCGCGATGGTGCCTTGCCCCTCGTCTCCGGTGGCGAGCCGAAGCAGGACCCGGAAGTGGTGCGGGCCTCCACCACCAAGGATGGTGTCCACGCCGATCGTGGCGTGGACGCCGAGCTGGAACGGCGTGTTCATCTCGTCGATGGTGGGGGCGAGGCGCGTGTAGATCTGGATCAGCCGCTCCAGGCCGCGCCGGGTGCCGCGTTCTCGATAGAGCGAGACGGCGTTGGCGATGAACTCGCGCTGGCGCTCCTCGTCCAGGTCTGCCCGCAACGACAGCGCAACCCACCCGGCGAGCCAGTCAAGGAATTCGTGTGGTGCTCGACGCTCATCAGGGAGAGCCGGCCCGGGCTCGAAGTACCGCTCTGATCCGCCCAGCAGCACGGCCTTACTATCCGGGTCCGTGATGCCGTCAAGCTTCTCCTCGAGCCCTGGCTCGGCGACGACACGCAGGCCGCTCAACACCTGCTCGAAAGCGAGCAGGAACTGACCCAGAAAGTTTGGCGAACCGTCGCGCTCGTCCTGCTGGTAGATCGCCGGCAGGTGGTTCAGGTACTGGCTGGTCCGTGCGGGGAGCGGGTTGTCGAGCGCCATGGCCTAACCCGCTGACCCGAGTGTCACGGTGATCTGCACGTCGGCCAGCTCGTGTGACGCGAAGCTCACGATGTGCTCGCCGTCGTGCGCGGGGTCGTCCGACGTGTGGGCAGGGTCGCTCTGGAGCGTGATCCGCACAGGTCGGCCCCAGTCTATTTCGTGGAGCCCGGTGAGCCAGCCCCGGACATCCCCGGTGCTGATCCTGGACTCGCGCGTCCCGTTTGGCCCTCCGTGGAGCGGGTGGAAGTGGTCTCTGATCGTCTGCTTGACGGCGCGGTGGGCCGCGGCCGGATCGGTGCCGTCCGTCGGGCTCGCCGTCACCGAGACCTGGACCGCCACGAACGCCGTCGAGATGACGACGCGGAGCGGATCGATCAGCGCCCAGGGCAGATGGTGGGGCGCCAGATCGAGCCCGATCTGGTCTCCGTCGTCGTGATACCGTTCGGCCGCCGCGACACAGCGGGACTCGCCTTCGGGGCACTGGCTTGACAACGCGATGTCCGGTACGTGATCGACGCCGGGCAGGCTCTGGAGCAGCGCGTACAGCTCCGAGACGTAGACCGATCGGCCGAAGGGCCAGCCCAGCTTGTCTGGCCCGCCGGTCACCGGGTCCAGATACGCGGCTATGGCCGTGACTACCTCGTCCGCTAGGCCCGTCTCCGGCCAGTCTGGTCGGCGGGCGATGAGCAGCTCCGCGTTGACCGGCGCGTAGATCGGCCCGACGACGTGGTGGCGGGTGGTCAGGACGCGCCAGGGATCGAGATGGAGCCAGACGGCCTGCCTGAGCGAAGCCGATGGCCGCGGAGGCGACCTTGACTCGAAGACCGCCCCCTCTGCCAGGGTGATGGCGTCGAGATTGAACATCGGGGGCGGTCCGCCGGGCTCGGCCTGGGGTAGAGGCACAGCGGTGACGTCAGGCACGATCACCACGCTGACGTGGCCTGGGCGCGGCTGCAGCCGCTCGGCTTCGGTGCCGGCTGCGAGGTCCCGCCGGGGAATACACTTCGCGCGTGCCACGGCGCGTGGGTCAGCGTCACGTGCGAGCTGCTCGTAGTCGGCGCTGGTGACCGCCCGGACGCGTCGACGCACGGCGAGAATCGTCGAGCGGATCTCTTCCTCGAGCGGGGTGGAGGGATCGGCCGGCTCCCAGCCGGGACCGTTGAGCAGTCGCAGGTACGTTCTGAGCTGGTGGTCGGTGACCCGGTTTGTTCGGTAGATCAACTGCTCGGTGAGCCAGGCGAACAGCTCGATCAGCGTGATGCCCGGGTCTGAAGGGTTGTGATTGGTCCAGGACGGCTGGTCGTCCGGCCCGCTCCGATCGAGGCCCGGGATGAGCGCGCGGGCCTCTTCGATCAGGTCCGCGTAGGTGCGATCGTCGAGGTTCGGCAGTGGCAGAGGCATCCTCAGCTCCGGATCGCGGTTCGGGTGGCGGGTAGGCCATCGGTCCCACCGACCATCGAGAGCTGATGGTCACCCGAGAAGATCAGGAACGAGTCCGGCTGGCCAGCGTCATCGCCTTTCTCCTCCACCTGCAACAGGCGCACGTGGTCCACGCCCGGCGTGCTCTCGATAAGCGAGTAGAGGTCAGAGCGGTACGGCCTGCGGCCGAAGGCCCAGCCGTTCCCGTCCGGGCCGCCCGTCAACGGGTGCAGGAACGCCGCCAGCCGGCTCGAGATCGCCGACTGCACGTCCGTGGCGGCGTCCAGCGAGCGAGGCACGACCTCGGCCGTGACGGTGACCTGGATCCAGTCCGGCCCTCGCACGGACAGGTCGACGGTGGGCGACAGGCGCGCCTCGAGGTACGCCTGGACCTGCGCGAGCAGCTCGATGCTCGGGACCGGCCGCGGCACGACGTCGCGGGGAACGACGATCAGCCCGACGCTGCCGGCGGCCTGGCGGTCCTGGGCCACGATCACCTTCACCCGGGCGACGTCAGTGGATGCCTGAAGGGCCAGGTCCTCGAAATCGACGCCGATGACCGCTCGGTCGCGGTGGCGCAACGTCTTCGGCCCGCGAACCTTGATCGACTCGACGTCTTCGAGCGGCGAGCCGCCAGCGGCTGGTTCGAGATTCGTGGCGCCCTGGACGTACGGCACGGTGGTCATGAGCTGGGTGACGGCGCCGATCGGCCGGTTGCCCAGCACGCCGCCGCCGGTCGCGTAGCGCGTCGCTCGGACGCCGTTCCGGCTGACGGGCGGCATCATGCCCCGCTGAGCGTTCCCGAAGCTGACCTGTCCGGTGAGCCGGTCCAGAACGTAGTGGCGGCTACGCGGTCCAGATTCGAAGAAGTCCGGCACCTGGTGCCAGCGCACCCAGATCTCCGTGGGCCGCCCGCTGGCGTCCGTGATGACGGTGATGGCGTTCTCACCCCCCTCCGCCCGTATCGTTTCTTGCTCGGTGGGGGACGGTAGCTCAGACTCGCGCACCTCGACGATCTGACCGGGCAGGACTGGCGCGCGGGTGGTTCGAAAGACCTGATTGGCGTCGCCGGTGCCGGAGCCGAGAACCTCGTCCAGCACGGTCAGGCTCTGGGTCGCCCAGGTGGTGTTGGTTAACACGCGGCGCAGTTGTGGCACGCGTGCGTACGTCCCACTCTCCCAGCGGGCGCGTAGCCAGAAGGCCTCGCGACCGAACTGGACGCACCGGCGGAAGTCTGGCGGACCGACGAACGTCACCAGCCCGCGCGTGGCGAAGCCCTGGGTCTCATCGCGGGTGCCGAGACGGGCCCAGCCGTGGCCGTTCCAGTAGTCCCAGGCCACCACGGCCGGGTCGGTACGCCCCCGACCGGACGGCGTGGGCGCGTCGTACAGCGCCTCGGCGACGCCGAAGTAGAGCTGGGTGGCGCGGTTGGCGAAGCCGTTGTCGGCGTCCGTCCGCTCGAAGCCGAGATAGAGCGTCGGCTGGCGGTCGACGGTCGGCGTGTACGGCGTGAACCACCCGGCACCTGAGCTCGTGGCATCGGCCGTGTGGTCCTCGATCGCGAAGTCGTTCTCGGTGAGGACACTCGCCAGCGACGCGAGCTCAGGTGCGGCCGGCGGGTCGCGGTAGTCGTAGTCGATCCGGATGGACTGGATCGACGGCGCCTGGAAGGTCGCCGGTCTCAGCTCGTAAACCTGGACCTTCGTGTCGGTGTAGTACACCGGCTGGCCGTTGTCGGTAGCTGCCACGTAGTGGGCTTCGGTGCCGTAATCGCCGGCGACGATGCGGACGCGGATCCAGTGGCGAACCTGGCCGTTCACCGCGACGGGCCCGACGCGGGCCGGCAACGTGAACGTGATCGGTACGGCGTTCGCGTCAGGACGACTGGTGAAGCCCTCGGTCTGATCCTGCAAGCTCCCGCCCGCCGAGGCTGGCTGACCGGGGCCGGATTCGCCCAGGCTGGTCCAGGTCCCGGCCTCCGCGTCCCAGGCCTCCCACCGTAGGCGCACCTGCCCGGATGTGAGGCCAGGGGGGTCGTTCAGCACGACGTGCAGCGTGATCGTGGCGCGCGGACGTGAGAACGCCTCGTCGCTCGCCAGGTAAAGCGTGTCGTAGAGCCGGGGCTTTTCGCCAAACGGCCAGAAGTCCTTGGACAGGTCGACGGGCAACTGGTTGGTGAAGCCGAGATCCGGCGCCAGTCCGGTCCGCACGATGCGGACCGACGTCCCGATCGAGTCGACGCGCGGCAACGGCCAGGCGTAGCCCAGGGCGAGTCGATCCACGGCTGGACCCGGCGGTCCGTAGACGTTGCGGAACACGCGGGCTCGCAGCCAGTAGTCGCTGGTGACGGTCGGGCCCTCGGGGCCGGTGCCCGCCTCCCAGTCGCTCGGCGCGCGAAACGTCACGGTGCCATCGCGCGTAAACGCCTGGGTGCCGTCGGCGAAGTCGTGCGGCGGCGACGGAATGGTGGCGGAGGTCGAATCCGAGTGGCCGAGCGCTGCCCACGCCGCGCCGTTCCAGTACTCCCAGATCAGCGTCGCCGCTGCTGCCCGGGGTGCCGGCCGCGCGAGCGCGACGTCGATGGTGACCGTGGCGCCCGGCTTGGACAGTGCGTCCGTGCAGGCGAGGTAGAAACTGACCGCGCCCCCCCGATCTCCGAACGGCCCGAACGTCTCACTCGTGTCCAGGAGCTGACTATCGGCGAACGCCGCATCGGGGGAAAGGCCGCTCCGGACCAGCGTCTGCTGTCCGGACTGCCCGTCGACGGAGAGCTCGCCGCGCGGCAGCGGCGTCGTGAGCCGGCCGCGCAACCAGGCACTTTGCCGCTCACCTATCTTCCGAACCTGAATGCCCGGCAGGCCGGGCAGCGTCAGCCCCCAGGTGCCGTTGGTCAGCATCGCGGCGCCGCTCGGCGGGACCAGCACCCACGTCTCGCCGTTCCACCAGGACCATTCGACGGCGGAGAGCCAGGGGTGATCGGCGCTGGCCGGCGTAACCTGGAGCGTGACCTCCTTCGGCAGGTCGACGCCGAACAGCGCGTGACCAAGGTACAGCACGTGGTCGATCGGCTTTTCAGCCTGGAACACCGCGAAGGTGCCGGCTGACTGGCCGGTGGCTATCTTCGAGTTGTCGGCGTACCGATCGCGGCCCGGCTCGCGGGTGAGGGCGGCCACAAGCTGCGAGCGGACCACCACCAGATCGCGCTCGGTCTCGAACACGACGGGTGTCGTCTCGCCTTCGGCCGGGCTGGTGGCGACCCGCGTGCCGGCCGGGACCAGTGCGTCGACGGGGCTGCCGGCGGCGAGCGTGAACGTCAGCGGGACCCGGGCCGGTCGCGGCGGCAGCAGCTCCAGGCCGAGCAGATCGAGGAACGCCAGAAACCCCTTCTCCGGCACCTGATTGAGGCGGTCCACGACCAGCGACGCCAGGCGCGCGAACACGCGGACCAGCACACGCCCGAGCTCGTTGCCGTTCGTCGTCGCCTGCCAGCCCGTGTACCGTTGCAGGAGCCGTTCGGTGGTGGCGACGAGCTCCTCTGGGGGCCGCCGGTCGATCCGTGGGGCCGGGCTCGACATCAGGATTCGCTCCCGTCGAGGTAGAAGGGATAGACCAGGTTGAAGCGGGTGTTGGTCGAGCGAACCCGGTAGTCGATCCGAATCAGCAGGGCGTTCGCCTCGTCCGGCTTCGGCGTCACCTGGACGTCGAGCACGTCGATGCGAGGCTCCCAGAGGATGAGCGCCTGGCGCACCGCCTGGGCAGCCAGCCCGGCGGTGGTGGCGTTGTTGACCGCGAAGACCAGATCGTGGATGCCACAGCCGAAGTCAGGCCGTAGGACGCGCTCGCCGCGCGCCGTGCCGAGGATGATCCAGATGGCCTGGCGAACGCTCTCCTCGTAGGGGGCCTGCGCGATCTGCGTGCCCCGCGCATCGAGACCGATCGGGAAACGCCACCCGATCCCCAGGAAGTCGGCCGTCATCGCTCGATCCTCACTCGGTCACCCGATCAGCACCGTACCGACGGCGACCACGGCGCCGGTCGGTGCGTCGACGGGGTCGTTACAGGTCATCGCCGTGTCGCCGTTGCGCGCGGCGGGCTTGCCGTTGATCATGACCGTCTGGCTGCCCACCGATATGCGTCCCGTGTTGGACGGGGGCTGCTGAAACGAGGTGCCGGGCGGCGTCGGGATGTGCGGCGGCGTGTTCTGCGCGGTGCTGTCGACGGTCGCGGCCGGCATTCCCATGATTTTGACGTTGGAGCTGAGGCCGTCATCGATGATGCCGGTGAACGGATGGGGTAGCGGCGTCGGCGCGGTGCCGCCGGGCGTTGGCACCAGCACGATGTGGGTATCGACCCCGACGATCTGATCGCCTTGTTTCGCCGCTGGTAGGCCCACGGGCCCCTCCCGCTCTCGTTCGCTCGACGGTGTCCGCGCCGCGCAGACGTGCCTTGCTCAGTTGAGGTTGACGATCGACCCCTTGACGTTCATCTGACCGGTGGCCTGGAGATCGACGCTCCCCTGAGAGTCGACTTTAACCGCGGTCTGCGACGAGATCTCGACCCCGTTCTGACCGCTGATCGTGACCTTCCCACTCGCCGCCTTGATTACGATGTCGGCGTCCGCGCTGATCGTGATGGTGTTGTCGGCGGTGCTGATGACGATGCTGTTCTTTGCGGTCCGGTCGATGATCTCGATCTTCCCCTCGCCATCCGTGTCGTCGAGTCGGATGATGTGGCCGCTGAGCGACTTGATAGTGCGCTTTGTATTCTTCTCGTCGCCTGCCTCGGGCGGCTTGTCCTTGCCGTTCCAGAGCGCGCCCAGGACGTAGGGAGATCCGATGTGGCCGTGCTCGAAGGCGACCAGGACCTCGTCGTCGACCTCGGGGACGAAGTAGATCCCCCGGGCATTGCCGGCCATTGGCGTCGCCAGCCTCGCCCAGGCGCTCTCGTCCTCATTCGACAGCCACGGGAGCTTCACTTTGACGCGTCCCAGGCCGTCAGGGTCCTGGTTGTTGGTCACCAGACCGACAGTCACGCCGTGGATCAGGTCCGGGCGGTCGTCGCGGGAGAGGACGTCGTTCAGCGGGTCGATGTTGAAGATCACGTGGCATTCCTTCTCACCGTGAACGCCGTGCGGTAGCCCCGCTTTGGCGCGTACGAGTGGGTGGCCGACGTGACGTAGTAGCGGCCACTGAACCGGGAGCCCAGCCCGATGAACATCACGACGACGCCGGCCTTGATCCCGGTGTTGCCCTTCACGATGCCTTCGCCGGTGATGTACTCCAGGGCCAGGTTGTTCAACTGCGCAAGGGCGACCTGATCCGCTTCGGCCTTGCTCGACATCGGCTGGTCTACGCTAAACATGGTCGATGCGCCAAAGGCGCTGCTAGCGGCGGATGGACCACCCGTGCTCCCGCCCATCGTGGACGTCAGGCTGCTGGCGCTGGCGTTGCCGACCACCTCACGCTTGTCGTCGAGGCTCCAGCCGCGCACTTCGACCGATCCAACCTGGCTCAGCGTGGTCAGACGCGGGTAGAACTCGATCAAGTCTTCCGCTCGCCGCAAGGTGACGGACGCCTCGTCGGCGATCCGGCGCTTCCGAACGTGGAGCGTCTTGTCCTCGACCACGACCTCGTAGCCGATACGGTCGGCGCGAGCTCGCAGGAACTCCAGGTCGGTCTGGTTGTTCTGGATGACGTAGCCGAGCTCGATGCCGGTGTCCTCGGCCTGCACGGTCAGCCCGGCCTCGCCGCCAACCATGGAGGCGATCGAGCTGTCCTTGATGAGGATCCAGGAGCGCGTCTTGCGCCCACGCAACAGGCGATGGCTGCGATCGTAGCCGCGCACGACGAGGTGGGCCCCCTCGTCGGCGGAGAACTCGGGTTCGAGACCAGTGATCTCGCCGACGAAGACCGTCTCCAGCTTGTCGACGTACCCCAGCATGATCTCGACGACACCGCCGGGCGTGAAGAGCGTGTCCTCAGACCAGGTGACCGTCGCTCGCTGCCAATCCCAGTTGACGAGCCGGAGGGTGAACATCCATGGCGCGTCGAGATCCTGGCGGACCGTCACCTCGGTCACGTCCGCGAACGCGTCGGCGGGGAGGTACGACCCGTTGACCAGGATCCGGAACTCCGGCGCGAGTTCGTCGAAGCTCGATACGTTCTCCACCTCCGCTCCCTACCGCCGGCCCGGACTGGACGGCTGCAAGGCCGGGATGGTCAACACCTGGCCAGGCGACAGCATGCGCGGATTGTCGATCCGGTTGGCGTCGGCGATCGGCCGCCAGCGCTGGGGGTCGTGGTAGACCTGCCCGGCGATACTGCTGAGCGTCTCGCCGCGCCGCACGACGTGTGACTTGGCGACGTCCACCGACTCCTTCTTCTGCCGCCGGGCCTCCTCCTCGTCAGAGCGCCACTCCTGGAAGGTGCAGCCGAGAGTCGCTCGAAGCGGCGTGCCATCGGCCTTGAACAGCGTGAACCGCTGTGAGAGATTCTGCATCACGCCCTGGAAGAAGACGCCGAACTGGCCCCAGGAGAGCTGACAGATCGGCGGGCGGTGGATATTGCCGTGGTCCTCGACGGTTGTGAGTGCGACGATCTGCTGGGTGTAGGCGCGCACGTCGGTGCTGGCCTCGAAGGTGTCGAAGAACAGGTCCATCGTGAGCGTCGTCGGATCGCCGTAGGTGAACTGCGCGGCCGGCACGTCGCGCTCGGCGGCCGGTACCAGCCGCCAGTTCACACTCTTTTGCAGGTTGATCTGATTCGGATTGAAGAGGGCCACGACGTGCTGACCGAACGTGTTCGGCGCCGTCTCGACCAGGATCGTGAGCTTGGCTAGATCCATCGAAGCCGGCCTCTCCGCTCATTCTCGACGGCGAGCTGGCGCATCAGCTTGCGGAGCACCCGATCGGCCAGGTCGTCCAGGTCTGGCACGGGCTGTTGGCTGGACCGCGCCGGAAGCTTCGCCTGCCCGGAGCCAGCCAGATCCAGCTCACTCTGGTCCGGACCGCTCGACCGCGCCGGGGTCGACGGCGTCGGCGTAACCTGGGATGTTTCGTCTCCGAGCTCTCTGGCGACCGTGACCGCCGGGCGCCCGCTCTGAGCTGGTGCCAGCGGGGGCGAGCTCGCCGGGGACCTGCCTGGGAAGACAGGGGTGCCGACCAGCGCGCTGGCCGGTCGGGCCGCCTCTGCCCGGGCCGACACTGCACGGATGACCGGCATGCTCGTCCGGGCGAGGACGGGCGCGCTGAAGGTAGGGGTCGGCACGACGGTTCGGCTGATCGTGACCGGTCGTGGTGTCGGCACCGGTGCCGTCGGGAGCGGCGCGGCGAACGCGGGTTCGGCCGACGGTGACGACCAGGACGACGGGCCGGGCACCGGCAACGGCCCGACCGGTCCGGCTGGAGTCGCCGGGGCGCGGGAAGGCTCGGCGGGCGGCCGGGCTTCCGGGCCTCGCGTCGTGGACGTCTGTCGCTGAATGCTGGCGGTCGAATTGCCGAGCGGTAGCGGTCCCGGCCCCGGGGCTGGCGGGCCGTCGTCCGATCCCCTGGCAGGCGTGGCCTGCACGGCGGGTGGCGCGCTCGGCGGCTGCGACTCGTGCGCGTCAGAGGCTCCACCGTGGGGCTGCATCGCGTTCGTCGGCTCGGCCCGGCCGGCAGGACCGCTGATGGCATCGGCTGTGAACGACTGCACCGGCAGGCCGGATGCGCTCGTTCCGGACTGGCCGGCGCGCTGCCGGCGGACGATCGGCGGTCCCAGCTCCGGTGTCTGGACTGTGGGTGGCAGATCGGGCTGCACGACCGGCATGGCGCTGTCGGGCGCGACGGTTCCAGGGCTCGCAGTGTCAGGTGCAACCGGTGGCACGGGTTCGCCCGCTCCGCTCGACCCGGACGGGCCGGCCTGCTGCCGGTGAACGATCGGCGAGGCGCTGACGTCGCCGGCGACGTCTGGCAGCGTCGGCGGGGCCGAGGATGTCTGCGCGGCGACCGTCGGCAACGTGGCGTCGGCCGGGCTTGCCGGCTCGGACGCCGTGCGTCCGGCCGTGGCCTCGCTCGACCGCGTCACGGGCTCGACCCTGCCCAGCGGCAACGGTGCAGGGGGGGTCCGCTGCACGACGGTGCCCGGAACTCTGGGCGTCGGGCCGAACGAGTCCGGCAGGCTGGCCGAACCCGATGGGTCGGCGCCGGGCAGGCCGGACGTGTCTGGCGCCGACGGGGCGGCCCCGAACGGCGCGCCGAGCCGCGTCGCCTGCACGAGCGGTCCGACGGGACCAGCGCCGGCGCTCTCGACGGGCATACGCCAGCGTTGGACACGCTCAAGGAGCGGCAGCCGGCCCGCGGCGAGCCGGTCGATCCGTTGGGAGATCGCGAGCGTACGCGCTAACGGGATGACGGCCGGCGTGCTTGCCCGCCGCCAGCGGCGCTGCACCAGCGCCGAATCGCCCGGGGGCGAGCCGGGGTCGGCCGGCGCTGGACCTGCGGCGTCATGGTGGGAGGAGCGTTCAGACGGGTCTGACATGCCGGGCATCACCTCGTCGTCGGCGCCTTTTCCAGTCCACGATGGACTAGCTCCACGCTCTCGAAAGCTACCTCGGCCGAGCCCGCGCGCAGGTCTGGCCCCGACCAGCGCGTCGGATACGCGCCGACGAAGTTCCAGCGCCAGCGCTCCTCGCGGGCGCTGTCGAGCAATACGATCGAGCCGTTCTTGCGTCGGACGATCCCGTGGCAGACGTCCTGGTGCCATGACCACAGGGCATCGGCGTCGGTCAGGCCGTGTTTGAGCACCAGGTTCTGCGGGTACTGGACCGGGCCCGGCAGCTTGTGGACGTACTCGTTCAGTCCGCCCTCCTGGTACGGCTCCACCTGAACCTCGACCTGGAGGCCGGTCACCTCGCTGAAACCGCCGACCACCAGGCCTTCGATCTCGACGACGAAGTTGAACGACATGAACGGGTCACTCGTCGTGCCCAGCGGCATCGATCACTCCCCTCCGGCGTTGAGTCGCTGGTTGATCCGTGCGATCTCGGCGACCCAGCGCTGTCGGTCGCGGTGCTCCAGGCCCATGATCTCCTCGTACGGCCAGTGGAAGTAGTAGGCGACGTACGCTACCTCCTCGAACAGACGGTCCAAGGGGTAGCGACTCATTCCCCCAGGCCGTTCACCTCGACTTCAAACTTGCCTTCGCAGTGCGGACAGGTCACGGCGACGCGGTCATGGCCGTTGCCGTTGATGCGGCCGTAGACGTCCTGCAAGTACGCCAGGTCGGCCGCGAAGAGTCCCTCCATGACCCTGGGGTTGATGTGCTCGAGCGTGCCCAGCCGCGTGACCACCCGCGAGAGCAGGATGACGACGAGGTAGCCGGGGTTGGACTGGACGCGTGGGTCCTTCAGCGGCAGGATCTCGTCGGCCGCCGTCGCAAGCCGCATCACCCCGTCCCGGTGGAGGTTGCCGTCCGTGTCGACGAAGCCACGCGGCAGGGTGAACGGGAACTCGGTCTGGAGCATCAGGCCTTATCCACGCCCTCGTGCACAATCTCCAGGGTCTCGATCGCGATGTCGTTGCCGGTCGCGTTGAAGGTAGGGCCGGTCCACTTGGTGGGCCAGGCGTTCCGGAAGTTCCAGCGGACCTTCTCGTTGCCGGCGTCGTCGAGCAGGATGATCGAGCCGTTCTTGCGCTCGACCTTCCCCTCCATCGCCTTCTTCCGCCAGTCCCAGAGCTCGTGGTCGTCCGTCATGCCCCACTTGAGGGTGATGTTGGTGTACTTGACGAGGCCCGGCAGCTTACGTGTCGTGAGGTGTTCGTTCCCTTCGCGATAGTCGATCGGGTCGGAGCTGGTGTCCGGGGCCGAGCACTCGCGAAACCCGGCCCGGGTGATGCCGTCGATCTCGACGAGGAAGTTGAATGAGCGATACGGGTCCGTCCGAGTTCCGACTGGCACGATCGTTCCTCCCTGGCAGGCTGAGGTCCGGGATGGTTCAGGCGGGTGCCGCGATGGAGACACCGCCGGGGCTGTTGACGATGTGGACGCGGATCAACTCGCCGGGCAGCACCGGCGCCAGGCCGATCTCGGTGACGACGAGCCCGGCGTCCCGCACCGAGGCCGGGTTGGTCTCGGCATCGCACTTGACGTAGAACGCCTCCTGTGCGGTGTTCCCCTTGAGCGCGCCCTGGCGTAGCAGGCCGGTGAAGTACGCCGACAGGTCGCGCGTGATGCGGGCCCAGAGCGTCGCGTCGTTCGGCTCGAACGTGGCATCGGCCAGGTTACGCTCGATCCAGCGGGCGGCGGTCAGGAAGAGCCGGCGCACGCCGACGTAGGTCCAGTCCGGGTCGTCGCTCAAGGTCTGAGCGCCCCAGACCCGGATGCCACGTCCGGGAAAGGCGCGCAGGCAGTTGATCCCCTTTGGAAGGGCGGCCTGCTGGGCGTCTGTCAGGTCGTCCTCCAGATCGAGCACACCCTCCAGCGCCACGTTCGCCGGCGCCTTGTGGACGCCGAACTCCCGATCGCTCTCGGCGTAGACGCCGGCCACGTGGCCGCACGGCGGGACGAGGCCGCCCGGCGTGGAAGGGCCATCCTGGATCTTGATCCAGGGGTAGTAGAGGGCGGCGTTCGAGGACTGGAGCGCCCTCCGCTGATCGAGTACTCCGCCCAGGGAGGACGGCCAGGCGTCCAGGATCGCGAAGCGGTCGGCCAGACGGCTGCAATGCTCCAGAAGCGCCCGTTGCATGCGCAGTATCTGATCTGGCCGCACAACGCCGCCCGGCACCGGCAGCATGACGTCTGGCGCACAGACGAGATCGACCGCGTCCAACGGCTCCAGACTCTTCAATCCCGCCAGAAGTGCCGCCTCGCGGTCGACGCTCGGGTCGAGGCCGACGACGTAGCAGAGGCTGCCGCCGTTCTGGAGGAAACCGCGCAAGGCGTAGCCCAGGTAACCATCCAGCGGCAGCGGGCCGAAGATCTGCTCGACCCGCGGCCAGAGGGTCACCACGCGTGGGGTGTTGAACCTGGGGGTAGCGTTCTTCACAGTCGGGTCGTCTGGGTGGACGAAGCCGAGGAACGCGGGCACGCCGGTCCGCAGCTCGGCTGGCGGTCGTGAGACCACCTCCTCCAGGTAGATGCCGGGCACCTGCACCACGCTCACCCGCTCGTCCTCCTCCCCACCGTCCGCCGCCCCGGCTCCTTAGCCGCCGACCGGTCCGCCCCACTGGGTGATGCGGAAGATCACGAACTCGGCTGGCTGGACAGGGGCCACGCCGATCTCCGTCACGAGCTGGCCGAGGTTGCGCACGTCTGGCGGGTTCGTTTCGGCGTCGCACTTGACGTAGAACGCCTCGGCCGGCGTGGTGCCGAAGAGGGCTCCGTCTCGCCAGACGTTGGTGAGGAAGGCACCGACGTTGCGGTTGACCTTGGCCCAGAGGCTGGGATCGTTCGGCTCGAACACGACCCATTGGGTGCCCTGGTCGATCGACTTGCGCAGGAAGAGGAACAGGCGGCGGGTACTGATGTACTTGTAGACGCCGTTCGCGTCCCCGCCGAAGGTGCGCGCTCCCCAGACGGTGATGTTGCCGTTGAGGCTGCGAATGCAGTTCACGCCGTTGGGGTTCAGCCCGTCCTGCTGGACCTTGCTGATCGGCTGCTTCAGGTCCAGCGCCCCGAAGACGGTCTCGTTCGCCGGCGCCTTGTGGACCCCGCGGCTGGCGTCGACCCGCGCGTAGATGCCGGCCATGTGGCCGCTCGGCGGCACGTAGACCAGCTCGTTGACGGGATCGAACGCCTGGATCCACGGAACGTAGACGGCGGCGTAGTCCGAGCGCGGCGGCGCACCGCTGGCACCGGGTTTAAACGCGGTCAGGTCGACGGTCTCCGCGGTGTCGAGGATCGCGAAACGATCCTGCATCGTCGTCTCGCAGTGGGCGATGATGGCGTTCTGGGCTCCCGTATCGGTGACGCCCGGCGCGGCGACAATGGCGATCTCGTCGATCGCCTCGAACGACTTCAGCGCATCCCCCACGGCACCGTTGTTCGCGACACGCACGACGAAGCAGCGGGTCCCGCCGTTGTTGAAGAAGCCGTAGACCGCGTGCGCCAGGTTCCGCTGGCCAGGCGCGGTGGAGAAATCTCCGAAGAAGCTCTTGAACTCGCTGAAGTTGGTGCAGAGCTTGACCTCGCCGTTGTTCGCGCCCTGTGAGAGCCGGGCCGTGTAGGTGCCCACGATGGCGGCGCCACCGGTCGGGGCGCTGGTGAAGGTCACCTGCGAGAGCTGCCGCGCGTCGTCGTTGGCGAGGGTGGCCGCCGTGACCGTGTCGCCGACCTTCATCGTGAAGGTGCCTGGCGCGGTCAGGACCGGGTAATGAGCCAGATTGAACGTCTTCGGGCCGGTGGCGTTGCCGATCGCCTCGTCGGTGATCGTCGCCAGCGGCGGACGAGCCAGAGCGACGACGTAGTCCGCGGTGATTTTCGTCTTGTCGTCCGGCGGGTTGGTGAAGGTCACCTGGGACACGAGCTTCGTGGGGTCATTCGAGAGTTTGACCGTCGAGTCGGCGGTCCCGTCGACGTAGACCGTGAATCCTCCGGTCGTCACGACCGGGTAGCTGCCGAGGTTGAAGACCTTGTCCTTCTTGTTGCCGGTTCCGATCGACTCATTGGTCACCGGCCGCAACGGGACGGCGTCCGTGTCAGCCACGACCCCGATGAAGCCCGCCGTGCTGGTGCCGACGCCGGCGATCGGCCGGACGGCCGAAGGCACCTCCTGGACGTACACGCCGGGATGGAGATACTGCGGCATGATCGTTCACTCCTCCGCTCGAGATCGCTGCTGACTCGTGCCGTTGCCGTTCGCTGTGGGTCGTTCGCGCCGTTTCGAACTTCGATGACTGATCTGGATCGTCGCGTGGCGCCGCGCTCGCATCGCCCTCCTCATGATGTGGCTGCGGCAAGCACAACGTTCTCCGTGACGACGCTGCCCGCCGAGCTAAGCTGCACCGTTCGGGTGGCACCCTGGTAGCCTGCCGCCGATACCTGCAGCGTCTGGCTCCCGACCTCCAGCCCCGTGAGCAGGTACGCGCCGTTCGCGTCGCTGAACGTGGTCGCGCTGGTTCCCTGCAGGCGCACCGCGACCATCGCGACGGGCTGCTTCTTCGGTCCAGTGATCTGGCCTTTGAGCGCGGTGGCCGGCAGGGCGATGGTGACGCCGGCAAGCGCGATCCGGCCCTGCCCATCACGCGAGACGGTGGCCTGCACCTGGGCCGTGCCGTAGCGGCTCCCGGCCGCCGGCAGCGCGGCAGTTACGGTGTAGTCCCCGTCCGGCAGGTCCAGGAAGTGGAACTGGCCGTCGGCGGCGGTGCGGGCCCGATCGGGCCGCTCGGCGAGGGCCGCCCAGCGGTCGCCGTACTGGGCGGCCCTGATCGCCAGCCAGTCGCCGAACGCGGGCGGGCCGGAGCTGATGGTGACGAGGGCGCCGCCGATGGCATCGTTCGTCTGCGCGTCCGAAACCTGCCCGGCGATGGCGACTTGATGGCGAATCTCTTGCCACGTCACCGTGCTAGCTCCGATCCAGGCCCGGGCCGAGCCGGACCCGCGTGTCGGTCACCAGCGGCGCGGCCTCTTCGGGCCCCGAGGTCTCGACGCCGATCGTCACGGTGTAGGTCAGCGCCGCCTTCGGCTTCCCGCCCAACGCCTGCCAGAACTCGGCCAGGCTCTGGAGGCGCCCGGGCTGCAACGTGGCGGTCGGCAGCGGTGGCGACTGACCCTGGAGGGTTCCCTGGAGCACGCTCGCCGGGATGGTCGGGTAGCGCAGCAGGGACTGCATGACCTGGCCCAGGAGGTGGTGCTCGTCGAGTGGAGGCGTCGGCGAGCTGCTGCTCGGCCAGGCGGTGATCAGGTACGAGCAGTCGACGCGGGCCGGTGGGCGCTGTCTGGTGGCAGTCCCATTCGGCTGGCGCTCCAGCTCCCATTCCGTCGTTCGGAGGTCGCGGTTCTCGCGCAGGTCGTAGAGGAACAGGTCGATCGCCGGCAGGCTGACCGAGTTGGGCGGGAACTCGTTGTCGGGCGCCGCGAAGCTGAGCGATACCTGGTCGATCACCGACCTCGGCAACGCCTGTCTGAGCAGGGCCTCGACGGTCCGGTCGACGTCGTCGATCATGTCGGGGCGTCCTGAGGCGTGCTGGCGCTCTCGCCGCGCGGCCAGTCCGGCCGCAGGATGTCAGGATTCGGGATCCGCCGCTCGAAGTCGATCCAGATGTGTGGGTTCTGCCGGCAGTCGAAGGCGCGGCAGGGGACGGGCCGCTGCTCGCGGACGGTGCAGCGCATCTCCCCACGGTCCAGGTGGCCGCAGTACCCGTCAGGGCCCTGAGCGATGAGATACGGCTGCCCGAGATCCCAGCGAATGACCCCCTCTTGAATGTCGTGTTTCGAGAGGGCGAACGGCAGGCGGCAGCAGGCGGCCCGACAGAGCGGCATCCGGCTCTCGCAGTCGATCTCGACCTCGTCCGTGAAGCTGTACTTGTCGTACTCGGGGTCCTGGAGCATCACGCCGAGACCCTGCTGGTTGAGCTGCTTGGCGAGCCGTTGGCCGACGACGCGCTTCCGCTCGTCCAGCTCCTCGATGCTGAGCAGGCCGCGCTCGTCGAGCAGCTCGATCAAGGCGTAGAGGAAGGAGGCGGCTTCCAGGGTCTTGCTGGTGTTGGCGTTGAGCCGGGTGTGGGTGTAGAGCAGACCCTCGGCCACCTCCTGGCGGAGGCTGGCCCGGTCGCCGTTCCCCTCGTCCCTGACGTTGCCCGGTACGCTGCTGCTCACCGCTCCGACCGGTGCCCCGTCCGTCGTGCGTTGCATCCCCACCCTCAGGTCAAGCCTGGTGTGCGGCCGACTATGACAGGGTGTCGTCTGCCGGAACGTCTCCGGACCGTCTGTCCGGGCGTCTCAGACCTGCCGACGCGGCGTGTGGAGCGGGCTGAAGCTCCAGCCGATCGGCGCAGGAGCTCAGGTGCGGCGCCAACTCAGATTAATGGTCCCCAGGAGCCGAGGAGCGCGTTGCGCGTCTCCTCGCTGCGGCCCTCAGTGTTCGCGATCCGCACCTCCGCCAGCACCTCCTTGAACAGCTCCCACAGCTTGCCGGCTGAGGCCTTCCGCGGCGGGATCCAGCGGTACTCCACCGGCAAGCCTTTCTGCCCGCCAACTTTCTTCGAGCCACCAAGCGCCGGGGAGACCGGATCGACGTCTTCCAGCGGCGTGCCGGGACCCACCGTGTCGATCGGGTTGCCCCCAAGCAGCAACTGGCCCAGGAGGATCGACAGTGCGACGACGGGATCGTTGTTGCGTGGATAGATGGGATCCCGCTTGTCAGAGTCCTTTGCCCGGTACGGATCGCCTTTCCAGTAGTCGACACTCGTCTGGCGAACCTGCGCGAGGAACCACTCCGCGATGTCCACGATAAGGTCCACTGGTGGTCGATTGGTGCGAAGCCAGTCGGTTGTCGCATCGGTGGCAAGCGCTCCGACATCCTCCACCTTGATCAGCAGCGAGACGGCGTTCTTATAGGTGGAGCCGTCCAGCAGGCTGGTGCTGTTGATAGCCTGACCGATGGCGTATGACAGGCCTACGGAGAGCGCGCCGTAGAATGCTCGCTTGTCAACGGTCTTCGCGGGAGCCAGCCATTTCTGGATCTTGGCGCCGACGCCTTTGTCCTTGCGAAGCTGCTGAATTCCGTCGCGAATTGCCTTTGCTGCGTCCTCCTGGGCAGCCGGCCACGTGCCTGGCGTCGCCTTGTTCACCGTGGTGCCATAGTACTGCCACTGGTACGCGGTCTCGAGACCGCTGGGTAGGATCCCTGCCGTTGCCTGCGGTGAGACGTACCACTCGGTGTGCCGACGGAGTGTCTGCAGTGCGCTCTTAACATCTGGGGGGAAGCCCTTGACGTCCTGAGGTCCGACCAGCCAGTCCTTGAAATCCTGGAGGGGGATGCCGGTGCGAATGTTGGTACCAGGGATATTGACGACCTTGCTTTTCGGCTTGCCGTCCATGATCCTGGTGATGTGGTCGTCAATCGCCGTGGCGAGCGCCTTGAACCGGGGGTTCGATTGCGGGGCGAGCTCGTCGAGGGCGGCGGTTGAGTATTCGAGATTGGAGAGCAGGACACCCTTTCCCGCCGGTACCAGGAACTTCTCGGGGGAGGGCGCGGGCTTTTCGCTCAGCACGTTGTAGAGCGCCGCGCTATCGTCTTCGAGCCGGTCGTGATCGGTCTTGAGGTCAATGTTGTCGCCGTACGGGTTGGCCGACGTAAGGTTGCCGATGTCCGTGGCGTAGTCAAGGCCTCCAGTCAGGAAGTCGCTGATCCTCCGATGCGCGACCCGACCCCCGGGCTTTCCCAGGGCCAGGGGTGGCCCGACCTGATAGGTCGGGACGCTCAGCTCAACCTCAAAACCGACGAGGCGCTGGATCGGGGGCAGCGCTCCGGACGGCGGACTGGTGCGCGTCGGGCTCACGGTCTGGGACGGCGGACTCGGCCTGTGACCAGCGGCCAGGAGACGGCCGACGGCTCGGTTGCCGGCCGTGCGCTGCAGACGCATCAGCAGGGCATGGGCGTCGCTGGGCCGGCCGGGCGGGGCGCGCTCGACCGTCGGCCCCGGCTGCACGCTCGAGAGCTCCGTCTGCTGCTTCCGCGCGGCGGGCTGCGCGAACTGGCTCATCGCGATCCTCTCAGACATCGGTGCCGGCGACACCGGGCGGTTAGCTCCCCGACGCCTCCTCCGTCCAATCTCCCTGGTCCGCCGGCGCGGTCAGTTGCGCGGCACTCGTTTCGGCAGCCCGCTCGAACGCGTCGCCGGGATCGCTGAGCGACACCCCGCCGGCGCTCGGCGTTCCGGCCACCGGGCCGGCCGATTGTTGCACCACGTGGGTCGCCTCGTGCGCCAGCAGGTGCTGGCCGTCCGCCGAGCCGGGGTTGTACGCGCCCTGCCGGAAGTAGATGTCCGAGCCGCTGGTGAACGCGACCGCGTCCACGGCCCGCGACAACTGATCGGCCTGGGCGTCGGCGTGGACGCGCACACCTGAGAGGTCCGCGCCGAGACCGCCTTCCAGTTGTCGCTGGGTCTGGGTGTCCAACGGGCTGCCGTGGCCGGCGCTCGCCTGGATCTGCGCGCCGATGTCCGCCTTGGCGGCTGGTGCGGCCTCGTCCGCCGTGAGCTGGGCCGGGACTTCCTCGTCCTCTTCCATGCCGTCGGCCTGGAGCTGGAGCGAGGTATCGTCCTCTTCTCCGAGGGGACCCTGGCGCTGGGCGATGAGCCGCTGGACGGCCTGATTGCCGATCGAGCGCTGGAGCGCCTGGGCCTGCGCCATCATCGAATCAGCCGGACCCCGCTTCGTCGCTGTCCGGGGCGTGGCGGCAGTCTCAGCTTGCCGCTGAGCGGCCGTCTGTGCGAGCTGGGATCGTAGCTGAAGCTCGTCCTTGTACACGTCGGGCCTCCTTCTCGAGCTCTGGATCTCGAATCGGCGCATCAGTGCGCTCGTCGCTGGCGGCGGCCAGACACCACGCTCGCGCTCGCCCAGCGGACGTCAGTGGCACGCCTTCTATCCTCCAAGGTAGGTGTAGGGGATCTGATTGTTGAGCCACGCGCCGAGGTCCTGGAGATCTTGCAGGCGACGTTCCCACCAGCCGGGCGGTGCTGCCGGCGGCGCCCCAGGAACCGGGGGTACGAGGCCCTGCTGGCCGAGATTGGGGAATCCTTGGTACTGGGGAGCGGCGATCGCCAGATCGTTCACCTCTCGGATGTAGTGGAACACGGCGATGGCGAACGGATACCACTGGTCCCAGGGCACGTTCATTTTCACATCACGCAGCTCCACGATGATGCCCTTCGGCCGAATGTCTCGACCGAACCAGCCCGTCTGCTCCGGGCCAACCCGCTCCAATCCCATAGCGCCCCAGGAGCTGCTGCCCTGGAGCCCGCGCAGCAGATCGGTGCCGTTCGCAATGCCGCGGATCCAGGCGTTTCGTCCGACGAAGCGCCACGGATCGCGTCGCTGGTCATCTGCCTTGTCCTTTCGCCCCTCGGCAGTCGTCAGGTCGTACTGGGCTCCGGCGGGGAAGAGCTCGGGATACCCTCCCCATTGCGTGTTCGCGACGTTGGCGACCAGGAGGACGTCGTTGACGAGCGTCGCGGCGTTGACACGCCCGCGCCGGTTCGCCTCCGGCAGTTGGGCGATCGCGTCCGGCAGATTGCTCCGGCTCATCACGTGTGCAGCCTGCTTCATGTAGGTGGCTGTCATGTTCGCGGCATTGTGCACGAACGACCCCATCAACGCAATGAGCCCTTCGTACTCGATACTTCTCGCCCTCGGGCCGCCCGGGTTACAGATCTGCGCCGCGCGTTGCGCGCACTCAGACAGGTTGACCTCGGCGCCCCCCTGGGCCGCGAGCTGCTGCGACTCGAGGGTCCGGGGGACGCCAGCATTTGGATCGTGCGACAGGGCCGTCAACAGGGTAGGGAGCCGGGAGAGATTGATCCCCGCTGACACCTGTGGATCACCGATGAAGGGCGGCGCTCCGGTGATCGTGGCCGTGGGGTGGCTTCCACCCAGGTTCGCCACGGTCTCAGAGCCGGTGGTGGTAATGGCCCCATCGAGCGCGGCCAGCGTGACGTTCATGTCTTGCATGGCGGTGTCCAGTTGCCGCCAGCCTTCGTCGGTCTCGTCGACAGGCCTGGTGACGAACTCTGGATCAGACCCTCCGAACCCGAGCACGTCGTTCTGCAGGTACCAGCCGTTGCCGTTCATCAAGCGGGTGTTCTTAGCCAATGGCGTCGCCGTGTTCACGCTCCAGTTGGGCACCTCGAACTCGAACCCGACTTTGCGCTGAATTGAGACCGGGCGGGCTCCCTCCCGTGTGGCATGAATCGGCGACGTCACGGTGTCGCTGAGACCATCGATCAGGCCACCGGCGGCAGCCTCGTGGCGTTGCGCGACGAGCTGTCGGACGGCACGGTTGCCGTAGGTCCGCTGCAACGCCAGCAGCCGCGCCGGGACGAGGCCGGCCGTTCCCGCCTGGGCCAGCGCCGCGGGCCGAGGCGGGGCGGCAGACGCGATACGCTGCTGGAGGGCCACTGAAGGCCGGTAGGCCGCAGTCCGAGACTCACGCTGGAACACGTCGGGGCTCCTTCCGGGTCTGCTCACGGCCGGCCGACGACGCCTCGGTGGTCAAACGCGCCCTCTGCTATCACCTTGCCCATCTTCTGGTACTCCCGGCGGGTGGCGTGGATCAGGTGGGCCATGCCGACGACCGCGCCGTCGTCGGCAGCCAGGAAGGCGGTGGCCAGGGCGATGTTGCGGATGTTGCCGCCCGCAAGCTCGAAGTGGTGTGCCATGAAGTCCAGGTCCAGGTCGGCGTGGCGAGGCAGCGCCGCCGGCCAGATCTCGCCCCAGATGCGCCGGCGATCGGGTTCCGAGGGGAAGGGGAAGTCGACGGAGAAGTGGATCCGCCGTACGAACGCCTCGTCCATGTTCTTGCGCAGGTTGGTCGCCAGGATGACGACGCCCTCGTACTCCTCCATCCGCTGGAGCAGGTAGCTGATCTCGATGTTGGCGTAGCGGTCGTGTGAGTCGCGCACCTCGCTGCGCCGGCCGAAGAGGGCGTCAGCCTCGTCGAAGAAGAGGATCGCGTTGCTCGATTCGGCCTCGGCGAAGATGCGCGCCAGGTTCTTCTCGGTCTCGCCGATGTACTTGCTGACCACCGTCGCGAGGTCGATCTTGTATAGGTCGAGAGCGAGCTCGCTGGCCATGACGTCCGCGGCCATCGTCTTGCCGGTGCCGGACGGCCCGGCGAAGAGGACGTTCAGGCCCTTGCCCATCGCCAGCCGGCGGTCGAACCCCCAGTCGTCGTAGACCAGGGCCCGATATTTGACGTAGTTACAGATCTCGCGAAGCTGCTCGAGCCGGTCGTCCGGCAGGACGATGTCGTCCCAGGAGTAGTGCGGGGTGATCTTGCGTGCCAGCGTGCCGAGGTTGTGGGCGGAGTGTAGGCGGGCAGCGGCGAACAGCTCGGCGATGGTCGGCTGGACGGGGGCAAGCGACCGATCCTCGGATGCCGCATCGTCGGCTGACTGGGCGGCGACGCGCCAGCGGGCCTGCTCCTGTGCGCTGGCGGCGGCGGCGGCGATCTGGCCGGGCGTCAGGCGGAAGCGTCCGGCCAGCGTTTCCAGATCGTGGCCGGCGAGCGCGTGGCCGCTGTCGGCCAGGCGAGCCTGCCAGCAGGCCCGCCGCCCGGCCGCGTCCGGGATCGGGAAATCGACCGGCGTCACGGTCAGCGGGTCGCGCCCGGCCGTTGCTTCGAGCGGACCGGGCGCGTGCAGGCCGGCCAGGATGACGATGCCCGGATGGTCGGCGACGGCGTCAAGGAGCCAGCGGAACGTAACGGCGCGGCCGTCGCTCTCTAAGGTCTCCATGGCGTCCAGGTAGAGGATGGCGTCCTGGAGGCGGGCGTGCCGAAAGGCGAGCCTCAGGAGCGGCTCAGCGTCTGAGGCGGCTGGGGGTACCCGGGCCAGGTCGACGCGCAGCAACGGGGCGCCGGCCTGAGCGGCCAGCGCCTCGGCCGTCTGGTCCTTCGCGGCACCGCGCGGACCGTGGAAGTAGAGCCGGAGCGGCTGATGCACCGTCCTGGCCTCGACGACGAGCGCCGTGAGCGCCCGTCCGGTCTCCGCGTCGAGCGGGGGCGTCGCCAACTGGCTCGCCGGAGCTACGGCCTGACAGAACGGCACCAGGCGCGCGTCGAGCCCATCCTGCCCCAGCAGGAACCCGACGACGTGCTCGTCCAGCCGGAGGTAGTGGGCCAGGAGGGGAGGATGGACGTGGTTCGGGTCGGGGCTCAGCAGCATCAGACCGTGCCGGATGAGCGGTGCATCGGCGGCGACGTGAGCGCGCCGGGCCAGCCGGGCGGCAGCTGTCGAGCAGAGCAGGTTCAGGGCAAGGTCAAGGCTCGGACGACGGCGGGTGACGTCGTCCTGCACGTAGCCGTACAGACGCTCGTAGCGCAGGTCGATCTCGGGCGCCAGCGCGATCACCACCAGATCGAGGTCGAACGACGTCAACTCGAACGCCTGCGCGAGCCGGCCGAGCCGCGAAGTCTTGTCGAGCGGATCGGCCAGCGAGGTCTCGGCAGCCGATCCGTAACCGTTGAAGGTCGGTGACCCGGCCTCACGGGCCAGCAGCCGATCGGCTTCGGCCTGGCTGATGTAGACGCCACGGAACGGATCGCCGCTTGGCAGCACAGCCGCGGAGGCGTCTTCCATCAGGGAGATGGCCCGCTCCAGCAGGCGATCCAGCCGCTTCAACGCCGGCATGACGCCACCCGCGCGGTCCGCACCTGCGTCGGGGGCTTGCCGGTCTGCCTCTGGGTCAGCGACTTCAGGCATGTCAACCAGGAGGACTGGCGCCCTGCTACGTTTCGATCAACGATGGCAAACCCGCGTCTGCCGGAGCGTCTGCCGGGCGTCCGTCCGGGTGTCTGCCGGGCCGCTGACCCGCGAGCGGGCCCGTCAGCGACGGGGAGACCGTCGAGATCTTGTCCAACGTCAGCTCGACGGTCTCGATCTGCTGCTCGATCTGACGGTCGAGGTCGGCCAGCACGCCGCGAACACGCTTGAGATAGCCGAGAATCTCGGGCAGCGGCGCAGGTGTCCCCCGGAGGGCAGCATCGGCGCTGGCCGATGCCTGAATCGGGGCTGCAAGCTGGCCGGCCCGAATCTGCTCGTGCAGCGCCAGGGTGCGCCGGTCCGGCCGAACGTCGAGCTCCTCGCGAAGCGCCGACACGCAGCTCTCGAACTGGCGCAGCGCGGCGGTCCGGTCGCCTGCCAGGAAGTGGAGACGCATCATCCGCCGGTGGGTCCGCTCGCGGGCCCGGTCATAGCGCAGGATGCGCGCGCCGTAGGCGAGGCCGGCTTCGTACTCATGGTGCGCTTCGGAGTAGCCCATCAGCTTGTCGAGCATCGCCAGGTGGACGTTCCGAAATCGCTCGCGCTCGTACAGGCACCAGTCCTGGTACCAACCCTCCAGCAGGTCGCCCCGGTACAGCTCGACGGCTGCCTGGAGCGCGACGGCGCCCGGCTGGTCGAGCTGCTGACCCCGCACGTCGAGCACCTGGTGGGAGACCTGCTCGAATTCGGCGACGTCGAGCCAGAGATTGGTCTGTGCGTTGAGCCGCACCCACTCTGTTTCGACCAGGACCACGCGAGGGCTCTCGAGATCGGCCGACGCTTCGAGTGCGGTCTGCAACTGCCAGAGCGCCTGGCGGAGATATTTCATGTGCTGGGCGCCAGGGCGGTCGCCCCAAAGCAGCCCGGCGAGGGCCGTCCGAGGGTGGGGCCGATCGCGATGGAGCAGTAGGTAGGAGAACAGCTCTTGCACCCGGCAGGCTTCGAGATCCGCCACCGGACGGCCGTCGCGGTGGACGTCGAACTTGCCGAACAGCCGAACCGCTAGCGCGGACATACGCCCCAGCTCCTCTCTCGCGGGCGCACGGCTCTCGCTGGCTGCCGCTGCCGGCTGTGACGATGCACGCGGAGGGCTCGGCCCTCGAAAGGTGACTGCCCGCGTAGATTCAGTGGCACTGAGGCGATCGTTTCGTGCGCCAGGCCGCCGGCCTCGATCGCGGCGCTGCTCCGCGCGGCGGCTCTCGGAGGCTCAGCCGGACGCGGGCGCGGAGCCGCTGAAGGTCTGACGCTCCAGCGCCTCGCGGCTGTCCGCGACGTAGTACGGCGCCGACCAGGTATCGTCTTCCTTCAACTGCTCGGCTGTCTCAGTGAACGGCTTGCCGGCCGCCTTTGCATCTCGTTCGGCCTTTGCGAGGGTAGCGCGGAAGTGGTAGTGGTCGAACATCCGCATGAACTCGGTGGCGTAAATGTCGGCGACGGCAAGGTTGCCCCGGATGACCAGCGTGTTCGAGTCGTTGCCGAGCGTCGAGTTGGCGGAGTAGTTCGCGGAGCCGCTGACGACGATCGGATCCGGTCCGAACGGATCGGCGGCGATGATCTTCGAGTGAATGTGGATGCCCGGGTGGTGGAACGACTCTTTCTCGAAGTGATGCTGGAGCAGGCCGCTCTGGTACTGGTCCAGGTGGGTGTCCAGCGTCGCGGCGATGGCGATCTCGTTCCCGGCCTCGCGTTCGATGACGGTCACTTCCTCCTTTCCGCCGAGGCTGGCTTCCTTGTCGAGGAGCAGGAAGTGGAGCGCGCCGGGTGGCGTGCTGGCGAACGTGTTGAGGAGCAGCGCGTCGAGCTCGAACGGCGCGGAAACCATCAGACAGGTCGCCTGCTTGCAGATCGCCGCGTACAGCTCGAGCATCCGCTTGTCGTGCTGCGGTGAGAAGATTGGGGAGATCCTGGGGCCGGGCGAGGTCAGGTCGGGAATTGGCGTGAGCTTCGCCAGCGCGTTCTTCAGCGGTGTGGCCTGGCTGTCAGCCCGGAGCAGTTGGAACAAGGCTTCGTACGCCTGCGCCACGGTGGCGTCGTAGACGGCGTGGCCGACGTTCAACTGGCCGTAGACGCCGCCGTCGGTCCAGTTGGTGGAGCCGGTCCAGACGGCGATCGGCTGCAGGCTGCCCGCCGTGTCCTTTTCGAGGAGCACCACGAACTTGTCGTGCATGATCGCGGAGCGCGGGTTCGCCTTGCGCTGGACGCACAGGTCGGCCAGGCCGTTGGCCTGAGCCGCTGCTTCGTTCTTTTTCCAGGTGTCGTCTTTGTCGCCGTTGTGGCGGTAGTGGTAGACCACCTGCACGTCGGCCCCGCGATCGTGCGCCGCCTTGAGCCCCTGCAACAGCTCCGGCCTCTGGAACTCGTAGATCGCGGCGTGCAGTCCGAAGCTGGCGTCTCTGGCCTGGCTCAGAAAGGCGAGGATCGCCTCTTCTAGCCCACGTGACAGCCACGCCCGAGCCTCAGGTGAGTCAGCGGGATCGGTGTCGCCAAAGCGCCGGATGTAGGCCTGACTCGCTGCCGCCGCCCGGTTGAAGTAGACCGAGTGGTCTCGGGAGGTCGGATCTTCGGTTGTGATCTCGATCTCGACTGACGGCCCGGCCGTCAGGGCGGTCGCCGCGCCGTACTGCGCCGTGACCCCGTAGCGATACCGGTGGTTCGGGTCCGCCGTGTAGTCACCCCAGCGGAATCGCTGGAGTGGGGCGTGTTCGGTGGTCGTGGGCCCGGTGCTGGTATCGCTGGGGAAACGAACGCCGCTGGGGAGTGCGCGCGTCACCTGTTGATCCGCTGGGAACGGGGCGTCCGTCGGGCCCAGGTCAGTCCGCCAGATCGAGAAGCCGAGGCAGCCGGCCCGCCCGGCCTCGTCCAGGTCGATGCCCAGGAGGACGTTGTGCGTCCCGGCGATCACGCGAACACGCAGGCCACCGCTACTCGAGGTTGCTCGCATCTCATGACTCCCCGTCGAGCCTTGCTGTCCAAGTCTGGATGGGCGCGTGGACGGATCAGCGGCGACTGGCCAATCCTACGCCCAACGGTCCAGCCACCGGCGCAGCCACCATCGAATCCCGAACTGCACGCCCATCGCCGCGAGGTACGGCTTGATGAACACCATGACGTCCGCGAGGTCGCGAAGGTACCGCCGTTCGCCGCCCGGCACGTGGGTGATGTGGCCACGCCAGGACACCGGACCACCTTCTTCGGCCGTCACCTCCTGCCAGATCCTGATGACGAACGAATGGGTGCCAGCTTCAGCGGTGTCGAGCCGTGGAGCGTTCATGCTGACCCGTCCGGGCCTGGATTGGGGGTCGAGTCGGAGGGGAGGGTCCGAGTGGCTCCCGCCCCAACTGGACCACGCATCGTCCAGCTCAGATGCTGGCTCTGGGGCACGATGGCAGGCTGGCGTCTGTCAGAGCGTCTCTCCAGCGTCCGTCCGAACGTCCTCCGGCAAGGGGGCAGTGCCAGATCGTGGTGACCGGCTCAGGCGCGCCGGCTTGCAGACGTGTCCGAACGATCCGCCACGATGTGAAGATCGACGTTCTGGGCGTGGCGCAACACGTGGTAGATGACGGAGCCCTTCAGAAGGATCTGGAACCGATTTCGGGCCGACTGGCCGAGGACGAGATGGTTGACGTTGTGCTCCCGCGCAAACTGCACCAGCGCGTCGCCGATGGCGAGGCGGCTGCCGGCTCCGGGCAGCTCGTGGACTTCGATGCCGAGGTCGTCGGCGAGCAGGAGGTTGTCGCGGAGCCGCTTTTGCTGCACCAGATCGAGCGACTCCCGATCGACGACGGCGACCGCCATGATGCCGTTCGCCCGGAGCCCGTGCCCGAGCCGCCAGGCGGTCCGTAGCAGGTCGCGCGCGATCGGCCGGTGATCGATCGCCACCATGACGCGGTCGGCGGTCGGCCAGCCGCCGGCAATCCCGTGCTCGTCCATGTACTGCTCGATCTGGTCCTGCACCTCCTTGGCGGTGCGGCGCAGGGCGAGCTCGCGGAGGGCGCTGAGGTTGCCGGCGCGGAAGAAGTTCGTCATCGCGGCTCGGGCACGCTCCGGCGGGTAGATCCGGCCCTGCTCCAGTCGCTTCCGGAGCGCCTCGGTCGAGATGTCGATCAGCTCGACCTGGTCCGCTTCGTCCACGATCTTGTCGGGGATCGTCTCACGGACGGCGACGCCGGTGATGCTCTCCACGGCCATGTGGAGGCTCTCCAGGTGCTGGACGTTGAGCGTGGCGATGACGTCGATGCCGGCGTCGCGGAGGACGTCCACGTCCTGCCAGCGCTTCTCGCGGACCGAGCCGGGGGCGTTGGTGTGGGCGAGCTCGTCGACGAGGCAGACGGCCGGCTTCCGGGCGAGTATCGTGTCGACGTCCATCTCCTCGACGTCGACACCGCGATACTGGACCGTCTTGCGCGGGATGATCTCGAGGTCCCCGATGGCGGCGATGGTCTCGGCTCGATCGTGCGTCTCGACGTAGCCGGCCACGACGTCGACGCCTTCGGCCCTGAGACGATGCGCCGAATGGAGCATCGCGTACGTCTTGCCGACGTCCGGCGCCGCGCCGAGGTAGACCGTCAGTCTGCCGCGGCGTGCGAGCTCCTCGGCGTTGCACTGTTCGAGGAAGCGCGCAGCCGCCGGGCGTAGCGGCTCGCTTTCGTCATGCAGCAGCTCGTCGCGGACGTCCATCACCGACTCCATGCTGAGCAAACGATGCCACAAGAACGGTGCGTAAAGCCTTTAGCAAATGAGCAGCTCCCGGATCGCGAGGAGCACAGCGTCGGGACGGCGCCAGTGGATCGTGACGTGTCCGGCACCTTCCACACGACGGTTTTCGCCTCGTGGGACCGATCGGGCTAGATCCGTGTAGAGCCGCGCCTTGGCTTCGATCTCCTCGCGCAGGAGCGACTCGTCTTCGCCGACAGACACC
>Ga0075428_100000506_pt1 | contig 39571 bp, 30 predicted proteins | sample RhiMetdeltSRZDD2_FD_75291 | JGI IMG/M metagenome (GOLD analysis project Ga0075428, IMG submission 75291) | Populus rhizosphere microbial communities from Tennessee, USA - Rhizosphere MetaG P. deltoides SRZDD2 | ecosystem: Host-associated > Plants > Roots > Rhizosphere > Soil | place: USA... | reverse complement strand
GCCGCGACTCATGAGCGGCAGCGCGGCCCGGCAACAGTGCATGCGGCTCGAGAGCCAGTGGCGAATGATCTCGTCGAGGTGATCGGCCGGGATCTGCTGAAAGAGCTCGGGCGCGAAGTCACCGCCGCCGCAATTCACGAGCACGGCCAGGGGAGCGTCGATGAGCGAGGCGACGTTGCGAAAGAGCTCGTCCGCACCCTGCGCGCGCGAGACGTCGGCCGCGACGAAGTCGACCGACGCTGAGGGAATGCGACGAAGGATCTCGGCGCGGGCCCGTTCACCGCGCTCGTTGTCGCGGCCATTGATGACGAGTTTGCGGACACCCTGTTCGGCGAGGAGTGCCGCGGTCTCGACACCAATTCCGCCGCTGCCGCCGGTGACGACCGCGTTCGCGCCAATCATGCTTGCTTGTACCGCTCCAGCAGGCCCTTCGCGATGATCAGGCGCTGCAGTTCGTTCGTGCCGCCTCCAATGACGACAAGCGGCGCATCTCGGTAGAGGCGCTCGACGGTGAAGTCTTTCGAGTAGCCGTTGCCTCCCATGATCTTCATCGCCTCCAGCGTGACCTCGGCAGCCGCGTCGGTCGCGAACAGCTTGGCCATGCCCGCCTCGAGGTCGCAGCGCTCGCCGCGGTCCTTCTTGGCCGCGGCCGAGTAGATCAACAAGCGCGAAGCTTCGATCTTCGTCGCCATGTCGGCGAGCTTGATCTGAATGCTCTGGTGCTGCGCGATCGGTTTTCCGAACGTGACGCGTTGCTGGGCGTAGCGAATGGCCTCGTCGAAGGCCGCGCGCGACAGGCCGAGGCCGCGTGCCGCCACGTTGATGCGCTCGGCCTCGAGGCCCGTCATTACGTGCTTGAACCCGAGACCCTCAGCCCCGCCGATTAAGTTCTCCGCCGGGACCGGGAAGTGATCGAAGTGAAGCTCCGTCGTTTCGACCGTCTTGTATCCGAGTTTGTCGATGTCGCGTCCAACGGTCAGGCCGGCCGCGCCTTTTTCGATCACGAACGCGCTCATCCCGCGGTGCGCCGGCGATGCCTTGGGGTCGGTCTTGGCCAACAGCAGGAAGACCTGGCCGAAGCGGCCGTTGGTGACCCACATCTTCGAGCCGGTGACGCGATACGAGTCACCATCGCGGAGCGCGACCGTGCTGATCGACTGCAAATCGGTGCCGGCGTTTGGTTCAGACAAACAGATGCCGCCGCGAGGTTCACCCGTGGCAAGCCGCGGCAGGAATCGGCGCTTCTGATCCTCGGTGCCGTACCTCACGAGTACATCGGCGAGCACGAGATGCGACCCGATGATCCCGGCGAGTGCCATCCAGCCGCGCGACAGTTCTTCGAAGATGACGGCAAACGTCGTGTAATCGACCGGCGTCCCCCCGTACTCCTCAGGGATGTTCAACCCAAAGAGTCCCAGCTCCTTCATCGTCTCGACGAGGGCATGCGGATACTCGCCGCGATGCTCCATCGCGGAGGCAACCGGCCGGACGTCGCGCTCGACGAATTCCCGGATGGTCTGAATGACGAGCTGTCGATCGTGTCCTAAGTCCGCAGGCATTGGCGCTCCTCTGCCGTCCGTTAAATCACTCCGTCCCGTGCCCACCGCGAAATCGTGTCGTCGTCGAAATCCAGTTGTTTGAGAATCATCCGGCTGTGTTGCCCGAGCGCCGGAACAGCGCCCATCGCCGGTTCGATGTCCTGCAGCCTGGCTGGCGGTACAAGCGCTCGGATTGGACCCGACGGTGAATCGATATCGCGCCAGCAGTCGCGTGCGGCCAGCTGCGGGTGCTGCAGATACTCGTCGATTGAATTGACGCGTGCGTTCGCGATGTTCGCGGCCTCCAGACGACGGAGCACTTCAGAGGAAGGCAGCTGCGCGAGCACCGCTTCGATGGCGTCGGTCAGCGCTTCGCGATGCTGTACGCGCAAAACGTTGGTCTGGAAGCGCGCGTCCTCGGCCAGCGCGGGCTGTTGAAGCACAAGCGAGCAGAATTCCGTCCACTCGACCTTGTTGTGCACGGCGATGATGACCGCGCCGTCGCTGGTGCGATAGGAGCCGTAGGGCGCGATGGTCGCGTGACTGGCGCCGGTGCGCGGTGGCTGAGTGCCTCCGTATTGCGTGTAGTACGCGGCGTAACTCATCCACTCACCAAGCGTGTCGATCAGCGCGATGTCGACAATCGTTCCCTCTCCCGTGTCCTTGCGTGCGAGCAGCGCGGTCAGGATCCCTGAATAGGCATACATGCCAGCGGAGATGTCAGCGATGGAGACGCCGACCTTGCTGGGCGTATCCTCCGTTCCCGTGACCGCGAGCATCCCGACCTCGCTCTGGATGATCAGGTCGTACGCCTTTTTCTCGGCATATGGTCCTGACCTTCCGTAGCCAGACAGGTTGCAGACGATGAGGCGCGGGTAGCGCGTGCGCAACGCGTCAGCGGCGAGTCCGAGTCGGTCGGTTGCTCCGGGCGCCAGGTTCTGCAGGAACACGTCGGCGTTCTCGAGGAGCCGCTCGAGTACCTTCGTGGCCTCGGGCCGCTTCAAGTCGAGTGTGAGCGATTCCTTCGATCTATTCAGCCACACGAAGTGGCTGGCCATCCCCTTTACCGAGACGTCGTACGCGCGCGCGAAGTCACCGCTGCCCGGTCGCTCGATCTTGATCACGCGCGCGCCCAGATCTGCGAGTTGCCGCGTTGCAAAAGGGCCGGCAACGGCCTGTTCGATCGCGACGACGGTGACATCCTGGAGTGGCCGGGGTTTCATCGGATTAGAGCGTCGAGAGAAGTGCCGTTAGCTCTCGCACGTCATTGATCTTGTCCCCGCCTTCGGCGAGGCAGGCACTCAATGCAGCCCAGGCCGAGTTTGCAGCCGGGTCGCTCAATGTGCGAGTGGCACACCCGGCGAACTTGGTCGCGAGCTCCTCGTCTGTCAGTCGCCCCGGATACCCGCGTGCGCCGTCGACAGCCTGTGAGACGACTCGTCCGTCGCGCAAGTACACGCCGACACGCGCACGCGCGAGAGGTGCGCCCTGATCGAACTCTTCGTTCGCGCGGAGCGTGACGTGTTTCATCAATCCCTGAACGGTCGGATTCCGGATGTGATCGCTGTCGAAGCTGTCGATGCCGATTCGTTCGTAGACGATGGCGGCGGCGGCGCAGAATGGCATGCTGAACTTGGCTTCCAGGCCCGTTGCGGGATCGGGATGAATGAGCAGGCGAGGTGTCATCGAATCGACTTCGACGTCGATGGCTTGTACTTTGTCGGCCGTGATCCGCTCGCGATGCTTCAGTGCGAACAGTGCATCGAGTGGCGGATGAGTCGCGGCGCAGGAGGGATACAGCTTGACAGTGACGCCGGTGTCGAGGATTTCCCATCGGATCCCGAGATCGGCGACGGCAGCATCGAGTGAATCATGCTCGCTGTCCATGACCGCCAGATACCCTTGAGGTCCATCGATCGCGTGCGGACTGGCCGTGAATCCACGCTGCGCCAACCGTGCCGCCATTACACCGTTCCGCGCGGCCAACCCCGCGTGCAGTGGCTTGACCATGCTGCCGATGTTCTCCTTCAGGCCGCATGCGGACGAGGCGGCGATGCCCAAGGCGTGTTGCGTCGCGTGCGCATCAAGACCGAGCACGCGCGCGGCAGCCGCCGCGGCGCCGACGGTTCCGATGGACGACGTGCAGTGCCAGCCGCGCTTGTCGTAATGCCGCGGGTTCATCACGTTTCCCAGGCGGCATTCAAGCTCGAATCCGATGACGTAAGCGTCGAGGAGAGCAGCCGCCCGAGCGTGGACGAGCTCACCGACCGCCAATATCGAGGGAACCAGCGCGCAGCTCGGATGTGCCAGCGACACGAAGCACATGTCGTCGTAGTCGAGTGAATGCGCCGCCACACCGTTGGCCAGCGCCGCAAGTTCCGGGCTGGTGTGGAGCGATGTGCCGAGCACGCGGCATTGGCCGATGCCATCCTCGGCGGCCATCGCTTGCGCGATTCGTGCGGCCGGTTCGCTGGCGCCAGCGAGCATCACCCCAATCGTGTCTTTGAAGGCCGTTGCCGCACATGCGCGCGCATCGGCGGAGACGTTGGCGCGATGAATGAAATCGGCGATGTTCGCGACGCTGCCTTTGACGTCCAGGCTCATGATCGACTCCGGCGTTGACTGTGTGCGCAGGAATGATGCGCTCTGGTGAATTCTAAGGGCAACTTCGCGGGTCCGGCTAAAGCCGGACATTACGTTGCGAGACAGTCCGGCTAAAGGCGGACACTACGCTGACAGGGTGCGTCAGATTTGTGGTAGCGGCGCGTAGAATCTGCGGGTAACTGAAAAAGACCGGACCGCGCGGCGGGCGCGCCGTCGGCACTGCTGGAGGCAGTCGTGAAAGAGATGTCCGTGACGGCCACGAAGCCGCTTGACGTGCGAGCAACCTCTTCGTCGGGTGTGTTGGCGTGGCTCGGTGAAGGAACGCCTGCCGCCAGGCGAAGTCTGCTCGCCGCCTCGCTCGGATGGATGCTCGACGGGTTCGACATCATGCTGTATGCGCTCGTGGTGAGCGCGCTCCTGCGAGAGTTGTCCATAACGACCGGCGTCGCGGGGCTGCTCGGTTCGCTGACGTTAGTGGCCTCCGGCATCGGGGGCATCGTCTTTGGCATCATCGCCGACCGTTACGGCCGGCGCCGTGCGCTGATTGGTAGTGTCCTGGTGTATTCGATCTTCACAGCCGCGTGTGGGTTCGCGCAGTCGACGTGGCAGTTGGGCGTGTTCAGGTTTCTGCTCGGCCTCGGGATGGGTGGTGAGTGGACGAGTGGTGCCGCGATGGTCTCCGAGACGTGGCCCGATCGACACCGCGGCAAGGCTGTCGCCCTGATGCAAAGTGCGTGGGCGGTTGGATACGCGGCAGCGGCTCTTGTCGTGGCCGTGGTACTTCCTCGATTCGGGTGGCGCGTGGTGTTCATGATCGGCATCCTGCCGGCGCTGCTCACGCTGTGGATCCGTCGCGGCGTCGAGGAGTCGGAGGTCTGGCTACAATCACGGGCACGCGGCGATCATCGCCGCGCGACGATCGCGGACGTGTTTCGCGGCCAGTTTGCGTCGACGACGGCTTTGCTGACGTTGCTCAGTACATCGACGATATTCGCGTATTGGGGTCTCAATCTCTGGGTGCCCGCATACCTGTCGCTCGATCCCGCCCGCGGTGGACTCGGACTCAGTACCGCCCTCACGACGCTGCTTGTCGTGACGATGCAGGCCGGTACGTTCCTTGGGTATGTGTCATTCGGCTACGTCGGTGATGCAATCGGACGACGGCCTGCGTTTGTGACCTACATCCTGGTTGCCGCGTTCGTCACACTGTTATACGGGATCACGACGAATCCGTGGATTCTGTTGGTGCTCGGTCCGATCGTGGCATTCTTTGGAACTGGGTTTTTCTCCGGGTTTGCTGCGGTGACCGCGGAGATCTACCCGACATCGATTCGGGCAGTGGCGCAGGGGTTCACGTTCAATGTCGGACGACTGGGGAGCGCGGTTGCGCCCTTCGTTGTGGGATCGCTGGCACAGACTCAGGGGTTTGGCGTCGCGTTCTCGATGCTGGCCGGCGCGCTCCTCGTCGGCGCCGCGACATGGATTTGGCTGCCCGAGACACGCGGTCGTAGTGTCACGGGCTGAAGACGCGTTCTATCCCGGATACCAATGGAATCGCTCGACCGCCTGAAGTCGGCCCTGGCAGATCGCTACACCGTCGAGCGGATGATCGGCTCGGGCGGAATGGCGGACGTCTACCTGACGCACGACGTGCGCCACAATCGCAAGGTTGCGATCAAGGTGATGCATCGCGACCTCGCGGAGCTCGTTGGTGTCGAGCGCTTCCTGCGCGAGATCGAGACCACGGCGAAGCTTCAGCATCCTCATATCCTGCCGCTCTTCGATTCCGGTTCGGTCGACGGCACGGTCTTCTACGTGATGCCTTACGTCGAAGGCGAATCGCTTCGCAGTCGACTGAGGAGGGAAACACAGCTTCCGATTGCCGACGCTCTCCGCATCACCACCGAAATTGCCACTGGTCTCGCCTACGCCCACCGCCACGGCGTCGTCCATCGCGATATCAAACCGGACAACGTGTTGTTTCAGGATGGTCAGGCTGTACTGGCGGACTTTGGCATCTCACTACCAAAGATCGAGGATCGCCCGCACACGCGATTGACGGAGGTCGGTGTCAGCCTGGGCACACCGAGCTACATGAGCCCCGAGCAGGTGACCGGGCAGGAAGTCGATCGGCGAAGCGACATCTACGCACTCGGTGCGGTGGCCTACGAGATGCTGGCGGGTCAACCGCCGTTCACGGGCTCGACTGTGCAGACGGTCCTGACCAAGGTGATATCGGAAGAGCCGCGGCCGGTGGTCGAGCATCGCAAGTCAGTGCCGTCCCACGTCAGTGGGGCGATCTTGAAGGCCCTCGAGAAGCTGCCCGCAGATCGATGGCAAACCGCGAGTGAGTTTGCCGATGCGTTGGCCGGTCATGGCGCACACGAGGTCGCCCGCACCGGTCGATCGAGCCGCGCGGTGATCCCGTGGGCGTTGGCGGCAGTGCTCGCGCTGGCGCTTGGATGGATCGGCTTTCGCGACGAGCGCGCAATCGTCCCGCCGAATGGCCCCGTGCGGTTCGGCGTCGAGTTCGACCGGGGCGTGGTCCCGAGCTACACACCGATCGTCCGTCTCAGCGCGGACGGCCGGCAGCTCTTTGTGTCCGCGATGGTCGAGCGGCGCGAGGAAGTGCTGCGCCGCGTACTCGATCGCGTAGGCATGGAGGTGATCAAAGGTGCCGGTCAAGGCGAACAGGGGACTGGCAACAGCCGTCCGTTCGTGTCGCCGGACGGACGATGGGTGGCGTATGCGCGACAGAAGAAGTTGTGGAAGGTGCCCGTCGAGGGAGGTACGGCGATAGAGCTTGCCACGGCCGAGTGGTCCGGCGGGAGTTGGGGGAAGAACGGCAGGCTCGTTTACACCCGTGCCTATAGCACCGGGTTGTGGACGGTGAGCGAAGGTGGCGGCGACGAACGCATGCTCACGAAGCCGGACGAGAGCAAGGCGGAGCTGGGACATTGGTGGCCACAGATTCTTCCCGACGGTGACCACGTGTTGTTTACCTCGTACCGAACACCCATCGAAAGCGCGACGATCGAAGTGCTGACGATCAGCACTGGTGAACGAAAGGTGTTGTTGACAGGAGGTGTCTACGGCCTCTACGTGACGACGGGGCATCTCCTTTTCGCGGTGGGCGAAACAATCCGCGCTGTTCCCTTTGATCTCGATCGCCTCGAAGTGCGTGGCGCTCCTGTCGCCGTTGTCGACGATGTGGCGATGAATCTCACCGATGGGGCAGCCGCATTCGACGTGTCGGAGAACGGAACGCTGGCGTACTTGCCGGTAGAGTCGTACGTCGCTGATACGGAGGTCGTGGTGGTCGATCGCAAGGGCAGCGAGTCGCTGGCGCTTCCCAAGCGCGATCGCTATAACAACCCGCGCCTCTCGCCTGATGGCGGGCGAGTATCCGTCGATATTCGTTCGGCCAACTCGATGGGTGACGTATGGGTGTTCGAGCTCGGGCGCTCTGGCGGAACGCGACTCACCGCCGAAGGCGGGCGTGATTTCGGCGCCGAATGGACGCCCGACAGCAAGGAATTGATTTTCAGCAGTGAGCGTCCGTTCTTCGATCTGTATCGTCGTGCGGCAGATGCCAGTCAACCCGCGCAACCGCTGCTGACGGGCACTTACGACCACTACACCGGCGCGGTGTCTCGTGATGGAAAGACGTTCGCGTTTTCACTCGCGGTGCCTGGTGGTGGGGAGATCTGGACCGTTCCACTCGAGGGTCAGCCCGTTGCCAAGCTGTATTTTGCCAACGGATTCAATCTCGGGCATCCGACGTTGTCGCCCGACGGCAGATGGATGGCGTACGACTCCGACGAATCAGGTCAGGGAGTCGATGTCTTCATCCAGTCGTATCCCGACGCACGGCAGAAGCGTGTGAAGGTTTCGCCTGCACACGGATCCGAGCCGATGTGGACGCAAGGAGGACGTGAGCTCGTGTACCGCGAAGGCGACAAGGTGATGGCCGTAAGCATCGACCTGACGACCGGCGCGACCGGCCCGCCGCGCGTGCTGTTCTCGGGACCGTACCCGGACAATCCCGGGTGGACGCGGCCTCGCAGCTACGACGTCACGGCCGATGGCGAACGCTTTCTTCTCACCAAGCTGCCGGGCGAGCAGCCACGGCCACGCGTCATGGTCGTACTCAATTGGTTCGAGGAGCTGCGCGCGAGGGTCCCGCGTTGAACGACTCATCCAGTCTTCGGTAACGGCTCTCAGCCGTCCCACTGTGATCACGACACACCGAGGCATCGAGGCAGCGAGGTGTTCTCAGTTAGATGTGGCATCCCGGTCAAACAAATAAGCGGGAGTTGGGAGTTGGGTGTTGGGAGTTGGAGGTTAAAAGAGTCCAGCTAGTGATGATCGAGCGAGTCCTTGCGATCGGGTAGCAGCCACACGCACACGAGGCTGACGAGTGCCATAAACGCCACATAGGCCGCAACAGCCATGGACGTATGAAACGTCTGGAATAGATAGAGCGCCACGATCGGCGCCGGACCGCCAGCAGTGATCGACGCCAACTGATAGCCGAGCGACGCGCCGCTGTAGCGGAGCGTGCCGGGAAAGCGCTCGGCGATGAAGGCAGCCTGCGGACCGTACTGAAGATCCTGGCTCGGCAGCCCGAGTGTGATCGCGAGAAACACCAGCCACATCATGCGAGTATCGAGCATCCCGAAGTAGATGAATGGGAACACCATCATCACGACGCAGCCGATCGCCGTGATCTTGCGGCGGCCGATGACGTCTGAGAGGTGGCCGAAATACGGGATCGCAGCCATCGAGACGAGCGCCTGGATCATGACGAAGCTCAAGATCAGGCTGCGATCGAAGCCGAGTTGCTGCGTCGCGTAGGTCAGCACGTACGTGGTGAAGATGTAGAAGGGCGTCTGCTGTCCCGATCGCAGGAGTGCCGTGAGGACCACCTCGCGCCAGTGGTGACGTAATACCTGCGCGACCGGAGTTCGCGCGACGCGACCCTGTGACTGCAGCCTGGCGAATACGGGTGTTTCGAGGACGCCGACGCGGATGTAGAGCCCGACGAACACCAGGGCCAGGCTCAACAGGAACGGCACTCGCCATGCCCAGTTCAGGAACGTCTCTTCACTCGAGACGAACGACGTGAGCGCGAGCGCGCCGTTGGCGAGCACCATGCCCGCCGGCGCTCCAAATTGCGCGAAGCTGGTCGTGAAGCCGCGCCGTTTCGGATCGGTCCACTCGCCCGCAATCAACACCGCGCCGCCCCATTCGCCGCCGACGCCAATCCCTTGCAGCACGCGAAAGAAGGTCAGGAGCACGGCGCCCCAGATGCCGATGCTGTTGTAATCCGGGACGAGCCCGATGCCGATCGTCGCGCCGCCCATCAGCACGAGCGTCGCAATCAATGTCGCCTTGCGGCCGATTCGATCGCCGTAGTGCCCGAAGAGCGCGGCCCCGACCGGGCGCGCCACGAAACCGACGAAATAAGTGGAGAAGGCGAGCAGCGTCGCGACATAGGGATCGGATCCAGGAAAGAACTTCTGCGGGAAGACGAGCGCCGCGGCGACCCCGTAGAGGAAGAAGTCGTACCACTCGATCGTCGTCCCCGCCGCGGAAGACACGACCGCCCGGCGCATCATCCGTCGACGTTCTACCGCATCGAGCTCGATGGTCGCACTCGTTGACGCTGTTTTAGCTGTTGCCACGCTGTTCGGTCACCTCTCAGTTTGATGCGTGAATCATACACGTCACGCCACCTCTCTAATTCCCAACTCCCGATTCCCAACTCCCAAAACGCGCGGCGACGCCCGAGTCGCGGCCGACGAACGTCAGAGGGTTCGCACCGAGGAGCGTAAGAGGGGTTCGCCTTGAAATCAGGATGGCCGATGTGTTTGGATTTGAGACATCATGTCTTTTTCTTTGTTCATGGTCGCGATGCTGCTGGTGTCACAGCAGCAGGGATCCACTACGAGTGCATCCGCGCTGAGTGGTACATGGCGGTCGACACCTGATGAGACGCCGCTTTCGTCGGCGTTCGATGAGTCCGTGTGGGGAAAGAAGGCCAAGGCGATCCGCACCGTCGAGATGGTCGTTCGCGCAGGCGGGGACGCCAGGCTGACGGTCACCCGCAAGGTCGTGGACGCGCGCGGCCGCACCGTCGTCGGCTCGAGCTCGATCGAGGAGGCGGATCTGTCGCTCGGCGCGGTGCAGAGCACGACCGGTGTGCGGTCGGAGCTCGCGGTCATGGTCAAGAAGGCCGAGCGCCGCTATCCGGATGATCCTAAAGGGACGTTCGTGCTCGAGGGACTCCGGGTGACCGTCACGACCTTCAAGGACGATCCCGCGATGCTCGAGGTGCGGGTCGACTTGCCCGAGGGCCGGGGCTCGTTCTGGGAGGCGCTGCGTCGCGGAACGGGAAAGCCGGCGACGACGAAGCCTGCGACGACGACGCCCTAACGAGGGTCGCCTTTCTTAAACTAGAGCGGCGCGCGTCAATTCCCAATTTCCAACTTCCAAGGAATCAGGCTGCTTTGGGAGTTGGAGGTTGGCGTTGACGCGTTCTTGGACCACAGGAGCACCAAGGATCAAGAACGGACCGAGGACCAAGCATGAAGAACCAAGGACCAAGTGCTAGCGCTTCAAGCCGAGTGCATCGAAAACCGCCTCGGTCACGATGTTGGACGCGGCACGCGGTGGCCGGCCGGCATTCACGGCGCCGCCCGTCGCGTACGTGAAATAGTTCTTCGCGAAGCCGATGCCGAGTCGTCTTTCCGGATCGGCGTAGCCGAACGAGCCACCGCCGCCCACGTGGCCGAATGCTGCCTCCGACGCCAGCGGTCCAGTGTCGCGACCGCGACGATATCCAAGCGAGCGACGTGCGCGTATCCAGTAGACCTCGTCCCACTCGTAACTTTGCAGCTCGATGCCGGCGCGAATGCGCGCTTCAGGCAGCACGCGCACGCCATCCAGCTCGCCCCAGTTGGCAAGCATCGCGTAGTGACGGGCCAGGCCGCGCGCGCTCATGATGCCGCCCGAGCCTGGAATCGACGCCTGTTGGACCTCGCGACGATTGAACACCTTGGCCACATATGAGCCGGCCGGTTCGCCGACCATCCGCGCATCATAGTCGGCCGGCGCGGGCGGACCGTCGGTGAGCACGGCGACGCGGTGTAGTTCGCGATCCGGCACACCCAGGTAGATGCCGTTGATGCCCAGCGGCTTGCAGATCTCGTCTTGCAGGAACTGGGCAATCGTGCGGCCGTCGACCCGCCGCAGGATCTCTCCGTTGATGTAACCGAAGTTGAGCGAGTGATAGGCCGTGCGCTGACCGATCGGATACAGCGGCTTCAGCGCGGCGATGCCGCGACACATGCGATCCCAGTCGGGTAACCAGTCAGGTGTGTAGCCAACGGGAGTCTGTGGCACGCCGGTCTGGTGCGACAGCGCATGGCGCAACGTGGCGCTGTCCTTGCCGTTCTGACCGAACTCGGGCCACACCTTCACGATCGGCATGTCGTAACTGAGCTTGTGCTTCTCGACCAGCGCCTGCATGCAGGTGGAAGTGATGCCCTTCGTCGTTGACGACAGCATGAACATCGTGTCGCCATCGACCGGCGTCTTCTTCGCCTCGTCGGCCATGCCGGCCCATGCATCGACGACCAGCTTGCCGTCGTGGTACGCCGCCACCTGCAGGCCGATCTCGGGTGTGTCGCGCACGATTGTCTCGAGCACTGCGCGCACTTTGTCGCTCGCGGCGCTGCGTGGGGTCTGCGCGGATACGGTCCGGTTCGCGAGGCTCATTGCCGCTGTGGTCATTGTCACGGCCTCGATCAGCTGCCGGCGTGTGAGACCTCTGCTGTCCATGGTCGTCCTCCTCGAATCGTGAACCGTCTGAGCCGTCTCGCGACTCCGCCGGATGCTACACCTGGACGTTATCGGGTGATCGAAAATTTAGAGTCACGAAGGACACGAAGAGTACGAAGGACACGAAGGATAGGGCCGTGGCCTTCGCACGTAGCAGGGGAGAAATCTCATGAAGACTATCGGACTTATTGGTGCGGGACACATCGGCAGCCAGGTGGCGCGGCTCGCGGTGAAGAGCGGCTATGACGTGGTGATCAGCAACTCGCGAGGGCCGGATTCGCTTTCTGGTCTCGTCGCTGAACTTGGTCCCAGGGCGCGCGCGGCCACGCCGGTCGACGCCGCAAAGGCGGGAGACATCGTCGTGGTCACGATTCCGCTGAAGAACTACCGCTCGGTACCTGTCGCGCCGCTGGCTGGGAAGACCGTCATCGACACGAACAATTACTACCCGCAGCGTGATGGCCACATTCCGGAGCTGGATAACGAATCGACGACGACGTCTGAGCTGCTGCAGGCGCATCTTCTACAGTCAAAGGTCGTGAAGGCGTTCAATCACATCCATGCCGCGCAACTCACGACGGACGGTCTGCCCGCCGGCACGAAGAACCGCCGCGCGCTGGTAATCGCCGGCAACGATCGCGACGCCAAAGCGACCGTCACGCATTTGCTCGATCAGTTCGGCTTCGACACCGTCGACGCCGGTCCGCTCAGTGAGGGTTGGCGTATTCAGCGCGACACGCCAGGCTACGGCCCGCGTCGTACAGCTGACGAGCTGCGCAAGGACCTCGCGGCGGCGAAACGCTACGCCGAGAGCCGTTGATTCACGGGCGCACGTCGGGCTCTCCCGACCACGCAACTGGGTCGCCGGCCTGATAGAGGCAACGGCCGGCACGGCGCGACCGACTTGATCGCGCCGAACATCCCTCAGCCTCCTGATTCTCTGCGTCTTTGTGGTCCTCGTGTTCTTCGTGACCTTCGTGGCGAGAACCGAACACAAGAGCAGTCCTCAGTGCCTCTCTGCCTCGGTGTGCCGTCGTCAACGTGGGACGGGCGTCGAGGCGCCTCCGCCCGAGGCGTTGCATACCGTGGCGACTACCTCACGTCTGAGACTTTTCACCGTCAGTCGTGACTGAACCAACGAAACTTCGGAAATTCTGGCCATATTCCGTCTGGCGCTTTTCGTGCACACAGCGGGCTCAACCCGAGGTCGGCTTATGCGCTCATTGGTCCGTCGTTCGTTGCTGTCAGCCGCTCTCTGCGCGATCGTGGCCGTGCAGGTATCGGCGCAGGACTCGTCCAGCCGTGAGGAGGTACGCCCCGCCATCACATCCTTCTGGGGTGATACGGGGCTGTGGTTTGTTCCCACCGCGGAAGTTCTCAAGGCTGGTGGCTGGGCGTTCGGCGCCTACCGGACCGAGCTGGATTTCAAACAGGGGTCGACCGACGTGGCCTACTACCCTGGAACGCTGGCGATTGGCGCCGGCAATCGCACGGAGATCTTCGGCGCGGTTCGCGCGGTCACCTCCATCGATCGCGACACCCGTCCGCTCTTCGCGCCCGCGAATACACCCATCGGCGGCGTCGTCAACGAGTATCCGTTCGTTCGAGATCGATGGACTGGCAACAACTTCGGCGACGTGTACGTTGGGACCAAGATCAACCTGGCCTCCGAGTATCGTCGTCAGCCGATGGCGATGGCGCTGCGCGGCACCGTGAAGCTGCCGACGGCCGGCGAGGACAACGTCGGCACCGGGCAGTTCGATTACTTTGTCGATGCGGTGATGAGCAAGGAATTCAAGAGTGGCGTCGAGCTCGCCGGCTTCGGCGGCTATGCCTTCCGCGGCGACCCCACCGGTGTGAGCTTGTCTGACGGTTTCCGCTGGGGTTTCGGGATGGCATTCGGTACGCGATCGAGCCTTCGGCTCACGACCGAGCTTCACGGCGAAGTTCCCGTCAGCGACACGGTGCTGGTCGCGCCCGGTGCGATCGTCGGAGTCGACGGTTCGATTTCACCCATCGTCTCACAGCTCGACTCACGTGTGAATGCCGCCGCTGGCCTGACGTGGCAGCATCCGAACGGCATGCTGATCGGCGTCGGTGCGAACTATCGCGTTGGCCTCGAGGGGCAATCGGCAGTGGGACTGCAGCTTCGTCTCGGCTTCCACAGTGGCGTGCGGATCTTCTCGGCGCCGCCACCGGTGCCGCCCGCACCGCGTCGGGTGGAGGCGGAACCTGCGCCGCCGCCCAAGCCCGTTGCCGCCGCTCCGGCTCCGGTGCCGAAGCCGGATGAACCCGAGTCGCGTCCGTTGCCCCTGCCTCCGCCTAACCGCCCGCCCAGCGTGCAGGCGCAATGCGATCCCTGTCGCGTCGAGGTCGGCCAGTCGGTGACGCTTCGCACCACGATCCAGGATCCCGATGGCGACACCGTGCGTTCGTTCTGGGCAGGACCGTCAGGAGTGATCGCCAACTCGGGAACGGCAACAACACAGTGGCGCGCGCAGGCGGCGCCGGGCAAGGTGGTGCTCACGGTGAGGGCCGAGGACGGTCGCGGGGGAACCTCGTCGGAGACCGTGACGATCGAGGTGGTGCCGCTGCGCGTGCTCGCCGATGTGCAATTCGCCCTCGATAGTTCCGAGCTTCGACCCGACGCCGTCAAGACGCTGACCGCGGCGCTGAAGGCATTGAACGACTCGCCCTCGATGAATCTGCACATCGAAGGATACGCGAGCCCGGAGGGGCGGCCCGAGTACAACAAGGCTCTCAGCGAGAGGCGCGCGCGCGCGGTGCAGGAGTACCTGACGAAGCGTGGGATCGCGGCCTCGCGTTTGACGATCGCGGCCTATGGCGAAGAGCGTTTGAGGTACGACAGTTCGCAGGAAGCGACGCGCGCGCTCAACCGGCGTGCGGCGCTGATCATCGACTGATTCGGCATCGAGAGATTCGACCTCAATACGTTCGCCACTACGTAGAGCGGGGCTTTCCTGTCCACCGTAGCCTTTGGCGAAGGTGGAAGCCCCCGCGGCGTTCCCCCGGCGAGGCCCGCGGCGCGACGCGCGCACGTGGTCAAACTGCCTCGCACGCACACAGCAGTCTTCACAGCAGCGTAGCGGCGGGTCGTTCCTGGCCTGAGCATCGTCGAAGGTAGCCTGCGCACGCGGCGCACTGGCGGTGGGCTCAGCCGCGTTTGGCGAGAACTTCGAGCCCCCGCAACAGGAGATCGATCCCGAACTGAAACAGTCCGTCCTGGTCGTCCGCGGTCAAATCTTCCGCCAGTTCGACGAGGGTTGGGTACTCGTCACGCGGCAGCGTTTTGAAGACCTGACGCGCCTGTGCGAACACCTTGCGGCGGTTCGAGCCGGGTGCGCCGGCGAACGCGGCAAAGCGCGCTTCGTCGGCGGCGAACTCGGTGACGAAGTTGTTGGCGTGATATGCCGCACGAGCGGCGTCCTTTCGTGAGAAGCCGGCCGAGCGCAGCACCCGTAGCACGGCTTCGATGTGGTGGAGTCGACGTGGCCCGAAAGGCGGGGTGATCGCGAGTACCCTGGCCGCGTCACGATGCGCAAGCAGGCCGCGTCGGACGTTCAAGGCGATCTCTGTGAGCTGCTCCTTCCATCCGCCCGATCCCCGGGGCAGTGGAATCTCTCCGCTGATCTCGTCGCCCAGCAGAATGAGCAATTCGTCCTTGTTCCGGACGTGGCGGTACAACGACGCGGCTTTGACATCCAGCCGCTCCGCCAGCCGGCGCATCGTCAGTTCCTCGAGTCCGACTTCGTCGAGCAGCGCGAGTGCCGTCTTGACGACCTGCTGCTGATCGAGCGTGCGGCGCTTGCGCGGGCGGTCGGCGTGTTTGTAAGGGATGATTCTCATCCGCCTGGGCTGGTGATAGTAGCAGCGTCGAGCTTGATTCCGCTACGATGTTCGCAATAAACTAACACTGTTCACATATAGCAACTACTGTTCACATCAATCAGATGGAGGCAACCATGATCGCGGCACAAAAGGCGTACAGAGGCGTGGCGATGGAGGGTGTGATTGCCACGTGGTACACGAAGAACACCGGGCGCGATTTGCGGCGCTTCAAGGAAATGGCGCAGGCCGTGGCGAGACGCGCGCCCGCCGGGGCTCGTGTTCTCGAGGTCGCGCCTGGTCCCGGGTATCTGTCGATCGAGCTCGCGCAGCGCGGCTACCGCGTGACCGCGCTCGACATCAGCAAATCATTCGTTCACATAGCACAGCAGAATGCGGCAGCGGCTGGCGTTCCCGTTGACGTGCGTCTCGGCAATGCGTCCGCGATGCCGCTGCCCGATGCATCGTTCGACTTCATCGTCTGCTCGGCGGCATTCAAGAACTTCAGCGACCCGATTGGTGCATTGAACGAGATGCACCGTGTCCTCGAACCGGGCGGTCAGGCGTCGATCTTCGATTTGCGAAAAGACGCAGGGCGCGACGAGATCGATGCAGAGGTTGATCGCATGCAGATGTCGCCGTTCAATGCGTGGATGACCCGACTGACGTTCCGCTTCTTGCTCCTGAGGCGCGCCTACACGCATGAGGCGATCCAACGCATGGCCGCGGCGAGCCGTTTCCGTGGCTGCGAGATCATCAGGGATGGAATCGGGTTCGAGCTTCGTCTGACCAAGGCTCGTTGATTGGAATCTGCGTATGATGCGGAGCGTTGTGGCCACGCCCTTAGGCGCGAGGAACTTCAGTATCGGATAGCATGCCGTCGCGATCGGTGACATGAGACTGACGGCCGATGAACGCCACGTGCTCGCGCGGCTCGTGGCCAATCCGATCTACGAGCTGATCCCACTCGGCACCGCGCGTGACCACGCGGCGGCATTGCCATCCGGCGCGCCAGTGACCGTGACGACCTCCGTACGTCTGGGTCTCGACGCCACGCTTGGCCTGGCGGAGTGGCTGTCGTCGCGGGGTCACGAGGTCGCACCGCACGTCGCAGCGCGTTTGATTCGCGATCGCGCGCACCTCGCCGACGTGTTTGCGCGCATGCGCGCAGCCGACTTGCGCAAGATTTTCGTCGTCGGTGGCGATGGTCCGCCTGTCGGTGAAATCGCCGATGGACTCTCACTCCTGCGGTTGTTCAACGACCTCGGTCACTCGTTCGACGAAGTCGGCGTGCCTGGGTATCCCGAGGGTCACCCGAAGATTTCCGACGATGTGTTGTTGCGCGATCTGCGGGAGAAGCAGCGGTATGCGCATGCGATGACGACGCAGATGTCGTTCAATCCTGGTGCGGTGGGGAAATGGATCGCACGGATTCGCGGTGATGGGATCACGCTGCCGATTCATCTCGGCGTCCCGGGCGCGGTGGAGTTGCGCCGCCTGATGACGATCGCCGCGCGGATCGGGGTTGCCGATTCGACGCGGTATCTGCTGAAGCATCGGTCGCTGCTCGGTCACCTCATGCAGCGCGGCTCGTTCGGGGCTGACGCGTTTCTGCGGAACCTCGCGCCGGCGCTTTTGGCTCCGGGGGCCGACGTGGGCGCGCTGCACGTGTTCACGATGAACCAGGTGGAGCAGACGATGGCCTGGCAGCGCCGGATGTTGGAGGAATTGCGCGAATCGAAATAGCCGTCAGAATGCCGCGAAATTCGACATCCGTGGACCGCGGAGTACAATCGGGATCCACACAGAGTCGGGGCGTAGCGCAGCCTGGTAGCGCACCTGCCTTGGGCGAAGAGCCTCCCTTTCCAAGCGTTACATCAGGAACACTCGTGTTCAGCGTTTTCAACAACTTGGGGCATCTGCTTTCGCTCGAGCGATAACTCCAAGCACGTCAACAACAAGAGTTCTGGGACAGTTTCGGGGCAGTTGTACTCCGCAGAAACTTCATCCGCACCACGTGGGCCGCGTCTGCCAAGTCGCAACGATATGATCTCATCATTTCTTGGACGTGCTTCGGCTAGATTCCGGTTTCTGACGGCCATGGAGGATCCATGTTGCAGCTGGCACAGAAACCGAGCGGCGCGCGTTCATGCGTGCAGCTATCGCTGATCAGAACGCCGAGCGCGATGCGATTTTCAAACCAGCGTTCCAAGGGAAGGAACTCCCGCATTTGATCGTGACTCAGCTCGTACCATTTGTAGACTGGGACTTCTACAACGTGACGAGCAACAGAGAGGGAATTGTGTGTCCCTAGGGTCTTCTGGCAGGCGCTGAACGAAGAGTCAGAACGTCCTCTCCACCAGCCAGTACGCGCCCGCGAAAACTACGAGCCATGAGCACACCGGCGCAAGACGGACGCGCAAAGCGGGCCGGGCGTTCAGATGCCGCAAGAGCGGCCACACCAGCATCGCGACACCCAGTTGACCGGCCTCCACTCCCGCATTGAACCACGCGAGTGGCGCCACGATATCCGTGCCGCCCGCGCCGATACCGAGCTCCTGCAGCGCTCCGGCGAAGCCAAAGCCATGAACGAGGCCGAACGCGAACGTGAGCTTCCAGCGCGAGTTCACCTGGCCGCGCACCAGGTTCTCGACGCCGACAGAGACGATCGATAAGGCGATGATCGGCTCCACCACCGCCCCCGGTATGCGGACGAGGCCCAGCACCGCAAGCGACAGCGTCAGCGAATGCGCGACGGTGAACGCGGTCACGGTCTTAACGACGCCGCTCAAGCGCTGGAGGCCCAGCAGGAGCGCCGCGAGGAAGAGCAGGTGATCGTAGCCGCTTAGGATGTGGTGCAATCCGAGTCCGAAGAATTGACGCGCGATCGACGAGCTGGCGGGCTCGTCGCGGAGATCGACGTCAACCTCAGTCAGATGGGTGTCGAGCATGCGCTCAGCGAGCCGACGGCCAGCCGTTCCGTGGACGGTCACCAGCTCACGATGGCCACGCGCCAGGCGCTCGGGAACCTCGGAATGGATCGTCAAGCGCGAGCCACTCGCGCGATTGAAGACGAGCGTGACCCTCATACCGGCCTCGCCATCGGCCGCCTGCTTCTCGATCGTGCCCGGCAGACGGGCGCCGTCGAGCATCAGCTCGATCGAGTCCGCCGCAAACGCACCGAGCGCTCCGCCAGAGACGCCGGCGGCGATGCGGGCATCGGCAGCTGCCAGTGACAAGACCGCGACGATCCGGCCGGGTGCAATCTGCACGTCGAGTGCGCTGAGACCAGGATCGTGTGCGTGTGCCGCAGCCGGAAGTCCCAACGTGAGAGCCGCTGCGATGAACGCAGCGGCTCTCGAGACGAGTGACGCAAGAACGCTAGCCGTCTTGACCGGCTGGGTTCGTCGAAAATGAGTCAAGTCTTCCCCCCGGTCAAGACGGCTCGCCCGCGCAGCGCGCGGGCAGGAGATACTGCCATCTAGCGAGGCGGAGCCACATGTTCGTGGGTCCACGGCGAAGCCTCGCTAGCGTCAGGGATGCGCGTGCCGGCGCCCGTTCTGCGGTGTGGACTCGTACGGGAAGACCTTGTTGAACGCCATGTCGTTCGCATTGACGTTGTCCCCCGCGGGGCCACGAATGATTGGAGGGCTCGTGCGCAGGTCGCTGATCAGTGCCGTGACCGCGATGTCGACAACGTCGTCTCCGAACCGCCGTCCGTTCGGCCATCCTCCCGGAACGACGCCGTCGCCGAAGCCAGGCTGGATCCTGCTGATGAGGACATCCTTGCCGAAGATGCTCAAGGGCGAGAAGCCCACGTCGTCGGGGTTCGTCGGATGTGAGGGACCACCACCCGCGAGCCGGGCCGATTCCGTCGAAAGATCCACCTTGATGACGTCAGGGATGAAGATCCCGGCGATGTCCGTGCGGCCCGTTTCGATCCCCGGGATGTCGGGCTCGAGCACCAGGCGATTCAGGAGCTTCGCGAGCTCGGGATTCCGTGCGTACTTCTGGAACAGTGCCTTGTCGCTCGACGGGCTCGTCCTGCTATACAGATCCTTGTCCTCAATCGCCACGAGGCCCTCGTTGAACAGCGGGTTGCCCTGCCGCGCCACCTGGACCCAGTCGCCGAAGACATCCGGTCTTTTGAGACCGTCGTGCAGGATCGTGAAGCGCTCGCGGCTCGTCGTCGCGTAGACGCCGGCGATCTGCTGGTCCCCGCCCAGTTCGTCGACCGGAATCGCCAGTGCCATCAGATGCAGGTTGAACCCGCCCTGGGAATCCTTGCCGGGGCTGCGGAGCTTCAGCAGATCGAAGATGGACTGGATGTCCGCAAAAAAGCCGTCGTCGCGCTGGCCCGCGAAGGCGATGTAACCGCCGTCCAGCGTCGCGATGGACTGCCGGGTGTACCGGTCGAGTTCGGCGAACGTGGCGACGCCATCCTTGGCGGGGTTCTCGCCGTTGTCACCCTGGTTGTAGAAGGGTGTCGCGTTCCCCTGGTTGTTGGGCGGCACGACGCCCTCCCCGAGGGGCGTGCGGTCGCCGGTACGATTATCGACTTTCGTGACCGTGTAGTACTGCGTCAGATTCTGCGCGGCATCGTCCACATTCTTGATGACGTTGAGGTACGACTGGAGAATCGTCTTCTTGTTCTTGAATACCGTCTTGAAACGGAACTCATACGAGTACGTCGGTTTGCCGGCGGCGACGTCTGCGCCTGTCGCCACATGAATGGCGTAGAGCACGTTATCGTCGAAATTGAACTTGTTCGGCCCGATGCCTGGCTCCTCGAACGGGTAGACCCCGAGGGCAGTGACGAGTGACTTACGGCCGTTCTCGTCCTGCACGAAGGCGTACACATCGGTGGTGTTGGCGGCATCGTCCAACGTGATGAGCGGCGCGTCCATGTGACTGGACGCACGAGCGGCGGTGGGTGCGAGCAGCAGCACTCCTGCTGCTGCCGCGAATGTCAGTGTCCGGTGGAACAGTCTCTTCATCTCAGTTCTCCTTCGTTCTCGGTCAAGTGGCGAGTGAGCTCAGTGGTCTCGGAGGGCAGCAGCGTCGCTCGGAGCCGCTCGGCCCTCTTCAGCCACCGTTTGGCTTCGCGATGGCGTCCCGACGCGGCATCGATGACACCGGCGTGCAGGAAGAGCCGCGCGTCTTGCGTGCCTTCCGCGAGGGCACGCACCATGACTTCGCGAGCCTCGTCGATTCGACCACTTGCGGCGAGCGCCCACGCGTGGGCGTCCAGCGTGAAGACGTCGGCGCGCGTTTTCAGCTCCTCTGCGGCAAGGGCGATCGCCTCTGGCAGCTCTATCCGGCGAGTAGCCAGGTATAGGGAGTAGGTGCGCGGATCGCTGATGCTGCCGCGCTTTTGCAGCTCCTGTTCGGTCACGTCCGCTTCAGCGCGGTTACCCTGCACCCGCAGAGCGTCCGCCAGCGTCCACTGATACTCGGGCAAAGGATTCAGGTTCGCGGCCCGGCGAAGCACCGGGAGTGCGTCGGACGGTCGGTTCGTTGCCATCAGAACGCGCCCTTGAGCCAGCAGCGCCGCCGCATAATCGGGCTCGTAACGCAGCGCGGTCTCGGCAGCCGTCACCGCATCACGGAGCCGACCCGCCTGGAGTTCGTACGCCGAGAGTCGCGTCCACGCCCACGCCGACGATTCCGGGTCGCGCGGGCTGGCCGACGAAATCGCCAGACGCATCGCGTCAGTCGCGCCATCGAGGTCACCCTTCAGCCACCTGAGGTGCGCGGCCCGCGTATAGGATTGGTAGAACGGCTTGAGGTCGAGCATCTTCTGGTACGCCTCGCCCGCTTCTGAGAGGCGGCCCTGCTCCATCAGCGCATCTCCGAGCAACCCGTAGTCGAGGACGACGGTGCGCTTCGCCACCAGCACGCGAGCGACTTGTTCCGCTTCACGGAATCGATGGAGCTGGTGCAGGACGTGGCCTTTCAGGAGCAGTGCCGCTGTATCACCTGGATAGCTGGCGGTGAGGCATGCGGCCGTCATGTCGGCCAGGGTGTAGTCGCCTGCATCGTTGCTGACCCGTGCGCGTGCCACATACAGGTATCCGAGGCGCTCGAGCGCATCCCTCGCCTGGGCGCCGTTGCGCGCCTCCTGTTGCGCCAGGGCGATTGCTCGATCGCGGTCGTTCCATTCCTGTCCACGCGCGAGGGCGACTGTGCAGGAATCGGGGCTCGTTGTGGTTGTGGCGGTTGTTGCGTTCTGTTTACGCTCGCAAGCCGCGACAACGGTGAGGGAGAGCAGAAGACACGGGAGAATGAATGTCCAGCGGTTCATGACATAGCACCTGCGCAAAACATTTATCTCTACGGTCGCCAGCCTTTGTCGGATGTGTGAGGTTCATCGGAGTTCGCTCGCTGAACCTCGACTGGAATGGAAGTCGCCTGCCGATGCCCTGCAGGAGCGCTGGGCCGGTCTAGCCGGCTTGACCGCCTGGTTTCGTGACAAATGAGTCAAGTTTTCCCCGGTCAAGACGGTTCGCCCCGCAAAGCGGGGCATAGCCAACACTGTGACTAGCGAGGCGGAGCCACTCCTACATGCTCGCTGGTCTGAGGCGCAGCCTCGCTAGGGAGTACGGCCCACGCCTCGAGACTCCAGTACTGCAGTCGTCTCGCGCACGAGCGCGGCGAACAGGTCCGCCGCCCGGTGGTACCGCAGCAGCGGCGTGCTTTGACCGGCCCAGAGCGAGATCAGGTCGACCCGGTCTCGTGCAATTGCCTCACGCCGCAGAGGCGACAGCAGATCGGATTGCACTGGGTACGGGAGAGGTGGGGGCATCGTCTCGAGCAGCGACGCCAGTCGATTGCGCAGTCCACGCGCCAAACGGCCGGAGAATCCTCGCGTCAACAGAGTGTCGTGCCGACCCGGACCAAACAGGGCGGCGCGATGCCCGGGCGCGGCATTGGACTCGTCGCACGCCAGGAACGCCGTGCCAACCTGAGCGCCGTGGGCGCCGAGGGCGAGCGCCGCGGCGATGGTCCGCCCATCGGCGATGCCACCGGCCGCCACCATCGGCAGTCGGACGGCATCGGCCACACGCGGCACGAGGGCGAATGTGCCCGTAAGGCTCGCTTCAGCCGACCGCAGAAACGAGGGCCGATGCCCGCCGGCTTCAAAGCCCGAGGCGACCACCAGGTCGAGGCCACCAGCTTCGAGCGCGAGCGCTTCGTCCACCGTCGTTGCCGCGCCCATGGTCACGATACCGCGCGCACGGCACGCCTCGACGAGCGCGTGATCGGGCACGCCGAAGACGAAGCTGATCACCGGCACCCGCAGGTCGATGAGCGTGTCTGCCTGGCTCTCGACGCTAGGCTGGGCACCGAGGCGCGGCCCTGGGGGTTCCACGCCGAGCTCACGGTAGAGCGGGAGCAGCGGTCCGAGGGCGGTGGCGAACTCTGCGGCCGTGACCGCCGCAGCGCCGGGATCCTCGGTCGACACCCACAGATTGACCGCGAATGGCTGCGCGGTCCGCTGGCGAATGCCGGCGACCACGCTGCGGATGGCGTCTGGTGTCAGTCCCTGGGCACCGTAGGATCCGAGGCCGCCGGCGTTGGACACGGCGGCAGCCAGGGCCGGCGATGAGAGTCCGCCGCCGAACGGCCCCTGCACGATGGGATAGCGCACGCCGAGACAGCGCGCGGCGGGCGAGTCGTACCACGCCGTCATGGCCTGGCCTCCGCGGTCAGGTCGATCGCTTCACCAGCGGCCGGCATGAGCGCCTCCGTCGACGTGCAGCACCTCGCCCGAGACGAAGGTGGCCCCATCCAGATACAGCACCGCCTCGACGATCTCTTCTGGCGTGCCCAGGCGAGCGATCGGGTGGAGCTGTTTCAAGAAGCCGTGGGCCTCTGGCTTGTGCATCGGCGTGTCGATAATGCCGGGAGCTACGGCATTGAACCGGATGCCCTCGACCGCGTGCTCGATGGCCAGTGCCTTGGTCACCCCGTTGAGCCCGGCCTTGGTGAGAATCGGCAAGGCCGCCGACACCCCAGCGACCGGTTGATCGGCCAGGCTCGTGGTGATCGTGACGACGTGGCCGGCACGCTGGGCCCGCATCCGCCGCACTGCGGCCTGGGTCACGTGGAGGAACCCGGTGAGATTGGTGGCCACCAGGGCAGCGAAGTCGTCCGGCGTGTAGTCCGTGAAGGGCTTGGGAATGAAGACCCCGGCGTTGTTGACGAGCAGGTCGAGCCCGCCGAACCGCTCGGTGGCGTCGATGACGCGGGCCGCCACGTCTGGCTGCGCGATGTCACCGTCGACGAGCGACAGCGCCTCGGAAGGCGCCAGCGTGCCAGCGGTCGAGATGCGTCGCGAGTTGGCGACCACGTGGTGGCCTCGTTCGAGAAAGGCGCGCGTCAGCGCCAGACCGATTCCGCTCGAGGCGCCGGTCACGATGATGGTCTTGGATGGCATGTGCGATCTCCTGTGTCACGGTCCCGTGTCGATGGGATATAGTTACCTTAGGAAACCAACTAGCCCATTGCAACCAAATTGCCGATGGCTATTGCACAATGCGGTTTCGGTCCGGTAACCTGGAGGGCGCGATGGTTCCTCGACGCAAGACCCGCGTGGCGGCCCCGCCGGCGGTATGCCCGTTGACGACCTGCATGCGCCTGCTGGGCGGGGCATGGACGCCCAACGTCCTGTGGTACCTGCGGGAATCGCCGCGGCGCTTCTCAGAGCTGAAGAGCGATCTGCAGGGCGTCTCCGCCAAGACGCTCAGCGCGCGCCTTCGCAAGCTGGAGCAGGACGGCGTGCTCCATCGCGACGTGAAGCCGACGTCGCCTCCCACGGTGGAGTATCGCCTCACGGCGCTTGGTGGCCGCCTGATCCCCGCCATTGAAGCGATCGTGGAGGTGGGGCATGAGCTGAAGCGCCTCAGGGCGCCGCGCTAGAGCGACATCAGTGCGGCCTGCCGGCGCGAGCGCACGCGCACCACTCCTGGCCGGCCTGCCTTCGGGAGCCACGCGCGCGTCAGCAACTCGATCAGAGACTCGAGGCAGTGGTCAGTGGCCGAGTCGAAGCTGACTGAGTGGACTCGCCGGTTCATGGACGGCCGTGGTACACGCTCATCTGCGGCCGCGGCTATGGCTCCTCGGTCATCGTCATCGAAACGCGCTCAGCTGCATCGAATAGAGCCCGAGCAGCAGCGCCAGTTGCATCGTCCATCGGGAAGAAGCACTCGACGCGCAATTCTTGAAGCGTGATGTCCTGCGGCGTCCCAAGCACCGTAACGGCCGAGAAGAAGTTGAAGGTGTGTCCGCGATGCCCGAAACTCACCGGCACAACGGGGACCAGCGGCGTTTCGAGATCCGGCGTACTCAACCGCTTTGGGACGCCGGCATAATCGAGTACCTCTGACAGAAGCTCCTGTCCTGCGTCATCGAGAGTTCCACCAAGCGCTTCGCGATGCACACGGCGGATGAGGGTTTGTGCCACCGCCTCCCAGTTTTCGACGAATGGCCGCAACCCGTCTGGATGGAACATGAGGCGGAGTATGTTGCCCGCGCCGTGTGGCGTCCGCCCATCCAGCAACATTGAAAAAAAGCGCGTCGCCGCGCCGTTGGTCGCAACGATGTCCCAGTGTCGGTTCATGACAACCGCGGGAAAGGGCTCCTGTTGTTTCAGGATGGCATCGATTGCGGTGCGGACTGGCACAAGCTCGCGATCGTCGAGTGTTGACTCCCGGAACATCGGGGCAAAGCCCGCCGCGAGCAGCAAGGCATTCCGTTCCCGCAATGGCACGTCCAGCGTATCCGCCAACAGGAGCACCATGTCGCGGCTCGGTTTCGCTCGGCCAGTCTCGAGAAAGCAAACATGACGCGGCGAGACCTGTGCCTCGTGTGCGAGGGCCAATTGGCTCAAGTTCCTGGCTCGACGCCAGTACTGCAGCAGCGCCCCGACCGCGGCGCGTCCCTCACCGGGTGCGTATACGTGTTCCATGGACGGCGGCGTCTAGTGTCCGAAGGGCCTCGGCTGCGGGCTCCGGTGCAAACTCTGGCGTGTGAACGGCGTACGTCGTGTCGATCATTTCTGCACCACGCTGTCACGAAAGGAGCGCCAAATCGCCAGGAACTCGGCCTGGACATCCGCTGGGTATCTCTTCTCGCTCATGCCGTCCGAGATGATCTTCATGAAGGTCGACCAGTTGGCTTCCGTGATGCCCAACCCATCGTGGACCGGCGTCATCGGGCGACCGATATACGCGCAGGGACCGCCAGTCTTCTGACAGATCAGCTCGACGACCAGTTGGAACTGCTTCTGCTGGCTGTCCTTCCCGTGTCCGCCGAACATGCGGGAAAGCTCCGGATGTAGCGCCACGCGAGGAAACACGAGTGCAATGTAGGAGGCAACGCCATCGTACCCGCCGAGACGGTGGTAGAGCGTCGGGCGCGGCTCCGCGGTCTGGGCGAGCGCTGACACGATCAGCGTGCCACACAGAATTGCGCCCAGGATGGCCACTCGGCAGCCGCGAGCGCGCATGTGTCTTCTGAAAAAAGTCATGTGAGGCTCCTTGAGTCGCCCAGTTAATTGGGCCGAGCCTCAGTATTGAAGGTAGTCGTGCGCCGCTCAATTCCCTACGAGGTAAGCGAAGGAGCTCATGTCGACGTGGGCGTTATCCGGGGTAGTCGCTCGCCGAGGCGACGAGCAGCACCTCCATGCCTTCGTCGGTCCAGATCTCGCCGTGATCGCTCTCGGCATCCGCGTGGTGGAAGTCGCCCGCCCGCAGGACCCGGCCTTCGACGATCAGCGAGCCGCTGATCACGTAGCACTCCTCCGGCCCGGAGTGCCGATGGGCGGGATACCGGGCGCCCGGCTCGCCCTTGAGCAGCATCGTGACCCGATCCCGCGCCCGGTCGATCGCGAGGACCTTCATCCGCACGCCGGGCACGGTGGTCTCGACCCATTCCCCGTCGGTGGAGGTGATGGTGTGGTTGAACGGCGCGGCAACCCTGGCGAGCAATGCGTCCCGCACCTCTGGAGACGGCTCCTCGCCGCTCGCGCTCGCCGCGATCTCCACGCTCGTGTCGTATAGGTGAGCGACCTCCGCGCGCACGCTGGGAGGCAGGGCGGTTAGGCGAGCCTCCAGATCCCAGCGTTCGTCCGGGTCGAGCGCGCCGATCGCGTCGGCAAGGACCAGAGCCTGGATGTCGTCCGGGATCATACGGCGTGCTCCAGCTTTCCTCGCATGGCGATCACGCCCGCGCGGATGCGCGTCTTCACGGTCCCCAGCGGCAGTCCGAAGCGTTGCGCGAGCTCGCTGTGAGTATATCCCTCGAAAAAGGCCGCTTCGATAAGCTGCCGCTGTTCCGCCGGGAGGCCGGCCAGCGCGCCGGCCAGCGTCCAGCGCCTCTCAGCATCCAATACGGCGGCCTCCGGGGTCGGCCCGTCTATGGCGAGCGCCTCGACTGCGGCCACGTCGATCGCGGGCGTGTCCACGTGGGCGCGGACCCGCCGGGCCCGCAGGCGATCGATCGAGCAGTTGCGCGCCACGCGCACCATCCACGCCAGCGGCCCGCCCATCCGCGCGTCGTAAGTCTCGGCTCGCGTCCACACCCGGACGAACGCCTCCTGCAGGATATCCTCTGCGTCCGCGCGATCGCGGACGATGCGCAGGACGAGACCGAAGAGCAGCCGGCTGTGGCGATCGTACAACTCCGCCAGTGCGGCGGTATCGCGCGCGGCGATGCGCTGCAGGAGGCCGAGGTCAGTAGGATCGCTGGCGTGCATCAGGCGAGTGCCGACCAATTCTTAGACGCAAATTCCAATCGTGGCTCAACCGTAGGTGTCGGTGAATGCGGAATTCACGAAACGACTTCAGTACTCTGCGTGAATTCGCGCTCGCGGTGATGGACCAAGTCATTTGCGTGGCAGCTTCCGATCGAGGAAGTCGAGCATGAGCGCCGCGATCTCGTCGCCCTTGTCCTCCAGCGCGAAGTGGCCGGTGTCGAGCAGGTGCAGTTCCGCGTCGGGCAGATCGCGCAGGTACGAACGCGCGCCGTCGGCCGGAAAAATCACGTCATTCGTTCCCCAGACGATGAGGGTCGGCGGCTTGCGAGAGCGGAAGAATGCCTGGAACTGCGGATATAGAGCGACGTTGCTGCCGTAGTCCTTGAACAGGTCGAGCATGATCTCGTCGATGCCTGGCCGGTCGAGCAGCGCCTGATCGTGCAGCCAGGCGTCCGGTGCGACCCGCGACGGATCGGGCACCCCGTCGAGGTACTGGGATTTCGTCGCAGCCAGGGTCAGCCCCGCACGCAGGGCTGCGCGATGCGCGTCGGAACCATCGGCCCAATAGGCCTTGATCGGATTCCAGAATTGCTTGAGTCCCTCCTCATACGCGTTGCCGTTTTGTACGACGAGTGCCGTGATGCGTTCGGGATGCCTGAGCGCTAGACGGTAACCGACCGGTGCGCCGTAGTCCTGCACATACAGCGCGTAGCGCTCAACAGCGAGCTGATTCAGCAGGCCGTCCATCAGCTCGGCGAAGCGCGCGAAGCTGTACTTGAACTCGTGACGGTCCGGCGTGCCGCTATGACCAAAGGCCGGATAGTCGGGCGCGATCACGCGGTAGCGATGCGCGAGCGCCGGAATCAGGTTGCGGAACATGTGCGACGAGGTGGGAAAGCCGTGCAGCAACAGGACTGCCGGCGCATCCGCCATGCCCGCCTCGCGATAGAAGACGTCTATGCCGTCGACCTTGGCCGTGCGAAAGCGGGTAACGGCCGACTCCGCGCGCACTGCCCGCGCCTGCGCCTCCGCGAGGGCTGCCGGCGGAATGGCCGCCGACAGCGCGCCGACCATCACAAGCATCGATATCGCCGGGTAACGAATTCTGAATCGCATTGGCTCTTCTGTGGCAGGGTCGAAGGAATCCGGTCATATAACCTCGATAACCAAGTATTTATTCCGCCCTTGTTCCTCGGAAGCCATCCGGCGGACTTCCTTATCACTCGCGACTCCGCAAGGCGCGCCTATCGAGATGATCGACGACGGGACGTCGTACGCGGCGTGGCTCGAAGGAGTGCAGCTGCTGCACGCCACGACCGCACAGAAGCTCAGGCGTCGCTTCGGCCGAGCGGCGCTGATTCTGTTCTCTCAGCGCTGACCTCATCTGCGCGCTGTCCGCTCGTACTGAATACGAGGTCGGCAGGCTGGGGGCTTCACGCGCGGAGCCAATTCGAAACGATCGGTCGGACGTTGCTATGGATCGCGGACGGTTCGAGCTGTCTGCCGATGCTGCGACCCACCGGGCGAGCACCGAGCGAGTCGCGGCAAACAGCAGTAATTGAAACCATGAGGGTTGCCATGTTGAAGCAGAGTAAAGGGTGGATCGCCCGCGCAGTGTTGATAGTCGTGACAACGTTGCCGGTCTGCGTTCTTGCACAAGACACGACGGTCCGAGACACCGAGTCGGACGACCGCCGACGCAAGTCGCGCAACAACGGCAGGGTCCTGCGCGACAGCGACGGCATTCCACACATCGCGGCCAGGACCGAACGCGAGGTGATATACCTGCAGGGCTTCACCCACGCGCAGGACCGCCTCTTCCAGATGGATGTCACGCGTCGGCAGGCCGAGGGCACGCTGGCCGAGCTGCTCGGCGCGGGGGCGTTAGCAAGCGATGTCCAACTGCGCACCTTCGGCCTGCGCCGCGCCGCCGAACATTCGCTCCCCATCCTGTCTCAGAACGTGCGCAACGCGCTCAGCGCCTACGCCGACGGCGTCAATGACTACGTGGCGCGCAATTCGTTGCCACCCGAATACGCGGCGCTCGAGATCACGACGTTTCGCCCGTGGGCACCGGTCGATTCACTGAGCGTCCTCAAGTTGATCGGCTTCGGCCTGTCCTTCGAGCTGACCGATCTGGATCGCACCACGCTCCTGGCGCAATACCAGGCCGCAGGCGCCGCACGAGGGTTCGACGGGGCGGCGCTGTTCTTCGAAGACGTCAGCCGCCTCGCGCCCTTCGACAATGCGGCCACACTGGCCAGGGACTATCTCGCGAACTTGGGCTCGCTGCCATTCGTGCAGGCGGCACTGAGGAATCCCGACGATGAACGTGGGAGCAACGAGTTCGTGATCTCGGGGCAACACTCTCGTACCGGCAGCCCTATCCTGGCCAACGATCCGCATCTGGAGCTCACCGCACCGGCGATCATCGCGTCTGTTCCGCGAACGCATCCCCGACTCGCAGTGCGTAGTGTCCGACAACTCGAGCGACGCATTCGCGCGCTCACGGCGTGGTTCCGTTACAGATGCTGCTCGCGGCGTTGTTTGGATGGCTCGAGCGAGAGCAACGCGATGTGATCGCGTTTCTTCGCGAAGAGAATCGCGCACTAAGAGCGCAATTGGGCGCTCGCCGACTGCAATTGAACGATGGGGAACGTCGGCGCCGGCCGTCCTCGGCCAGCGGCTCGGACGGGCCGTATTGCGCGAGGTGGCAACGCTCGTGACGCTCGGCATCATTCTTCGATCGCATCGCGAGCTGATTGCACGGAAATGGACCTACACCCGTCGGCGCCCAGGGCGACCGGTTGCGGGGGACCGATGCCGGCATTACTTGACGACTGGTGGATTGCGGCCTGAGGCGATCGTCGGCCGAAATCTCGTTTTTCAATGCAAGCTGCTTTCGGAGCAACAGTTCTCCGCCGCAGTTGCGTTCGCGGCCGCCTCCGCTGAGGAGGAAGAGGTTGTCCACACCTCCGGGTCCCTTCTCCCCATTTGCGGTAATTGACAACCTTCGGCGCGGCGGAAGAGACTCCGCATCCGAGAGCGTTGTGGTACGGAAAGCCCCGTCGATGCGGAGGTGCAGATGAAGACGCGCGAACCACGTCGTGTGCGTGTGTCGCAGTGGAAGAGGCATCTTGGTGCGCTCGTGCTGATAGCCGGAATTGCCGCGCCCTCAGCGGCGCAGCAGGAAGCGAGCATCGTCGGTGTGGTGACCGACGAGAGTGGCGCCGCCCTGCCCGGTGTGACTGTGACGGCGACCAGCCCCTCGTTGCAGGTGCCTTCGGTGTCGGCGGTGACCAACGATCGAGGCGAGTATCGTCTCACTCCGTTGCCGATTGGCGTCTTCAGCGTGGTGTACGATTTGTCCGGGTTCCAGTCAGTCCGCCGTGACGGGATCCGGCTGACCACGGGCTTCGTTGCGACGGTCAACGTGCCGATGGGCATCGGCGCAGTGCAGGAAACCCTGACCGTCACCGGGGCCTCGCCGGTCGTGGACGTGGTGTCCACCGCGCCCGCAACGCGGCTCACCCGCGAGACGCTCGATCTGATTCCGTCCAGCCGCAACGGCACCGTGTCGGTGATGTCGCAAGCGCCGGGTGCGCGTCCCAATCTCGACATCGGCGGCGACAGTGTGACCAGTCCGCCGCAGTTCCGCGCGTTCGGGCAGGCGAATCAGCCGTGGCAGCAGATCGAGGGCGTGCTGGTGAGCGCCGCGAAGTCGGGCACGCAGGGCGGCATCTACTGGGATTACACCAATGTGGAAGAGGTCAAGGTCGGCACGTTCGGCAGCCCGGCCGAGATCGGCACGCGCGGCATCGCGCTGAACGGCATTCTCAAGTCGGGCGGGAACACGTTCTCGGGGAGCGGCTTCTTCGCGTTTCAGAACGCCTCCCTGCAGAGCAACAACATCGATGACGCCCTGCGCGCGCAGGGAATCACACGCGGCGACGAGCTCGATTCGCGCACCGACGTGTCGGGCGACGTCGGCGGCCGCATCGTGCGCGACAAGCTCTGGTTCTACGCGGGAGCGCGGCGCCGGGCACAGCAGCTCGACACGCTGGAGTGCTTTCAGCCGAACGGCGAGGTGTGCTACAGCCTCGACCGCCAGATCTTCAACACGCAGAAGATCTCGTGGCAGATGACGCCATCGCAGCGGATGGTCGCGTTCCATACCTACACTCGCCGCCGCGGCATGGGGAGCGGCAGCCGCCTGGTCGCGTGGGAATCGCGCCTTGGCCAGACGCTGCCGTCGCACGTGGGCAAGGTCGAGTGGCAGGCCATTCGCGGCAACTCTATGGTCATCAATCTCATGGCCGGCGACATGCGCTGGACATCGGCGTTCCGCGGCTACGCCTACGGCAAGGTGTTGAAAACCGACCTCGTGCTCGGTACGACCACCGGTATGTCGGGCACCGACGGCGAAGACCCCGTCGACTACAACCATCAGGCGCGCGGCAGCGTGAGCTGGTACAAGCCCGATCTCTTCTACGGCAGCCATGACATTAAAGTCGGCGGCGAGTACATGCGCCGGCGCTCGGACCGCTTGCGCATCTCGCGGGGGGAGACGTGGAAGGTGGCACAGGAGATCAATTTCGACGACGTGCCAGCCGGCTACGATTCCGGCAACTACCAGCTGCAGTTCCGCAGCGGCGTGGCCAACCGCTTCATCGCCTTCAACTATCCGGCGGAGCCGACCGACCTCGAGGACTACACCAGCGCCTACATCCAGGATTCGTGGAAGATCGGGTCCCTGACGCTGAACCTGGGCGCGCGTTTCGCGCACGACAACGGGTATGCGCCGGAGCAGTGCCGCGTCACGGCCGACCCGCCCGGCGACGTCGCCAACCCGGGGCGCTGCTGGGACAAGGTGCAGATGAAGGTCTTCAACTCCTTCGTGCCCCGCCTGCACGCCGCGTACGACCTCACGCGTGATGGCAAGACTGTCCTCAAGGGCGGATGGGGGCGCTTCATGCTGATGCGCTACACCGACCAGACGCAGATCGCCAATCACAACCAGGCGAATCTCACCACCTACCTCTGGCACGATAACAACAACAACGGCGAGTACGAGATTGGGGAGGTGAACCTCGATCCGAACGGCCCCGACTACTTGTCAACGGCGCAGGCAGGGATCGGCGGGGGCGGCACGACGTCGCTCGGCATTCCCAACCCGGACGAAAAGCAGCCGGGCACCGACGAGTACTCGCTTTCCCTTGAGCGCGAGGTGATGGCGAACCTCGCGGTGCGCGTCAGCGGCATTTACTCGAAGACGTTCAATCAGCACCGCCTGCTCAACACCAAGCGGCCCTATGAGGTCTACAACATCCCCATCACCAACGTCGATCCGGGGCCTGACGGCGTGTTACGCACCGGAGACGATCCGGGGCGAACGATCACCTATTACGACTTTCCCGCCGCTTATGCGGGGGCGAATTTCCAGACACCGATGCTGGTCAACGATTCGGCGGCCAATCAGAGCTATAAGAGCGCCGAGTTTGCGGTGACTCGCCGGCTGACCAACCGCTGGTACATGTACGGGTCCTATTCGTTCACCAAGAAGCACATCCCGATGGTTCCCAACGCCGGGACCCAGACCGGCGTGACCATCTACGTGAACACGGTCGATCCGAATGCCGAGATCAACAACGACGACAACACGACGGAGTGGATCGCCCGCATGCAGGGGTCGTACGCGTTCCCGTGGGACATCACGACCTCAATTAACTACGAGCACCGTAGCGGCGAGGCGCAGAGACGGACGGTGATCCTGACCGGCGGGCGGCAGATTCCGCAGATCACGCTGCCGGCCGAGGAGTTCGGAGCGGAATGGCGACTACCGAACATCAACCTCGTCGATTTGAACGTGCAGAAGACGTTCCACGTGCGCCAGGGCCAGAGTGCCACTCTGCGCCTGAACATCTTCAATCTCTTGAACGCCAATACCGTCAACGCGCGGACCATGCAGTCGGGGCCGGCCTTCGGCACCATCACCGGCATCCTGCTCTCGCGGATCGCCGAGGTGGCAGTCTCGTACAGGTTCTAGCGCCGTTTTTCGTTTCCGTGTAGCCACGTTCTTAGTCCGTGGTTCTTCGTGCCTGGTCCGTCCTTGATCCCTCGTCCTTGGCCCCGCTGTGGACCGAGACTTTGGACCACAGAATGGACGAAGACCAAGAACGAAGAGCCAAGGACTCGCGCTACGTCGATTTGAAAATCGCTCTACCATCCCGGTCCAGTACTGGTAATTGACAAGATTTCGCGGGTCGACCAGACTCGCCTCTGGCCCATCCCAGGGATACGATGCACGCACAGCAACTCAACCTTGCGATCCGGTTGGCGGCAGCGATTGCGCTCGTGTGGACGGTTGGCGGCTCGCAGGCTGTTCACGCTCAGGCACTGACGAACACCGGCAACGCCGCCGCGCCGTACCGGGATGGCACCATCAAGGTCGGCGGCCGCACGATCCACTATCTCGACTGGGGTCCCGAAGGGAAGCCGGCGTTCATCCTCGTGCACGCGCTCGGTCATTCGGCGCACAACTATGATCACGTGGCGCCGCTGCTCAACCAGCGGCACCGCGTCATCGCCATCGATCTGCGCGGGCACGGCGATTCCGACTGGTCGCCGAAGGGCGAGTACACCGCCGAGGACTACGTCAGCGACCTCCACGCGCTGGTGACGCAGCTGAAGCTCGGGCCGGTGACGTTGATCGGCTGCTCGATCGGCGGGCGCGTCGTGCAGGTCTACGCCGGGATGTATCCCGATCGCGTCAGCAAACTCATCGTGCTCGACGTCGGCCCGGCGCGTCCCGAGTCCACCACGCGCACGCTCAGCGAACGTATCGAACGTGAGCAGCAGGGATGGGCATCGGAAGACGAGCTGTATGCCTCGCTGCGGCGGAACCCGACGCGCGTGCCAGAAGAGGTCCACCGCAACCAGGTTCGTTACGAGACCAAGCGATTGCCGAACGGCCGCATCGCGTGGAAGTACGACCCGAAAGTGGTGAACGGGCTCGGCCCGATCGAGCTCTGGGACTACGTCAGGAAGATCAAGGCACCGACGCTCTACGTGATCGGCGGCCGCAGCCGCCTGGTCACCCCCGAGGAGCAGAGTCAGCTGAAGACGCTGCCGTTCGCTGAGGTCGTCACCATCCCGGAGGCCGGTCACTATCCGCAGGAAGACACGCCGGAGCTGTTTCTCGCCGTCGTCAAAGCGTTTCTCGCAGGGTAAGGATGTCGCACTGGTCACGCTACCACCGGTGGGCGAGACGCACCGGCACGCTCGCGATGGGCATCGGCGCCGTGCTGTGGACCGGTGCCGTGGTAGACGGACAGCGTGAGAGTGACCGCGCGTCGACAGCCGCGCCGGCATCGCCGCCGCCCGCATCGTCTACTGCGGCGGCCCAACGTGCGCTGATCGATCGCTACTGCGTGACGTGTCATAACGAGCGGCTGAAGGCGCGCAATGGGACGCCGATTGCGCTCGACTCGCTCGACGTCGCCAGTGTGCCTGCGCACGCCGAGGAGTGGGAGAAGGTCATCGCCAAGCTGCGCGCCGGGCTGATGCCGCCCGCGGGCATGCCGCGTCCCGACAAGACCACTCTCGACGGTCTCAGCTCCTGGCTCGAGACCGAGATCGATCGCGCATCGGCGGCTAACCCCAACCCCGGCCGGACCGATGGGCTGCACCGCCTCAATCGCGCCGAGTACCAGAACGCGGTTCGCGATCTGCTGAACGTGGACGTGGACGTTACGGACCTGCTTCCTGCTGACGATGTGAGCTCCGGGTTCGACAACGTGGCCAGCACGCTGACCATGTCGCCGACGCTGATGGATCGTTACCTGTCGGTGGCGCAGAAGATCAGTCGCATGGCTATCGGGATCCCTGCGCCGGCGGCGAACGTCCAGTTCTTCCGCGTTGCCGACGATCTCGGCCAGGACAAACAGCTTCCCGGATTGCCGTTCGGCACGCGTGGCGGCACGCGCATTCGCTACACGTTTCCCATCGATGGCGAGTACGCCATCAAGGTGCGGCTGGCGCGCGACCTCAACGAGCAGATGCCGGTCTATCCCGACGCGCAGCAGCTCGAAGTGAGCGTCGACGGCCGCCGCGTGCAGGTGTTCACGTTGCCAGGTGCGGCGCGCCCAGCTGGGCGCGGTCAGGGCGGGGGACGCGGTGCGGCTCCGGCTGCCGATTCGCAAGTGGGCCGCGGCGGTGCCGATCCGGCGCCGGCCACTCCAGCCGGTGAACCTGCCGCGCAGACGCGGCGTCCGGGTCCGAGTGCTGGCCAGGCGCCCGAAGGGCAGCGGCTGCAGGGCAACGCACGAGAAGAGCGCAACCGCGCGGATCAGAACTGGGACGTGCGCGTGACCGTCACTGCCGGAGCGCATGACGTCGTCGCCACGTTTCTGAACCAGACGGTAGCGCTCGACGAAAGTCCGCGGCTGCCATTCCTGCGTCCGTTTCCCGCTGGCAACAACGTTCCTGAAACGCGCCTCGGCTCATCGCTGCGGAGCGTCGAGATCAGTGGTCCGTACGGGACCGGCGCGACCGGAGACAGTGCCAGCCGGCGGCGCATCTTCGTGTGCCATACCGGCGCTAGCCAAGGCGGCGCCGCCCGCCGAAGCTCGGTCGGGAACGCGACAAGCGAAGACGAATGTAGCAATACCATCCTGCGCACGCTCGCCCGACGCGCCTATCGCCGCCCGGTCACTGACGCCGACGTGCAGCCGCTCCTCGCGCTGTACCGCGAGGGACGCGAGCAGGGTGGCTTTGAAGCCGGCATCGAGCGGGCGCTTCGCCGTCTCCTCGTCAGCCCCGAGTTCTTGTATCGCGTCGAGGTCGATCCGCCGAACGCGCGTGCCGGTCGCGCGTATCCGGTCAGCGATATGGAGCTCGCGTCGCGTCTGTCCTTCTTCTTGTGGAGCAGCATTCCCGACGACGAGCTGCTCGACGCCGCCGAACGCGGCGAGCTGCGGAAGCCTGCGGTCCTGACAAAGCACGTCACGCGCATGCTGCAGGACCCGCGCTCCGAAGCGTTGATCGACAACTTCGCCGGCCAGTGGCTGTTCCTGCGCAACGTGCCGGGCACCGGCCCCGCGGCAAGCCTGTTCCCGGACTTCGACGACGGCCTGCGTCAGGCGTTCCGGCGCGAGACGGAGCTGTTCTTCGAGAGCCTTGTTCGCGAGGACCGCAGTGCGATCGATCTGCTGCGCGGCGACTACACGTTCCTCAACGAACGGCTCGCGCTTCATTACGGCATTCGCACCGTGAAGGGGCCGCAGTTCCGGCGCTACGCCTGGCCGCAGGACGACATCCGGCGAGGTATCCTCGGCCAGGGGAGCATCCTGACGCTGACGTCGTATCCGGATCGCACGTCGCCGGTCGTGCGCGGCAAGTGGGTGCTGGAAAACATTCTCGGGACTCCGCCGCCGCCCCCCTTGCCGGACGTCGGCGATCTGAAGACGACCAACGGGTCCGGTGTCGTGCTCACGATGCGCGAGCGCTTGGCCATGCATCGCGCCAGCCCGCAGTGCGCGAGCTGCCATTCGATGCTCGACCCTCTCGGCCTGGCGCTCGAGAACTTCGATGGCGTTGGCAAGTGGCGCACGCGCGACGAGTCGGGGCAACCGATCGACAGCGCGGCCGTGTTGCCAGACGGCACCCGGATCGACGGGCCTGTTGCGCTGCGCACGGCGCTGCTCGCGCGCTCCGACCGGTTTCTCATGACGTTCACCGGCAAGCTGCTGACGTATGCGCTCGGCCGCCGGCTCGAGCACTACGACACCCCGGTGATTCGCCAGATCCTGCGCGACGCGGCACCCGGCGACTACCGCGTCAGCACGGGCATCGTGCTGGGAATCGTGCGGAGCACGCCTTTCCAGATGAGGAGGCCGTCGTCATGATCTCCATCAAGCGCGCGCTGCCGCGGCGCACGTTCCTGCGCGGGGTTGGCGCGGCGATCTCGTTGCCGCTGCTCGACGCCATGATCCCGTCGTTCACCGCCACCGTGAAGACCGCGGCGAATCCGGCGCGCCGCCTGGCGTTCGTCTACTGTCCGAACGGCGTGTCGATGAACTTCAGCGGCATCAACTACTGGAAGCCGCCCACAGTCGGGTCGGGCTTCGAACTGTCGCCGATTCTCGAGCCGCTTGCGCCGTTCAAAAAACAGATGGTCGTCGTCGGCGGCCTGGCACATCGCGCGGCGGACGCGTCGGAAGACGGCGCCAACGGCGATCACGCGCGCGGAACGAGCACGTGGCTGACGGGTGTGCACCCGAAGCACACCGAGGGCGCCGATGTCTACAACGGCATCTCGGCGGATCAGATCGCCGCGCCAGTGCTCGGCAAGGACACGCCGCTGCCGTCGCTCGAGATGAGCATCGACCTGAATTACCTGGTCGGCAACTGCGGCAACGGCTACAGCTGCGTCTACATGAACACGCTGGCGTGGCGGTCGGCGACGGCGGCGCTCCCCACGGAGAACAATCCGCGAGCGATTTTCGAACGCCTCTTCGGTGATGGCGGGACCACGGCGCAGCGCATCGGCTTGGCACGCGAGAACCGCAGCATCCTCGACTCGGTGACCGCGGAGATGGCGCGCCTGCAGCGGCGGCTTGGCGTCAACGACCGGGCCAAGGTGGACGACTACGTCGACTCGGTACGGGAGATCGAGCGCCGCATTCAGGCGGTCGAGGCGCAGGCGCAGACGACGCTGCCCGATCTCGAGCGGCCGGTTGGCATCCCGGAGCGGTTCGATCATCACGTCTCGTTGATGTTCGAGCTGCAGCGGCTGGCGTTCCAGGCCGACGTCACGCGCGTGACCACGCTCATGCTCGGCCGCGAGCTGAATTTCCGGTCATATCCGGAAATCGGCATCACTGAAGGACACCACGGCCTGTCGCATCACGGCGACAACCCGAATCAGATGGCGCGCTACGCCAAGGTGAACACGTATCAGGCGCAGCTGTTCGCGTCCTTCCTGGAGTCACTGCGCTCGACGCCCGACGGTGACGGCACGCTCCTCGATCACTCGCTGCTCCTGTTCGGCGCCGGGCTGAGCAACTCGAATTTGCATACGCACTACGATTTGCCGCTCACGCTGGTCGGTGGCGGCTTCACCGGCGATCGACATCTGGTTTACCCGAACGACACGCCGATGACCAACCTGCTGTTGACCATGCTCGACAAGGCAGGCGTGCCGGCAGAGACGCTCGGCGACAGCACCGGCCGGCTCAATCCTGAACCGCTGGCGGATCTCTGAGCGAGACATGGTGAAACTCGCAACGATCGTCGCCGTCCTCATACTCGCCGCGGTCCACGTCGATGCGGCGAGCGGAGATCTGATCGCGGCGGTGAAGAATCGCGATGTTCGGTCGGTGCAGGCGCTGCTTCACCAGCGCGCCGATCCGAACGCCGCCGAGCCAGATGGGACGACCGCGCTGCACTGGGCCGTACAGAGCGACGATCTCAAAACGGCGGACCTGTTGATCACCTCGGGAGCGAATCCAAAGACGGCCACTCGTTACGGCGTCACCCCGCTGCACCTGGCTGCCACCAACGGCAACGCGTCCATGATCGAGCGTCTGCTGCGCGCTGGCGCCGATGTCAACGCTGCACTGCCGCAGGGTGAAACGGCGCTGATGTCGGCCGCGCGCGCCGGAAGTGTGCCGGCCGTAAAGGTGCTGCTCGCAAGCGGCGCGACCGTGGATGCGCGCGAGACGTGGAAAGGGCAGACCGCTCTGATGTGGGCGGCAGCCGAAAACCATGCTGACGTCGTCCGCGCGCTGATTACTGGCGGCGCCGACCCGAACGCACGTTCCTCGGGCGGTGTGTTCACGCCGTTTCTCTTCGCCGTGCGCGGCGGTCAGATTGCGGCGGCGCGGGCGCTGCTCGATGCCGGCGTGGACGTCAACAGTACACTCGCTGACGGGACCAGCGCGCTCACTGTCGCAGCGATGAACGCGCACTACGAGCTGGG
>Ga0075428_100000504_pt1 | contig 39650 bp, 36 predicted proteins | sample RhiMetdeltSRZDD2_FD_75291 | JGI IMG/M metagenome (GOLD analysis project Ga0075428, IMG submission 75291) | Populus rhizosphere microbial communities from Tennessee, USA - Rhizosphere MetaG P. deltoides SRZDD2 | ecosystem: Host-associated > Plants > Roots > Rhizosphere > Soil | place: USA... | reverse complement strand
CCCGTCCCGCAGCCCCTGCCTCAACCCGGCGAAGCCGGCGAGGCCGATCGCGCGGCAGAAACGGGTGACCGTCGAGACGGAAGTGCCCGAACGCTCGGCAAGCTCGACGATGGTGCCCTCGGCGGCCGCCGGCGGATCGAGCAGCACTGTCTGGGCCACGCGTTGCAGCGCTCCCGGCAGCTCGGCATAGCGCGAGCGCACGAGGCTCAGCGCGGTTTTCGCCGATCCGCCGCGAGTTTTCGCCGAGCCGTCGCCGGATTGAGGAGTCGATTGCGGCACCGGCGTTGCGGCGCGCTCCAGCGTTGTGGTAGCTCCCACAACGCTCGCTTTCGCACGCTCCGCCACTGGCCCGCCCTTTGTGTGGATGCTGACGGATGAACATCGCGTCTAGACCGGACTAGACCAGACGGCCCCTATAGTTGTCAACCCTAACTAAGAGCGACCAGAGGGGCCCCATCTCGGAACACGCCGGCCCGGGCCGCGGCGGCGGCCGCAGCTGCGGCACGCTGGGAGAACGTTACGTCGATCGGATCGGCCGTGACTAGTAACCGCAGGTAGAAAGGGGCCCCGAGGGTCTCGATGACCGCTATGCCGTCGATGTTCTTAGGCAACTCTCCGCGTTCGACAGCGCGCGTGACGATGATCTCGGCTTTTTTGAAGCGCTCCCGCAGGAATCCGCGCAGCACCTCCGCCGCGCGCTCGCTTCGCGTGGCCGCCACGGCGAGCGCGGTCATCACCTTCCCGCCCGCCTGACCGGTGATCGCCTCTCGTAACGATTCGGCCAATTCTGCGAGATCCCGATCAAAGTCACCCGTGTCGGGGATGGGTACCCGCTGGATGCCCAGCTGTAGCAGCACATCGCCGATCAGGCCGTCGAGGTCACGCCACCGGCGGTAGATGGTGGTCTTGTTCACCCCGGCCCGGCCGGCCAGCCGCTCGACCGTCAGGTCCGAAACCTCGCTCTCCTCCAGCAGCTCAAGCGCGGCTCGCAGCACCGCCTCCCGTACCCTCGCGCTGCGGCCCCCCAGCCGCACGCCCGCGCTTGCCTTCGTTGTCCCGCCCATGCCAGGATGCTAACGCAACTCGCGTTGCATTAATGAAAATTTAGGGGAGGTTTAATGGAGACGCAGGTATGCGTCGTCGGCGGAGGGCCGGCCGGTCTCATGCTCGGCCTGCTGCTCGCCCGGCAGGGCATCGAGGTCATGGTGCTGGAGAAGCACGCCGACTTCCTGCGCGACTTCCGTGGCGACACCGTGCACTCCTCCACCCTCACCCTGCTCGATGAGCTCGGCCTCGGGGAGAGGATGGCCGGCCTCGGCGGTCAGCGGGCCAAGCAGCTGCGGATGACCTTCGATGACGGCACCTTCACCGTCGCCGACTTCACCCGCCTCCCCGGCGCCCACCCCTACCTGCTCTTCGTACCCCAGTGGGACTTCCTCGACATGCTCGCCTCCGAGGCGCAGAAATACCCGTCCTTCAAGCTCTTCCGCTCCACCGAGACCATCGGCGTGCTGCGCGATGCCGAGACCGGCGCGGTGACCGGCGTTCGGGCCCGGCGCCGCGTCGAGGGCGACTTCGACATCAACGCCCAGCTGACCGTCGCCTGCGACGGGCGCTTCTCCACCGTACGCGAGTCTCTTGGCTTGCGGCCCAAGGAGTTTGGGGCTCCCATGGATGTGCTGTGGTTCCGGGTATCGCGCGGCGTGGACGACCTTGAGGGAGTGGACTTCCGCTTCGGCGCGGGCGGGCTCATGATCGTCATCAACCGCGGCGACTACTATCAATGCGCTTTCGTCATCGCCAAGGGTGGCTATGATGCCCTTGTGGCACAAGGCCTCGACCGGCTGCGCGAGCGCATCGGCGCGTTGACACCCTATCTGGCCGACCGGCTCAAGGAACTGTCCACATGGGACGACATCAAGCTTCTCACCGTGCGGGTGGATCAGCTTGAACGGTGGCACGGGGATGGATACCTCCTGATTGGAGACGCCGCCCACGCGATGAGTCCCATCGGGGGCGTCGGGATCAACCTCGCCATCCAGGACGCCGTCGCCACCGCCCGGCTGCTCGGCTCGGCGCTCAAAACCGGGCGGCGGCTCACCGACGACGACCTGGCGGCCATCCGCCGGCGCCGCCGCCTGCCCACCGAGCTGACCCAGCGCGGGCAACGCCTTATCCAGAGCCGCTTTCTCGACCCATTGCTGCATAGCCAGGGCCGGGCCAACTCGATCGCGCCGCTCCGGCTGGTCAGCAAATACCGTCTGCTGCAAGGCATCCCGGCGCGTGTGGTCGGTCTCGGCGTGCGGCCCGAGCACCTCACGTGAGCAACACGGCGGTGACTCGGGCCCGGCTGTCAGTTGTCTTGGTTGCGGAATCGGCGCAGCGCCAGTAGCAGCAGCACACCGCCGATCACGAACGCGAACCCGAGACCCGTTATGGGTGCCGTGCTCGACCCGGTCACCGGCATGCCGCCGCCCGGCCCGGTTGTGGTGGCGATGACCGATGGTTGCGGCGACTTGCTCTCGCTCGGGGACGCCGACGGCGACTTGGTCGGTGACTTGGTGGGCGATGCCGATGGTGACGGTGACTTGGTGGGCGATGCCGATGGTGACGGTGACTTGGTGGGCGACGCCGATGGTGACGGTGACTTGGTGGGCGATGCCGATGGTGACGGTGACTTGGTGGGCGACGCCGATGGTGACGGTGACTTGGTGGGCGACGCCGATGGTGACGGTGACTTGGTGGGCGATGCCGATGGTGACGGCGACTTGGTCGGTGACTTGGTGGGCGATGCCGATGGCGAAGGCGACTTGGTCGGCGACGCCGACGGTGACGGCGACTTGCTCGGCGCATGTGACATGCTGGCCGACGGAGACGGCGATGGCCACTTGCTCGGCGACGCCGGCGCGCCGACCGATACCGCGAGGAAACCTGCGACAGCGGTGATGGCGGCGAGCGCTGACAATCGGATTCGCTTTTTCACACAAACCCCCCGTTGAGCTATAGACAGACAGAGTCTACTTAAAAACGCTCATAGGGCCCACATTGCCATCAGCTCTGATACATGCCTGGTGTCCCGCTTTGCCGGTCATGATTAGCCGGTCATGACATGAGAGGCTGGAGCCGTGGGGCGGCGCGACGAGTATCGGGGGGAGCTGGGTCGGCGGTCGGCCGGAGACTGGCCGGAATACCTGACCAAAGAGTCAGGACTACCCGGCCCCAGAGCCAATCTGGAGTTGGCTCAGGCCGCGGCCGACGTCGCCGACCCCGAGACGCTGGACGGCCTGATCGCCAGCGGCGACGAGTATCTGACATTCTGCGGAGTCACCGGGCTCGCCGACGAGAAGCGGCTCAAGGCGCACGCGACCGACGATCGCTGGCGCATCCGGGAGGCGGTGGCGATGGCGCTGCAACGCCTGGGGGAAAAGGACTTTCCCCGTTTGCGAAAGATCGTCACCGCGTGGGCCAAGGACGGCGACCCGCTCGTGCAGCGCGCGGCCGTGGCGGCGATCTGCGAGCCGCGCCTGCTCAGCTCCCCGCAAGCGGCGAAGGTGGCGATCGAGACGTGCGGGATCGTCACCGCCACGCTCAAGGACCGTCAGAAAGGCGACGGTCGCACGGCTTTGCGAAAAGCGCTCGGCTACGGCTGGAGCGTGGCGGTGGCCGCGGATCCCGCCGCCGGCCTGCCAGTGTTCCAAGCACTGCAACGAAATCCCGATCCCGACGTGCGCTGGATCGTCATCGAAAACAGCAAGAAGGCTAGGCTGGCGAAGCTGCTCGGTTAGTCAGGATTATCCGTCCAGTCGAGGGCGGCTCTGGCGCGGCGAGCTACCTTTGTCTCAGTCGGCGCGGCTGCTTCCCCCGTGGCAGCCGCGCTGACTTTTCATTTCAGCGGTCCGGCAGCGGCCTCTATAGCGTCAAGCAACTCCCGTCCGGCGATCGCCGCCCGCGCCTGCTCGATGACGGGGGCCAGGAAGACGTCCGGGCCGGGTGCGCCGGCGAAGGCCGAAACATGTTCAATGGCAAGCCTTCCGGCCGGTGATGGGGTGAGCGGCGCGCGCAGCTGCAACCCGCGCACCGACGCCAGCAGCTCCACCGCCAGCAGGCTGATCAGGTTGTCGAGGACCCGGCGCAGCTTCACACAAGCCGCCCAGCCCATGGAGACGTGGTCCTCCTGCATGCCACTGGTCGGGATGGTGTCGACCGAGGCGGGCGAGGACAGGCGCCGGTTCTCCGCCACTATCCCGGCCGCGGTGTACTGGGCGATCATCAGGCCGGAGTTGACGCCGGCGTCGGGCGTCAGGAAAGGCGGCAGGTCACGGGAGCGGGTGACGTCCAGCAGCCGGTCGACCCGGCGTTCGCTGATCGAGCCGATCTCGGCGGCGGCGATCGCCAGGAAGTCGGCCGCGAAACCCAAAGGCGCGCCATGGAAGTTGCCGGTCGACTCGACCCGGCCGTCCGGCAGCACGACCGGGTTGTCGGCCACGCTCACCAGTTCCCGCGCGGCGACGGTCCGGGCGAACTCCAGCGTGTCGCGAGCCGCGCCGGCAACCTGGGGCGCGCAGCGCATCGAGTAGGCGTCCTGCACCGCGTGCACCATGTCGTGCCGGTGGCTGTCCATGATGGCGGAGTTTTGCAGCAAGCCATAGATGTTTGCCGCGCTCAAACCCTGGCCCGGATGCGGGCGGATCTCGTGGATCGAAGGGTGGAAGGGACGATCCGTGCCGAGCATCGCCTCGATCGACAGCGCGGCCGTCACGTCGGCCATGGTGCACAAGTGGCCCAGATCCTGGCACGCCAGCAGCAGCATGCCGAGCATGCCGTCGGTGCCGTTGATCAGCGCCAGGCCTTCTTTTGAAGACAATTCAAGGGGTACCAAGCCGGCCGCGTGGAGGGCGTCGCCGCCCGAGACCCGATGCCCATCCTTGCCGAGCACCCATCCCTCGCCCATCAGCACCAGCGCGCAGTGCGCCAGCGGCGCCAGATCTCCTGACGCCCCAAGCGATCCGTGCTCGGGCACCCAGGGGGTGACATCATGGTTGAGCAGATCCACCAGAGCCTGGACCACCACCGGCCGCACGCCCGAGTACCCGAGCGCCAGGGAGCGGACCCGCAGCAGCATCATGGCCCGCACCACCTCGCGCGGCGTGGGCGCGCCCACGCCGGCCGCGTGCGAGCGGATCAACGCGTGCTGCAGCTCGGCCCGCCGCGCGGGTGAGATGAAGGTGCTGGCCAGCGCCCCAAAGCCGGTGGAGACGCCATAGACCGGCCGCCCGTCCCGCTCGATGTCGTCGATTATCGATCGACTCTGCGACAGCACCGTCAAGGTGTCCGGCGCCACCGCCACCTGGGCGTCGTGCCGGGCGACGGAGAGCACATCGGCCGGCGCGCAGCCGGTGGGCGTGATGGTGACGGTCATAGGGCTCGCACTCCTTTGTGCAGGACATGTCTTACCAAGGGAACGCCCGGCCGGTAGGCCAGGTGCAGGGCGCTGGGCGCGTCCAGAACGATGAGATCCGCCTGAGCGCCGATGCCCAGGTGGCCGATGTCTTCGCGGCGCAAGGCTTTCGCGCCACCGAGGGTCGCCGCCTCGATCGCCTCCCACGGTGTCATGCGCATCTCGCGGACGGCCACAGCGAGGCAGAACGGCATGGAGGAGGTGAAGGAGGACCCGGGATTGCAGTCGGTCGCGAGCGCGACTGTGGCCCCCGCGTCGATGAGCCGGCGCGCATCAGGATATGGCGACCTGGTGGAGAACTCGCATCCGGGCAGCAAAGTCGCCACAGTCGACGAGCCGGCCAAAGCGGCCACGTCTGCATCGGTCAAGAATGTGAGGTGGTCGGCGCTCGCGCAATCGAGCTCGACCGCCAGCTGCACCGCACCCGAGTACGTCAACTGGTTGGCGTGGATGCGCGGCATCAATCCGGCGTCCACGCCGGCGGAGAGGATCGCCCGCGCCTCGTCCACGTCGAAGGCGCCTTTCTCGCAGAAGACGTCGATCCACCGGGCGTGCGGTGCGCATTCGGCCAGCATCTGTCCGCAGACCAGATCGACATACGCCCGTCGATCTTGCGCGAATGGTTGGCCATTCGTCCCGTTCGAGTGTGTCGTCCCCGCCACTCTTCCAAGATCGTCAGGGATGATGTGGGCGCCGAGGAAGGTGGTCTCCGACGTCAGCGACGCCGCGACGCGCAATGAGCGAGCTTCGTGCTCCACCGAGAGTCCGTAGCCGCTCTTGATCTCCATCGTCGTCGTGCCCTGCAGCATGGCCTCGCGCATCAAGCGGAAAGCGTTGGCCGCCAACGTCGACTCGGAGGCCTCACGGGTGGCGGCCACCGTCGTGCGGATGCCGCCTCCCGTGTAGGGCGAGCCGGCCATCCGGGCGGCGAACTCCGCCGCCCGGTCACCGGCGAAAACGATGTGACTGTGGCTGTCGACGAAACCGGGCAGCACGGCGCCGCCCGCCGCGTCGAGCGCCTCGTCCGCCGCGGGCGCTGACCAGGCTGAACCGATCCAGAGAACTCGATCGCTAACGATCATGGCGTCGCCGACCTCGCCGGAGAACGTCGTCAGCTCGCCGATGTTGGTGATCAGTAAAGTGCCCATATCGCCTCCCTCAGTTCCGAGGGGACGTCGATCTCTACATGTTTACCGTCGCGCACGATCTCCCGTCCGTCAACGGTGACATGCGTGATGTCGCACGTCGAGGCGGTAAACAGGATGCCCGACGGGTCGGTCCCGGCGGTGCGCGGTGTGTTCAGCGAGACCGTCACCAGGTCGGCCCGCTGCCCGGGCGCGATCGAGCCGGCGTCGGTCCAGCCCAGGCTCTCGTGCCCGGACTTGGTCGCCGCCGCCATCAACTCCTCGGAGGAGAAGCGGCCGCGCTGCTCCGACGCGAGCCTCTCGTCCAGCTCCAGCGCCCGCGACTCCTCGAAGAAGTCGATGATGGCGTGACTGTCGCTGCCCAGGGTCAGCTGGCTCCCGGCCTCCTTCAAAGCCCGCGCGGGCCCGATGCCGTCCCCCAGATCGCGCTCGGTGGTGGGGCAGAAGCAGGTGTATCCGGTACCAAGTAAAGAAATGTCGGAAGAGGTCAGATGGGTAGCATGCACAGCCGTAAATCCCTCGTGCAGCACCCCGCGCTCGGACAGCAACTCGACCGGGCTGCAGTGGTGAAGCGCTTGGCACGCTTCGTTTTCCGCCCGTTGTTCGGAGACGTGTGCGTGGATCGGCCCGTCGAACTCGGCCACGGGTCGCATCTGCGAGGGCGGCACCGCGCGCACCGAGTGCACCGCGGCCCCGATCCTTGTCCCGATGATGCCCGCCACGCGCTCGGCCCAGGCGTCGGCGTCGCCGTCACTGAATCGTTTCTGAATCTCGTTCAGCTCGCCGCCGTCGACCGTGCCCTGAAGGTAAAGGGTGTCGATGAGGGTGATCCTGATCCCGGCCTCGTGCGCCGCGCGGATCAGGGCGTGCCCCATGGCGTTCGGGTCGTTGTAGCGCGCACCGCCCGGGGCATGATGCAAATAGTGGAATTCACCGATGCTCGTGATCCCGGCCAGCGCCATCTCGGCATAGGCCGCGCGGGCCAGCCGGTAATAGCTTTCCGGATTCAGCTTGGCGGCGACGTGGTACATCTGATCGCGCCACGTCCAGAAGTCGCCGCTGCCGCCGTGTGTGCGCCCGCGAAGGGCTCGGTGGAACGCGTGCGAATGCGCGTTGGCGAAGCCCGGGATGGTCAATCCTTTTCGATTTATTTTTCCCTTGGTACCGGGAACGACCGAACGGATATATCCATTGTCAACCCGTATTTCGACGTCGGCGAGGACGCCCTCGGGCAGCCAAGCGTATTCGCAGCGGTATATGGCTAGCACGCCAGTTCCTGGAGGACGTCGGCGAGCGCGACGACACCCGCTTCGCAGTCTTCGTCGGTGGTGTGCTCGCCCGGGCTGTGCGAGACCCCGGTCGGGTTGCGCACGAACAGCATCGCGGTCGGCACGTGGGCGCTGAGCACCCCGGCGTCGTGCCCGGCCCCGGTGGGCAGGATCGGCGCGCCGCCGAGCAGCGCCGCGATCCGGTCGCGCAGCTCGGTGTCGAACGCCGTCTCAGGCGAGATCGATTCAGCGGTCATGATGACGTGGGTCCCGTCGCGGGCGGCGCGTTCGGTCGCCTTCGCCTCGACCTCTTTGACAAGGTCTTCGACGGTCTCGGTCGTTGCCGCGCGCGCGTCAAGCCAGGCTGTCACATTTGATGGAATCGCATTGGTGGCGTTGGGTGTGACAGCCACTCGCCCGATCGTGGCGTGCGCGCCGTGCAGCCGCGCCTCCTTGTTGGCGGCGAGCACGGTAAAGGCGAAGGTGAGCATGGGGTCGCGCCGGTCGCTCATCAGTGTGGTGCCGGCGTGGTTGGGTTCGCCGGTGAAGTCGAGCCGCCAGCGCCCGTGCGGCCAGATGGCGCTGGCCACGCCGACGGGTTTGTCCAGTGCTCGTCCTTGTTCGATGTGCAGCTCGATGTAGCAGCCGATGCGGTCGAGGATGTCCTGCCTTTTGCCGGCCGGCGTCAGTACCTCCTGTAATGCAATCCCGTCGTGGTCGACCAGCCGCACCGACGGGTCAACCGCGCCGGTGAGCAGGCGGGAGCCGAGGCAGGCCAGGCCGAAGCGGGAGCCCTCCTCCTCGGCGAAGGCGGCGATGCCGATCGGTTTGCGTGGCTCGAAACCCCTTTCCCGCAACAGGTCCAGGGCGAGCAGAGCGCTGACTATCCCGAGTGGACCGTCAAAGGCGCCGCCGTGGGGTACGGAGTCGAAGTGACTTCCGGTCAGGATCGTCCCTGACCCGTACCCCCAAAAAGCAAAAATGTTGCCATTGCCGTCCTCTTCGATATCGAGAGAGCGGCCCCTGGCCTGGTCCCGGAACCATTCCCGCAGCTGTAGCTCGGGTGGGGTCCACGCATAGCGAAGGTAGCCGCCGGTGACCGGATCACGGCCAATCCCGGCGATCTCGTCAAGAAGTCTCATGATTTCTCGCTCATGGGCACTCTTACGCCCTTCTCCGTAGCGACTTCGGACGCCCGGTCATACCCCGCGTCGACGTGCCTTATCACGCCCATGCCCGGGTCGTTGGTGAGCACTCGTGCGATTTTCTGCGCCGCCAGGGGCGTGCCGTCGGCGACGGTGACCTGCCCGGCGTGGATGGAGCGGCCGATGCCGACACCGCCGCCATGGTGGATGCTGACCCACGAGGCGCCACTGGCAGTGTTGATCATTGCGTTGAGCAGGGGCCAGTCGGCGATCGCGTCGGAGCCGTCCAACATGGACTCGGTCTCGCGGTAGGGCGAGGCGACGCTACCGCAGTCAAGGTGATCCCTGCCGATGACGATGGGGGCTTTCAGGGTTCCGCCGGCCACCATCTCGTTGAACTTCAATCCGGCCTTGTCCCGCTCACCGTAGCCCAGCCAGCAGATGCGGGCGGGAAGGCCCTGGAAGGCGACTCTCTCACCGGCCATCCTGATCCAGCGGGCCAGCGACTCGTTCCCGGGGAACAGGTCGAGGATGGCCTGATCGGTTCTCCGGATATCCGACGGGTCGCCGGACAGGGCCGCCCAGCGGAAGGGCCCCTTACCCTCACAGAACAGGGGACGGATGTAAGCGGGGACAAAGCCGGGGAAGGCAAAGGCGCGTTGGTATCCGCCCAGCTTTGCCTCGCCTCGAAGGGAGTTGCCGTAATCGAACACTTCCGCACCATTGTCCATGAATCCCACCATGGCTTCCACATGCTTGGCCATGCTGGCCCGGGCGCGGTCGGTGAATTCCTCCGGCTTTTTCGCGGCATAGTCGGGCGCGTCCCCGAGGTCGACACCCTCCGGGAGGTAGGACAGCGGATCGTGCGCGCTCGTCTGGTCGGTCACGATGTCGATCTCGACTCCCCGCCGCAGCAACTCCGGGAACAGCCACGCGGCGTTGGCGACAACCCCGACACTGAGGGCGCGCTTGTCGCGTTTCGCTTGTGTGGCTTGGGCTATAGCATCGTCCACATCGGACGCTACCACGTCGAGGTAGCGCGTTTCGACCCGTCTTTGGAGCCTTGCTGGATCGACGTCTGTAACTATACAGGCGCCGCCGTTCATGGTAATCGCCAGCGGCTGGGCGCCGCCCATGCCGCCGCACCCGCCGGTGAGCGTGAGCGTGCCCGCCAGCGTGCCGCCAAAGCGCTTCGCGGCCACGGCGGCAAAGGTCTCATAAGTACCCTGCAGGATCCCTTGGGTCCCGATGTAGATCCAGGAGCCCGCGGTCATCTGGCCGTACATGGTCAGACCCAGCTGCTCGAGCCGCCTGAACTCCGGCCAAGTCGCCCAGTCGGGCACGAGGTTGGAGTTGGCCAGCAGCACCCGCGGCGCCCACTCGTGGGTGCGGAAAACCCCCACCGGGCGGCCACTTTGCACCAGCATGGTCTCGTCGTTTTCCAATGTGGACAGTGTTCGGAGCAGGGCGTGGAAGCTCGGCCAGTCGCGGGCGGCCTTGCCGGTGCCGCCGTAGACCACCAGATCCTCCGGCCGCTCGGCTACGTCGGGATCGAGGTTGTTGCACAGCATGCGCATCGCGGCTTCCTGCTGCCACCCCTTGGCGGTCAGGGTCGTACCGGTCGCTGCACGTACAATCATCGCTTCACTCCGTTATTCCACGAACAGATGTCTTCTGGACGCTGACAGTTCAAAGCTTTCCAGCCGCCGTTGGGTTGCGCCCGGATCGACATCGCTCATCGCCTGCAGCAGCACCATGGTCATCACCATGGGCGCGGTATGCAGATCGAAGACGAACTGCGAGCCGACGGCGGCGCACAGCGTGACGTCGGCGCGCTCCGCCGCCGGGCTGACCGGTGAGTCTGTGATCACCACGACGCACATGCTCAGCCGCTTGGCCTCATCGAGGGCGTCAAGCAGCTCTCGCGGGTAGCGCGGCAGGGCGAAGGCGAGCACCGCCTTGGCGCCGGAGCCCGCGGCCTGCTCGAGCCGCTCCGGCAGCATGCTCCCACCGTGGTCGAGAACCCTTACCTCGGGGTGAATCTTCGCGGCAAAATAGTTGAAGTATCCGGCCAGCGGCGCCGCGGCCCGAAGCCCGAGCACCAGAAGCGGCCTGGTCTTGGCGAGCAGCCCCGCCGCCACCTGCACCCGGCGCGTGTCCGCCAGCGTCTCGGCCAGCCGGCCCAGGTTCGCCATCTCGTCGCGCACCGCCTGCTGCATGTCGTTGCCCGCGGCCTCCGGCTTGGTATTGCCGGCCAGATCCCGCAATTTCCTTTTCAGCGAGGGGTACCCGTCGAAGCCCAGCGCAATCGCGAAGCGCGTCACCGACGGCTGGCTCACCTGCGCCAGCTCGGCCAGCTCCGCCGCGGACAGGTAGGCCACCTCGCCCGCGCGGTTGACCACCTCCCGCGCGATGCGGCGCTGCGTCGGGGTCAAACGCCTGCTCAGCACCAGCTTGCGAACGGCATCATTCACCTCGTCACTGTATGCAAACTTTCATTCACCACACAAGCCGCCCACTTCAGCGCCGTTTCAGAACCGGCTGCCACCATCGGCGCTCATGAAGACAGCATTCCGCCGCGCCGCCGTGCTCCTCGCTGTGCTCGTCCCCGCCGTCACCCTCGGCGCCGTGCCGGCCCACGCCGCGACCGCCACACTTTCGCTGCCATACAGCGGCTGCCAGGACTCCACCGGCCGCAACTACGACTACGTGATGCGGGTCCACGCCACATCCACCCGGTCCTACCCCGACGGCGGCTGGATCGTCGTGCGCGTCTGGGGCGACGACCCCTCGAGCGACGACCTGCTCCTCGGCCCGCTCACATGGTCGTTCGAGTTCTGGTCGGGCGGCGCCTTCCTGGACATGTGTGTCAACCGCGGCACCCTGAATGAGGACATCGGTGGCGACGAGATCTACGCAGGCGTGCGCTTCTTCGACGCCCGCACCGGCCAGCAGGCCGAGGTCGTCGAGTCCAACCGCATCTACGGCTCCTTCTAGCCAGCCCATTGCGGCGCCGTAGCCCCGATCACAGCGCTCCCTGGTCCGCCCCCGTGGCCGGGAGCGCTGCTATTCCATTGACGTCAACCGCGGGTCCGGCGAAGGTCTTCGCGCTCCAGCACAGCGCGGTCCGCGAGCCGGTGCCCCACCGCCTCAAGTAGACCCGAGGTTCGGCCAGCCCTGCGCAGGTCCGCCACCAGGTGAATGACCTCATGTAGGCGACTCGGATCCAGCAGAAGGCGGGGGGACTTCGATTTGGACGCCCGCCGCAGCAGGCCCTCTCGCGCCCAGGCTCTGACCGTGGGCTCGCTGAGCTTGAGTAGATCCGCAGCGATACTCACCCGGACGGGGCGCACTCGGAGATCGCTTGCTCGGCGACGCGCAGGAGTGTCGATCGCCGCTCGTCCTCCTTTGGCAGGGTCTCGGCGACCTGCTCTATCTGCTCCACCCGTTCGAACAGGTGCCTTACGCGTTTGTGCTCGACAGCGATGGTTATGCTTTCGATTATGCCCTAGTTTTTCGAAAGTACTCGGGATCGATAGAAGGGCTTGCTCGGTGGGAGCGCCGGGAGTACTGTATCGATCCAGAATCTGGATCGATACAGACGGGCGAGTGGGATGGTCAAGCCGACGTTGCAGACCGTGGCCGACGCGGTCGGGGTGTCGCGCAGCACGGTGTCCAACGCATACAGCCGCCCGGATCAGCTCTCGCCCGAGCTGCGCGCCAAAATCCTTGAGGCGGCGCAGAAACTGGGCTACTCCGGGCCTGACCCGGCCGCGCGTTCGCTGCGCAAGGGGCGGGTCGGGGCGATCGGGGTGCTGTTCAGCGCCGAGCTGTCCTATGCGTTCACCGACCCGTATGCGGTGCAGTTTCTCAGGGGCCTGGCCGAAACCGCGGAGGAGCACGGGACGGGGCTGCTGCTCATCCCGCTGTCCAGCGATGGCGGCGGCGGTGAGGCCACGGTCCGGGAGGCGCTGGTGGACGGGTTCTGCGCTTACTGCGTACCGGATTGGCACCCGAGCCTGGACGTGATCGCGGACCGGCGCCTGCCGATGGTGTACGCGGAGTGGCGCGAGGACGGGGATCCCGAGCTGCTGGCGGTCGGCATCGACGACGTGGCGGCGGCGCGGGAGGCGGGCCGGCACGTCGCGGCGTTGGGCCACCGGCGGGTCGCGGTGATCGCGCACTGGATCGGTAAAGAGGCGTTCGACGGCCCGATCAAGTTGGCCCGGCCCGAGGACGCGGAGCATCACGTGACGCGCGAGCGGCTGATGGGCTACCGGGACGCGCTCGCCGAGGTGGGCGTGGACTGGGCCGACATCATCACGGTCAGCGCGGCCCGCAACAGTCGGGAAGGGGGCCTCCGGGCAGCGGCCCACGCCCTTGACCGGGCGCCGCGCTCGACGGCGATCCTGGTCGCGGCCGACCTGCTGGCGCTGGGCGTGCTGGATGCCTTGCAGGACAGGGGGTTACGGGCCGGGCGGGAGGTCTCCGTGATGGGCTTCGACGACATCCCGGAGGCGGCCGCGGCCCGCCTCACCACGATCCGGCAACCGGCGCTCGACAAAGGGCGCATCGCGGGGCGGCTCCTGCTGGAGCCACCCGAGAAGTCCGAGGACCGGCAGGTGGTCCTGCCCACGCAACTCGTTGTGCGGGCCTCGACCGGTCCGGTACAAAATGGAGGATTTTAGAATGCTCGAACCTCTCGGCATGCTCAACGCACTCAGGGCACTCGATGAACACTTCGACGCGGCGCGCTATGACACACCGGTGCGGCGCAGACGAAGCAGACCCAACCGGGTGCGGGCCAAGACCGCGGATGCCTTGCACCGCTTGGCAAATGTGATACAGCCGCACACAGAACCTTCACCGCGGCACCACACTTGCTCCCCGATCGGAGCATAACTTCACCGGTATGAGGGTGAAGATGTTCCTTCCGGCGCTCACCGAGGCGATCAGCCCGCTGTTCCGGCCGATCAAGTACTCGTTGTTCCCGCCGCTGGGGCTGGCCACACTCGCCGCCTACCTGCCGTCCGGCACGGAAGTGTCCATTCACGACGAACACGTGCAGCGGCTGACCCTGGATGACGACGATGACCGGCCCGACCTCGTCGTCATCCAGGTCTATATCACCTCGGCGCGCCGGGCCTACGAGATCGCCGACCACTATCGAAGGCTCGGATCCCATGTGGCGCTTGGGGGTTTGCACGTCACCTCGCTGCCCGAGGAGGCCGCGGCCCACGCGGACACCATCTTCCTCGGGCCGGGCGAGGACACCTGGCCGGTGTTCCTGGCCGACCTGGCCCGCGGCGAGCCGAAGAAGCGTTATGTCTCCACGAACCGGACGCTGGTGAACCTTCCGCCGGTCAGGCGCGATCTGATCCAGCGTCATCTCTATCTGGTACCCAACAGCATCGTCGTTTCGCGGGGATGCCCACACCACTGCGACTTCTGTTACAAGGACGCGTTTTTCGAAGGCGGCAAATCGTTCTACACCCAGACGGTGGACGCGGCCCTGGCCGAGATCGATCGCCTGCCCGGCCGCCACCTCTACTTCCTCGACGACCATCTGTTCGGCAACCGGCGCTTCGCCGAGGCGCTTTTCGACGGCATGCGCGGCTCGAGGCGGCTGTGGCAGGCGGCCGCCACGGTCGACGCGGTGCTGGCGCCGGGGCTGCTGGAGCGGGCAGTGGAGGCGGGGCTGCGCAGCCTGTTCGTGGGCTTCGAGACGGTCAACGGCGGAAACCTTGAGCAGCAACGCAAACGCCAGAACGTCGGGCGGGACTACGGTGCCGTGGTGCGAAGGCTGCACGACAACGGGGTGATGGTCAACGGCAGCTTCGTCTTCGGCATGGACGGCGACGGGCCGGATGTCTTCGACCGTACCGTGGAGTGGACCATCGCCAACGGGATCGAGACCGCCACCTTCCACATCATGACGCCCTACCCGGGAACGGCTTTGCACCAAAGAATGGACGCGGCCGGCCGGATGCTTCACCGAGACTGGGACCTTTACGACACCCGGCACGTGGTCTTCGAGCCGCGCGGCCTCACACCGTCGCAATTGGAGGAAGGGTACTGGCGGGCATACAAGGACTTCTACCGCTGGGGTTCGATCTGGCGCGCGGCGTCCACCAAGGACGATCCGGTGCATCGCGCCCGTCACTTCGCCTACGCGGCGGGATGGAAGAAGTTCGAGCCGCTGTGGAACCTGCTCATCCGGGGCCGCCAGGTGCTGCGCGCCCTGCCCCTGCTCGAAACCGTGCTGTCCCTGGCCGACCGCCGCCGGAAGGCCCGTGCTGCCGCGCGACCGGCGGGCCAGCTGTTGGCCCGTCAATGATTGTTGCGACGCTGACAGCGCCGATCGGGCTTGAAACCGCTGCCAGCGTCACAACAATCTTGCGCCTGCTCTGAGGCGGGTCGGCCTGTCGGATCAGCGACTCGCGAGCCCATGAACTCCCTGTGCCCTGCGATCCTTCCTCTATCGACGCTGCTGGGCTTCAGCTGGCGTGAGGCCGGCGATGGGGGCCGGCCTCACGCTATCCCCAGGCGTCGGTGGACTCCACGACGAGCGCCGGCCGCCGTGATGGCGGAGTTGTTGCGGGCCAAGGCCGCCCGGCATCCAGACTTCGCCGAGGCGCTGCGGGCCACGGGCGACGGTCGGTTCCAACTGGCTCGGGCGGCTGCTGGAACTGATGCGCTCTGAGCTGGCTCTTCGGGATAGTGTCTGAGTTATGCGGGTGAGCGCGATACACACTTATCCCATCAAAGGGTGCCGGCGGATCGACCACGATACGGCGGTCGTGGAGCCGTGGGGGTTGGAGCATGACCGGAGATGGCTCGTCGTCGACGGCGACGGTGTGGCCATCACCCAGCGCGAGGTGGCGCGCCTGGGGCAGTTGCGGGCGGTGCCCGGCCCGGACGGAATAAGCCTTTCCCATTCCGGCAAGCATTTGTGGGTACCCATAAAAGCAAATCCTGTAGCCAAAGGTGACGTCTTCGGCGCTGTCGTGGCCGCCACCCCGGCCGGACAGCTGGCGGACGCGTGGCTCAGCGAGGTGCTCGGGGCCGAGGCCAGGCTGCTGTGGCTCGACGATCCCATGCGGCGCGCGACCGAGCCGAGCGTGAGCGAGCCCGGCGATCGGGTGAGCTTCGCCGACGAGATGCCGCTGCTCCTGGCGAACACGGCCTCGCTGATGCGGCTCAACGATTGGATCGCCGAGGGCGCTCACAGCGACGAAGGGCCGCTGCCGATGACCCGGTTCCGCCCCAACATCGAGGTCGAGGGGGCGCGCCCGTTCCAGGAGGACGGGTGGGTGGGGCGCACTATCCGGATTGGACAGTTGGAGTTCCGCGTGCCGCAGGCGGTGGGGCGCTGCCTGGTGACCACGACGGATCAGGAGACGGGCGAGCGGGGCCGGGAGCCGCTGCACACCCTGGGCCGGCATCGCAACATCAACCAGAAGCTGTGCTTCGGGGTGCACCTGATTCCGGTCACCACCGGGCGGGTCAGCGTCGGGGACGCGGTCACTATTTGATCAACGTTAGCCCACCTGGGCACTGAGCTCCTCGCCGGTCAGCTGGCGCGCGTGGGCGCCGGCCACGGCAAGCCAGGCCATGTGGATGCTGCTGTCGGAGCTGACGGTCGCCGACCACCGGGTGGCCGTGGGGTGGGCGACGATAACCGCGACGCCGACGCGTTTGAGCCCGGCCAGCTGCTGGTCAAGCTCGCGCAGCTGCTTGGTGTGCTCGCCCCATGGGTCGGAGACGAACAGTATGTGCGTGGCCCAGAACCCTTCGGTGAGGTTGCCCACCCGCGCGGTCATGGTGTCCGGCGCACCGATCTCGCGCAGGATCGACGCGTTGGCCGCGGCCCGTTTCGCTATGCGGTTCAACGCTTCCGGGATGGAGGCGACCGTCCGTACCCGGCTCGGCCCCAGGATCGGCAGGTGGCGCATGTCGTCGGGGTGCATCCCGGCGACGAGGATGGAGGCGCCGTCGGCCCAGGGCATGATGGCGGCCTCCGCGGCCAGGGCGCGCAGCAGGTTCTCGCAGCCGCGCGGATCGCCGGTGAGGGTGAGCAGGCCGGTGCGTTCCGGGTCGACGAGCAGCTCCCCGCCCTGAGGCCAGGAAGCGAAGGTCATGAGCGCGGGCAGCAGCGGCGGGGCGAAGCTCGACTCGGGCAGCGGCGCCGAGGCCGGCAGGGACCAGGTGTTGGTCCACTTCTCCTCGAACGGCTCGGGCGGCTCAGGGCACGCCGAGGCGAGGATCACGGCCAGGTCGCCACCGGATTGCCACACGGCGGCGATGTCGGGCATCTCGCCGGCGGCCCGGTCGCGCAGGGCGAGGGCGAGGCTGCGCAGCCCGGCGTCCACCCGGTCGGCCGCGCGGTGCTTGGCCATCTGCTGCCGGGCGGTCTCGACCGAGGGGAGGAAGACCGTGGTCACCTTGCGGCGCTTGCGAACCCGCACCCGCGTCTGCCGGATCTGGCGGCGTCGCACGATGACGTGGGCGGCGAGCACGCTGGCCGCGGCGAGACCGGCCCCGGCGGCCAGCGGGGCGTGCACGGTGTTGGGCTTCTCGTCAGCCTTCGCCTGCACCTCCGGGGAGCTCTTCTCCACCGGTGCTTGTGAGGGAGGCGGGGGCGGCGGTGTCTCTTGCTTGGGCGGCGGCGGCGGCGGGGGCGGCGGCGGAGGTGGTGGTGGTGGTTGCTGCACGGGCGGTTTCACCTGGACCGGCGCCGGCGTGAGCAGGCTTCCCGTGGCGTGGCTTATGACGCCGCGGTCCCGCGCGTCGGCGGGCAACTTCAGGTGCCAGCCCGGCTCGATGTGGTTGGGGTCGCGGACGAGGTGGGGGTTCAGCCGAGCCAGGTCCCGGTAGCACTCGAAGTCACCGGTGAAGCGCTCGGCTATGCGACCGAGGTAATCCCCTTTGCGCACAACATAAATCATCTGCTGCTGTTGTGGTTGCTGTTGCTGGGATTGCTGAGCCTGTTGCTGGACCTGTTGCACGAACGGCCGCACCAGCGGGGTGGGGGACTTCACCATGATAGGCGGCCCGGCCGCCAGGGTCGTAGGCCCGGCCGCGGGAGTGGCGGCGACAGCGACGGCGGCGAACTGGACCTGGGCGGGCGCGGTGGAGGCGTGGGCCACGCTCGCCCCGACGAAGACGGCGATGATCGATCCGACCAGGGCGCCGGCCACTTTCTGTTGTACCCCAAGGCCTGGCACCCGTCTGGCCCGGCGCCCGCGCAGCCGCGCGGACAGCTCGATCAGCACGCTGATGGTGAACGTGACCCAGGCGAGCCATCCCACGAGCGTCAGCGCGCGCAGGAACAGGTCGCCATCGTCGGGCGACGTCAGAATGAGAGTTATCTCGTCAAGGGAGGGAACGTGTTCGGGCAGCGGGTTGCCGCCCACCTTCAGCAATAGCATCGGTGCGCCGCCGATGACGCCGCCGGTGAACAGCAGCGCAAGGATGCCGACGAATATTCGCCTCATGGCACTCCTCCTCCTACTGAACTAATAGGGTCACTTTGGCTTCGCCGAACGCATCCCAGGTGGCGCCGCCAAAGAATGCCATCCCCGTGGGGTTCGCATAGGTAATTTTCACTACAATGCTCAGGTTCTTGCCAGTGGGGTCGACTGTCACCGTTCCGGTGGCGCCGACCGCGTTCATGTAGTCCGTCGCCGCCTGCTGCGCCAAGGCCGGTACCACCACCTGGGCCTCGCCCTGGACGGCCGGCGCGGCGTCGATCGCCGATCCGGCGGCCCGAGCCGCCTCCGCGGCGATGTTGTCGGCGCGTTGCAGCGCACGGATCCGCCCACCGCCCACCACCACCAAGGCGAGCATGACGATCCACGCGCTCGCCATGATCACCGTCACGACGGTCGCCGCCCCACGGTCGCGTGGCCACCTCATGACGTGCTCCTCGATCGGTAACGGTCGAGCGGGCTGGTGAACTCGGAGCTCAGCTCGATGCTGCCCGGGGTTCCCGGCAGCGCCACGTCGGCCAGCTGGACATCGCAAGTCACGGTGACCCGCACGACCGCCGGGCCCGGCGGTTCGATCGCGAAGCCCGAGGGGTCGACAGTGACCTTCAGCGACACGCATTCGATGCCCTGCGACTCGAACGACGTCTGGGCCGCCTTGGTCGCGTCGTTGAGCGCGGTGCTGGCGGTGCGGGCCAGGCTCGCGGTGCGGGCCGCGTCGAACGCCGCCGCGTCCGCCGCCTGACGCGCCAGCGTGATCCGCCCGGCGATCACCATCACCAGGAAGAAAGCGATGATGGCCGGCGTCAGGATGGCCAGCTCCATCGCGATCGATCCTCGGTCGGCGGCGGGACTCATGATGGCACGAACCGTTCGACCGGGCCGCGGGCCGTCTGTTGGATATCGAACGTCATAAACGGAACGATGGAGGGTGCGCGCCCGGTCACGGTCACCGTCACTTCCGTGCGAGCCGAGTTCGTCTTCACCACCACCTCGGGGCCGCGCAGCCCCTGCCCGGCGGCGTCGAGGAATCTTTCCGCCTTGTCCTCGCCCGCTTCGAGCGAGGAGCCGTAGGCGCGGGCGACGTTGGCCCCCTGGGTCGCCGCGGCCAGCGCCAGACTGCGCGAGTAAAAGACAAGCGCCGCCTGTATCACCATGAACGTCACGAGCAGCAGTGGCCCGGCGACGATGACGAACTCCATCGTGTGGGCACCGCGATCCTTGGCGCGCAGGGCTTTCCGGCCCCGGATGGCCCGGGGCCGGGTCCGGTCGGCGGCGCGACGCATCACTGCCTGGGTCCGGGGAGCTTGGTCGAGATGTCGTCCAGCCACCCTTCCGCGATCCCCCACACCGCGGCGGCGATGGCGGCGGCCGCGACCGACATGACAGCGACGATGATGACGTAAGGGACCGGGCCTTCGCCGCGGTCAGACTTGACCTTCACCATCAACCTATACAAGATCCGGGACATGGCCGGTCCTTTCTAGCTAGTGCGTTGAAGGATCGAAATCATCAGTGGGTACCCGACGAGCACCAGCAAGACGATCACGAGCAACGTGGAGGGAATGTCTAATTTGGATGAACGGGTCTTCGTCACCTCCATGGATCGGACGCGGATCTGGTCTCGCAGCGAGGAAGCCTGGGCCCGCAGGGTCTGATAGACCTGCGCCCCATCGGTTCCCGCGCTGTGCATGATGTCGGCGAAGGTGGACAGTTCCACGACGCCAATGGCGTCGGAAAGCTTCTTGAGCTCCTCCCAGGGAGTGGTCATCTGGAGCTGCGCGGTCAGCAAGGCGTGGCGCAAACGCACGTAGGGCCAGCCCTCACAGACCCGGGCGGCCCGCTCCATCGCCTCCACCGCGCCATGCCCGGACCGGACCTGGTGCGCGGTCAGCGCCGTATAGGTGCACAGCGCCCGCACGAACTCGGCCCGCGCCGCCTTGGCCCGCGAACGCATGCTGGCGTGCACCAGGAAGCCAACTAGCAGCGCGACGGCCAGTGTCGCCGCGACCGGTACGGTCACCGGCAGGGGATAGCCGACCACGGCGGCGACGACGGACAGGCTGGGCGGAATGACCATGGAGACCAGCGCCGAGACCACGACATCGAAGATGTGCTTGTCGCCGGTGCGCCCGAGGATGTCCAGGTCGGCCTTGGGCAACTGGATATTCCAGCGGTTGTCGCGCGACTTCACGTTCGCGGGCCTGACCGCGTGGCCGTCGGGCGGCGGTGCGGGGTGCAGCCGCCGCAGGGCCGGCCCCAGCGCCGGGGTCGCCGGCACGAACTGCATCACCAGCAGATAGAGACCGAAGCCGGCGATGCCGCCACCGGTGATGCCGAGCGCGACAAGGATCTGGGGCGGTATAGTCATCGTCCCTCCCGTCGCAGCAGCCGCGGCCGGTACTCGGGCAGGGACAGCGCCCGCACCCACAGCATCAGTCCCATGTAGAAGACGGCCAGGCCGACCAGGACCAGCTGGCCGAGCACGGTCCGGTAGGGCGCGGCATAGGCGGAGTTGATGGCGCCGAAGGCGAGGACCGCGATGGTGGCGCCGGTCAGGAAGCGTACCGTGAACCGCGCGGTCGAGCGCTCCCCGTCGACCGTGGCCCGGGTCGAGCTCTCCTCGGCGAGCCCTTGCGCCACATCGGAAAGCGCCATGTGCAGGCCCTCACCGGAGTCGGCGATCTGAAGGATCAGCGGCGCGACCACCTCGTCGCAGCTGTAGTCGTTGAGCTCGTCGGCGAAGGCGCGCAACGCCTCCTCGGGACTGGTACCCGCCTGAAGGCGCGCGGCCAGTCTTCGTACCTCGTGGTCGATCAGCGGCGGGGCGGTCCGGGCGGTGGCGATGATCGCCGCCTGCAAGCCGATGCCGTTGCGCACGTAGTCACTGACCCGGCGGGTCCACGCCTCGAGCGCGCCAAGCCTTGCCACGGCACGTTTCTCGGCGGTCGAGGCGGAGAAGAGCCAGGGGACGCCGGGAATCGCCAAGGCCACGATCAGCCCGCCCACCGGCCAGCCGGTCAGTAGCCAGGTCACCGCGCCGGCGATCAGGGCGGTGATCAGCGTGCCCTGGTGGACCGCCCGCTGGCGCGCGGTGCGGCCGGGGCCCACCCAGAAACGGCGCAACCGGGCGCGCCACATCGACGGCGGGCCGGGCGGTTTACGGGTACCAATGAGAAAAAAGACGGCCATAACAATGCCGCTGGCGATCATCAGGAAGGCCAGCATAGCCAGCAGCTGAGTCGTCATTGCCGGACCCGTTTCGTGCGCAGTTCCCAGGACCACGAACCGCGGTTCTGCGTGCCCGCCTCGATGTAGGCGGTCAGCTCGCGCGGGTCGTAGCCCACATCCATCAGGTCCTCGCGGATGCGCTCCGGCAGGTGCCTGGGCACGGCCCGCCCGTCGGGCCCGGGCCCGAAGACGGTCGTGGTGACCACCCGGTCATCGCGCATGCCGCCGACCTCGATCACGTGCGAGACGAACCGGTGCTCGGCACCGCCGATGGCCCGCTCGTCGACGACACTGGTGTAGACGATGAGATCGATGCCTTGCGCCGCCATGCGAAGCGCTTGCTCCGGCCCCATGTCGTTGCCGTAGGAGCAGGCCAGCTGCACGATCGAGTCCATCACCTCGCGCGCCTGCCGGGAGTGGATGGTGCACATCGCGCCCCGGCTGACCGTCATGGCGCGCAGCATCGGCACGATCTCGCGGCCCCTCGTCTCGCCGACGATCACCCGCCGCACCCCGAGCCGCTGGGTGATCGGCATCATGTCGTGCAACGTCTTCTCGCCGCGGCGCTTGCCGGCGTTGTCGTATTCCCCATGTCCCTGAAGGGCTTCCAGGCTGATCACCCAGTTGGCGCCGACCGGCTCGTGCAAGCCCAGCTCGCGCGACTCCTCGAGGGTTATGTAGGGCTCGGCGGGTGGGATCGTGCGTGCGAGAGCGCGGAGCAGCGTGGTCTTTCCCGAGCCGGCGAGCCCGGCAATCATGATGTTCGCGCCCGCCTCAAGCGATTTCGTCAGGAAGCGGTACAGCAGGTGGTCGATCATCCCCCAGCGGTCGCGTAGCTCCTCCAGGCTGGCGTTGAAAAGGCTGTGCTTGCGGATGTACACGATCGGGCGCGGGGAAACCTTGTACAGCACCGTCATCCGGGACCCGTCGGGCAGCTGCATGTCCAGCTCCGGGTTCGACTCCGAGAGCTGCCGTTCGGTCGCCGCGACCCGCATCGCCAGGACCTGCAGCATGCTGATCAGCTCGTCGTCGGACTCCGCGACCGGCTCGCCCCGGCTGCGCGTGCCGTCGGTGTGGTGCAGCAGCACCTGGTCACAGCCGATGATGTGCACGTTGGTGATGTCCGGGTCGTCGAGCAGGCGCTGCAACCGCCCGGCGCCGAACATGCCCGCCACCACCGCGTCGAGCAACGCCCGTTCCTGCAACGGGCTGATCGGCTGGCCCGCCTGAGCCATCGCCGTGGAGTAGTCGGCGATGACCTCACGCCCGACGCGCTGCGCCAGCTCCCGGCGGTAGGCCGGGGTGACGTTGGCCGAGTCGGCCAGCATCGTGGTCAGCGCGTCGGTCACCCGGTTGTGCAGCTTGCGCACCACCGAGTAGTCAACCTGGGCCGGCGCTTGGCTGTGAACCTGGCCGTGTCCGTTGCTGCCGTTGGCCTTCGGCGGCTCAAGAGGCTGCGGGACAAACCTCGGAAAACTCATGCCGCCACCCCTTTGATCGCCTGGAAGGTTTCGGTGTCGCGGCGCGCCGGGGCGGCCGCGATCGCCTGGTCGGTGGAGGCCTGCGCGGCCAAGCGCGCCCGGATGGTCTCGTGAGCCACCGCCGCGGTACGCATCAGCGGCCCGCGGCGGCGCCCGGTCCCGTTGCCGCACAAGGCGTTGGCGGTCGGTGGATCCCACGAGACCCGGGCGAGCACCGGCGCGGCGAGGTGCTTGGCCACCTCGCGGGAGGGGATGCCGCGGCCGACGAGCATGAGCCCGAAGCGGGTCTTGCGGTCGCGCAGTTCCCTTCGCAGCGCCGAGATCGCAGGCACCGCCGGAGATACGGTGCGCAGCGACTGCGGCCGCAATACGAGCAGTACCACATCGGCGCGCGACAGCAGCGGCCACGGCGGGTACAGCGCGGTGAGCCGGCCGCAGTCGGCGATGACCGTCTGCGGCAGTCCGGAGAAGAAGTCGCCGAGGTCGGCCCAGGCCGGGCCGAGCGCGGCCGCCTGCGCCGGGTCGTTGATCCCGGGCAGGACCAGCCGCTGCCGCTTCGGCGCGTCGAGGTCGATGAGCTGGCCGAGGAAGTCCTGTTCGGCGGTGCCGCGCAGCACGGCACCGGCCAGAGGCAGGATCCCCCGGTCGTTGGGCAGGTCGTAGCGTGCCAGATATCCGGAGAGGAGATCGCCCCCGGCCGGGTCGCACTCGGCGAGCAGCGTCGCCCCCGGCCAGGTGAGGGTGAAGGCCAGGGCGGCGGTGGAGACACCGGGGGAGCCCTTCGCGGAAACCATGGCAATCAACGTCATCGCTACGACCCGCCCGCCATCGTGACCACGATCCGATCATCGGCGTGCATCGCCGCCACCGTTGGGGCGTCGGCGTTGCTCACCTCCACGTTGACGATGGTGTCGCCCTGCTTGCTGCCGGGCTCGACATCGACCACCGTGCCGACGATGGTGCGCGGCGGCACCAGGTCCTGCGGCGTGCCGGAGTCGGCGCCGCTCTTCTTGGGCGTCACGACCAGGAGCACCGACGCCCCGACGGCCAAGCGGCCCTTGGGCATCCGGTCTTCGCTGAGGGCCAGGCCCAGCAGCTGGTTGCCCGGCGCGGGCACCGGGTTGTCCGTCAGTTGCTCGGCGGTCAGCAGGGTCCCGGGCACGAGTTGCATCGCGGCGCGCTTGCCGACGACGGTGCGGACCTGGTTGGCCGGGATCGGCTTGAGCCCGATGGCGTCGTTGACCCGGATGGTGACGAGGTCGGCGATGGTGATCTCCGCGCCCTTGCCGACCGGCCGGCCCACGCCGAGGTAGTCGTGCGTGGCCCCGATGCGTTGCGCCACATAGCCCGCGGTGAGCGCCCCGCCCGCGATCAGCAGGACGGCCAGCGCGCCCTGCATCCAGGATCGGCGGCGGGGCGCCGATTTGGCGATGTTGATCGGGGCGGCGGGTGGTCTGCCCGTCGTCGTCGTTGCCGGTGTCACCACTGTCATTGCACAACCACCTGTAGTTCGTTTATTTGCAGTTCCACTTCGCTGAAGCGCTGTACCGGGATCTGGCCCCCCTGCCCGCGGGCCGCGCCACTGCCCACCCAGTCCACGATCCAGAAAGCGGTGGCTCGGACGGTATAGCGGCCACCCACCTCGCGGGAAGGGCGCAGGTACTTGTAGCCGCAGTCGGGCGAGGGACTGTCCTTGCTCTCAGGCGAGTATTTGGTGCCCGCCGTGCGGCAGGTGACGGTGGAGCCGTCGCCCATCTGCCACTCCATGTGGGTCACATGCGCCGTCGCGTCCACCCGGATGCCCGGAGCGTCGGCGAAGGCCGGCGGCGGGGTCCAGCTCGGGCCGTTGGCCCACAGCCAGATGGGCAGGCCCACCAACCCTATCCCGCCGGCGCCGGCCGCCTTGGGCGCCGTTTCGATGGCGGGCTTGTTCAGCGGCAGCTTGCCGATGGCTTCCAGCACAAGGTCGATCAGGCTCGGCAGGCCGCCGTAGCCCGGTGGCGGCGAGGTGAGGTAGCGGACGTCGACCCGTTCCCAGCCGGCCGATTGGCCGCCCCAGCAGCTGACAGCGTACATGTTGCCTTTGCCCGGGTCGTTGCCTTTCCACTGCGGGTCGTCGATGGGCAGCGTGAGCCGGTTGTAGTAGCAGGCGTCGACGGGGTTGAACCAGCCCAGGCCGCCGACGAAGCAGTCCACCTCGCCCAGCTGCTCGTGCAGGCAACGCGCCTTGCCGACGCCGCCTTTTCCTCCGCCGTTGCCCGGGTCGCCGCCATTGCCGCCGCCCGAGACGACAATGTAGCAAGCGCCGTTGTCGGGTGGGCAGTAGATGTAGTCGGCCTGCGCCGGGCTCTGGAGGGTCACGAGGCATGCCGCCATCAGGGTCGCCCCGGCGGCGACCCGTGCGATGTGTTGTTTCAGCATGATGAAGCCCGATCTGCGTAGGACTCCACCCAGCGCCATAGACCGTCGGGATAGAGCCCGGCTCGGAGGGTTACGGGGTATTTCCTGTTCTGATTGGGTACGGCGACCGATTTCTTGGTGGTCCTGTTGATGGTGTCCGTGCCGGAGTCGTCGACGCACGACTCGACGATGATGGAGTTGGGGCTTACCGAGACGACTCGGCGCATTGTCACCTTTGGTGCCCCCGTGCGTACCAACCCCTTCTCCTGCATCAGGCTCAGGTCGCGCTCGAGGAAGGTGAGGAAGTTGCCCGCGGCATACGGGTACATCGTGCGCTTCGCCGGATCGTCATCCCATTTGTAAGCGCCCGTTTGCGCGGCCTGAACGTATATTTCATTGAGTTTCAAGTAATTTGCCCATGCTTTGTCGACCACCGCCTGCTGCTCCGCCGAGATCGGCGGGGCGGGCGAGGCTCTGGTGGCCGGCTTCGCGGGTGGTTCAACACTGTCCAATTTGGAGGAACAGGCGGTGAGTGCGAGCAGCATCGCCGCAACCACCATTCCGGTTGCGCGTCCGTTATGGCGTCTTGGGTCCATTTCGTCCCCCTAGCCCTGATAAGGGTTGCGCCCCCGAGCGCTGATCGTACGATGGTCTTCGCCGATGTAACAAGGGGTGGCGATGGTAGAGCGTTGGGTGATCGCTGCAGCGATAGGCGTGCTGGTCGCGCCGTTGTTGCGCGCCTTGATCTTTCGGCACTCAGTGGACGTGGGCCAACATTGGCGGCGATCGTGCTCTTCCTGTGACCGGCCGGTGTACGCCCTCTCCGTGCGGGGCCGCTGCTTTCATTGCCGTACGCGCCTCGGGCCACCGCCGTTCGCGGTCGAGGCCGTCGCGGCGTGCGCGCTGGCGCTGTTGGCGTGGCGGCTGCCGATGTCGTTGCCGTTGCTGGCATTCGGCTGGATCGCGGTGCTCGGCGTGGCGCTGGCCTTCATCGACTGGGCGGTGCACCGCCTGCCCGACCGCCTGACCCTGCCCGCCTTCCTTGGCGCCGTTGGGCTTCTGGCCCTTGACAACCAGCCCGGCCGGCTGGGCACGGCGCTGCTGTGCGCGCTGGCCATGGCCGGCTGCTACCTGATGCTCACCCTGCTGAGCCGGGGCGCGCTGGGTCTGGGCGACGGTAAGCTCGCGCTCAGCCTCGGCCTGGCGCTGGGCTGGTTCGGTGGGATAGTCACGGTTTACGGCGCGGCCGCCGGTTTCATCCTCTCCGGCCTTTACGGGGGCGCGATGTTAATCGCGGGGCGCTTGGGGCGCAAGGATTCCCTTGCCCATGGGCCATTCATGTTATTGGGTACCCTTACCGCGCTCGCGTTCCTGACGTGACCTTCTCCCTACCCGAGTGTCGCGTTTGCCGAAGCGGCCCGGTGCCCTACCCTCGGTGCCGTGACAGAGTTGATGCTTGAAGAAGCCATAGTGGAACCGTCCGAGAACGTCATCTACAAGGGCTACCTGTCGACTATCGAGGAAGTGGTCGAGCACGTGAAGGCCGCCGACACGCTCGGTCTGGGTTTCCGGGTCGAGTCGTACACTGTTTCCTCCCCGGCCGACGCCGAGGACGCGCAGCAGAGCGAGTACGAATTCACTCTCCTAGGCGACCTGCCGGTGAGGCACGAGAGCGAGGACTGACAGCGGGTCCGCGGTGGGGGCCTGTGGCGTGAGGCCCCCACCGCGGCCTTCGCGCCGTGCTTCGCCGGTGGGGCGGTGCGCCGCGCTGAGTATTGTGTGCTCGTGCTGACCGACGGGCCCTCCGGTGGGCTGGGCGCGCGCATCCGCGACCTGCGGGCCTCGCGCGGGTTGACCCAGCGCGAGCTGGCGGAGCCGAGGTACAGCCGCGGGTTCCTGGCGGCGGTGGAGGCGGGGCATCGGGTACCCACCGATGAGGCCCTCGCTTATCTGGCCGACCGTCTCGGAGTGCGCGCGGACGACCTGCGGCACGGCCGCCCCGCCGGTTCGGCCGAGGCGTTGCGCGCCGACCTGGACGAGGCACGGCGGATGATCTCGGCGGGCAACGCGGCGGGCGCGGCCGACGTGGCCTGGCGGGTTCGGCGGCAGGCGGACGCCTATCACCTGCCGGAGCTTGTGGCGTATGCCGATCTGTGCCTGGGTGACTCGATCCAGCACAGCCAGGGCCCGTCCGCCGCCTTGGAGACTTTTCGCCGGGCCGCGCAGAACGCGCCGGCCGGTCTGATCGGTGCCACGATCACCGGCCGGATCGCGGGGTGCCTCTATCTGACCGGCCACACCGCCGCCGCCATCGAGCTGATCGAGTCGGCCCTGCACGAGGTGCGGGCGCGGCCGCCGGTGGATCCGAGCGTGGAGGTGACCCTGCTCGGCCGCCTGGTCTACCCCTACCTGGAGGTGGGGGCGCGAGAGCGGGCCCGGCGCGTGGTCGACGACGCGCTGGCGCTGCTGCCGCGGGTCACCGACGAGGAGACCGTCGGCGTCTTCCATACGGTCGCCGCCCAGGTCTGGGACGCGGAGGGCCGGCTGTCCGAAGTGGACGAAGCGTTGCGCACGTCCCGCGAAATCTTTGCCCGCCTTGGGTTTGAGCGTGAGATCGGCCGCTGTTACTGGACGCACGGCTACGTGCTGGTGCGCCTTGACCGGCTGGAGGAGGCGAGCGAGGAGCTGGTGCGCGCGCGGCAGATGCTGGCCCCGGTCGGCGCGCGCCACTTCCACGCCGGCGCCACGCTGGAGCTGGCCGAGGTACGGCGCCGGCAGGGCCGGCTCGACGACGCCGAGCAGCTCTGCCATGAGGCGATGGACTATGTGACCGAGGCCGGGTACGACGAGGGCATCGCCGAGACCGACCGGCTGCTGGGCCGGATCGCGCTCGCGCGGGGCGCGGTGGTCGAGGCGGAACGCCTTATGCGCCTGGCCATCGAGCGCTACCAGCGGGCCGGGCTAAACCGCGAGTTGATGCGCACCTGCCAGGAACTGGGCGAGGTCCTGATCGGACAGTCACGCCTGCCCGAGGCGCTGGCCGTGCTCAAGCGTCCACTTTAGAGATCGACTAATTTGCCCTCTTGACACCGCCCGGCGCTACTGGCTTTAATCCGGTGTTACAAGAGGCATAACGAAAGTTAATGTCAAAGAAACACCTCTGGGCCCAGGTCCGGGGTGATGTTGTATTCACATTTCTCGATGGTCGGAGGTGCGATCCACCCTGCCCGCGAGAAGCTAGGGGAGGTTCGAAGGTGAAACGACTACCCGTGGGCGCGGCGGTGCTGCTCGCGCTCGCATTGGGACCGGTACCGGTCCCGTCCTTTGCGGCCCCGCCCGCAAAGCCCACCGCCGATCCCGTGACGGCCGCCGTCGAGGCGGCGGACAAGGCCGTCGGCAGCGGGCTCGACACGCTGCGCGCCGGCACCGACGAGAAGTACGAGCGCCGCAATGTAACCCCCGGACACGGTGGCGTCTACTACGTCTCGTATGAGCGGACCTACCGTGGCCTGCGCGTCGTGGGCGGCGACGCGGTCGTGGTGGCCGACTCGACCGGCAAGATCCGTGACAAGGCGGCCGCCGCCGGCCTCGTGCGCGGCGTGGCGGTCAACCCCCGCGTCTCGGCCACGGCCGCGCTGAACACGTCCAAGGCCAGGCTGTCACGCGTGGACGACTCGGCGGCCCCGCAACTTGTCGTCCTGGCCTGGGGCGCGCAGCCGCGCCTGGCCTGGGAGGCGGTCGTCTCCGGCGTCAGCAACGCCAAGCCCAGCATCCTTCACGTCTTCGTGGACGCCCTGTCCGGCAACGTGCTCGACTCGTACGAAGACGTGCGGGCGGGTGCCGGCAACGGCTTCTACTACGGCCAGGTCACCATCAACACCAGCGGCTCCGGCTCGTCGTTCAGCCTGTCCGACCCGACCCGCAGCGGCATCCGCTGCGGCGGCCAGGACGGCGGCACCTACAGCGGTACCGACGACAACTGGGGCAACGGCTCGGGTACCAACCTGGAGACCGCTTGCGTCGACGCGCTCTACGGCGTGCAGCGGGAGTGGGACATGCTCTCGCAATGGCTGGGGCGCAACGGTATCAACGGACAGGGCGGCGGGTTCCCGGCGCGCGTGGGTCTCGCCGACGTCAACGCGTTCTGGAACGGCAGCTACACCAATTTCGGCCATTCGCAGGACAACCAACGCCAGGCCACGCCGATCGACGTGGTGGCGCACGAGTACGGCCACGCCATCTTCCAGACGACACCCGGCGGCGCGGGGTCTGGGAACGAGAACGGGGGACTCAACGAGGGGACAGGCGACATCTTCGGCGCCCTGACCGAGGCTTTCACCAACCACGCGGGCGACCCGCCGGACTTCCTCGTCGGTGAGGAGGTCAACCTGGTCGGCGACGGCCCGATCCGCAACATGTACAACCCGTCCGCGCTCGGCGACCCCAACTGCTGGTCGAGCTCCATCCCCAACACCGAGGTCCACGCCGCGGCGGGTCCGCTCAACCACTGGTTCTATCTGGTGGCTCAAGGCTCCAACCCGACCGGCGGTCCCGCGAGTCCGACCTGCAACAGCTCCACGGTCACCGGCATCGGCATCCAGAAGGCCGGCAAGATCTTCATAGGTGCGCTCAACCGCAAGACCTCGTCGTGGCGCTACGCCAACGTCAGGTCGGCCTCGCTCGCGGCGGCGGTGGAGCTCTACGGCGCGGCCAGCGCCGAGTGCGCCACGACCAAGGCGGCGTGGAACGCGGTCAGCGTCCCGGTGCAGTCCGGCGAACCCAACTGCACCACCCCCGGCAACGACTTCTCGATGTCCCTGAACCCGACATCCGGGACCGTCCAAGCCGGACAGTCTGTCACCACTACCGTGGGGACGCAGACCACCTCCGGCTCAGCCCAAACGGTGAGCCTGTCCGCCGGCGGCCTGCCCAGTGGGGCGACCGCCTCCTTCAACCCGTCCTCGGTCACCTCGGGCAACTCGTCCACCCTGACCCTCGCCACCGCGTCCTCGACCCCCTCGGGGACCTACCAGGTGACGGTCACGGGGACGGGCTCGGTGACCCACTCCGTCACGTTCACGCTCACGGTCGGTGGGGGTGGCCCCGGACCGGGTACGCCACCAGACATCAGCGTGGACAACGTCAAGGCACACCTGCAACAGCTCCAGACGTTTGCCACGAACAACGGCGGCAACCGTCGCTCGACCGGCGCCGGCTACACGGCCTCGGCCAACTACGTCTTCGACCGCCTTTCGGCCGCGGGTTACAACGTCGTCCGGCAGAACTGCACCTCCGGCTGCACGGCCGGGGCCGGGCCCAACGTGATCGCGGACTGGCCGGGCGGCGATGACACGCAGGTGTACATGTTCGGGGCGCACCTCGACAGCGTCTCGGCCGGACCGGGTATCAACGACAACGGCTCCGGATCTGCGGCGCTGCTCGAGGTCGCGCTCAAGCTCGCCGAGCTGCACCCGAGCATCGCCAAGCATGTGCGGTTCGGCTGGTGGACCGACGAGGAGCAGGGCCTCAACGGCTCCGAGTTCTACGTCAATTCGCTGTCGGCGACACAACGCGCAAACATCAAGGGCTACTTCAACTTCGACATGATCGGCTCGCCCAACGCCGGCTACTTCATCGACGCCATCACCTCCGCGCTCGCCGGAAACCTGAAGGGCTACTTCGACTCCATCAGCGTTCCCACGGAGGAGATGACCGAGTGCTGCAGTGACGACGGTCCATTCCGCAACGCCGGAATCCCGGCCACGTTCCTGTCCACCGGTGCGTCGGCGGTGAAATCCTCGGCGCAGCAACAGAAGTGGGGCGGCACGGCGGGTCAGGCGTTCGATCCGTGCTACCACTCGTCCTGTGACAGCTATCCCAGCAACATCGGCACCACCGCCCTCGACCGCGGCTCCGATGCCGTGGCATGGGCACTGTGGAAGGTGGCCGTCGGTGACACGACGCCCCCGACCCGGGATTTCACCATCTCCCTTAGCCCGGCGTCGGCGACTGTCCAAGCCGGACAGTCGGCCACCACCACCGTGGCGACCCAGACCTCTTCGGGCAGCGCGCAGACGGTGAACCTGTCCGCCAGCGGCCTGCCCAGCGGGGCGACCGCCTCCTTCAACCCGTCGTCGGTCACCTCCGGCGGCTCGTCAACCCTGTCCATCGCCACCGCGACCACCACACCGGCCGGCACTTACACCGTGACCGTGACCGGCGCCGGCGAGACGGCGACACACACGGCCGCCTTCACGCTCACCGTGCAGTCGACCGGTGGCAACCGCACCTTCACCAACGGCACCAACTATCCGCTCAACGACCTGACCGCCATCCAGAGCCCGATCACCTCGACCGCGACCGGTCCGGCCGTGTCGCCAGTCAGGGTGACCTTCACGATCGTGCACAGCTGCTCGGAGGACCTTGACATCTGGCTGCGCGGGCCGAATGGCCTGTGGTACCTGATCAAGGACGACTCCTTCGGCACCTGCACGCCGTGGTCGGGGCCGCGCACCTACTTGGTCCCCGTGACCCAGCAGGCCGCCGGCACCTGGGTGCTGTTCGTCCGGGACAACTACACCTTCGACACCGGCGTCCTGGACACGTGGAGCATCACGGTCTAGGCAGTCGCTACAGTTACCCCGTGGACCTCGGGCAACGCATTCATCGACTTCGCGTTGCCCGAGGTCTTACCCAGCGGGAGCTTGCCGAGCCTGGCTACACGGCGGCCTATGTGTCGTCCGTCGAGAGCGGCAAGCGCACCCCCTCCAGCGACGCGCTGCACTATTTCGCCGAGCGCCTCGGCACCTCCCTGGACGAACTGACCGGCCGCACCGCCGACACGCCCCTGGATCTGGCCTTCGCCTCGGCGCTGGCCTCCGGCGCCGGCTTCGATGCCGTCGCCGCACAGGCCCACCTGCTCGGCGACTCGCGTTGGGAGGCTTGGGCCCGGTTGGAGCTGGATCCCGTGGCGCACCTCGAGGTCGCCGCCCAGTTGCTCGCCGACGCCCCGCCGCTCGACCGCCTGCCGGTGGTGCTCGCCCGGGCCGCCCAGTCCGAAACCCGTTACGCCATATATCTTCTTGAGCGGCTGCGGGACGAGCTGACCCGCGACGGCTACCCGTCGCCGGATGCCCGCCACGCCCTGCAGGCCCATCTCGCGGCCCGCTTCCTCGAACTGGGCGACGAGGATCGCGCCGCCGCCGCGGCCGACGAGGCGCTTTCCCTTACCTACCAGGCCGATCCCGCCGCTTACCTGCAAACCGCCCAGACCCTCCTGTCCGCCCGCCACCGCGCGGATGCCACCGTCGCGATAGGACAGTCCATCGCGTGCTATCGCCGCGCCGCCCTGACCCGCCAGGTCGCCGCCTGCCACCGCGCCCGCGGCCGCCGCCTGCGCGACACGGGGGATCTCGAGTCGGCCGCCAACGACCTGTCCCGGGCGCGCGACCTCTACGGCGACTGCGACGAGGGCCTGGACGTAGCGGTCGAGCTGGCCGAGGTGCAGCGCCTGCGCGGCCTGGCCGCCGACGCCCAAGACCTTATCGCCCAAGCACTCTCCTCCGACGGCCATCCGCTACGGGCGGCCCGGGCGCACCGCGAACTGGGCCTGCTCGCCCTGGCCCACGACGACTCCGACGCGGCCGAATCCATGCTCCGCCACGCCCTCACCCTCTATGAGGAGACCGGCCCCGCCCGCGAACTGGCCCGCACCCTGAGCGCCCTCAGCGACCTCCTATCGGAGCAGGGTCGCCTCCCCGAAGCCGCCGAACTACTCCGCACCGGCCTACTAGCCCTGCTCAAGTTCTAACCCCACACCCCCCATCCACCCCGCCCATGGGCGCAACCAAGATCGGTTGATCCAGCATTTTCCCGGATAATGCGGCCTCGCGCGCGGCGGAGGCAGCATTTTCGGGGATAATGCGGCCTCAAACGATCTTGGTGCGCGGCGCAAACAGCCAGTTAGGTGAGGGTGTCGCGCCAGGTGTGGTCGGGGGTCCAGGCGAGTTCCTCGCGGGCTCGGTCGATTGCTAGCAGGGTGCCGAATTCGGCTACCTCGCGGGTGAGCTTGACGCCGGGGAACTGGTCGGCCAGCAGTTGGGCCGAGGGTACGTTCATCACGGTATCGGCGGCGGCGATGATGTAGGCGCGCGCCCCACCGACGTCGGCCTTGAGCGCGGCCTCGCAGGAGGAGGCGACGTCGCGTACATCGATGTAGCCCCAAAGGTTCCAGCGGCGCGCGGCAGCGGAGGGCCAGGCACGTTCGGGCAGTAATGCGTACTCGTGCGGCTTGAAGATGTTGGAGAAGCGTAGCGCGATGAACGGGATCCCGGACCACTCCGAGACGTGCGTGGCCATGGTCTCGCTGACCACTTTGGACAAGGCGTAGGTGGTGGTGGGGAAGGGGTAGTGGTCTTCGTCAATGGGAGCGTAGCGGGGCGGGGTGTCGAACGGCAGGCCCAGGGTGGTCTCGCTGGAGGCCCAGACGACGCGGGCGAGACCGAGGGCGGCCGCCGCGAGGAAGACGTTGGAGTTCATGACGGTGTTGCGGTTGATGGTGACCGCCGGAGGATACAGGTCGGGGGCGGGGATGTTGGCCAGGTGCACCACCGCGTCCGTGCCGTGCAGCACCTCGACGGCCTGGCCGTAGTCGGTCAGGTCGGCACGCACGAAGGAAGCGTCCAAATCGCTTGGCGGGGCGGCGATGTCGGTCGCGCGGACCTCGTACCCCTTAAGCATCAAATGGGAGACGGTGGCCTTGCCCGCCGTCCCGCTGGCACCGGTGACACAGATCTTCATGACGCTAACGCTATACGGCGCCTCGAGCAGCCAGATCTAGACATTTAAGTAAGGTTTCCTAATAATTACAGCATGCGGAACATCTCAATCCAGTCGCGCTGGGCCATCGCCCTGACCGTAAGCGCGGCAACGACTCTCGGGACCGCGATGGTTCTGGCTCCAAGCGGCTCAGCCGATGTGGTGGTCCAGGTGGTGTGTACCGCACCCGCCTGGGCGGAGGGCAACTCCTACACCGTCGGCCAGCAGGTGACCTACAACGGCCGGCTCTACCAGGCGTTGCAGGCCCACACCGCGTGGCCCGGCGCCGGATGGAACCCGGCCGCCACGCCCACGCTGTGGAAGGACCTCGGCGCGTGTGACGGCCAGCCACCCACCTCGTCAAGGCCGCCGAGCAACCCGCCCTCGTCCCGCCCGCCGAGCAACCCGCCCACGTCCCGGCCGCCGAGCTCGCCGCCGCCGAGCATCCCGCCCACCGGCACCACCTGCCCCGTGAAGTCACGCCCCGCCGGCAAGGTGCTGCAAGGGTATTGGGAGAACTGGGACGGCGCGATCAACGGTGTGCACCCGCCGCTCGGCTGGATCCCGATCACCGACTCGCGTATCCGCACCCACGGGTACAACGTCATCAACGCCGCCTTCCCGGTCATCCGCTCCGATGGCACGGTCCTTTGGGAGGACGGCATGGACGCGACCGTCAAGGTGGCCACGCCTACCGAGATGTGCCAGGCCAAGGCCGCCGGAGCCACCCTCCTGATGTCCATCGGCGGCGCCGCGGCCGGCATCGACCTGAGCTCCAGCGCGGTCGCCGACCGGTTCGTCGCCACGATCGTGCCGATTCTCAAGCGGTACAACTTCGACGGCATCGACATCGACATCGAGACCGGGCTCATCGGCAGCGGCAACATCAACACGCTGTCGGCGTCGCAGGCCAACCTGATCCGCATCATCGACGGCGTGCTCGCCCAGATGCCGTCCAACTTCGGCCTCACGATGGCGCCCGAAACCGCTTATGTGACCGGCGGAAGCGTCACCTACGGCTCGATTTGGGGCGCATACTTGCCGATCGTCAAGAAGTACGCGGACAACGGCCGGCTGTGGTGGCTGAACATGCAGTACTACAACGGGTCGATGTATGGATGCTCGGGGGACTCCTACTCGGCGGGCACGGTGCAGGGCTTCCAGGTGCAGACCAACTGCCTCAACACCGGTCTGGTCATCCAGGGCACCACGATCCGCGTGCCCTATGACAAGCAGGTGCCGGGGCTTCCGGCCCAGTCCGGCGCGGGCGGCGGCTACATGACCCCGTCGCTGGTGTCGCAGAGCTGGAACTCGGTCAGCGGTCAGGTCAAGGGCCTCATGACGTGGTCGATCAACTGGGACGGTTCCCGGAACTGGACCTTCGGCGACAACGTCAGGTCACTGCAAGGTAGGTAAGCGAGACGGAAGGACCGGGCGGCAACCACCTGTCAAAGGGTTGTTGTCGCCCGGCTTCATAGGGTGGGGTCGATGTGCCCCATCCACATCGACCCCGCATCCACCTCACATCAAAGCATCCGATCAGAATCCGTCGTTGACGACGCTCACGAGGTGGTTAACGTTGTCGTCGCCCACGTAGGTCTCCCCGACGCCGCACTTCCAGTCGCTGTCGCGGTCGGTGACGCACAGGTGGATCAGGGTGTGCGCGTTTTCGTCGTAGATCTCGACCTTGACCGTGTCGGTGTTGAAACCACCGGTGACGCCGTACCAGTGGCCGTCGTCCTGCCACCACAGCGAGGCCTGGTAGTCGGAGTCGAGGCTCTTGAAGTCGGTGGTGTAGGTGCGGTTGCCCTGGCAGGTGTTGGTGCGGGGCACCTCCTGGGCCAGCGTCACGTCGTCGACGATCAGTTTCAGCGTCTCCGGTTGGTTGGTGTCGATACACCGGGCTTGCGCCACGCCCGGCATCGCGACTTGCGTGGCGAACATCGCCGCGGCCATGCCGGCCACGGCGAGCACCGCCCGCACGCCCTTGTGCTTGATGTGCATGGGAATTCCCTTTCGTCGCCCGGCGCCTGTTCGCCGGTGAGACCAAGGAAAAGGCCGCGCCGTTGTGTGCCGGTTGCCGCGCCGTTGCACCGCGGCGGCTGCTCGGCCGGCATTTGCAACAGCGCTGCAACAGGGGTGGCTAAACCTTGGGGACACGGAGAGCTTTTTGAAGGGGTACCAAATGAAATCTTTGAAAATCGGACGGCTCAGCAGCGTGGCTGTCCTGGCCGGCGCGATGATCGCCACGACGATCGCGACTGCGGCGCCGGCCGCCGCCACCGGGGACCCGTGCAACAGCCGCACGGTCTCCGTGGCCCGCACCCTGGATTTTGACGAAATAGATATACATAACTATAATTCGTATGAGTCAACTGAATTGAAGGGATCAGCATGCAGCCGAACCCTGCTTCGCGGTGGCGCGCCGTCATCTCGCTCGCAGCCGCCGCCACTCTCGCGGTCATCGTCACGATGGTCGCCGTCCGGGTACCGGCCGAAGCCGTCCAGGACGAGCAGAACCAGCACAGCATCCACGCGCCGGGAGACCACGGGAACTCGTTCACCCCGCACACCAGGCGGCAAGTCGCCTTCCACGACGACATGCGCAAACTGTGGGAGGACCACATCACCTGGACCCGGCTGGCGATCGTGACCTTCGCCGACGGCTCGGCCGGCTTCAATGCCACCGCCGGCCGCCTGCTGGCCAACCAGACCGACATCGGCAACGCCATCAAGCCGTTCTATGGTGACGCCGCCGGCAATCAGCTCACCGCCCTGCTACGCGAACACATCCTCATCGCGGTCGAGTTGCTTCAGGCGGCCAAGGCCGGGGACACGCCGGCGTTCGAAGCGGCCCGCACCCGCTGGTACGCCAACGCCAACCAGATCGCCGACTTCCTCTCCGCGGCCAACCCGCGCTTCTGGCCCCGAGCCGAGATGCGAGCAGCGATGAAGACCCACCTCGACCAGACCCTGGCCGAAGCGGCGCACGAACTCGGCGGGGACTATGCCGCCAGTGTCGCCGACTATGAGCAGGTCCACCAGCACATCCTGGACATGGCCGACCTGCTGAGCTCCGGCATCATGCGCCAGTTCCCCCGCCTTTTCCGCTGATCGCCTGCCGGCGCCGCGGCCGGGAGTCGCGATTCCCGCCCGCGGCGCCGCGGCAGCGATGACCGCTAACCGGTGACGGCTTGCCGGCCGTGCAGTACAGCCCGGTCGGCCGCGGCCCGGCCGGACGCCCAACCCTCGCGGCTGTTGATCGGCGTCGCGTGACTGGTCAGCTCCGGAAACTGCCTGTCGAAAGCGGCCTTCACGGCATCGCTGCGCGCGGCGAGCACGGGCAGCAGATCGCTGCCTTCGGTGGAAGCGGCAGCCTCTCGATCCACCTCTTGAGTGGCGGCGTTGAGCCGCTCACCGATGCGCATAGCGTATGCGGTCATGAACGACTGGCGGAACGCTCTGATGTTGTTGCGCCGGTGGCCGTTCTGGGTCATCGCCTTGGTGGCCTGAACGAGCAATGAGGTGAACAGGAGCTCGACCGAGTCAAGATCGGACGGATAGCCGACCACGGTGGTGAGGCCGTAGCGCTTCATCCACACTGATCGGCAGCGATTGGACCCGGCTACCACCTGAAGCAGCAACGTTTTGGGAGCCTCATAGGGGTTGTCGATGGCGATTCGCCGGCTGACCGGCTCCTCCCGTCCGCCGGTCCGGGCGGCCAACAGAGCATGATCGATGCTGTGCCGTGCCATCAGTTGCTGCGCCTTGGCGGTGAACGCCTCGGCCTCCTCCGGGAATTCCGTGGACTCGGCCTTGGCCAGCAATGCCCGAATCCGGTGAAGCATGCGCTGATCGACCTCGCTGTCCGATCCAGCGGCGGCGGAAGAGGAAAACGTGGCGGTGCCTGGTACCGGTCCGACTCGATCAATAGCCGGAAGGGTCTGGAGGAGGTAGAGCAAGTCAAGAAAGTGATCCACGGCGGTGGCCCGGTCGAGCCCTTGCTGCTCCGCCCAGACGTTCACGTAATGATCGTCGTGATCCCACCAGACCTCGGCGCCGAGGGCGACCAACTGGGACCGCCACCTCGGATCGACGGTCGCGGCCGCATAGACGCGCATCTGTGCCGCGATGGCATCTACCATCAGCCGGCCGTGGCGGACGGTGTGCTCACGGCGGGCCAACCGCACCAACTCCACCGGTTGCCAACCGCGTTCCCAGGTTTGCCGGACATCGTTTAGGAGGACTGTGAACAGTGCGCGGTTCACCACCTGGACGCCCGTGGAACCACCCGGCCCGCCGGCCAGCAAGGTCCGGCAACGCTCCACCTCGGCTTGGCGCCCGTCGTAGCGCGCGTGGAGCGCCTCTAAAATGATCTCTTCCGTGATCTGGAGTTGAGCCGGGATGGTGGATGCGCCGAAAACGCCGGATGGACGGTGGCGCTGCGCCTGCGCCGCCTTCCGCTTGGCCTTGTGGCGGTCACGACTGTTTCTGCCCATAGCATTCTCCTGGCTCGCGTTCTCCTGGCTCGCGGCGACGCTAGAGCCTATCGACTACGCGACGAGATAGCTCGATCGAGGTTGGCTACGGCGTGTCGATCACACGAACCTCATCGCCTCCACATAATGGTTCGATGAGCGACGATGGACTTCTCGAGCAGGTGCGGCAGTTGCGGACGCGAGGCAGCACACCCAAACAGATCGCCAAGGCCTTGGGACTGCGCCCCTCCGCGGTCGCTCCGCTCGTGCGGCAGCTGGCCGAGCATGACCAGGCAAACCTTCTCCCATCCGATCGGGCCGTCTTCGGATGCTGGGTCAATCCCGGATGGAGCTGCGGTCTGGGCCTGGCCGGCGCCCCGCAGTGGGCCGCCATCGACCCGCGCGGTGCCACAGACCCGGACATTGGGGGCCTGGTGACCATCCTCCTCGTCCGCCAGGAGCGCGCCAGCCGAGTCACGCTGTGCGGGTTTCTCGTTGATCTGTACTGTCTGGGCGTCAAGGAGGTCATCGGCCCGCTCACCATAGGTGCCGGCTCCGTGGACACTTACCGCCGCGACTTCTTCCGGGCCTACGATGGCGAGGCCATCGCCATCCCCGTCGAACTGGCGCAGCATCTCGTGCATGGCGCGGTGGCCTTCGCCCGGGGTCTCGGTTTTGAACCGCCCGCGGACTTCGGCCCGGCCGCCGACTATCTCGGCAACGCATCCACGCCAGCCCC
>Ga0075428_100000503_pt1 | contig 39692 bp, 35 predicted proteins | sample RhiMetdeltSRZDD2_FD_75291 | JGI IMG/M metagenome (GOLD analysis project Ga0075428, IMG submission 75291) | Populus rhizosphere microbial communities from Tennessee, USA - Rhizosphere MetaG P. deltoides SRZDD2 | ecosystem: Host-associated > Plants > Roots > Rhizosphere > Soil | place: USA... | reverse complement strand
GGGTGCTCCGACAGCGTGAGCGCGATGCCGGCGTCACACGTGCGGTACAGCTCCCCGGTGTCGCGGTAGTCGAGCAGGCCGAGGTGGTCGATGCCGCGCCCGAGATCCTCCGGCCGGGCCCACGACCCGGCGGTGACGATGTGGACGTTGGAGCCGAAGCGTTGCTTGACGATGTCGAGCGCGGGACCCGCGAGCTCCCAGCAATTCCGCCAGTGGCCGGGACGGGCGTAGAGAAAGACGCGCGTCGGACCCTCGTGATCGAGGTCGCGGCGGCCGCGCGCATGGAACACGTCGCCCTGCGTGGCCGGCATGAACGAGAACCCGGTGCCGCCGTAGCGCTCCGAATAGATGTCGAGCAGGCGGTCGCTGTTGCACAACCCGTACAGGCCGAGCCGGTAGCCCTCCTCAGTAAGCGCGTAGAGCGACCCCGCGGGATAGAACATCGGCTCGAAGTCCTGGATCAGGTAGAAGCGGCGGCGCGTCCGGGCGAAATGGGCGACGGCGTAGGCGGTGACCCACAGCGTGGCGATCGACACGTCGGCATCGGGCGCCACGCGATTCATCGACTCGACCGAGCCGTCGTAGAACACGAACTGACTCCCGGCCAGACGCGGGAACGCGGCGGCGAGGGCCGAATCGAAGAACAGCTCGTTGGGCGGCGCCATGGCGACGAACCGGTTCTCCACGCCGTGCTCGGCCGCGAGCTGGTCGGCGATGCGCAACGCGGTGTTGATGCCGCCGTAGAACGGGCTGTCGAGATCAGGCAGGAACCAATTGACGGTCTCGACGGCGTGCGGACCTTGGACGGCGCGGTGACTCGCCTCGACGGTGGCGCGCGTCGTCGAGTCGGCCCGGCAGATCGACGCCAGCGCGGCCGTCTCGGCCGCGTCATTCGTCTGGCGGAAGACGCGGTGCGGCCGGCCGAGCTGGGCCGTCACTGTTTCGATCGACGGCACCTCGCCCGCGGCGCGCAGCGCGGGACGGGACGACGCCATCGAGAGGTTCGGGGAGAAGTAGGGGTCGCCGCTGTTCAGCCACTTCTGATACCGCCAGAACGAGGCGAAGAAGTCGCCCTCGGGGATGGCCGATCCGCGCGTGGCCGACTCGAGGTGGCGCACCTCGGCGAACGGACTGCAGACGTTGCGCAGGCCACGGAACGCGGTGTCGAGCCCGAGCACGACGTCGCTCCCACAGAGAACGAAGCGCTCGTCGAAACCACCGACCTGCTCGAAGACATCGCGGCGCACCGCCATGCACGCCGCGGTCACCGACAGGGTGTTCCGGTACCAGCACGAGGAGCCGAGCAGGCTGTCCTCGCCCGGCCGCATCCCTTGGAAGAGGTGATCGGCAAACCCACCGAGCCCCAAGATCACGCCGCCGTGCTGGATCAATCCGTCGCCGTCGAGCAACTGCAAACCGACGAGGCCGACGTCAGGCCGGGCCGCCCAGCCCGCCAGCTCGCGCAACCACATCGGGTCGACCGCGACGGTGTCGTCGTTGAGGAACACGAGCACGTCGGCGTCGACCGTCGCCGCCAGCTGATTGTTGACGCGCGAGTAGTTGAACGGCGCGTCCCACCAGAGCACGTCGAGGTCGAGGCCGATCTCCGCCGCCAGGTCGCGGTACCACTGCTGGTTGTCCGCCGTGTTCGGTCCGTTGTCGACGATGCGCACGATGAGCTTGTCGTAGGACGAACGGCCGATCGAACGCAGGCAATTCTCAACCAGCGGCCGGTTGTGCCGGGTCGGAATCAGCACCGCCACCGACGGCCACTCGGCCGGCTGCCATTGGACGCGCACGGCGCCGCGCTCTTCGGTCACGACCGCGTCAGGGCTCCCGCCGCCGCGGCGCGTCAGGTGGCTGGCGACGAGCGGGGCGCCTCCGGCAACCGGGTCGGCCCGCCGGGTCAGGTGCGCCAGCACCTTCGGGATCCGGAGGACGGCTTCAGCGTCCAAGTCGAGGGCGAGCAGCAGGTCCCACCACCGCGCGTCGCCCTCGTACATGCTGTCGGCCCACGCCGCGGCATGGCCGCGACGCACCGCGAACGATCGGCCGAGGTAGTTGGCCGACAGGAGCATCTCCGGCGACCACGACGGCTTCATCTGCACGTCGTCCACCAACCCGTCGGGCCCGACGACGTCATCATCCCAGTGGACGATGACTGCCATTGGCCGCTCCCACGCCATCGCCGCCAGCCGGAACACGAAGTCGGGCTCGAGCTGATCGCCGGCCTCGAGCACGACGACAAGGTCGTCGGGATCGCCCTTTCGCAGTGCGAGCCACGCGTTGCCGGAGATCGGCTCGCCGACCCGTTCGTCGGCGCTACCGCTCGACGCGTCACCCGCGACGCGCGCTGTCCAGCGGCGATCGGTCTGGAGCTGAAGGGACCGCAGCGTGGTCGCCAACGCCGCCTCGGCGCCGGCCGGCGCGACGACGATGAACTCGACACGAACCCCCGGCGCGCCGTGCGTCTTGGCCGCGACCCGGCGCTGGGCGGCGAGGTCGGCGGGAGAAGCTCGATGCCCGGCCAACCACACGGCGTAGTGCTTCGCCCCACGGGGCCGGTGGCGCGTCCACGCGGCGCGCAGTTCGCCGAGGTGGGTCCGCAGGTCGCGCGCGACGCGGGCCCCGACGACCGCGACGTCGCGCCGGGCGGTGCCGGGCGGCGCGTACTGTTCGGCTACCTCGCGCAGCCGCGACCGTTCATCCTCCACGAAGGTCTCCCGCCTCTATCTCGTGGCCAGGTCCGGCTGCGGATGGGCCCAGGTGCCGAGCAGATCGATCTTGCCGATGATCGGCTGGTCGCCGGGTTGCACATGCAGGCGCGCCACGCGCGCCTTGTAGTCGAGGCGCACCATCGCGTGCTCGTCGTGGATGGCGATGCTGAGCTCGTAGTCGCCGGCGCCGAGCGACAGCTTCGGCACCGCGTAGTCGACGTACCCTCGACCCGAGAGCACGAGGTCGGGCGCGCGGTCCTCGGCCCGGACCGACGGGTTGGCGATGTGCACGCCGGCCATGTCCTCGACCGCGAACGAGAAGTAGGGACGCTCGACCGGGCGGTGGGCGTCGTAGCGGATGCGGATCGTCAACGGCCGCCCGGTGGCCGCCACCGCGAGGTGGCTGCCGCCGGCGTCGACGAACTCGACGGACTCGATCGAGATCGGCCGCTGGCCGTCCTCGAGGTCGAGCTGGGGCACGAGGCCGGACGCCGCCGCCCGCTTGGCGTCGTCGCTCTCGATCCGCTCGGCCTCCTCCGTATTCACCTGCTCGAGATAGGCCCGGACGACTTCGGGGGCGGGGCCCGCCTGTTGCAGCACGCCGTGGTCGAGCCAGGCGACCTGGTCGCACAGCGTCTGCATGAGCCCGAGGCTGTGCGAGACGACGACGATCGTGACGCCGCGCCGCCGCAGCTTGTACAGGTGGTCGAAGCAGCGGCGCTGGAAGTCCTCGTCGCCGACGGCGATGACCTCGTCGATGATCAGGATGTCGGGGTCGACGTGCACGGCGACCGCGAACCCGAGCCGCACGTACATGCCGCTCGAATAGACCTTGACCGGGCTGTCGATGAACTCCTCCAGCCCGGAGAACTCGATGATCGTGTCGATGCGGGCGTCGATCTGGCGCCGGGTGAGACCGAGGATCGCGCCGTTGAGATAGGCGTTCTCCCGGCCCGACAGTTCGGGATGAAAGCCGGCGCCCAGCTCGAGCAACGCCGAGACCCGCCCGTCGATGGCCACCGAGCCGGTGGTGGCGCGGTGAATGCCGGCCATCAGGCGCAGCAACGTCGACTTGCCCGATCCGTTGTGGCCGATCAGGCCAAACGTCGTCCCGCGGTCGACACTGAGCGACACGTCGCGCAGGGCCCAGAACTCCTCGAACCGACTCCCCCGCTGACGGGTCAGCATCTCCTTGAGGCTCGACGAGCGCTCGCGGTACAGGCGAAAACGCTTCGACACCGAGTCGACCACGATCGCCGCGTCGTCGGCCACTACAGCTCCTCCGCCACGTTGATCGACGTGCGGCCGAAGATCATCCAACCGGCCATCAGCGTGAAGCCGGAGACAAGCACGAGATAGATGCAGGTGGACGCGCTCGGCAGCTCGAGCGCATAGAAGAGGCTGCGCGACGCGGCCGAGAACTGCGAGAGCGGGCTCCAACGGATGATCGCCGCCGCCGGAAAACCGCCGACGCGCGCGGGAACGATATTGAGCGGGTAGATGATCGGCGTGGCGTAGAACAGCAACTGCATGGCGACGCCGACGAGGTAGCCGACGTCGCGGAAGTAGACGTTGCCGACGCTGAGGACGAGACCGAGACCCAACGCAAACGCGAGCAGCAGTACGAGCAGCACCGGGTAGAGCAGAAACGTCCACGAGGCATTGCCGAGGACGATCATGGCGACGGCAAGAATTGCCGCCTCAATGCCGGCCTGATTCAACGCGGTGAGCGAATTCGCGATCGGCGGGCACGCGGGCGGGAAGGCGACCTTCTTCAGCAACGGCCCAGCGCCGGTCAACGCCGACATGGCACCGACAATGACTGCGTTGAAGAAGTTCCAGATCACGAGCGCCGCGAAGAGGTACAACGCGAACGACTTGAGTTCGCCGTTTCCGGCGACCGGAGGTTGTTGGCGCAGGAATGTCCCGAATACGACCGTATAGATCAGCAGCGTCAACGCCGGGTTGAGTAGGGACCAGAACCGGCCGAGCAGGCTTCGCTTGTACTTGGAATCCAGCTCGCGCCGGGCGAGGTTGGCGATGAGCGCGCGGTGCCTCCACACGTCCGCAGTCGGGCTTACGCGCTCCAATTTCACCCCATGATCCTAGTGGCGAGGCAGAACGCGCAGATTGGACGCATGCACCGGAGTGGCCGGTTTCGGCGTCTAGCCTGACCCGAATGCGGCTGCAGGGATCTATTCCTCGCGCTGCGCGATTCGGAACCCTCGCGGCGGTGCTTGTGGTGAGTGCGTTGGCACTTGTAACCGACGCGACGTTGGCGCCCCCAGCTCGCGCGGCGACAGATTTCACGTTCACCGGTGGCGGCTTCGGCCACGGCGTCGGCATGAGTCAGTACGGTGCTCTCGGCGCCGCCAATGCCGGTCTGTCGTACACGCAGATCCTCGGCCACTACTACGCGGGCACCTCAGTCAGCTCGGTTCCCGAGCCCGGCGATCTGCGCGTGCGACTCGGGACGTTCGGCACCGCGACGGTGACGAGCACGACGACCGTCGGCTCGGGCGAGGTCACGCTGCTCGTCAGTGGCCAGTTCGTCGGCACCGCGGCGCGCGGCACCGCCATCACGCTGTCGGCCGGCGGCAACCAGGTCGCGGCGCGCATCGGCAACGGCCCCGTCACGATCGGCAGTTACGCGGCGGTGGAGTACGGCTACTCGGGCTCGGTCGTGCAAGTCGCGCCGGTCAACAGCCGCTACGACCGCGGCGTGATCGTCGCCACGCCCACGGGCGGCGCCAACGTCCAGATCAACGTGAACCGGTTGTCGATGACGGAATACCTGTACGGGCTGTCGGAGGTCCCGTCGAGCTGGCCGGCGGCGGCGCTGCAAGCGCAGGTTGTCGCCGGTCGCAGCTATGCCATCGTCCGCCGGCGCGGTCCGTCGTCGAGCTTCGACCTCGAAGCCACGACCGTCGACCAGGTGTACGGCGGCTACGAGAAGGTGGCCGGGGGGTCCTTCGCCAACTGGAAGGCGGCGGTTGACGCGACGGTCGGCATGGCCGTGCGCCAGAGCAACGGCGACGTGGCCAACACGCTCTACTCATCGAGCGCCGGCGGCTACACCGAGAACAACGACTACGTCTTCGGCACGGCATCGGCGCCGGGCACGCCGGTGTCGTACCTCCGCGCCACCCCCGATCCGTACGAAGCGAACAGCGGCAACCCGTACTTCCGGTGGACGCGCACCTTCACCGGCCAGGAGCTCGGCACGTGGTTCTTCGCCCCCGGCGCCGTGGTCACCAACGTGGTGTTCTCGGGCCCGTTCGGCGCGTCGGGCCGCATCGACCGCGCCTCGGTGAAGCTGACCGCCAACACCGGCTCCACCACCATCAAAGGCGTCGACTTCAAGAACAAGGTCAACCAGAACGTCAACTTCGACCGCGAACTGTTGTCGACCCTCATCCTCCTCAATCCGGTAGGCCACCTCGACAGCGCCAGCCCGGCGCCCGGCGGCGTGCTGGCGCGCGGCTGGGCGTGGGATCCGAGCTCGAGCGGCGCGACCGCGGTCGACATCTACGTCGACAGCAAGCTCGCGCTGCGGGCGACCGCCAACCAGTCGCGACCCGATGTCGGCGCCCAAGTCCCGGGCGCCGGCGACAACCGCGGCTTCTCGGCCGTGGCGCCCGCGTCGGTGGGCAGCCACCGCGTCTGCGCGTACGCGATCGACGACGCCAACCAGAACAACCCCGTCATCGGCTGCGCCGACGTCGTGGTGAGCGCCACGCCGATCGGCAACCTGGAGTCGGCCCGCACGACCACCGACGCCGTGACCGTCGCCGGTTGGGCCATCGATCGCTCGCGAGCAGCCTCTACCGACGTCCACGTGTACGTCGACGGCGCGTGGGCGGCCGGCGGCCCGGCGAACCGGGCCCGCCCCGACGTGGGTGATGTCTACCCGGCTTACGGGCCGAACCACGGCTTCGAGATCGCCGCGCCGGCCGGCGGCGGCACTCATCAGGTCTGCGCGTACGCGATCGACGACGCCGGCACCAACCCGTCGATCGGGTGCCGCTCGGTGACGATCGCGAAGAGCGACGCCATCGGGTCACTCGACAGCGTCCGCCGGGCCAATCCCTCCGACCCGTATCACGTGCAGCTCGCCGGATGGGCGCTCGACCAGGACACCTCGGCGTCGATCAAGGTGCACGCGTATCTCGACAACCCATACCCGAGCGGGAGCTTCCTCGGCCAGGGCGACGCCAATACGTCGCGACCCGACGTCGGCCGCGCCTTCCCCGGGTTCGGCGACCGCCACGGCTTCGACTTCTCGGCGCCGTACGCCGCCGGTCGCCACCGCGTTTGCGTGCACGCGATCAATCAGGTGGGCGGCGGCGCCAGCACGGTCGCCGGCTGCCTCACGCCGCCCAACGTCGGGCCGTTCGGCAACGTCGAGATGGTCACGCGCACCGCCGCCGGGGAAGCGCGCGTGAAGGGCTGGACGATCGACCCCGACGCGACGCAGGCGATCACGATCCACGTGTACGTCGGCGGTCCCGTTGGCGGTGGCGGGACCTTCGCCGGCAGCTTCACGGCCAACGTCGCCCGCTCCGACGTCGGCGGCGCCTATCCCGGTTTCGGCGACGGCCACGGCTTCGACGTTCGCATCACCGTGCCGAGCGGCCAGACACGCGTGTACGTCTACGCCATCGACGACGCCAACAACATCAACCCGCTGCTCGGTTCCGCCACCGTTTGATCGGCGGCGCGTACGCGCTCAGCGGATAAGGGCGAGCACCGTGCCGAGGCTCACGAGTGTGGCGCTGGCGGCGACGGCCTGAAATACGCGGCGGTTGGCGAGCAGCGCCGGCAGGGCGACCGCCAGCGCCGGGACCAACGACAGCCCGTACCGACGCGGGATGTCCACGTACGTTCCCTGGAACAGGAAGTTGACGACGACCATCAGCGGCCCGACGAGCGCGAGGGTCACGAGCGTCGCCATTGCGAGTGCCCGCTGTCGTGACCCCGGAGCACCGAGCAGCGCAGCGACGGCGAGCCCGACGAGAAAGAGGCGGTCGACGAGCTGGGCGGCGGGCTCAACCCACAAGGCCTTGACTTCCGACGGCACGTACGGCGTGTCGAGCGGCGTGATCCCGGTCGGGACGTTCCGGAGTACCTGTCGGAGGCCGATCGATTCGGTGTGGTAGCGCTTCACCATCGGGATGGTCATGGCCGGCACGCGAGCGGTCGATGAGCTGTAGCCCGCCCATACCGCGCCGACCGCGGCGGTGCCCGCCCCCATGACGCCGACAACCAGCACCGTCCGCCATACCGCGGCGCGGTCGCGCAGCCCCCACGCTTCGGCCCGCCCCTTTTGCACGTGGCGAATGATGAGAAAGAGGACACCGAGCCCGACAGCAACGAGGTTGGTCGACTTCAGAAGAACCGCACCGACCGCGACAAGCCCCGCGGGCCACCAACGGGCGCCGCGCTCGACGCGCAACACCACGTACAGCACTGCAGCACCGGCGAGGAGCGCGGTCGCATCGGGGTTGATCGTGGAGGTTGCCTCCATCACGAGTGGCGCGGTGATCACGAGGAGGAGCGTCACGACGCGCATGGGCCAGCCGGCGCCGAACTCGCCCATGCAGAGCCACATCAGGACCAGCGCGGCGCCCAGCCACAGGACGCCGGCCAGCCGACCCGTCGTGAAGATGCTGTCGGAACCGACCGCGCCGCTGAGCGCGGCGGCGATTCCGCCGCTGATCGCGTAATACGCGGGACCGTGGATGTACGCGGTGTTGTACCCGCCTTCCTGGAACTGCCGCGGGTCGTACGCACCGGCGCGACAGGCGGGTGCGGGGAAGTCGTAGTCAACGCCGCGGCAGGCTTCGGTGCGCAGGGCCTCCTGGGTGAAGACGTCGCCGCGATGGACGACCTCGTGGTCGCGCACGACGCGCACCATGTAGTCGAAGTGCTGCAACTCGTCGGACGGAGAGACGCGTTGGTAGTCCGCCACGTGGAGGATGACGATGAGGGCCCCAAACGCCACCAGTGCCGCGGCCGCGATGAAACGGACCCGCCTGCCCTCGTTCACCCGGCGAGCTTACGGCGCCGGCGCTCCTAGGATCGGGACGTGCTCGTAGCCCTTGCTGGTGGCGTCGGCGCGGCTCGAATGCTGCGCGGCCTCCTCGCCGTCGCACCGCCGGAGGACGTCGTCGCCATCGTCAACACTGGCGACGACGTCGTCCTCCACGGCCTGCACGTGAGCCCGGATCTCGACACGGTGACCTACACGCTCGCCGAGGCGATCGATCCCGAGCGCGGCTGGGGCCTCGCGGGTGAGAGCTGGGCGGCCATGGAGGCGCTCGAGCGCTACGGGGGCAACACGTGGTTCCGCCTCGGCGATCGCGACCTGGGGACGCACCTCTACCGAACGCAGCGGCTGTGCGACGGCGCGTCGCTCTCGGCGATCACCGCCGAGATCGCCGCCGCGTGGAAGCTCGGTCTGACGATCCTGCCTATGAGCGACGACCGCATCGAGACCCGTGTCACGGTCCCCGGCGAAGGCGAGATCGGGTTCCAGGAGTACTTCGTCGCCCGCCAGCACTCGGTGCCGGTATCCGCCGTTCGGTTCGCCGGCGCGGCCGACGCCACACCGGCGCCCGGTGTGCTGGACGCGCTCAACGAAGCTGACCGGCTCGTCATCTGCCCGTCGAACCCCATCGTCTCCATCGGCCCGGTGCTCGCGGTTCCCGGTATCCGAGAGGCGGTCGAGGCCCGTCGAGAGGACGCCATCGCCGTGTCGCCCATCGTGGCCGGCGCCGCGCTCAAGGGACCGGCCGACCGCATGCTCGAGGAGTTAGGTCACGAGGCGTCGGTCGTCGGCGTGGCCCGGCTGTACGCGCCGCTGGCCGCCACGCTCGTGATCGACAACGTCGACGCGGCGTTGGCCGACGCGGTCGAGGCCGCCGGCATGCGATGCGTCGTCACGCCGACGGTGATGAACTCGCCGGACGTCGCCGCCGCGCTCGCTCGCGTCGTGCTTTCAGCATGAACGGGCTCACGATCCTGCCCGTCGCCGGATTGCCGGAGATCTCAACCGGCGATTCGCTGGCCGACCTCATCGCCGAGCACGCCGAACTGGCCGACGGGGACGTCGTCGTCGTGACTCAGAAGGTCGTGTCCAAGGCCGAAGGGCGGCTGGTCGAGATCGACGCCGACGATCCCCTCGCGCACAAGGCGCTGGTCGAACGCGAGTCGGTACGTGTCGTGCGGCGACGCGGCGATCTCATCATCAGCGAGACCGCCCACGGGTTCGTGTGCGCCAATGCCGGCGTCGATCTATCCAACGTCGAGCGCGGGTGGGCGGCCTTGCTCCCGATCGACAGCGACAAGTCGGCCCGGCGCATCCGCGACGGTCTTCAGGCCCGCACCGGCCGGACGGTCGGCGTCATCGTCAGCGACACGTTCGGGCGCCCGTGGCGCATGGGCCTGACCGACGTCGCCATCGGTTGCGCGGGCGTGGCCGCGGTCGCCGACCTGCGCGGCACACCGGACGCCCACGGCCGCGAGCTACAGGTGACCGAGGTAGCGATCGCCGACGAGATCGCCTCGGCCGCCGAGCTCGTGATGGGCAAGGCGAACGGGATCGCCGCCGCCATCGTGCGCGGCCTCGACCCGTCGTGGCTACGCGAAGGCTCGGTTAGGTCTGAGGTGATTCGCCCGCCGGGCGAGGATCTCTTTCGTTGAGCCACCGGAAGATCGCGGCGGCGCCGTCGGTCAACGACGTCCACGGCTTCCACCCGAGATGGATCTCGGCCCGTCCGGGGTCGATTGCGCTGCGGAGCACATCGCCCGGCCGGGGCGGCCCGTACACGGGTTCCGCGTCGACGCCGGCCGCCGCCGCCAGGGCGCGATACACGTCGATGTTCGACGTCTCGTTGCCGGTACCGACGTTGAGCACGAGCCCGCTTCCCTTGTCGGCGGCGCGCGCGAAGGCGTCGACCACGTCGTCGACGAACACGTAGTCGCGCGTGTGGCGACCGTCGCCGTTGATCACGCACGGCTCCCCGGCAAAGAGCCGCTCGGAGAAGATCGCGATGATCCCGGACTCGCCGTGGGGATCCTGGCGCGGCCCGTACACGTTGGCAAGGGCTAGGGCGGTGAACTCGAGGTCGTACAGCTCGCGGTACGCGACCAGGTAGTTGTTCACGATCATCTTCGACACGCCGTACGGCGACAGCGGTCGGTGCGGCGCCGACTCCTTCACCGGTAGCTCTTCCGGCTCCCCGTAGAGCGTGCCGCCGCTGGCCGCGTACACAACCTTGCGCGTGCCCGCGCGGCGAGCGCCCTCGAGGATGTTCACGCTGCCGATCACGTTGATCTCCGCGTCGCGGATCGGGTCGGTGACCGACACGGGAACGCTCGCCTGGGCGGCAAGGTGGAACACGACCTCCGGTTGGCGGCGGGCCATCACGTCCACCAACCCTGGGTCGCGGATGTCGAGGTTGTGGAACGTGAGCTTGCGATCCGGATTGGCGCGCGCGTCGGCCAGGTTGTGGAGCCCACCGGTCGAGAGGTCGTCGACGACGTCGACTTCGTGCTCCTCGGCCAGCAGCCGGTCGACGAGCGTCGAGCCGATGAACCCGGCGCCGCCGGTGACCAGCGCCCGCATCAGGCGGCTTCTTCCGGCAGCCGGGCGCCCGTGAGGTGCGCGCCGGGCGGGACGATGGCGCCGTCACCGATGACCGAGAGGGCTTCGACGATCGCCCCTTCGCCGATGACCGCCCGGCGACCAATGATCGAGTCGCGGACGACGGCGTCGGCGGCGATGACCGCCTCGTCCAGGACAACCGACCCCGTGATGCAGGCGCCGGGGTCGACCCGCACGCCGTGACCCACCACGGCGGCATCGGGCCCGACACCGGCGAACGTCAGATTCGCTTCGATGTAAGCCGCGGGGGTGCCGACGTCGATCCACGTCGCGTCCGACGCGAGTGCGAACAGCGACCGGTCGGCGACCAATTGGGGAAACGTCTCGCGCTCGATCGAGACGCGCCGCCCATCCGGAATGCGGTCGATCACCGACGGCTCCAACACGTAGACGCCGGCGTTGATGAGGTTGGTGGGCGCCTCACCCGGCCCCGGCTTCTCGATGAAAGCAACCACGCGCCCATCCTCATCGGTCGGCACGACGCCGAAACGCGACGGGTCGTCGACCGGTGTCAGCGCCAGCGTCGCGCTGGCCCCGTGGCTGGCGTGGAACTTCACCACGGCGCTGATGTCGATCTCGGTGATGACGTCGCCGTTGAGGACGACGAAGACGTCGTCGAAGCCGGCGCGCCGCGCCGCGAACCGGATCGCGCCCGCGGTGTCGAGGGGCTCTGACTCCACCGCGTACTCGACCTCGACGCCGCCGCAGCGGCCGTCGGGATAGGCATCGAGAAACGCGTCAGGCCGGTACCCCATCGACAGCACCACCCGATCGATTCCGTGCCGCGCCAGATGGCCGACCACGCGCTCGATCATCGGCACGCCGGCGACCGGAAGCATCTGTTTCGGCGTGGTCAGTGTCAGCGGTCGTAGGCGCGTGCCCTCGCCTCCGACGAGGACAAGCGCCCGCACTACTTGCCGGTGGTAGTGGGCGCCGCGGGAGTCGTTGACGACGGCGCGGGCGGGACGGTCGACGCGTTGGCGTCCGGCATCGTCGTGTCCGACTGCTGCCCGCCTTCGTTGGCGTTCGGGTCGGCCAGGTTGGCAGCCGACGGCGGCTTCGGGATCGTGGTGCCCTCAGGAACGAAGGCGAAGGTGATTAGGTGGAAGTTCTCGACCTTCACCTTCTTCGGGTCGCCGTTCACGGCAGATGAATTCGAGTCCTCGCGGCTGGTCCACTCGCGCACTTCCAGGCGGGCGCTCTTGCTGCCGCACTTGTCGCCGTTCTTGTAGGTCTTGTCGCCGGGATACGTAATCGACGTGGCCGAGATCTTGAAACCGGGCTGGCCGCTCACGAACCGGCCGACCGTCGCGTTGGCCGCGGTGTCGTTCACGCTGTTCGGCTCGACGTGGATGAGGCCGTCGGTGTGGGTGTGCAGGCCGATGAGGTTGGCCGGCTGAGGCATCGGCGGCTTGAACTGGTCGCAGATGTAGATGCCGTAGGCCATGTGCCAGTGGTCTTGGAAGTTCGGATGGGCGATGTCCGGATTGAGGTGGCTACGGCTGGTACCGACGAGCAGGACACCCACGACCATTAGCAGGGAGAGGCCGCCATACCAGAGCCACGGCGTCCGCCCGCGAGCGGTGCGACCGCCACCCGTACTGGCGATCCGCGCGACTTTCTTGTTGCTCGAGGCCTTACCCATGGGGATCGAACACTAGTTGCCACCGCGCCCCACGATGGCTCGCCGCACGGTCATCACCACCAGCCGCAGCGCCAGGCCCGCCACCACCGCCGGGGCCAGCAGGCGGCCGGGCCAGCCCGTCGTGCGCCACCAGAACCGCAGGAGGGAGGCATGGTGCGCGGCGAGCATCCGGTACGGCGTCGCCGAGGTGGAGAGGCCCTGCACGTGCACAACCTGCGCCCCCGGCTCGTACCGCACGCGCCAACCGGCGCGGCTCGCCCGCCAGCAGAGGTCGACGTCCTCGAGATACATGAAGTACGCCTCGTCGAACCCGCCGATGGCGGCGAGCGCCGAACGCCGAGCGAGAAAACACGCGCCGGACACCCAGTCGACGTCGCGACCGGCGACCTCGGTGGTATCGGTCATGAGATAGCGGCGACTGAAGCGGTTGTTCGTGTTGATCAGGCCGAGGAAGGCGTGGCCCACGGCGTCTCCTAACCGCGGGAACCTGCGGGCCGACGGATACCGCGCCCCGTCGACCTCGTCGATGCGCGGGCCGACGATGCCGACGTCGCCGTCCGCGTCGAGTACTTCGGCCAGCGCGGTCACCGCCCCGGCGTCGACGACGACGTCAGGATTCGTGACGAGGACGTAGTCGTCGGTCATGTGCGCCAACCCGCGGTTGACACCCCCGCCGTACCCGAGGTTGGTGCCGGCGTCGACCACCGTCACCTTCGGGTCGTCGGTGACCAGCTTCTGCACCGAGCCGTCGCTGGACGCGTTGTCGACGACGACGACCTGCTCGACGCCAGCGCGCCGCACGCTGCGGACACACTCGACAAGGTGGTCGCCCGCGTTGTAGTTGACGACGACGACGCCTACGCGCCCAGACACGTACGGAACCAGGCCGCGGTGTGCTCGAGGCCTTCGGCCAACTGCACCGTCGGCTCCCAACCGAGGCGTGACGTGGCCAGCGTGATGTCGGGCTTACGTTGCATCGGGTCGTCCTGGGGCAGCGGCAGGTACTCGATCGACGACGACGATCCGGTGACGTCGAGCGCGAGCTGCGCCAGCTCGAGGATCGTGAACTCGCCCGGATTACCGACGTTCACCGGCCCGACGTAGTCGGAGTCGAGCAAGGCGAGGATGCCGCGAACTTCGTCGGCGACGTAGCAGAAGCTCCGGGTCTGGCTGCCGTCGCCGTAGACGGTGAGGGGCTGGCCCTGGATCGCCTGCACGAGGAAGTTCGACACCGCCCGCCCGTCGTCGGGCCTCATTTGGGGCCCGTAGGTGTTGAAGATCCGCAGCAGCCGCACGTCGACGCCGTGGTGGCGGTGGTACGCCATCGTCATGGCCTCGCCGAACCGCTTGGCCTCGTCGTACACGCTCCGCGGCCCGATGCTGTTGACGTTGCCCCAGTACGTCTCGGGCTGCGGGTGCACCAACGGATCGCCATAGACCTCGCTGGTCGACGCCAGCATGAACCTCGCATTGTTCTTGCGCGCCACATCGAGAAGGTTGCGCGTGCCCACGCTGCCGACCTCGAGGATCTCGATGGGGATGCGGGCAAAGTCGGCGGGCGAGGCCGGGCTGGCGAAGTGCATGACGGCGTCGAGCGGACCATTGACGTCGACCGGCGTGGTGACGTCGTGGCGTACGAACTCGAAACGGGCGTCGTCCTCGAGATCGGCGACGTTGGCCGCTGCGCCAGTTACGAGGTTGTCGACACACACGACGGCGTCGCCGCGCGCGAGCAGGGCGCGGCACAGGTGCGAGCCGATGAAGCCGGCCCCGCCGCTGACGAGCACCCGGCCCATCAGACCCGGCCGATGCCGTCGTACGAGAAGCCCCGACGGCGCAGCGCCGTCGGATCGAGCAGGTTCCGCGCGTCAACCACGATGCGCGTGGCCATGGCCTCGGCGACCTTGTCGAAGTCGAGCCAGCGGAAGTCGTCCCACTCCGTGAGGACCGCCAGGGCGTCGGCGCCGTCGCACGCCGCGTAGGCGTCGCCGCACACCGTGATGCCGTCGATCTCGTGCTTCACCATCGGGTCGAAGGCGCGTATCGTCGCGCCCCGCTCGAGCAGGTGGTCGATCACGTGCAGCGCCGGTGATTCACGCAGGTCGTCGGTCCGCGCTTTGAACGTGAGCCCCCACACGGCGATCGTCTTGCCATCGAGCGGACCGCGCAGGGCGGCGGCGATCTTGTCGGCGATCCAGGCGAACTGGCGCTCGTTCATGTCGACCACGCCGCGCAGCACTTCGAAGTCGTAGCCGACGTCGTCGGCCATCCGGATGAGCGCACGCGAGTCCTTCGGGAAGCAGCTCCCGCCGAATCCGGGCCCGGGTCGGAGGAACTCGAAGCCGATGCGCTTGTCGTACCCCATGCCGAGCGCCACGTCGCGGACGTCGGCGCCGAACAGCTCGCACAGGTGGGCGATGGCGTTGATGAAGCTGACCTTGGTCGCGAGGAACGCGTTGGACGAGTACTTGATCGCCTCGGCCGACGCCGGGTTGGTGACGATGAGGGGCGCCTCGAGGTGCTCGAACAGCGAGGCGACGCGCATGGCCGCTTCCTGGTCGTCGCTGCCGATCACGATGCGGTCGGGATGCAGGCAGTCGTGCAAGGCGCTGCCCTCGCGCAGGAACTCGGGATTGGCGACCACGAAGACGTCGTCCCGCGCCAGTAGCCGGGCGACCTTGGTGGTCGTGCCGACCGGCACCGTCGACTTGGTGATGACGACGGCTTCGGCTTCGAGGTGCGGGCCGATCTCAGCGGCCACGCCCTCGATGTACGACAGGTCGGCCGAGCCGTCTTCCGACTGCGGCGTCGGAAGACACAGGAACACGAACTCGGCGCCCGGGACGGCGGTCGCCGCGCCGAGGACGAACCGCAGGCGCCCGCCGGCGATGCCCTCGTGCACCATTTCGTGGAGGCCGGCCTCGAAGAACGGCACTTCGCCGTCGTTTAGGAGCGCGACCTTCTCTTCGATGACATCGGCGCAGACGACGTGATGCCCGAGATGCGCAAGGTAAGCGCCGGTGGTGAGGCCGACGTAGCCCGTGCCGATCACGGCCACGTGGGCGGTCACGCGAGCAACTCCTTGACGAGTCGCTCCAACGGCTCGTGGTAGTCGGCCAGCAACGGCAGGCCGACGCCGCGCAGGGCCGCGTTCTCCAGGACCGAGTTGGCGGGACGGGGCGCCGGCGCGTTGTAGTCGACCGTCGAGATCGGGTGCACCTTGGCCGGGTCGAAGCCGGCCAGCCGGAGCACGTCGCGCGCCAGGTCGAACCACGTGGTGGCGCCCTGGTTGGTCACGTGAAAGACGCCCGGCATGCGATCGACGGCCAGCCGGCGAATCCCGACCGCGAGGTCGGGCGTGAACGTCGGGCATCCGCGCTGGTCGTAGACGACGCCCCACGAGTCGCGCTCGCCCGCGAGCCGCAGCATCGTCTTGACGAAGTTGTTGCCGTGGGCGCCGCACACCCAGGCGACGCGGACGATCGTGCTCTCCGGGCCCAGTTCGAGCTCACCGCCCAGCTTCGACCGTCCATACACCGACTGCGGGTTGGTGCGATCCCACTCGAGATACGGCTCGGGCTTGCTGCCGTCGAAGACGTAGTCGGTCGAGACGTACACGAGATGGGCGCCGGCCCGGCGCGCCGCGTCGGCGACGTGGCGGGTACCGAGCGCGTTCACGCGGAACGCCTTGTCGGGATCGCTCTCGCACGCGTCGACCGCAGTCCACGCGCCGGCGTGGATGATCGCGTCGGGCTGGACCGTGAGGATGGTGCCGAGCACCGCGTCGCGGTCGGTGACGTCCATCGCCGCGTGATCGCACGCGAACACCTCGTGGTCGGCGAAGGCATCGACCAGGTCGTGACCGAGTTGACCACCCGCGCCAGTGATGACAACGCGCATCAGCCGGCGGGACTCCAGGCGTCGTCCTCGACAACCGGCGCCACGCCGCGGAGCGGCTCCCACCACGCGCGATTCGCCGCGTACCAACGGATCGTCTCGCCCACGCCCTGCTCGAATGTGATGCTCGGCGTCCAGCCCAGCTCGCGCTGGATCTTGGACCAGTCGAGCAGGTACCGGCGGTCGTGGCCGGGGCGGTCGGGGACGATCTTCTTCAACGAGTGCGGCTTCTCGAGCGTGTCGAGCACAACGTCCGCGATCTCCTCGATGCTCTTCTCCACGCCGGTTCCCACGTGATACGTCTCGCCGACCTTGCCCTTCTCGAGCACGAGGTCGATGGCGCGGCAGTGGTCGATGGCGTGGATCCACTCGCGGCGGTTCTCGGTCGACTTGTAGAGCGGCAACTGCTTGTCGTCGAGGGCGTAGGTCGCGAAGAGCGGGAGGACCTTCTCGGGGAACTGATACGCGCCGTAGTTGTTGGCGCAGTTCGTGATCGAGATCGGCAGGTCGAACGTCTCGTAGTAGGCGCGCACGGCGTGGTCGCCCGCCGCTTTCGACGCGTTGTACGGAGTCCGGGGTCGGTACGGCGACTCCTCGGTGAACGCTTCTTCGGCATCCAGAGCGAGATCGCCGTAGACCTCGCACGTCGACACGTGGTGAAAGCGGCTCACGCCGGCGCGGCGGGCCGCTTCACAGAGCGTCTGGGTGCCCAGCGCGTTGGTGCGGAAGAACGCGCCCGGGTTCTTGATCGCGTAGCTGTTGTGCGATTCGGCGGCGAAGTTGACGATGACGTCGACGTCGTTTTCTCTGAGCGTCGTCTCAGCCAGGTCGAGGTCGCCGATGTCGCCGTGCACGAACGTGTGCCGGCCTTCGAGATCGCTCAAGCTCTCGCGCCGCCCGGCGTAGGTGAGCGCGTCGTACACGACGATCGTGTCGGCCGGGTGGGCGTCGGCCCAGTACCTGACGAAGTTCGATCCGATGAAGCCGGCGCCGCCGGTGACGAGCACGTTCATGGGTCGACCACGCTACTGGAGTCGGCCGTCAGGCCAGATCGACCTGTGAGTGGTCCCCCACGAGTAGCCGCGTCGCCCGGGGCCGCTGGCCCGAGCGGAAAACTTCGACGTGCTTACCGATCAGCGAGTCGACAATGCGGTCACCCGCGTCGGTGATGCGGCTGCCTTCGAGCACGACCGAGTGATCGATCTCCGAATGGGTGATCTCGCAATCGGGCCCGACAGCGCTGAACGGCCCGACATAGCTGTCGATGATCCGCGCGCCGGCACCGATGATCGCGGGGCCGCGCACCGTCGAGTTCACGATCTCGGCACCCTTCTCGATCACGACGCGCCCTTCGAGCCGCGACGCTTCGTCCACCTTTCCCGCGACGCGCGTCTCGATCGTCTCGAGCATCAGTCGGTTGGCCTCGAGCAACGGTGTCAGCTTGCCGGTGTCGATCCACCAGCCGCCGAGCTCGCGCCACTTCACGGTGAGGCCCTGGTCGATCAGCCATTGGATCGCGTCGGTGATCTCGAGTTCGCCGCGCGCCGACGGCGGGATCGCCCGGACCGCCTCGTGGATCTTGTTGCTGAACAGATACACGCCGGTGAGGGCAAGATCGGAAGGCGGCACCGCCGGCTTCTCGATGAGCCGCACGATCTGCGAACCGTCAGCCGACAGCTCGGCCACGCCGAACCGCTGCGGATCCGGGACCTTGCACAGGAGGATCTGGGCGGCGGCGTCCTCGAACCCGTCGACGAACTGGCGGATGTCCTGCTGGAGCAGGTTGTCACCGAGGTACATGACGAAGTCGTCGTCGCCGAGGAAATCAGACGAGATCAGCACGCAGTGCGCCAACCCCAGGGGCGCGTCCTGCTGAATGAATGTGAGCGTGGCGCCCCACCGCGAGCCGTCGCCAACCGCGCCCTTGATCTCGTCGGCGGTGTCGCCGACGACGATGCCGATGTCGGTGATGCCGGCGTCGACCAGGTTCTCGATGACGAAGAACAGGATCGGCTTGTTGGCCACCGGCACCAGCTGCTTGGCGCTGGTGTGGGTGATCGGTCGGAGGCGGGTGCCGCTGCCCCCCGCCAGGATCAAGCCCTTCATGCCGCCATCCTCGCGCGCTAACAGTTCAGGGCGGCTGCCGCGCCCTTGGGCTGCGGCTTGGTGGACGCCGACGAGGCCGCCGTCGTCGTCGTGGTGGCCGCCGCCGCCGTGCCTGGCGCCCGGATCGGACCGAGCGCCGAACCGGTGATCAGCACGAGGTCGACGCCCTGCAGCGTGAGGTCCTGCTGCAGCTTGGCGCCGCCACCGAGGTAGGCCGCCAGGAGCTGCGCCTTCAGCTGCTGGCCCTTTCCGTATTTGATGACCGGCGTGACGTAACTGAACGTGTCGGCGTCGCCGCTGCCCGCGGCGTTGAACCCGAGGCGCTGGAGCGTGAGCGCAGTCTGGCCGCCCTGGCCGCCCACGCCGGAGCCGTTGAGCACGCGCACGCGAACCGTGTTGGGGTTGATGTTCGGCGGCGGACCGGTCTGGGCCGGCGCGGCGGTCTTGCCGCTGAACCGGTCGAGGATCTGTTGGGCCTCGGGCTGCTTCACCGTCAGCACCGCCGCGCCACCGATCGTCTTGTTGTCGCCCGGCAGCGTGAGCATGTCGACGGCATCGGGCTCCAGCGACTTGAAGCGCCGACCGAGGCGGGCGATGTCCTTGGTCGACAGGGCCGAGTCGATCTTCACGTACTTCACACCCTGGTTGACGAGCCCGGGCAGCTTGAGCGGGTTGCGCGCGCCCTTCGAGATTGCCTTGCGCATGACCCGGCGCACGAAGTCCTGCTGACGTTGGATACGGCCTAAGTCACCAGTGGGATCGGTACGCCACCTGCCCGACTCGAACGTCTGGAAATGGCGGCTGCGCGCGTAGGCCAGCGCCTGATCACCATTGAGGTTGATGCAGCCCGCCGTCTTGATGTTGAGCCCGGAGAGAGCGTCGCGTGCCGGCGCCGGGAACGGGAGCGTGACGCCACCGACGCTGTTGACGATGCCGCGGAACCCGACGAAGTCGACCGCCGCGTAGTGGTCGATCGGGATCCCGAGGGACTCGGTAATCGTGCTGATGAGGGTTTTCTCGCCGCGATCGAACGCGGTGTTGATCCGATCCTTGTGCGTCGTGCCCGCGATGGTCAGGTACGTGTCGCGCGGAATCGACAGGATCGCGGCTCGCTCCTCGCGAGGATCAACGTGCAGGATCATGATGGTGTCGCTGCGCTGACCGCCCACTTGCGCGGTGCTGCCGAACTCCGCCTTCTCGGCCGGTGTGAGCGTGGCGCGAGTGTCGGAGCCCACCAGCAGCACGTTCATGGGGACGCCGGGATCGTCATCGCCGCACCGCCGAAGTGCGCTGCAAAGGTCGAGCTTGTCGATCTGGCCGTACTTCACGCGGATGTACGCGTAACCGCCCGCGGCAATGAGGACACACATCGCCACAAAAATGTTGGCGCCAATGAGTAACCGACGGGGCCAGCGCCGGCGGGCCAGCGCTCCCGTCGACGGGGATGCCACGAGTCGGCAGGTTAACAGTGGCCTTGCCGCTTATTCTGTCCCCCCGGCATGACCCCAGCGGTGACAGTCGTCGTGGTGACGTACCGCTCGGCGGGGACGATCGACGCGTGTCTCGCGTCTTTGACCACGCAAGCCGAACGATTGGTGGTGGTTGACAACGCCTCACCGGACGACACGGTGACGCGTGTACGCAAGCACGGCGTCGAGGTCATCGAGCGCCCCAACGACGGCTTTGCTGTCGCCGCCAACGCCGGGCTCGCCACCGTGACCACCGATTGGGTGCTGTTCGCCAACCCCGACACCGAATGGCCGGTCGGCGCGGTGGCCAACCTGATCGAGATCGCGTCGGTTCGACCTGACGCCGGTGTCGTGAGCCCGGTCCTGAACAATCCCGATGGCAGCGTGCAACCCACCGTCGAACACGACCTCACGCTCGGGCGACTGTTGCGCGGGTTGTTGCGGATCGGCGGCGCGATCCGCCCGACGCCGCCGCCGCTCGACGGCCCGCCGGTCAGCGTCGAATGGGTGCACGCGGCCGCGCTGCTCATGCCGACGGACGTGGCGCGCGCGATCGGTGGTTGGGACGAGCGCTACTTCCTCTACGGCGAGGACGCGGACCTTTGCGCGCGGGTGCGGCGCGCCGGCCGCACCGTGCTGGTCGTCCCGAGCGTCACGGTCACCCACGTGGGCGGCGCGTCGTTCGCGCAGTCGATGACCACCGACGATCAGGCCGCCCTCCGCGTCGACGCTGTCGGTCGCTACCTCGAACTGCACCAGGGCAGATGGGCCCGCCGCCTCTACATGGCCGTCGCCACCGTGGCGTACGCCGCGGTCGGCCACGGCGCGCAGCGGCGCGCCGCGTCGAAGCGGTTGCGATGACGGTCATCGTCGCCATCCCGTGCCACGAGGACGAGCCCGTCGTCGACGCGACCGTTCGTTCCGTGATGGCCGACGCACCGGGCACGCGCGTCGTCGTCTGCATCAACGGGCGCGACCCCGCGAACTCCGTCGCGCAGCGCGCACTACGCGGCCTGGCGATCGATGTGATCCACCTCGACGTCGCGTCAAAGCCGGCGGCGTGGACGCGGCTCCGCCAGGAAGATGCCGCGATCATCGTCTTCATCGACGCCGACGTGACCCTCGAAGGGGGCTCGATCGCCGCGCTGGTCGACGCCCTCAGCGACGAACAGGCGGTGATCGCCGCCGCCGGCCAGCGTCACGACCCTCCGACGAGCCTGGCCGAGCGGGTCGCTTCGGTTCCGCACCGGCTCGAATGGGGCGGCTTGCTCGGAACCCTGTACGCCGCCCGCACGGCGGCATTGCCGGCAGAAATGCCCGGCGAGATCCTGCTCGACGACGCCTGGCTGTGGGCCGTCGTCGGGCCGGACCGCATCGTCCGCGTCGAGGAGGCGATCGCGGTAGTACGACGGGCCTCGACGTTCCGCGACCTCTGGCGCCAGCGGGTCAGGGCCGAGGCGGGCAAGCGCCAACTCACGGCTATAGGTCTCCCGCTGGCGCCGCCGGCCCAAGACGCATCCATAGGCGGGGCCATCCGCGCGTACCCCGCTCGCGAGTGGCCGCTCGTCGCGCTGCTGACCGGCGTGAAGATCGCGGCGCGCCTCCGCGCGCGCGTCGGTCCGCCCCGGTGGTTGCCCGCCGTCAGCTCGAAGACGCGCCCCTAGACGGGCAGGTCGAGTCCGCGCGCGATCACCAGGCGCTGGATCTCGCTGGTGCCCTCGCCGATCTCGAGGATCTTGGCGTCGCGGTAGAAGCGGCTCACTGGCGTCTCGTCGATGAACCCGTAGCCGCCGAAGATCTGGGTTGCTTCCCGCGTCGCGGTCACCGCGGCTTCCGTCGCGTGCAGCTTGGCCAGCGCCGCCGCCTGTTTGAACGGGCGGCCCTGGTCCTTGAGCCACGCGGCCTTGTACGTCAACAGCCGAGCGGTCTCGACCAACACTTCGAGGTCGGCGCACTTGAACGCGATCGCCTGGTTGCGCCCGATCGGCCCACCAAAGGCCTGGCGCTCCTTGGCGTAGGCGACGCTGTGCTCGAGGCACGCCTGGGCCAGTCCGACTGCGAGGGCGGCGATGGCGACGCGACCGTCGTCGAGGATCGCGAGGAACTGCCGGAACCCGGCGCCCTCCTCGCCGAGGAGGTTGGCGGCCGGTACCCGGCACTCGTCGAACCGCAGCCCGTGCGTGTCCGACGCGTGCCAGCCCATCTTCCGGTACGCCGGCTCGACGACGAGACCGGTCGTGCCGGCGGGCACGACGATCGCCGAGATGTCCCCGCCGTTCTGCGCGCCTCCGGCACGACCTCCGGTGCGCGCCGTCACCGTGATCACCGAGGTGATCGGCGTCCCCGAGTTGGTGATGAACGCCTTGGCCCCGTCGATGACCCAGTCGGCGCCGTCGAGGCGCGCCTTGGTGCGCGTGGCCCCGGCGTCGCTCCCCGCGTCTGGTTCGGTGAGGCCGAAGGCGCCGAGGCGGCGGCCCGCGCAGAGCTCGGGCAACCACTCCTGCCGTTGGGCTTCCGAACCGAACCGAAAGATCGGGTTGGCGCCGAGGCCGACGCCGGCCGACAGCGTGATCGCCATCGAGCTGTCGACCCGACCCAACTCCTCGATGGCGAGGCAGAGCGTCGTGAAATCGGCGTTGGCGCCGCCGTACTCCTCGGGAAACGGCAGGCCGAACAGCCCGAGCTCGCCCATGGCCAACACCGTGTCGACGGGGAAGGTGTGGTCGCGGTCCCACTCCTCGGCATGTGGCGCGATTTCGCCCTCGGCGAAGTCGCGAACGACCTTGCGAAATGCGTCCTGCTCGGGCGTGAGGTCGAAGTGCATTTAAGGCGAATCGTAGGGTGTTGCCGTGACGACATCGTTGGCGGTGGTCGGCGGCATGCTGCTCACCGGCTTGCGCGACGTCACCAACGACCTGGCGGCGCTGGACTCGACCGGGACCTGGGCGGTCGTGCTCCCGTTCGCCGGCGAGCCCGTGTGCGCCCGCTTCGACCACGTTCGGCCCGCCCGCCCGTGGCCGGGCCGCACCTGGCACGGACCGGCGGCGGCCGAATGGGCATCGAGCATGAGCCGCGCCGAGTTCGAGGACGGCGTGGCCGTCATTCGCGAATTGATCGCCGCCGGCACCGTGTACCAAGTGAACCTGTGCCGGGTGCTGAGCGCGCCGGCGCCGCCCGATGCCGACGTGAGCGCCCTCGGCGCCGCGCTGGCCGAGGGCAACCCGGCGCCGTACTCGGCCGTCGTGCGCCTCCCCGACCACGGCGTGCATGTCGCGTCGGCGTCCCCGGAGTTGTTCGTCGGGCGCGACGACCGCACGATCGTCTCGCGGCCGATCAAGGGGACCGCAGCAACCGCCGACGGGTTTCTGCCCAAGGACCGAGCCGAGAACGTGATGATCGTCGACTTGGTTCGCAACGACCTCGGCCGCGTGTGCGAGTGGGGCTCGGTCGCGGTTCCCGCGCTGTGCGCGGTCGAGCCTCATCCCGGTCTGTTCCACCTCGTGTCCACGGTGGAAGGTCGCCTGCGCGCCGGGACGGGATGGGCTGACGTCATCGCCGCCACGTTCCCACCGGGCTCGGTCACCGGCGCGCCGAAGATCGCCGCCCTCGACGTCATCGCCAAGCTCGAGCCGGTCGGGCGGGGCCCGTACTGCGGCGCGATCGGGTGGGTCGACGCCGACCGGCGGCGCGGTGAGCTGAACGTGGGCATCCGGACGTTCTGGCTCGACGCCGGGCGCATCCACTTCGGCACCGGCGGCGGCATCACGTGGGACTCGACGCCCGAGGGCGAATGGGCCGAGACCGAGCTCAAAGCGCGTCGCCTGCTCGAGGTCGCGTCGTCGTGACCGTATGGATGAACGGCGAGTTGGCCGAGGACCCCGCGATCTCCCCCTTCGATCACGGCTTGCTCACCGGCGACGGCGTGTTCGAAACGCTGCGCATCTACCGCGGCGTGCCGTTCGCCATGCGTCGCCATCTCGAGCGGCTCGCCCACTCGGCGGCCGGGCTCGGCCTCCGCCTCCCCGACTACGACCTCCGGGCCGCGATGGAAACGGCGACCGCCGCCAACGGCGTCGAGGACGGCCGGCTGCGCTTGACCATCACCGGGGGCGTCGCGCCGCTTGGTTCGGATCGCGGCGACGCTCGGCCGACGACGATCGTCGCCGTCGGCCCGCTCCCGCAATGGCCGCCGTCCACCGAGGTCGTGGTCGTCCCCTGGCGGCGCAACGAGCACAGCGCGATCGCCGGCCTGAAGACGACGTCCTACGCCGAGAACGTCGTTGCCCTGGCCTACGCGCGCGAGCGCGACGCCGGCGAGGCGCTCTTCCTCAACACCGCCGGACAGCTGTGCGAGGGAACGGGCAGCAACGTGTTCCTCGTTCTCGACGGGGAGCTCGTCACGCCACCGCTGTCGTCGGGTTGCCTCGCCGGCATTACCCGTGCCCTGGTGATCGAGCTGACCGGCGCGGTCGAGCGCGACGTCCCCGCTGACGCGTTGACCGAGGCGAGCGAGGTCTTCATCACGTCGTCGACGCGCGAGATCCAGCCCGTCGGGCAACCGGGACCGATCACGCAGGAGGCGGTCGCGGCACTGCGCGCTCTCATCGACGGCAACCTCGACCCGTGACCGCGACGCGCGTCACGCTGATCACCGAGCAGCTGCGCCAGCCAGTGCCCGGCGGCATCGGTACGAACATCCGAGGCCTGGTTCAGGGTCTGCGTGAGTCGAGCGACCACACCGTCGATGTGCGCACGTGGCAGTCACGGCTCCCCGTCCCGGTCCGCCGCCGCTTGTGGGACTACGGCGTGGGCCGGGTGCGCGGCGACGTGGTGCACGCCGCGTCGCTCAACTTCCCGCCCACGAGCGCGCCGCTCGTCGTCACGATCATGGACCTGACGTGGCGCGACGTCCCCGAGACGTTCGCGCCCGGCAGCGTCGAGTGGCACGAGCGCAACTTCCAGCGGGCGTTGACCCGAGCCGATCACATCGTGGTGCCGTCGACGCTCACGCTCGAGCGCATCCTCGCCGCCGGCGCCCCACCCGAACGGGTCACCCTCATCGAGTGCGGCTGCGACCACCTGCCGCCGGCCGACGACGCGGGCGCGGCGCGCCTGGTCGAGGGTGAGTTCCTATTGACGGTGGGCACGCGCGAGCCGCGAAAGAACCTGGCCCGGTTGGTCGAGGCCTATCGGCAGGCCCGGCCGCGATTCCCCGAGCCGTTGCCCCTGGTTGTCGTCGGCCCGTACGGGTGGGGCGAGCCCGATGATCTGGGCGACGTCGTCACCACCGGCCTGGTCGACGACGCCGTGCTCGCCGGCCTGTACGCGAGGGCCCGTGCGTTCGCCTACGTCCCGCTGATCGAGGGGTTCGGCCTGCCGGTGGTCGAGGCGATGCGCGCTGGTACCCCGGTCGTCACGAGTACACGGGTACCCAGCGCCGGCGGCGCCGCGCTCGAAGTCGACCCGCTCGACGTCGACGCCATCGCCGACGCCCTCGTCGCCACGGTGACCGACGGCGACGTCCGCCGCGATCTCGTCGCGCGCGGGACGGCGCGCGCCGCCCAGATCACGTGGCGAAACGCGGCTGATCAGCACGTCGCGCTGTGGCGGTCGCTGGCGGCGTCGCGGTGAGGCGACGCCAACACCACCACGCGAACCAAGCCGTCGCGGCAGTGCGGACGACGACCATCACGAGGACGACCGACGACAGCGTCAGCGAGTGACGTGAGTAGAGCCACAGCTCGCACACGAAGTCGAACATGGACGCAAGCACCAGCGCCCACCAGATACGCCACGGCGCGCTCACCAGCGCGGCGGCCGCGAACACCCACAGGCTGTACTGCGGGCTACTCACCTTGTTGACGGTCATCCACACCGCAATCACGAACGCCACGCCGTGAAGCCGGCTCGGCGCACGCAGCGCGAGCAACATCGCGACGGCGACCACCCCGAGCGACAGGACGTTGACGACGCCGACCGACGTGACGTGGAGCGCGTTCCAGATCGAGAAGTCGGGCGGACGTCGTGAGTTGAACCGGAAGAACCACCACCAGTTGTCGCGTGCGACGATCGCCAACGGGAGATTGACGGCGATGGCCACCGCCGCCGCCGGCACCCATTTGCGCCCGGCCAGCGCCGGGAGTCCGGCCGCCGGGAACAGCTTGGTGGCGACGCCCAGGCCGAGCAGCGATCCACGGTCGAGCGCGAGCGCGCCGAGCAGGAGCGCGATCCCGACCAGATCCCAGTTGAGGAGGCCGTACGTGGCCAGGGCCGGCGCGGCGGCGAGGAGCCACACGTTGGTGCCGGGGATGCGTCGCAACGCGGCCAGCGCCGCGAGCAAGCACGCGGCCAGGAACAGCGAGGAGAGCAGGAAGAACCCGAACTGACCGCCCGGCGCGAACGACGGCAACCACAACAAGAAACCGAGGACGACGGGATATTCGATGCGGTCGTCGACGTAGGGCACCGGATGGTCGCCGGCGAGATAGCGGTCGCCGCCGAGGGCGAGGAGGTCGGAGTAACTGGCGTGGTGCAGTGCCCACGGGCGGTAATCCCCGCCCGGGTGATCGAGACCGCGGGCGATGTTGAGAAACCCTGCCAGCAGCAGAACCAGCGCGACGGCCGCGGGCTTCCTCAACGCAGATGAATCACGTCGGCGGCGGCCACCGTCCGGATGCACGTCCCGACGTCGACCAGGAGGTGGCCATCGTCGTTGACGTCGGCGGCGACGCCGGTGAAGGTCTCGTCGGTCAACTCCACTCGCACGTTGCGGTGCAACGTCGCGCACCGTTCGCGGTACTCGGCGGCGACGGCGTCCCAGTGGCCGTACCGGGCGGCCAGCCCTTCGAGCAGTTCATCGAGGACGGCGTCGCGATCGACGGGCCGCCCGAGCACCTGGTTGACCGCGATGCCGTTGGCCGGCGGGTCGCCCTCCCAATTGAGGTTGATCCCGATGCCGACGACGACGGCCCCGGCGTCGGCCTCGGCCAGTACCCCGGCGACCTTGCGGTCGCCGACCAGCAGGTCGTTGGGCCACTTGAGCGCGGCGCCGGTCTCGGCGACGGCGGCGACGCCGGCCAGGGCCACGACGGTCGTGACCAGGTGACGGCGTTCGGGCGGCAGGTCGGGGCGGAGCAGGATCGATGCGAGCAGCGAGGCGCCCGCCGGCGCCTCCCACGTACGACCCAGCCGCCCCCGACCAGCGGTTTGGTGGTCGGCCACGGCGACCAGCCCCTCGGGCGCGCCCGCCCGGGCCTCGTCAAGAAGCCAGCGATTGGTGGAGTCGAGTTCCGTGAAGCGGCGGATGTCCCAGTCGATGCCCTAAACATAGAGACGTCATGCTGAACAAGGTTCTCATCGCCAACCGGGGCGAGATCGCCGTCCGGGTCATCCGCACGTGCCGCGAGATGGGCATCGCCACCGTCGCCGTCTATTCCGAGCTCGACCGCGACGCCTTGCACGTGCGCCTGGCCGACGAGGCCTACGCGCTCGGCGGCCAGACCGCGGCCGAGAGCTATCTCAACACCGAAGCGATCCTCGACGTCATCGAACGCAGCGGCGCCGACGCGGTCCATCCCGGCTACGGCTTCTTCTCGGAGAACACCGACTTCGCCCGGGCCATCACCGACCGGGGCGTGACGTTCATTGGCCCGCCGCCCGAGGCCATCGAGGTGATGGGCGACAAGATCAGCTCGCGGCTCGCGGCCGAAGCCGCCGGCGTCGCCGGCGTTCCTGGCGACTCGCGCGTGTTGACCGATGCGTCGGAGGTCGTCGCGTTCGGCGAGGCGTACGGCTGGCCGGTCGCCATCAAGGCCGCGTACGGCGGCGGCGGCCGCGGTATGCGCGTGGTCGAGTCAGCCGACAAGGCGGCCGCCGCCCTCGAGTCGGCCCAGAGCGAGGCGTTGAAGGGGTTCGGCCGCGACGAGTGCTACGTCGAGCGCTACCTGACGTGGCCGCGCCACATCGAGATGCAGGTGTTCGCCGACACGCAGGGCAACACGGTGTGGTTGGGCGAGCGCGACTGCTCGTGCCAGCGACGACACCAGAAGCTCATCGAGGAAAGCCCGGCCGCCGCGTTCCCCGACGACGTACGCCAGGCGATGGGCGAGGCGGCGGTGAAGGTGGCCAAGGCGTGCGGCTACGTCAACGCCGGCACGGTGGAGTTCCTCTACCAGGACGGGGAGTTCTTCTTCCTCGAGATGAACACGCGGCTCCAAGTCGAGCACCCGGTCACCGAGGCGATCACCGGTCTCGATCTGGTCGAGCTCCAGCTACGGATCGCCGCCGGCGAACCGCTGCCGTTCGGCCAGGCCGACATCGAGCGACGGGGCCACGCCATCGAGGTACGGCTCAACGCCGAGAACCCGGCCAAGGGCCGGTTCCTGCCGTCGCCGGGCACGATCACCACCTTCCAGCGGCCCGACGGCCCCGGCGTCCGCGTCGACGCCGGCTACGACGCGGGCGACACCGTCAGCCAGTTCTACGACAACCTCATCGCCAAGCTCATCGTGTGGGCCCCCGACCGCGAGCGGGCCCGGCGCCGGATGCTGCGCGCCCTCGCCGAGACCCGGATCGAGGGCGTGGCCACCACGATCCCCGCGCACATTGCCATCCTCGAGCACCCCGACTTCGTCAACGCCGAGCACTCCACCAAGTGGGTCGAGGAGCGCCTCGACATTCCCGACGGCCGCGTCGAGGGCGGCCCCCCGCCCGAGGGCAAGGTGGCGCGCGAAGTCGACGTCGAGGTCGACGGCCGGCGCTACCAAGTCAAGGTGTTCGTCCCCGAAGGCGCGGACACGGCTGCAGCGCCCGCGGCCAAGAAAGCGGCCCGCCCGCAACCGGCTGCCGCCGGTGGCCACGGGGGCGCGGCCGGGAGCAACAAGGTCACCGTCCCGATGCAGGGAACGATCGTGAAGGTGCTCGTCGACGTGGGCGACGCGGTCGAGGTCGGCCAGCCCGTCTGCGTGCTGGAGGCGATGAAGATGGAGAACAACATCAACGCCGAGATGGTGGGCAAGGTCGCCGAGGTGAAGGTGAAGCCGGGCGATACCGTGGGCGCGGGTGATGTCGTGGTCGTGATCGGTGAGTGACGTCAAGCAGGTCATTCAAGGCAGCGTCGACGACCTCAGCCAGAGGCTGATCGACCTCTCGCACCGCATCCACGCCAACCCCGAGATTTCCTTCGAGGAAGAGAAGGCGTCGACGTGGGTGGCCGAGGTCCTGGCCGACGGCGGGTTCACTGTCGACGCCGGCGTGTGCGGTCTGCCGACTGCGTTCGTCGCCACCGCGGGATCGGGTCCGCTGACGATCGCCATCTGCGCCGAGTACGACGCGCTGCCGAGCATCGGGCACGCGTGTGGTCACAACGTCATCGCCGCCGCCGCGGCGGGCGCCGGGCTCGCGCTGGCCCCGCTGGCCGACGACCTCGGCGTCACGGTCAAGGTGATGGGCACGCCGGCCGAGGAGGGCGGCGGCGGCAAGATCTACATGCTCGAGCGCGGCGCGTTCGACGGCGTCGACGCGGCGATGATGGTGCACCCGGCGCCGATGGAAATGGATCGCTTCCCGTGTCTTGCGGTGTCACACGTCGAGGTGCACTACACGGGCAAGGAGGCCCACGCGTCGGCGTTCCCGGAGTTGGGCGTCAACGCGGCCGACGCACTGACCGTCGCTCAGACCTCGATCGGGCTGCTGCGCCAGCACATCCGCCAAACCGACCGCATCCACGGCATCGTCGTCCACGGCGGCGACGCGCCCAATGTCGTCCCCGCCCATACGACCGGCAAGTGGTACATCCGCAGCCGCTCGCTCGCCGAGCTGGAGGACCTCGAGCCGCGCGTCTACAAGTGCTTCGAGGCCGGCGCCACCGCGACCGGCTGCACGCATGAGATCGAACTCATGAGCCCGCGCTACTCGGAGATGATTCCCGACGAGCGCATGACCGCGATGTACAAGGCCAACGCCGAGTCGCTCGGGCGCGTGTTCGTCGACGCTCGAGCGGCCAAGGTCGCCGGGTCGACTGACATGGCCAACGTGTCGCTGGCCGTCCCCACGATCCACCCGATGCTCGGCCTCGGCTGCTTCCCGATCTCGAACCACCAGCCCGAGTTCGCCGCCTTCTGCGCCACCCCCACCGCCGACCGCGCCACCCTCGACGGCGCCAAGGGCATGGCCATGACCGTGGCCGACCTAGCGGCCGCCGCTGTTTAGCCGTCCACTCTCATTCTGGGCGGATTAACCCGCGCTGAGCCGGCGCGGATCCGCCCAGAATGCAACGCGGCGCGGATCTCGGCCGCGACGGTGGCGGGGTGGTGGATGGCGGGCGTCCAATGCACGTCGACGATGGTCCATCCGTGAGATCCGAGGATGCGCTGGCGCCTCGCGTCGGCGGCGCGCTGTCGGGCGGTCGAATGCCACCTGTCACCACTCGGTTCGATGTCGATCATCTCGTCGACATAAGCGAGGTCCAGTTCGAAGAACTCGTCATTGTCCACGACCACCAGGGGGCGCCGGATCGGAAGCGGGAGCCCGAACTCGCGGATGATGTCGAGGACGATTACCTCGAACCCGCTTCGCGCTGGGCGACCCGCGGGCCGTCGGTCGAGGACCGTACGCAGCCGGCGGACACCGGGCACACCACGTCCGCTTTGTTCCAGCCGACGTCGCAGCGCGCCCTCCGTCGTGCGGCCGCGTCGCATGGCGTCCTCGACGGCGCGCTCGACGAGAATCGGCGGCACCAGCGCGGCGTAATCAAGCAAGCAACGATCGACCGAACTGACCGGGACTCCATCGCGCATGGCGCGATCCCCCAACGCAAACCGTCGTGAGCGGTGCACGATCACACCAGTGGGCGCCGGCCCGTTGCGCCGCGACACAGTTACGTCGATAACGCCGTGGTTGTCCGCTCCGTCAAGGCCGTGAAGTCGCGCCGCAGTTCGGTGCGATGCGTGCGCGTCGCCTCCACACGCAAAGATCGCCGCCAGCACATTCTGCTCCCAGTCAGGCGGTCGAGATCCGGTTAGGTAGACGCCCGGATGGAGCAGCTGCCAGTGATGATTGGCGATCAGGGTGTCGATCCGACCATCGGTCAGCCCGAGTGCCTCGAGCTGGAATCTGGCGACCAGCCCACGCTGGTTACGTGCTATTTCATACCATTCCACGCAGCCAGTGTCGGTCGAACGGACACGGCGACACCAGACCCAATCGTTCTGGGCGGATTAACTCCCGCTTAGCCGGCGCGGATCCGCCCAGAACGCGTCGTGGCCGACTAGCGGCCGCGTTCTAGAAGGTCGAGGAAGCGCTCGACGCCGTTGGTGCCGCGGCGGAGGCTGCCGCGGATGCCGGCGCGAGCACCGGCGAAGGCGCCGCCGGTGACGGCGACGGCGCCGGGCGCGGCGATGAGAACTTCGGGCGCGGTGCCGAGGGCGACGGCCACGCCGACGCCGGCGGCGGCGAGGACGCCGGTCGAGATCGGCAACGCGTACCAACCCCAGCGCACACCGCCGAGTGACAGCTCGAAGCGGACGTGGGTGCGGTTCTCCCCCGGCACCTCGACGACGCAGGTGGTGACGCGGGAGAGCTCGCGCAACACGATGCGGCGATTGAAGTCGAACGACTTGGCGAGCGACGCGCCGAGGCCGCGGCGCGGCTCCCACAGCGTGCGATCCTCGAAGCGGCGCGCCACCTGGAACAGCTGGTGGCGCATGAACTTCTCGACGTCGTGCTCGACCGACTCGGGCGACAAGTCGAGGGTGCGGGCGACGATGGCGTCGGGGCGGTCAGGTGCCGGCGCGCTGGCCCGGACCTCGGCCAGAGCCTGGCGGATGGAGCGGCGCGACAGTCCCGCCTCCATGCCGGCCTGCTCGAGCGCGGCGAGGTCGAGGCCGCGGCCACTGCTGCCGGGGCCCTGATCGATCTCGGCGGCGCGGCGAAACACGGCCGCCGCCTCGTCGCTGCTGACCTCTTCTGTCATTCGGCCGCGTCAGCCAGCGCTTCGGCCAGCGCGGGGTGCACGAGGAGGCTCTCGACGATGTCGGTGACCTTGAGGTTGGCCGTCACCGCGAGGGCGATGACGGAGATCAGTTCGCTCGCGCCGCGTCCGACGATCGAACCGCCCAGCACGACGCCGGTCGCCGGGTCGGAGACGATCTTCACGAAGCCACGCGGGTCGCCGTCGATGAGGGCGCGGGCGTTGGCCGCGAAGGGAACCTTGGTGACGCGGATCTTGCGCCCAATGGCGAAGGCCTCGGCCTCGGCCAGGCCGACGTCGGCGATCTCGGGCTCGGTGAAGATCGCGCTGGCCGCCTTGTCGTAGTCGAGGTGCCGGTGCTCGCGCGTGTGCAGGCCCATGACGTGTTCGGCGACCTTGCGGCCCTGCATCGAGGCGACCGACGCCAGCGGCAGCCGACCGGACACGTCGCCCGCCGCGTAGAGATGCGCCACGTTCGACTGGCAGTGCTGGTTGATCGGGACGTAGCCGGCGTCGTCGACGTCGACGCCGGCCTCGTCGAGCCCGAGGCCTTCGGAGTTCGGCACCGATCCGATGGCGAGGAGTGCGTGGCTGCCCTTGGCGACCCGCCCGTCGTCGCAGTGCACGGCGACGGTGTCCGCTTCCCGGGCGATGTCCGTCGCGCGAGCGCCTTTCAGCAGCGCCACGCCGCTCTTGAGGAAGTCGTCCTCGAGGGCGGCCGCCACTTCGGGATCCTTCTGCGGCAGCACCTGCTGGCGGCTCACGATCAGCGTGACCTTCGATCCGAACGACCGGAACATGTGCACGAACTCGACGCCGGTCACGCCCGACCCGATCACGACGAGATGCTCGGGCATCTCGGGCGGCGGGTAGGCCTGTCGTGTCGTGAGCACGCGCTCGCCGTCGACATCGGCCCACTCAGGGATGCGGGGGCGGCTGCCGGTGCTGATGAGGATGGCGTCGGCGTCGACCTCCTCGATGCCGCTTGCGGTCTCGGCCACGACTTCGTGCGGGCCCTTCAGTCGCCCGGAACCTTGGATGATTCGCACACCCTGGCTCTCCAGCAACGAGCACGCGGCCGCGTTGAGGCCGGACTCGATGCGCCGCATCCGGGCCGCCAACTGTTCCAAGTCGGGCGTCGCCGTAATGGGGTGCAGGCCCATGCCTTCGGCCCGGTGCGTCGACGACAGCATGCCGCCGGTGGCGATCATCGCCTTCGAGGGAATGCAGTCCCAGAGATTGGCGGCACCGCCGACGATCTCGCGCTCGACCATGGTCACGTCGGCCCCGAGGCGCGCCGCGTGCGTCGCCGCCTGCACACCGGCAGGACCGGCACCAATGATCGTGAACCGGACAGCCATCGTCTACGAGGCTACGGCGTCGAGCGGGGCTACTTCGTGCCGACGGTGCAACGGGCCAGGCCCGGAATCTTCACCTTGCCGTCTTGTTCGTACGCGCTGACCTTGGCGATGACCGCGTTTGCTATCCGCTCCCGTGTGGGCGCGTCGACCTGCCGAAGCGCGGCAACTGCGAGCGAGACGTGCTCGCTCATCATTTGCCAATACTCGAGGGGCGATTGCGTCACGAGCTCGACGTCGACCTCCCAGTCGGCAATGTCGCGCAGGCCGGCGGCCTCGTACACGCTGTTCAGGTAGCCCGCGGCCGCGCACCGGTACATGTTCGGACCGTCCGGATCCGGTGGGGGCAGCACCACCTCCGTCGCGATTGCCTGCATGAGGACCGTCGTCCACGGGTTCTCGTCGGGCTTGATCCAGACCGACGCGCAGAGGCGCCCGCCGGGTTTGAGTACGCGTGCGAACTCCTCGGTCGCCTTGGCCACGTCCGGAAAGAACATGTAGCCGAATCGCACCGAGACACTGTCGAAGATCGCGTCATCGAACGGGAGGTCGTCGGCGCTGCACACTCGCGTCTCGAAATTCGTGATGCCCTGCGCCTGCCCTCGCCGCGTCGCGATGTCGAGCATCTCGGCGGCCAGATCGGTCAACACGACGTGACCCCTCGGCGCGAGCCGGGCGACGGTCAGACCCGGCTCACCAGTGCCCGAGGCGATGTCGAGATGCTGTTGATCGTCGGCGATGTCGAGACGCTCGATCATCGCGGTGCCGACCGGACCGAGCTGGTCCATGATGAGCGCGTCCCACTTCTCCCACCCGCCAGAGAGCCCGGCCCACGTCGCTCGCTGGGCGTCTCGGATTTCGTCACCGCTCGGCATCGCCAGGGTTCCTAGCCGATGGATATGACGCCGTAGGCGCTGCAGAGGCCGACGACTTCGATCGCGAGGAAGACCGCTATCAGGAACACGACAATGCCGCGGCGCCAGCCGCCGATGGCGAGGCCCGAGGCGGCCGGCGCCGGCATGTACCACGACGACACCAGCGTCTCGTCGGTGGCGACGAGGTCCCAGAGCGGGACGGCGTCATCGGGAACGACGGGGTCCGGCTCGGCAGCCAGCGCCAGCGCGGTGAGCTCCTCGTCGGTGATCACTTCGTCGCGATGATATAGACGCGACGCGTCGCACCCTCGTCGGGATAGGGCGCTCGTTCAAGGGCGCTGCTGATCGTGAAGCCGGCCGACTCGACGAGCCCGGTGAGTTCGTCGAGTTCGAAGAAGGTCCCCGTAAACGCCACGTCGTGATCCATGAACGTGTCGTGCCGGATCTCGCCGGTACCGGCGTGCACGGCGAGCACGAGCGTTCCGCCCGGGACGAGGGCCTCGTGCATCTGGTGCAGCGCGACCGGCACCTGCGGGCGATCGATGTGGATGAGCGAATACAGCGCCACGATTGCGCGCCACCCGCGCTCGCCCAACTCGAGCATGTTCCCCACCTCGAAGCGCAAGCCCGGATGCAATCGCCGGGCGACATCGACCATGCCGGCCGACAGATCGACGCCGACCACTTCCGCGCCGCGATCCGCGAGGTACCGAGCGACGTGGCCCGGGCCGCACCCGAGGTCGCAGACAACACCGTCGATGCACGCGACCTCGTCGAGCAGCGCACGGTCAGCCGGCTTGTAGTCGAGCTCGTGGGACAGTCGCCGGGCGTACTCCTCGGCCACCGCGTCATACGACGCGGCGATGGCCTCGGGCTCGAACCCCGACGTCAACGGTTTGGTTGGTACACCCCGAACACACCGCGGAGCACGTCGCTGACCTCGCCTAGCGTGGCTCGCCGCCGCAACGCTTCCTTCATCGGGACGAGCAGGTTCTGCGTGCCCTCGGCCGCCGCCTTGACGTCGGCCAATGCGGCATCGACCGCGGGCTGGTCGCGCTCGGCGCGCGTCCGCTGCGTGCGCGCAACCTGCTGGCGCTGCAGTTCGGGATCGATCGGGAACACCTCGGCCGGCTCGGGCGCGTCGTCGACGTAGCGGTTGACGCCGACGATGATCTTCTCGCCGTCGTCGATCGCCTTCGTATACGCGTACGCCGCCTGCTCGATCTCGTCCTGCATGAAGCCGGCTTCGATTGCGGCGACCGCGCCGCCGATCCCGTCGATCTTCTCGATGTATGCGATGGCGGCAGCTTCGACGTCGTCGGTGAGGGCTTCGACGAAGTACGAACCGGCCAGCGGGTCGGTGGTGTCGACTACTCCCGATTCGAAGGCGATGGTTTGCTGGGTCCGCAAGGCAAGCGTCGCCGCACGCGCGGTTGGCAGACCGAGGGCTTCGTCGAAACCATTGGTGTGGAGGCTCTGCGTGCCGCCCATCACCGCGGCGAGGGCCTGAAGCGTGACCCGCATGATGTTGTTCTCGGGTTGCTGCGCGGTGAGGGTGGAGCCGCCGGTCTGGGTGTGGAACCGCAGCAGCTTGGACTTCTCCTGTTTCGCGCCGAAGCGATCGCTCATGATCCGGTACCACATGCGGCGCGCGGCTCGGAACTTCGCCACTTCCTCGAAGAAATTGTTGTGCGCATTCCAGAAGAACGACAGCCGAGGGGCGAAATCGTCGACGTCGAGACCCGCTTGCAGCGCGGCTTCGACATACGCGATGCCGTTAGCCAACGTGAAGGCGATCTCCTGCACCGCCGTCGAGCCCGCCTCGCGGATGTGGTAGCCGGAGATCGAGATCGTGTTCCACGACGGGAGGTGCTCCTGGCAGTAGCCGAAGATGTCGGTGATGATCCGCATCGACGGTCGCGGCGGGTACACATAGGTGCCGCGGGCTACGTACTCCTTGAGGATGTCGTTCTGGATCGTGCCGCCCAGCACCGCGCTCGGCACACCCTGTTCCTCAGCGACCAGTTGGTACAGCAGCAGCAGGATCGACGCCGTCGAATTGATCGTCATCGACGTCGTCACCTGGTCGAGCGGGAGGTCGGCCAGCAGCAGCCGCATGTCGTCGATCGAGTCGATGGCCACGCCCACCTTGCCGACCTCGCCCTCGGCCCGTGGATGGTCCGAGTCGTACCCCATCTGGGTCGGCAGGTCGAACGCACACGAAAGCCCGGTCGACCCGGCGGCGAGCAACAGCTTCCATCGCTCGTTCGTGGCTTCGGCGGTGCCGAAGCCCGCGTACTGCCGCATCGTCCAGGGCCGGCCGCGGTACATCGACGGGTAGATGCCACGCGTGTACGGCGCGCCGCCGGGTTTGCCTAACTGGGCGGCGGCGTCCCACCCGTCGAGGTCGGACGCGTCGTAGTACGGCTTGATCTCGATACCCGAGTCGGTCGCCCGGCGATCGTCGGCCATGGCCCTACGTTACGGCTCGAGCGGGATCTCCGAGATCTTCCGGCCAGCCAGCAACACGACGCCGGCGAAGAGGAGCCCGAGACCGAGCACCGTCAAGTCGCCCACGGGGCGGCCGGTGACCGTTGCCGCCAGCACGTTGCTGCGCGTCGTCGTCGTCGCCAGCGCGGTCGTGCTCGTCGTCGAGCTCGACGTGGTCGAACTCGAACTGGTCGAGCTCGAACTCGTGCTGATCGTGCTGCTCGTGCTGCTCGTCGGCGTGGACCCGATCGGCGCACCGCCGGCGGTCATCGTCATCGCCAATTCGCCGGCCGCCGCCTCGCTGTAGTCCAGCTCGAAGGGATAGACGCCGGCCGCGGGAAAGTTCACGACGAGGTCGTCCTGCGTCGGCGGATGCGTGGTGTTGTTCTGGCCGACGACCTTGTAGGACTTGAACGGCGACGTCGTGAGCGCCGGCGGCGACGGATCACCGCCGCTCACGTGGGTCGCCTGATTGGCCCCGCTCGCGCCGACGCCGAGAATCCACCCGTCGTCCGAGAAGAAGTTGAACGTCACCTGCCCGGGTTGGTCGACGGTGAAGCTGCCTTCGAATTCCGCGTCGAACGCGTTGCGATCGGGCCCGGTGTACCCGGTGCAGGCTCCGGCATCGCAGCCCGCCGAGATGCCGTTGCCGACCGCCTGAATCGTGGTGCACGTCCCGTTGGATTGCGGGACGACAGCGGTGAACGGCCGGCTGTTCTCGTTCACGTTGGTCGCGTTGCTGCACGTGACCTGCGCGGCGGTGGGCGGATTCCAGTTCAGGACCGGGACCGTCAACGTGAAGTCGACGGCCGTGCTCGGCGTGGCCGTGAACTCCCCAGTGTCGGTGGGATTGGCGAAGAACTTGGCCGTGATCGGGCTCACCGTGATCGTCGTCGCCGCTTGTGTCGCGCCCGGCCACATGCCCGTCGCCAGCAGGATCAACCCTGCCACGGTGCACAGGACACCGGCCGTTTGCCGCCGAGATCTCATGATTCCTCCCCAATTGAGTCGCAGCAGCGTAGCGCCCGTCAGGACGCAGGCGGTTGCTTCGGATGCGGCATGCACAGCTCGTCGTACTCGGCGATGACGATCTCGCCTGCGTTTTCGCCGCACGCCGGGCACTCCGGATCGCGTCGCACCTTGAACACGCGGAACTCCTCTTCCAGCGCGTCGTACGCGAGCAGCCGACCGACGAGCGGCTCGCCGAGATCGAGCAGCAGCTTGATCGCTTCCATGGCCTGGATCGAGCCGATGATCCCGGGCAGCACGCCCAGTACGCCGGCCTCCGCGCAACTCGGCGCATGCTCGGCCGGCGGCGGCTCGGCGAGGAAGCAGCGGTAGCACGGCCCCTCGTACGGCTTGAACACCGACGCCTGGCCCTCGAAGCGGAAGATCGAACCGTGGACGACAGGAATGCGCTTGAGCAGTGACGCGTCGTTGACGAGGTACCGCGTCGGGAAGTTGTCGGTGCCGTCGACGATGACGTGGTAACCGTCGAGAATGTCGAGCACGTTGTCGGCACCGAGGCGCACGTCGTACGTGACGACATTCACGTCGGGGTTCAGCGCGGTAAGGGTCTTCTTGGCCGAGTCGACCTTGCGCTCACCGATGCGCTCCATGTTGTGGAGGATCTGGCGCTGCAGGTTGGAGTCGTCGACGACGTCCATGTCGATGATGCCCAGCGTGCCGACGCCGGCCGCCGCGAGGTAGAGCGCGGCGGGTGAGCCGAGGCCGCCGGCGCCGAGCATCAGCACTTTGGAGTCGAGGAGTTTGAGCTGACCGGCCACGTCGACGTCGGGCAACAGCAGGTGCCGCTGGTACCGGTTGCGCTGTTCGGGCGTGAGCGCCTGCGGCGTGCGCCACGGCCGACCTTCGTCCTTCCACTTGTTGAACCCGCCGGCCAGGTTCACGACATTCGTGTAGCCGAGGTCCTGCATGGTCTTGGCCGCGAACGCCGAGCGGAACCCGCTCGCGCACAGGACGATGATCGGCGCGTCCTTGTCGGGCAACTTGCCCTCGACCTGGCCCTCCAGGTGACCACGAGGGATGTGGATCGACCCCGGGATCGCGCCCTGCTCGTACTCGTCGGGCTCGCGCACGTCGAGCACCGCCGACGCGTCCAGACGCGCCTGTGCGGCCTCGCCGGTTATCTCTTTGATCTCCGCCCGGGCAGCAGCCAGAAGGTCGCGGTACGTCGCCATAGTGGGTAAAACCCTACCGCCTGGGTCGACATTCCCGGCCGCTGAGCCGGGATCGACGCGTGCGCTCGTAGACCGCATATGCGTTGCCGACGCAGTGGAACGCGATCGGCAACACCACCGACCCGGTAACGGCGCGTGCGCAGCCGTAATACGCCGCGTCGGCGAGGATCATCATTCGCACGGTCGCGCCGCGCCGCCCGTGCGCGATCGTGGAGACGATCGCGGTAAAGGCCACCGCGATCACAACGCCGCCCCAATCGGCGATACGGGTGAACAGCAGGCCGCGGTACAGCAGCTC
>Ga0075428_100000502_pt1 | contig 39707 bp, 36 predicted proteins | sample RhiMetdeltSRZDD2_FD_75291 | JGI IMG/M metagenome (GOLD analysis project Ga0075428, IMG submission 75291) | Populus rhizosphere microbial communities from Tennessee, USA - Rhizosphere MetaG P. deltoides SRZDD2 | ecosystem: Host-associated > Plants > Roots > Rhizosphere > Soil | place: USA... | reverse complement strand
CGACGTGGTCGTCTCGGCGTTCCAGAGCGCCGGGCAGCGCTGCTCGGCGCAGCGCATCCTGTTCGTGGACGAGGGCTGCGCCGCACGCGTGATGCGCCTGCTCGCCGGAGCGCTCGCCGAACTCAAGGTCGGCGATCCCGCCGAGCCCGACACCGACGTCGGACCGATCATCGACGCCGCGGCGCGCGCGGCACTTCTGCGGCACGTCGAGAAGCTGCGCGCGGGCGCACGGCTGATCGGCGAGGCGCGGGTCCCGGCGTCGGGCAACTATCTGGCTCCGATCGCCTTCGAGATGCCGCTCGGGGCGCTGCCGAAAACCGAGGTCTTCGGCCCGGTTCTCCATGTTTGTGTTTACCGGAGAGACAACCTGGGCCAGGTACTGCAGTGGATCCGCGACACCGGCTACGGGCTCACCCTCGGCGTGCACAGCCGCATTCAGAGCTTCGTCGACGCCGTGGTGACGCAGGCGCGCGTCGGCAACGTCTACGTCAACCGCAGCATGATCGGCGCGGTCGTCGGCGTGCAGCCCTTCGGCGGCGAAGGCCTGTCGGGCACCGGCCCGAAGGCCGGCGGACCGCACTACTTGTTCCGGTTCGCCACCGAGAGATCTCTCACCGTCAATACTGCGGCGGTCGGCGGCGTCACCGAGCTCCTGACCCGACCTTCGATTTGAGCGCTAGCGCGCGCTCATCAGCTCGCGCGCCGCCGACTTGTTGTGCTCGTACATGCGCCGGTTGTATTCGACGACGTACGCGTGCTGCTTGTTCATGCGCACGCTGGCGTCGTGGCCGAGGCTTTCGTAGCACGAGGCGCCGAGCGGCTTGACCCCGATGGTCCAGGGCGAAGCGACCTCCTTGCCGGCCTCGGCGGACGGATAGCCCGACACCTCGTCGACGCACTGACGCATCGACATGTATCTGCGGTCGCCGGCTTTGATCGCCTGCGCCACCGCCTGCTCTACTGGAATCACGGTGAGCTTGTCCGGCGCGCCCTTGGCCGCGAAAGCCGCGCCGAGCGGCTCGCCGTCGATCAGATCCGCGATCGGGCCGGCGACGTGAATGGCAAGCGCGACGCCGACGACGGCGCACACGGCCCGGATCGGCGCAAGCCTGAGCACCAGCGGCCAGGCGCGCCTGAGGAAGAACACCAGGGTCCCCATGCCCACGATGCCGAGCGCGAGCAGCGGATGACGCTCGCAAATTCCATACAGGTAGGCAGAGAGCTTGGCGGCGAACGGCAAAGCCTGCTCCACCGCCGACCAGCCCTTGCGCGCCCACGTCATCACGAACACCACGGACGACACCGCGATCAGCCATCCGCCGGCGACGAACGCGAGGTTGCTCGGAAGGCTGTAGGGACGCCATTGCTGCTGCAGCAGCACGAAGATGCCCAGCGCGGCGACGGTGATGAACGCCACCACCAGGGTATGTTCGCTGAAGGCCCGCTGGACGAGGCTGGGCCAGGAGCTGACGAAATTGACGATGGCGTCCATAGCGCCTCCTTGGGATCGCCCAAGCTATCCAAGCGCTACCGCCGCGGCAAGCAACTATGTCAGGGTGAGCGCGGCGGCGTGACTTGCATCACGCCGCGGCGTTGCGGCTACGCCCTGCGCACCATCGCCGGCTTGAGGTCCTTGATCGAGGGCGCGCCGACCTGCTGCATGATCGCGGCCAGCTCGACGCGCAGCAGCTCCATCACCCGCTCCACGCCCGGCTGTCCGAACGCGCCGAGTCCCCAGATGTACGGACGCCCGACGCACACGCCCTGCGCGCCCAGCGCGAGCGCCTTGACGATGTCGGTGCCGCGGCGGAAGCCGCTGTCGACCAGGACCGGGATGCGGCCGCGCACGGCTTCGACGATCTCGGGCAGCGCGTCGATGGTCGAGCGTCCGCTGTCCTCGCTGCGCGCGCCGTGGTTCGACACGATAATGCCGTCCATGCCGCGCTCGGCGGCGAGCACCGCGTCCTCGTGAGCGAGGATGCCCTTGAGCACGATCTTCATCTTGGTCGTGTCGCGCAGGCGCTTGAGGAAGTCCCAGGTCATGTTCGAGGACTGGGTGTGTGTCAAGCCTGAGACATCGACGCCCTCATACATCGAACGACGCTTCAGGTTTGCCTGCAGGCTGCTGCGGTCGTGGCAGCTGTCGCAGTTGCGGCTGTCGGTGCGCTGCAGCCTGAAAAGCGTCTCCTGGTTGCGCCCGCCGCTGCGGTCGACGGTGACCGCGACCACCGGGCAACCCGCCTTCTCGGCGCGCGTGACGAACGCTTTTGCCACATCCCACTTGTTGGTGGCGTAGAGCTGGTACCACACCGGCGCGCCGCGTGCCTTGGTCACGTCCTCCACCGAGGAAGTGGTCGCCGTCGAGAGGATCATGAGATGGTTCCCGGGCCGCGCGCCGCGCGCCACCGCGATTTCGCCGTCCGCGTGGAACGACTTCTGCCCGCCGACCGGCGCGATGATGATCGGATTGGCGTAGCGCACGCCGAGGATCTCGGTACTCATGTCGACCTTGCTGACGTCGACCAGCCGCCGCGGCCGGAGCTGGAACTTGAGGAAGCCCTCGCGGTTCGCGCGCAGGGTGACCTCGTCGTCGATCCCCGAGGCCATATAGCCGAAATGCGCCGGCGGGACGTTCTTGCGCGCCACCGGCTCGAAGTCGAACACGTTGATCGCCTCCTTCGGCGAGGCGATCAAGTCCTCGGTCTTCATCGGCGCCCACATGATCGGGTCGGGCAGCTTGGACGGCGCGAGCGGCCCGTCGGCGGCGAATCCCGACCGCCCGGGCCAGCCGAGCAGCGGGCTGCCCGCGAGGAATTGCAGAAAACGGCGGCGGCTTTCAGCCTTGACATCTGAGTTCTGCACTGTCGTCTCCCCTTAGTCTGGATCAGCGAACGCAGGATATTTCGAAAACGTGGTCCGTCCCTGATTTCGGTTAGTCAATGCGGGCGCCCGAGGCCTTGACCACCGGCGCCCACTTGGCGATTTCGGACTTGACGAAGGAAGCGAACTGCTCCGGCGTGTTCGGCGCGAAGCGCGCGCCCTCGTTCGGCAGCCGCGCCTGGATCTCCGGCGAGGCCATGATGCGCATCGTTTCGGCATTCCAGCGCTGCACGATCTCTGCGGGCGTGCCCGCCGGCGCAAACAGGCCGATCCAGTTGTTCACCTCGAATCCCGGCAGCGCCTCGCCTACGGTAGGCAGCTCGGGCGTCGCCGCGGCGCGCGCGCGGCCGATCGTGGCGAGGGCGCGCAGCTTGCCGGCCTTCGCCTGCGGCAAGACGGTGGGCATGGTCGCGAAGAGGAGCGAGGTCTGGCCGGCGAGAAGCTCGGTGATGGCGGGCACGTTTCCCTTGTAGGGCACATGCGTCATGTCGAGCTTCGCCATCGTCTTGAAGAGCTCACCCGCGAGGTGACTCGCCGTGCCCATGCCGGCGGACGCGAACGTGAGCCCTCCGGGCTTCGCGCGGGCGAGCGCGATCAGCTCGCCCACGCTGTTCGCCGGCACGGAGGGATGCACGACCAGCAGTCCCTCGGCCTCGAGCACGAGCGCCATGGCGGCGAAGTCCTTGACCGGGTCGTAAGGCAGCTTGGCGAAAAGGCTTACGTTGACCGCGTGCGTGCCCACCGCCCCCATCACCAGGGTATAGCCGTCGGGCGGCGACTTGGCCACGGTCTCCGCCGCGATCGTGCCGCCCGCGCCGGTTCGGTTCTCGACCAGCACCGGCTGGCCCCAGCTCTCGGCGATGCGCTGGCCGATGATGCGGGCATAGATGTCGGCGATCCCGCCTACCGGGAACGCGCAGATAATGCGGACCGGCTTCGCGGGATAGGAGAAAGACGAGGGCTGGGCGAATGCTGCCCAGGAGACGAAAAGCGCGAAGCCAAGCGCGGCGAGCCGACCTAGAATTGTCATCTCCTCCCTCGGGCGCCTAGTGTAGAACAGCGGCCAGCATGGAAGCCAAGACCCAGCCAGCGAAGTCCGACCTCGACGAGAGGTTCGAGCGGCTCTACTACGCGGAGGTCGATCCCGAGGAGCTCGCCGCGCGCGGCGCCAAGAACCTTGCCGGCGCAGCCGCGAGCCACCTCGAATTCGGCCGCCGCTTCTCGAGCGGCAAGCCGAAGATTCGCGCCTACAACCCGACGCAATCCCAGCACGGCTGGCACAGCACCCACACCGTGGTCGAGATCGTCAACGACGACATGCCGTTCCTCGTCGACTCGGTGACGATGGAAGTGAACCGCCAGGGCCTGACCCTGCACCTCGTGATCCACCCGGTGCTGAGAACGCTGCGCGGCGCCGCGGGCGAGCTCGAGTCCGTGTCCGCGCCGGGAGAGTCCTCCGGCGGCCGGCTCGAGTCCTTCATGCACGTCGAGGTCGATCGCCGGACCGACCCGGCGAAGCTCGCCGAGCTCGAGGCCGGCCTCGCCCGGGTGCTCGGCGACGTGAGCGCGGCGGTGGAGGACTGGCGCGCGATGAAGGGCCGCATGGGCGAGGTGATCGCCAGGCTGGATGAAGCACGCGCGGCCGTTCCCGCGGCGGAGCTCGAGGAAGGGCGCGCGTACCTCGACTGGCTGAGGAACGACCATTTCACCTTCCTCGGCTGCCGCGACTACGTCCTCGAGCGCGCCGGCGGCGAGGACGTGCTGCGCATCGTGCCGGGAAGCGGCCTCGGAATCCTGCGCGAGCGCGGTGAGACGCTGTCGGTGAGCTTCGCCGGCCTGCCGCCCGAGGCGCGCAAGCGGGCCAGGGTGAAAGAGCTCCTGGTGCTGATCAAGGCGAGCTCGCGCTCCACGGTGCACCGCTCCGGGCATCTGGACTACGTCGGGGTTAAGCACTTCGACGCCGCCGGCGAAGTCACCGGCGAGACCCGCTTCCTCGGGCTCTACACGCACACCGTCTACGCCGAAAACGCGACTCAGGTGCCGATCCTGCGGCGCAAGCTCGCCGCGGTGATCGAGCGCGCGGGACTGCTGCCGGCCGGACACAGCGGCAAGGCGCTCGCCTCGATCCTCGAGAGCTACCCGCGCGACGAGCTGCTGCAGATCAGCGCCGGCGACCTCTACGACCACGCGATGGCGATCCTGCAGCTCGGCGAGCGCCAGCGCCTGCGCCTGCTCGTGCGCCAGGACGCCTACTCGCGCTTCGTGTCGTGCCTCATCTTCGCCCCGCGCGAGCGCTACAACACGGAACTGCGCATCCGCTTCCAGCAGATCCTCACCGAGGCGTTCGACGGCGTGTCGTCCGAATTCGACGTCGACCTTTCGGCCTCGGCGCTCGGCCGCATCCTGATGCGGATCGCCACCAGGCCCGGCGCCATGCTGCGCGCTCCCGACGCGAGCGCGCTCGAGAAGCGCCTGGTCGACGCGATGCGGCGCTGGGAGGACGACCTCCATGCGGCGCTGGTCGAGCGTCACGGCGAGGAGCGGGCGAACCAGCTGTTCGCGGTCTACGCGAACGCGTTCCCGGCGAGCTACCGCGAGGAATACGCGGTGCAGGACGCGGTCGGCGACATCGACAACATCGAGAAGCTCGATCCGAAGACCGACCTCGGCATGAACCTGCACGCAAGCGGGCGCGCCGAGCCTGGCACTTTGCGCTTCAAGATCTACCGCCGCGGCAGCCGCCTGGCGCTCTCGGACAGCTTGCCGATGCTCGAGCGTCTCGGCGTGCGGGTGCAGTTCGAGCATCCGCACAAGGTCGAGCCCGCAGGGGCGACGCCGGTCTGGGTGGTCGACTTCGGCCTCGCCCCGCCCGCCGGCGCCCTGCCGCTCGCCGACGTCCGCGCAAGCTTCCACGAGGCCTTCTTCGGCATGTGGTCGGGCGCGGTCGAAGCCGACCCGCTCAACCGCCTGGTGCTGACCGCCGGCCTCAGGCCGGGCGAGATCGTCGTGCTGCGCGCGTACGCGCGCTACCTCAACCAGACCGGCTCGGCGCTTAGCCTCTCCTACGTCGAGCAGGCGCTCGCCGCGAACCCGGGGGTCGCCGCGCTGCTGGTGCGCCTGTTCTTTTCCAGATTCAATCCAAACGGTAAGCGAGACGAAGGCGGATTGACTGCGAAAATCGAGGCAGCGCTGGACGAGGTCGAGAACCTGGACGAGGACCGGATCCTGCGCAGCTTCCTCGCGGTGGTGCAGGCGACGACGCGAACCAACTACTTCCTCGAGCGGCCGTACCTCTCGTTCAAGCTCGATCCGAAGCGCGTCCCCGGCTTGCCCGAGCCGCGGCCGATGTACGAAATCTGGGTGTACTCGCCGCGCGTCGAGGCGGTGCACCTGCGCGGGGGAGCGGTCGCGCGCGGCGGAATCCGCTGGTCTGACCGCAGGGAGGATTTCCGCACCGAAGTGCTCGGGCTGATGAAGGCGCAGATGGTGAAGAACGTGGTCATCGTGCCGGTCGGCGCGAAGGGCGGCTTCGTCGTGAAGCGCGCCGCCGCCAACCGCGAGGCGCTGATGAAGGAAGGCGTGGCCTGCTATCAAACCTTCCTGCGCGGCCTGCTGGACGTGACCGACAACCTCGCCGAGGGCAAGGTCGTGCCGCCGCGCGGGGTGGTGCGCCACGACGGCGACGATCCCTATCTGGTGGTGGCGGCGGACAAAGGCACGGCGACCTTCTCCGACTACGCCAACGCGATCTCGCAGGAGTACGGCTTCTGGCTGGACGACGCGTTCGCTTCCGGCGGCTCGGCCGGCTACGACCACAAGGCCATGGGCATCACGGCGCGCGGCGCGTGGGAATCGGTGAAGCGGCACTTCCGCGAGCTCGGCATCGACACCCAGGCGAGCGAGTTTGCCGTGGTCGGCATCGGCGACATGTCGGGCGACGTGTTCGGGAACGGTATGCTGCTCTCGCGCAAGATCAGGCTGCTCGCGGCCTTCGACCACCGCCACGTGTTCCTCGATCCGGCGCCCGATGCGGAGAAAAGCTGGCAGGAAAGAAAACGGCTGTTCGAGCTGCCGCGCTCCTCGTGGGCCGACTACGACGCCAAGCTGATCTCGCCGGGCGGCGGCGTGTTCCCGCGCAGCGCAAAGTCGATCGCGCTGTCGCCCGAGGTGCGCAAGGTGCTCGACGTCAAGGCGGAGGCGCTGACGCCGGGAGAACTGATCGGCGCGATCCTCAAGGCGCCGGTGGATCTCCTCTACAACGGCGGCATCGGCACCTACGTCAAGTCGAGCAAGCAGTCGAACGCCGAAGTCGGCGACCGTGCGAACGACGCGATCCGGGTGAACGGCGCCGATCTGCGCTGCCGCGTCGTCGCCGAGGGCGGCAACCTCGGATTCACCCAGCTCGGCCGCGTCGAGTACGCGCTCAAGGGCGGCCGCATCAACACCGACGCCATCGACAATTCGGCCGGCGTGGACTGCTCCGACCACGAGGTCAACATCAAGATCCTGCTGAACGCCGTGGTGCGCGCGGGCAGCCTCGCGCTGGCGGAGCGCGACAAGCTGCTCGCCGAGATGACCGGCGAGGTCGCGGCGCTGGTGCTGCGCGACAACTATTTCCAAACCCAGAGCCTGTCGGTCTCGGGCACGCTGGCGCCGGCGCTGCTCGACGCGCAGGAGCGCTTCATCAAGAGCCTGGAGAAGGCGGGACGGCTCAACCGGGCGCTCGAGTTCCTGCCGAGCGACGAGGCGCTCGCCGAGCGCCGCGCCGCGAAGCTCGGCCTCGCCTCGCCCGAGCGCGCGGTGCTCCTCGCCTACGCGAAGATCGCGCTCTACGACGAGCTGGTCGCCTCGAATGTTCCCGACGATCCGTGGGTCGCGACGGCGCTCGAGCGCTACTTCCCGGCGCCGCTGCGCAGCCGCTACAAGGCGCAGATCTACGCCCACCCGCTGCGGCGCGAGATCATCGCCACGCACGTCACCAACAGCATGGTGAACCGCGTCGGCAGCACCTTCGTGCACCGCATGCAGGAGGAAACCGGCGCCGCGGCGCCCGACGTGGTGCGCGCCTACCTCATCGTGCGCGAGGTGTTCGGCTTCGTCGAGCTCTGGCGCAGCAGCGAGGCGCTCGACTACCAGGTCCCCGACCGCACCCAGACCGCGATGATCATCGACGGGCTGCGCCTCATCGTGCGCGCGACGCTGTGGTTCCTGCGGCACCGCGAGCGCCTCGCCGACCTCGCCGGCTCGATCGAGCACTTCAGGATCGGCTCCGAGCACGTCGCGGCGCTCTTCCCGCAGGTGCTCCCGCCGACGGACCAGTTCGCCTACACCTCGGCGGCGGGACGGCTGGAGAAGGACCGCGTGCCGCGCGAGCTCGCGGCGCGCGTCGCGGGCCTGGACGCCCTGTTCAACGCCCTCGACATCGTCGAGGTGGCCGACCGCCTGAAGCGCGACGTCGCCGACGTGGCGCGGGTGCACTTCGGCCTCGCCGGCGAGCTCGACTTCCCGTGGCTGCGCGAGCGCATTGGCATCCTGCCGACCGAGAACCACTGGCAGACCCTCGCCAAGGCGGCGCTGCGCGACGACCTCTCCGGCATGCTGCGCGCCCTCACCGCCGACGCCCTGCGCGCCGGGGACGTCGCCACCTGGAAGGCGCGCAACGCGGTGCTGCACGAGCGCCTGAAGCAGATCCTCGCCGAGCTGCGCGCGGTCGAGTCGCCCGACCTGGCCATGCTCTCTGTGGCGATGCGCGAGCTGCGCAACCTCGCCTCGCGCTGAAGTCAACTGCGGTAGAATTTTTCGCGTCAGCGCCGCTCAACAATCTCGGGAGAACCGCATGAAGCGCGCAGTCCGTTTCCTCGCCACCGTGGCATTCGCCGTTCCGTTGAGCTTCAACGCCGTGGCGCAGGAAGGCACCCTGAAGAAGATCAAGGACGCGGGCAGCATCACCATCGGGCACCGCGACGGCTCGGTGCCGTTCTCGTACTATGACGACAAGCAGCAGCCGGTGGGCTACGCGATGGATCTCTGCGCGCGCATCGTCGACGCCGTCAAGGCCGAGCTCAAGGCGCCGAAGCTCGACGTGAAGTACCAGCTCGTCACTTCCGCCAACCGCATCCCGCTGATGGCGAACGGCACCATCGACCTCGAATGCGGCTCGACCACCAACAACCTCGAGCGCCAGAAGCAGGTCGCGTTCACCATTACCCACTTCGTGACCGCCAACCGCTGGGTGGCGAAGCGCTCGGCCAAGCTGAACAAGCTCGAGGACCTGAAGGGCAAGACCATCGTCTCGACCGCGGGCACCACCAACATCAAGCAGATCACCGAGCTGAACGGCCAGAAGAACCTGGGCATGAACATCATCTCGGCGAACGGCCATCCCGAGGCGTTCCAGATGGTCGAGACCGGGCGCGCGGTGGCGTTCGTGATGGACGACATCCTGCTCTACAGCCTGGCGGCGCAGTCGCGCAACCCGAAGGACTACGCGATCTCGGCCGAGGCGCTCTCGGTCGAGCCCTACGGCATCATGCTGCGCAGGGACGATGCGGCGTTCAAGAAGGTGGTCGACAACGCGATGACCCAGACCTACAAGTCGGGCGCGATCAACGCGATCTACGACAAGTGGTTCCAGAAGCCGGTGCCGCCTAGGAACATCAATCTCAACGTGCCGATGAGCGAGCAGTTCAAAAAGGTGATCAAGAACCCGACCGATTCGGGCGATCCCAAGGACTACCAGTAATCCGCGCGCGGGCTGAGCGGGGACCCTTCGGTCCCCGTTTTCATGTAGGAGGAGCTTGAAGTACAACTGGCACTGGCAGGTGCTGCTCGAGACCGAGCCCGGCGGAACCGGCACCTACCTGCACTACCTGCTGGTGGGCCTGGGCTGGACGCTCGCCACCGCGCTCGCCGCCTGGGTGATCGCGCTCGCGCTCGGCGCGCTGGTCGGCACGGTGCGCACCACCACGGCGCGCTGGGCGGTGCGCCTGGGCAACCTGTACGTCGAGATCTTCCGCAACGTCCCGCTCATCGTGCAGATGTTCCTGTGGTTCTTCGTCGTGCCGGAGCTGCTGCCCGAGGCGCTCGGCGACTGGATCAAGCAGATGCCGCCGCCGTGGGGATCCTATGTCCCCGCGGTGCTTTGCCTCGCGATCTTCACCTCGGTGCGGGTCGCCGAGCAGGTGCGCGCCGGCATCAACTCGCTGCCGCGCGGGCAGCGCATGGCCGGGACGGCGATGGGCCTGACGCAGGCACAGACGTACCGCCACGTCATCCTGCCGCAGGCGTTCCGCATCATCCTGCCGCCGCTCACCTCGGAGTTCATGAACATCATCAAGAACTCCTCGGTCGCCCTGACCATCGGGCTGCTCGAGCTGACCGGCCGCGCGCGCGCGATGCAGGAGTTCAGCTTCCACGTGTTCGAGGCGTTCACCGCCGCGACCGTGATCTACCTCCTCACCAACCTCGTGGTCGTGCTCGCGATGCGCGCGCTCGAGAAAAGCGTGCGCGTGCCGGGGCTCATCGCGGCCGGTGCTGGCCCGCAGGCGGGCCATTGACCATGTTCCCTCAGGCAGGCCACTGATGTTCGCCGGCTACGACTTCGACGTCATCCAGCGCTCGCTGCCGTACCTCTTCAAGGAGGGCATGGTCTTCACGCTCACGCTGACGGCGATCGCGGCGAGCGGCGGCATCGTTTTCGGCACGCTGCTCGCGATGATGCGGCTCTCGGCGCTCAAGCCGGTCTCGATGCTCGCCGGCGGCTATGTCAACCTGATGCGCTCCGTGCCGCTGGTGCTGGTGATCTTCTGGTTCTTCTTCCTCGTGCCCTACATAGGCGCCTGGCTGATCGGCGCCCGGGAGCCGGTCCGCGTCGGCGCGTTCCTCTCGGCGGCGATCACCTTCACCATGTTCGAAGCCGCCTACTACTGCGAGATCATGCGCGCCGGCATCCAGTCGATTGCCCGTGGACAGGTATGGTCGGGCTATGCCCTCGGACTCAACTACTGGCAGACCATGGGCCAGATCGTCCTGCCGCAGGCGTTCCGCAACATGGTCCCGGTGCTGCTCACCCAGACCATCATCCTGTTCCAGGACACCTCGCTCGTGTACGTCATCTCGGCCACCGACTTCCTCGGCGCCGCCTCCAAGGTCGCGAACCGGGACTACCGCCTGGTGGAGATGTACACCTTCGTCGCGGTGGTGTACTTCATCGTCTCGTACTCGCTCTCACTGCTGGTGAAGCGGCTTCAGGATAGGATTGCCATCGTCCGATGATCTCCATCAAGAACGTGAGCAAGTGGTACGGCAGCTTCCAGGTGCTCGCCGACTGCAGCACCGAGGTATCGAAAGGCGAGGTGGTCGTGGTTTGCGGCCCCTCGGGCAGCGGCAAGTCCACGCTCATCAAGACGGTGAACGGCCTGGAACCGTTCCAGAAGGGGGAGATCCGCGTCGATGGCACCTCGGTCGGCGACCCGAAGACCGACCTGCCCAAGCTGCGCGCGCGCATCGGCATGGTGTTCCAGAACTTCGAGCTCTTCCCGCACATGACGGTGACGCGGAACCTGACGCTGGGCCAAGTCAAGGTGCTGGGGCGCGGGCAGGAAGAAGCGCAGCAGCGCGGATTGAAGCTTCTGGACCGCGTCGGCCTGCTCGCGCACAAGGACAAGTATCCCGGCCAGCTCTCCGGCGGTCAGCAGCAGCGCGTCGCCATCGCCCGGGCGCTGTCGATGGACCCGATCGCGATGCTGTTCGACGAACCCACTTCGGCGCTCGACCCGGAGATGATCAATGAGGTGCTCGACGTCATGGTCGACCTTGCCAAGGATGGCATGACCATGATGGTCGTGACGCACGAGATGGGCTTCGCGCGCAAGGTCGCGCACCGCGTCATCTTCATGGACGGCGGCCGCATCGTCGAGGACGCGGACAAGAAGGACTTCTTCGGCAAGCCGCGCTCGGAGCGCGCGCAGGTCTTCCTCTCGAAGATCCTGCACCACTGAAGAAATCGGGGTCGGAGCCCGATTTCGTTCTCTATTTCGGTCGTTCGACCTTCTTCAGCATTTCGTCGGCGATGCGATAGTCCGGATACTGCTTGCGGAACTCCTCGAGCGCCTTGTCGGCCTCGTCGTGGCGCCCCTCCTTGCGCAGCTCGGCGATGCGCTCGAGGAGCTGCTCCGGGGTAAGCGGCCCAGCTAATGAGGCCACCGCCCGGCTTTCCTGCACTTTTGCCTGGGGCCTCGCTGTCGCCATCGGAGACGGCGCCGCCTGGCTCTCGGTCTTAGCCGACGGTGCAGATGGTGGCGCTGCCGGTGCAGCAACCGGAGCACTTTGCGTTTCAAAGGCGGGGGCCTGCTGCGGTGGAGCTTCGAGGCGGTCCGCGCGCGCCACTTCGGCCGCTTGCTGCGCGGGTGCTTTCCTTCGTTCGCGAACAGGCGGTGGGCCGGCGTCCGCCAGCGGTTTGGATGGCTCTGCCGGCGCCTTGTTCTCCTTTTCGGCCGGGGTGTCGAAGCGATCCACGCGGTCGGGTGGAACGGACACCGTCGGGGGTAGCAGCGCCTCGGCATCCGGCCGCTGTTCCACTTGCACCGTAATGGCGACCGCGAGCACCAGGACGGCGGCGGCGCCGAAGGCGAAGTACCAGCGGTGCCGGCCGGCCGGCGCGACGAGCGGCGCGTGGGCGCGGTCGGCCGCGCGATGCGCGGCGGCGAGGATCGCCTGATCGAGCTCGCGCGGCGGCTCCTCGGCCCCGAGCTCGCGATAGCGCCGCGAGACCTTCGGGTCGCGCTCTTCAGTCATCGGCGAGTGCCGCCTTCAGCTTGGTCATCGCATAGCGCAGCCGGCTCTTCGCGGCTTCCTCGTTCGAGCCGGTGGCGGCGGCGATCTCGGGAACCGTCAGGCCCGCCTCCTCGTGCAGCAGGAACGTCTCGCGCTGCGCCGGCGGCAGGCGTTCCAGCGCTGCGGCGAAGCGCGCCAGCGCTTCGCGCGCCTCGGCATGGTGCGCGGGGTCGGGCATGCTCGAGGGGGCATCGTGATCGTCGAGGGAGACAAGCGACAGGCCGCCGCGGCGCCAGTGATCGACCAGACGATTGTGCGCGATCGTATAGAGCCAGGTCGTGAACCGCGCGCTCGGCTTGTAGCTCGCGCGCGCCTCGATTACGCGCATCCAGACCTCCTGGTAGAGCTCCTCGGCGAGCGCGCGCACCTTGATGCTGCGCAAGACGAAACGGAAAAGGCGCGCCCGATGCCGGCCATAGAGCGTCTCGAAGGCCCGGGCATCCCCGCCGCGATAGGCAAGCATGAGCTCCTCATCCGGCGCCTCGGTCATTCGCGGCGAGTTTAACCGAGCCCGCAACGACGGAAGGGATTATGGCAAGCAACATTCGAACCGGCCGCGTCATCCTGTGAAGGGACATCGAGAAGGTGGAACGTGCGGCGCGAGGCAAAGGGTCAACCATGCGAGAAAAATACAGAGCGCGCGCGTAGAATTCGCCGCTTACCTGCACGCGGTCGCTTCGATGCCAAAAGCAAAGCCGTTCCCGATTCCCGTACGCGCGAAATACTCCTGCCTGAAGTGCCCCGGATACTGCTGCAGCTATCCCGAGATCGAGGTCACGCCGCGCGACATCGAGCGCCTCGGCCGGCATTTCGGCCTCGGCTACAAGGAGGCCGAAGAGCGCTTCACCAAGTACGACCCGGCGGAGAAGGTGCGCCTGCTACGCCACCGCAAGGACCGGGTGTTCGAATCGACGTGCATGCTGTTCGACCAGGAGAAGCGCCGCTGCACGGTTTATGAATCCCGGCCCGCGGTGTGCCGCGAGTACCCCGACAGCCCGCGCTGCGGCTACTACGAATTCCTCACGTTCGAGCGCGCCCACCAGGACGACCCCGACTTCATCGCGCTCACTTGAGCCGGGATTTCGCTGCCTTCTCCCGGATCGCCGAGAGGGTGGTCGCCGGCGTAATAGCGTCGGGGTCGATCTTGAGCTCGATGATCGCAGGCTTGCCGGAAGCAGAGGCTCGCTCGTAGGCCGGAGCGAAGTCTTCGGTGCGCTCGACCGTTTCGCCGTGCCCGCCGAAGGCACGCGCATAGGCGGCGAAATCCGGGTTCTTCAGGTCGGTGCCGAAGACTCGCCCGGGATATTCCCGCTCCTGGTGCATCCGGATCGTGCCGTACAGCCCGTTGTTCACCACGAAAGCGACAAACGCGGCGCCGTATTGCACCGCCGTGGCGAGCTCCTGGCCGTTCATGAGGAAATCGCCGTCGCCGCAGAAGGCGATGACCGTCCGCGCCGGTGAAGCGAGCTTTGCCGCGACCGCTGCAGGGTAGCCATAGCCCATCGAGCCGTTGGTCGGCCCGAGCTGGGTGCGGAAGCCCTTGTACCGGAAGTGGCGATGCAGCCAGCCCGCGAAATTCCCCGCGCCGCCCGCGATGACCGCGTCCTCGGGCAGCCGATCCGACAGCCAGCGCACGAGCTCGCCGTATTGCAGCTTGCCCGGCATCGGACGCGGCTCGGTCCACTCGAGATATTCCTTGCGCGCGGCTGCGGTCTGGGTGCTCCACTCCTCATTGGCGAGAGTGAGCTCCTGCAAGGCATCGACGAACTGCGGATAGCCGGAATTGATCGGCAGCGCCGCGCGGTACACCCGCCCGAGCTCCTCAGCACCGGCATGCACATGGATCAGCGTCTGCCTGGGTACCGGCGCCTCGACCAGCGAATAGGCGCTCGTGGTCATCTCGCCCAGGCGCGCGCCGATCACGAGCAGGACATCGGCGTCCTTGACCCGCTGGGCCAGCTTCGGGTTGATGCCGATGCCGACGTCGCCCGCGTAGTTGGGACTGCGGTTGTCGAAGAGGTCCTGGCAGCGGAACGAGGTGCCGACCGGCAGACCGGTTTTCTCGATCCAGCGCTGGAGGTTGCGGCAGGCCTCGCGGTTCCACCCGCCTCCGCCGAGGATCACGAACGGTCTTTTTGCCTTGGAGAGAAGCTCGGCCGCCTTGTCGATTTCCGAAGGCGATGCGGCCGGACGAACGGTGTGGTAGCGCGGGACGTCGGCGACCGCGGCCTCGGCGAACAGCGTGTCCTCGGGGAGCGCGAGGACCACGGGACCGGGGCGGCCTGCCGTCGCGGTGTGAAAAGCACGGCTCACGTATTCCGGGATGCGCTCCACGCGATCGATCTGCGCCACCCACTTCGCCATCTGGCCGTACATGCGCCGATAGTCGATCTCCTGGAAGGCCTCGCGCTCGGCGAACTCGTTGCCCACCTGGCCGATGAACACGATCATCGGAGTCGAATCCTGGAAGCCGGTATGGACCCCGATCGCGCCGTTCGTGGCGCCGGGGCCGCGGGTGACGAAGAGCACGCCGGGCTCGCCGGTGAGCTTGCCGTAGGCTTCCGCCATGTACGAGGCGCCGCCTTCCTGCCGGCACACGATGAAGGAGACCCGCTCCCGCAGGTCGTGCAATCCGTCGAGCACCGGGAGGTAGCTCTCGCCCGGAACGCCGAACGCGAGCTTCACGCCCTGGGCGGCGAGCGCGTCGGCGAGGATCCTGCCGCCGTGGCGGGTCTTGAGGTCGGATTTCATGCGCTCATTCTCGCCGAATGCCCGGCGAAAAACCTGCTCCTCAGGTGCTCGCAGCAGTCCGCCACGGCCGCATTTGCGACTTCCAGTACGCCGCCGAAGAGGATGAAGCCGTGCACCATGTCGCCGTACTCCTTGTAGGCCACCGGTACGCCCGCCGCCGCCAGCCGCTCCGCGTAGGCGCGGCCTTCGTCGATCAACGGGTCGTAGCCCGCGGTCAGGACGAACGCCGGCGGCAGGCCGGAATGGCTCGCGGCCAGCAGCGGCGAGGCGCGCCAATCGGTGCGGTCTGCGGGATTCGGCAAATATCCCGCGCGGAAGAATCGGATCGCATCCCGGGTCAGAAGATAGCCCTCGCCGTTCCGCTCGTGCGACGGAAAGGCGCAGCGCTGGTCGGTCGCCGGATAGATGAGCAGCTGGCCGGCCAGCGCCGGCCCCGCCTTGTCTCGCGCCATCAGAGCGACCACCGCGGCAAGATTCCCTCCCGCGCTGTCGCCGCCCACAGCCACCCGCGCCGGGTCTATCCCCAGCTCTTTCGAATGAAGGCAGACGTATTCGGTGGCAAAAAAACAATCGTCGACCGCGCCCGGAAACGGATGCTCGGGGGCGAGGCGATAGTCCACGGAGAGCACCGCGCAGCGCGCGCCTGCCGCGAGCTGCCTGCACAGGACATCGTGGGTATCCAGGTCGCCGATCGTCCAGCCCCCGCCGTGGAAGAAGACGAGCGCGGGCAAGGTCTCGTCCGCCGCCGGGCGATACACACGTACGGCCACCTTGCCGCCGAAGACGACGAGACGGGCCTCCGCGATCGGCGGCGGTTGCGGGGCAAGCGCCGCCCGGGTGTCGCGATAGATCCGCCGCGCGACGAAGGCCGGCACCGTGTGGTAGGCCGGGAGCGGAGAGCGCGCCACGCGCTCGAGCAGCGCCCTAACCTGCACATGTAACGTCATAGGTTTATTCCACAGCCCGGGGAAAGACGCGCTCGATTATAGTATTCGGACCATGGACGACATCAACACGCTGCGGCGCATCCTCAGGGAAACGCGCGTGATCGCGGTCGTTGGCCTGTCGGCCGACTGGTTCCGGCCAAGCTACTTCGCGGCGAAGTACATGCAGGAGCACGGCTACCGCGTCATCCCGGTGAACCCGCGGTACGAGAGCATTCTCGGGGAGAAGTGCTACAAGTCGCTGCGCGACATTCCGGAACGGGTCGACATGGTCGACGTGTTCCGCAAGAGCCAGGACGTGCCGCCGATCGCCGAAGACGCGATCGCCATCGGCGCGAAAGTCCTTTGGCAGCAGCTTGGCGTGCGCAACGAGGCCGCCGCGGCCAAGGCGCGCGCGGCCGGTCTCGAGGCAGTTCTAGACCGTTGCGTGAAGATCGAGCACGGGCGCCTCTTTGGCGGGCTGAACTGGGTCGGCGTAAATACCAAGGTGGTCTCGGCAAAGCGGCCCCGCTGGCTTGCCTACTGAGGTATCCTTCCCGCGTGGGGAGGATGCTAAGAATATTCGAGGGCCGCTTCGGACGGCTCCTTTTGAGCGATCTCGATGCGCACGACGAGGTACGCGCGCAAGAAGACCCGGTGATCGTGCTGCGCCAAGGCGATCCGGAGCTGGTGGTCCTCAATCCCGGAAAGAGTTTCCGCAACCCGACGCCCAAGCGCGCTTTGGTGTTCCACGTCGCGGGCGAATGGCTGCACGAGTCGTTTCCGGCGGCGTTCGACGGCGTCGAGCGCAAGCCCTTCGCGCAGCAGCGCGAGCCCATTACCGCGCGCATCCGCCAGCTTGCCGAGACGCTCGCGGTGGAGGTGCTGAACGACCGCTTTCTGTCGTCGGAGCGCCTCGAGTTCATGCTGCAGGAGCTGTTGCTCTCGATCGTCGAGACTTATCTCGCGGGCCGGCGCGCCTCCTCCCCGCTGTGGCGCGGCTCGCGCTTCGAGGACACGCGCATCCGCCGCGCGATCGCGCTGCTGCGCGCGCACCCGAACAAGGATCTCAACATCGATCAGCTCGCCAACCAGGTCGGGCTGTCGCGCTCGCGGTTCTACGATCTGTTCCAGATCTGCACCGGTTTCTCGCCCCGCGCCTACCTCGACCTGCTGTGCGTCGAGGCCGCGATCGCGCGCCTGACGTCGGGGCGCGGCAAGATCGCGGAGCTCTCGGCCGAGCTCGGCTTCTCGGCGCAAAGCAATTTCACCCGGTTCTTCCACAACCAGGTGGGCGTCGCCCCCTCCGAGTACCGCCGCGCGGCCTCGCGCCCCGAGACGCCCCCCGAGGAAGACTAGCCGGGACCGGTGCCATCCCGGCGACGGGCTAGAATTCCCGCATGCCGGATCGAAAGTTCGGAATCGAAACGCTGTGCCTGCACGCCGGCCAGATCCCGGATGCGGCCACGGGCGCGCGCGCCGCGCCGATCTACCAGACCACCTCGTTCGTGTTCGACTCGGCCGACCACGCGGCGAGCCTGTTCAACCTGCAGACTTTCGGCAACGTCTATTCGCGCATCTCCAACCCGACCGTGGCGGTGTTCGAGGAGCGCATGGCCGCGATCGAAGCGGGGCGTTCGGCGCTGGCCTGCGCCACCGGCCAGGCCGCCGAGGTGACGGCGATCCTCACGCTGTGCAGCTCCGGCGACCACATCGTCTCCGCCTCCACGCTCTACGGCGGGACGCACACGCTGCTGCACGTCAACCTGAAGAAGCTCGGCATCGAGACCACCTTCGTCGACCCCTCGGAACCAGAGAATTTTAGAAAATCAATAAAACCCAATACAAAACTTCTTTACGCCGAAACGCTCGGCAACCCGCTCATCAACATCGTCGACATCGAGGCGGTGGCGAACATCGCGCACGAGGCCGAAGTCCCGCTCGTGGTCGACAACACGGTGCCCTCGCCGTACCTATGCCGCCCGATCGAATGGGGCGCCGACGTCGTGGTGCACTCGGCCACCAAGTACATCGGCGGCCACGGCACCACCATGGGCGGCGTGATCGTCGAATCGGGCAAGTTCAACTGGGGCAACGGCAAGTTCCCCGAGTTCACCTCGCCCTCTCCGGGCTACCACGGGGTGATCTTCCACGAGACCTTCGGCGACTTCGGCTACACCATGAAGGCGCGCATGGAAATCATGCGCACGTTCGGCCCGGCGCTCGCGCCAATCAACGCCTGGCTGCTCCTTCAGGGACTCGAGTCGCTGCACGTGCGCATGGAGCGCCACTGCGACAACACGCTCGCGGTGGCCAAGTTCCTGAAAGAGCATCCGCGGGTCGCCTGGGTAAACTATCCCGGATTGCCGGACAACAAGTACTTTGCGCTCGCCCAGAAGTACCTGCCGAAGGGCGCATCCGGCCTGCTCAATTTCGGCATTAAGGCAGGCAAGCGGGGCGGCAGAGAGGCCGGCGAGCGCTTCATCGAGGCGGCGCAGTTCATGAGCCACCTCGCCAACATCGGCGACGCGAAGACGCTCATCATCCATCCCGCCTCCACCACCCACCGCCAGATGGACGAAGCCGACCAGCTCAAGGCGGGCGTCACCCCCGACATGGTGCGCATGTCGGTCGGCCTCGAGACGCTCGACGACATCCTGTGGGACATCGACCAGGCGTTGACGGAATCCGCAAAATGCTGAGTTGGGAGATCGTCGAGCACGGCAAGCCGCTGCAGAAGGCGCTGAAGGAGACGCCCAAGCCACGGGGCTCCGAAGTGCTGATGCGCATCACGCGCTCCGGCGTGTGCCACTCGGATCTCCACATCTGGGACGGCTACTTCGACCTCGGCGGAGGCAAGCGCTTTTACGTGAAGGAGCGCGGCTGCGTGCCGCCGTTCACGCCCGGGCACGAGCCCTTCGGCGTGGTGGAGGCGCTCGGGCCGCGGGCGCGCGGTGTGAAGGTCGGGCAGAAGAGACTCATCTATCCGTGGATCGGCTGCGGCAAGTGCGCGGTGTGCAAGGCCGGCCAGGACAACTACTGCGTGTCCGGAAGCCGCTTTCTGGGCGTCAATCGTCCCGGCGCCTATTCGACGCACGTCCTCGTGCCGGACGCGAAGTACCTGATCGACACCGCCGGCATCGACGACTCCTTCGCCGCCACGCTCGCCTGCTCGGCGGTGACTGCGTACAGCGCCGCCAACAAGCTGCCCGAGCTCAACAAGGGGGACTCGGTCGCGGTGCTCGGCTGTGGCGGGCTCGGCCTGATCGCCATCTCCGTCCTGAGGGCGCGCGGCGCGACGACCATCGTCGCCTGCGACATCGACGACACGAAGCTCGCCGCGGCGAAGACACTGGGCGCCAAGAAAACCGTCAATACCCGCGCGCCCGACGCCCTCCAGCAGATGCAAGGCGCTGCCGCCGTGATCGATTTCGTCGGCAGTCCCGTCACTGCGTCGCTCGGCATCGCGGCGCTGCGCAAGGGCGGACGCTACGTGCTGTGCGGCCTCTACGGTGGCGAGCTGACCCATCCGCTGCCGCCGATCGCGCAGCGTGCGATCGGCATCGTCGGCTCCTACGTCGGCAGCCTGCAGGAATTGAAGGAAGTGGTCGCCCTCGCGAAGAAGCGGAAGCTTCGCGCCACGCCCGTGGAGACGCGCTCCGCCGAGGAGGCGAACGCCGCGCTCGAGCAGCTCAAGGCGGGCAAGGTGGTCGGCCGCATCGTCCTCGACTTCGAATCGATCGCCGCCTAGGCGCCGTAGAATACGCTCGACATGACCACGCCATTCTCCTGGAACAATCCTTACGCCTGGCCGCGGAAGCCGCTGCTCGCGGCGAACGCGGTCTCGACCTCGCAGCCGCTCGCCGCGCAGGCCGGCCTGCAGATGCTCGCGGCCGGCGGCAGCGCGGTCGATGCGATCCTCGCTACCGCCATCACGCTCTCGCTCGTGGAGCCGGTCTCCAACGGCATCGGCTCCGATGCTTACGCCATCGTGTGGGACGGCCGCCAGCTCCACGGGCTCAACGCCTCGGGGCGTTCACCCGCGGCGTGGGGCACCGATTTCTTCTCCGGGCAGAAGTCGATGCCGGTGCGCGGCTGGAACAGCGTCAGCGTGCCGGGCTGCGTATCGGCCTGGACCGAGCTCCACGCCAGGTTCGGTAAGCTGCCCTTCGAAAAGCTGTTCGAACGTGCCATCCGCTATGGCCGCGAAGGCTTCCTCGTCTCGCCCACCATCGCGGGGCAATGGGAAAAGCAGGTTCCCGAGCTGAAGAACCAGCCGGGGTTCGCCGAAGCCTTCATGCCGAGCGGACGCGCGCCGCGGCCCGGGGAGCGCTTCACCTGGAAAAGCCATGCCGACGTTCTCGAGCAGATCGCCGAGACGCGCGGCGAAGCCTTCTATCGCGGCGCGCTCGCCGAAAAGATCGAAGCCCACGCCCGCAAGCACGACGCGGCGATGCGCGCGTCGGATTTCGCCGCGCACAAGAGCGACTGGGTCGCTCCGCTCGAGATGGACTACCGCGGCTACACGCTGCACGAGATCCCGCCGAACGGCCAGGGGATCGTGGCGCTGATCGCGCTCGGCATCCTCGAGCACTTCGATCTTCGCTCGCATCCGGTCGACGGCGCCGACAGCATTCACCTGCAGATCGAAGCGATCAAGCTCGCCTTCGCCGATGCCTGGCGCTATGTGGCCGACATCGACCACATGGACGTGCGCCCCGGAGCGCTGCTCGACAAGGAGTACCTGCAAGCGCGCTCGAGGCTCATCGATCCGAAGCGCGCGCAGAGCTTCGGCGCCGGCACTCCGCCAAAGGGCGGCACGGTGTATCTCACCGCCGCCGACGCCTCGGGCATGATGGTGTCCTTCATCCAGTCCAACTACATGGGCTTCGGCTCGGGCGTGGTGGTCGACGGCGTTTCGCTGCAGAACCGCGCCGCCACCTTCGTGCTGCAGAGCGGGCACCCCAACTGCGTCGGGCCGAGTAAGCGGCCCTACCAGACCATCATCCCCGGCTTCGTCACCAAGGACGGCGCCCCGGTGATGAGCTTCGGCGTCATGGGCGGAACCATGCAGCCGCAGGGGCACGCGCAGGTCATGGTGCGCATCGCGGAGTACGGGCAAAGCCCGCAGGCCGCGTGCGACGGTCCGCGCTTCCGCTTCGTGCAGGGCATGGACGTCAGCATCGAGGAGGGCGGGTTCGAGCCTGCCGTGGTCGAGGAATTGCAGCGCCGCGGCCATCGCATCGTCACGATCGACGACTACAACCAGTTCGGCAGCGCGCAGCTCATCTGGAAGCTCGACGGCGGCTACTTCGTCGCCAGCGACCCGCGCCGCGACGGCCAGGCGGTCGGTTTCTGATGTTGAAGATCTGGGGAAGAGCCAACTCGGTCAACGTGAAGAAGGTGCTGTGGGCGGCCGAGGAGCTCGGGCTCAAGTACGAGCGCATCGACGCCGGCCTGCAGTACGGCGTCAACAAGACGCCCGAGTACCTGAAGATGAATCCCACGGGCCTCGTGCCTACGATCGACGACGACGGCTTCGTGCTGTGGGAGTCGCACTCGATCGTGCGCTATCTCGCCTCGAAGCACGCCACCGGCCGGCTCTCCCCCGCTGAGCTCAGGCAGCGCGCCGACGCCGAGCGCTGGATGGACTGGACGTTCACCTTCCAGAAGGAGTTTCAGCGTCCGATCTTCTGGCCGCTGGTGCGCACGCCGCCCGAGAAGCGCGATCCCGGCGCGATCGAGGCGGCGCGAAACATCTGTGCCGACCTGCTGAAGATCCCCGAACAGACTCTCGCCGCGCGGCGCTTTCTCGCCGGAAGCGAGCTGACCATCGCCGACATCCCGCTCGGCTGCCACGTGCAGCTCTGGATGCGGCTGCCGCTCGAGCGACCCGAGCAGCCGCATCTGCGCGCCTGGTTCGAGCGCCTCTGCGAGCGTCCCGCCTTTCGCAAGATCGTCGACATTCCTCTTTCCTGAACGCCCTGGCCGCGCTAGCGCAGCGCCTGAGCGCGGGCCTTCTTGTCGTCGCGCGCAAGCTCCTTGACCCGCTTGTAGAAGGCGGCAAGGTCGCCGCCGTCCTCGGCCAGCAGCCGCTCGAACGCCGGTACCAGCTCGGTATACACCGCGATCGAGACCAGGAAAGCGTTGGTCGGCTCGGCCGGCACGACGGGGCCGAAGTCGGCGCGCAGGGCTTCGAACTCGCGCGCCTTGACGCGCCGCTTCTCGTCCTCGGGCGCGTCGCTCTTGTAGACCGCCTCGAGGCGCTTGCGCGCCGCCTCGACCCGCGCGGCGAGCTCGCGCCGGCGGCTCTGCGCCGCGCTGAACGTGGCGATCTCCTTCTCGCGGCCTTGTGCGCGCAGCCAGCGCCGCACGCCCTCTTCCTCCACCGCAACGGCGAAGGACTCGTTGAAGGCGGTGTCGTCGCGCGCGTACGCCACCTGGTGAGCGAGCTCGTGGAACAGGAGCCGCGCGAGCTGCGCGTCCGGGAAGCGGATGAAGGTCGAGAGCAGCGGATCGTCGAACCAGCCGAGCGTCGAATAGGCCGGGACGCCGCCGATGTAGACGTCGTTGCCCGCGAGGTGGAGCTTTTCCGCGTGGCGCCGCGCGTCGGCCTCGGCGAAGAAGCCTCGGTAGCTGACGCAGCCGACGAGAGGAAAGCACTCCGGTCTCGCCTCGGTGGAGAACGCCGGCGCCGCGTAGACGTTCCAGGCCACGTACGGCCGCCCGAGCTCGGCGTAGGAGTCGTAGCTGCCGTTGCGCGGCAGCGCGAGCTCGCGCGAGGCGAACTCGCGGATGCCGCGTGCGAGCTCGAGCCGGCCGCGAAGGTCCCGCGGCGTACCGGGGTCGGCGAGCCAGGTTTCGACCGGCCGCGCGGCGCGCATGATGCTGAGCTGGCCGCCGATCGCCTGGGCGTAGTACTGCATCGACTCGCAGCCTGCAAGCATGAGCGCGGCAAGCAGAAGCGCGGCTCGTGTCACTCGAAGCGTCCTTCCCGCATGAAGCGCTCGACGTGGCGGCCAACCGCCCCCGAGATGATGAGCACGCTATGGCCGAGCGGAACCAGCACTCGCGCCGTCATGCCGTCGACCACGGTCTCCTCGACCCGCACCACGCCGTCGTTGGGACCCGGCAGGCGGCCGAAGGCGCGCCCGAGGCCGAGCGGTACGGTTCCGGCGACGACGCCGAGCGGGGCATCGCGCTTCCACGTCGCCTCGTGCTCTTGCCAGAGCTCGCCGCACGCGCCCATCATCCAGCGGCCGAGGTGCGCGGTGCCGAGCCTGCGGCCGGCGAGACAGCCGCGCGCCGGAGCGCCGAGCAGGATCGCGGACGCGACCTGCAGCTCGGGATGCGCATTCAGCGTCTCCAGGACCAGCACGCCGCCGAGGCTATGGCCGACGAAATGGGCCGGGCGGCCGGCGAGCGCCTCGCGCGCAAAGCGCACCAGGCGCGCGACGTTGCTTTCGTGCGGACTGCGACCCCGGTAGGCGAACACGTGCGTGGCGTAGCCGGCGCGCGCCAGGCGCGCTGCAAGAAGCGTCATCGCGGCGCCCGGCATCCACAACCCCGGCGCGAGCACTACGTCGCGCGCCACTACTCCTTCTCCGAGCGCGCAAAGATGGTGCTGGCGCGCACGATGCGACCTTCAGGAACGGCGTTCATTGCGCTCGATTCTAGCCGTCAGCAACAGGGCGACGCCGACGCACAGGGGGGCGATTCCGAACAGCGCGTAGGTGGCGCCGTAAGAAGACGTGACGCCGAGCGCGAAGTGAAACAGCGGCGGCGTCACCACGACGCCGAGAAACGTGAAGAACGACGATCCGCCGGTGACGTCCCCGATGCGGCCCTGCGGGGCGAGCCGCGTCAGCTCCGCAAGAAATACGCCGTTCCAGCCCACTGCAGTGACGCCGAGCGCGACCGCGAACGCGAACAAGGCCCAGAGCGGCCAGCTCGCGCTTGCGCCGAGCGCGCAGAGCGCCGTCATGCCCATGCCGACGCCGAGCAGGCCGAGCGTAGCGCGGCGCGTGAGAACGTGATCGGCGACGATGCCCCACAGCACGCGCCCGGCAACGCTGGAGAGCTGCGAAACCGCCATCACCATGCCGGCGACCACCAGTGAAAGCGCGAACGACTCGGTGAGGAAAGCGACGAGATAGGCGACCAGCGTAATCTGTACCCCGCCGTAGACAAACGACGTGGCTGCGAGTTGCATGATCTTCCGATCTCGCAGCACGAGCAGCACCGGGGCGAGCGCCGAGCCGAGCGACGCCGGCGCGGCCCGGTTGCGCCCGCTGTCGTACGCCTCGCGCAGCGGCGCGATCACCAGTCCGAAGGAGGCGCACGCCAGGGCGACGACGAGCGCCGCGCCCTGCCATCCCAGCCAGAGGACGAGGATCGGTACCGCCGCGCCCGCGATCGCGGTGCCGAGCGGCACCCCCGTCTGCTTGACTGAAAAGGTGAGCGCCAGCATTCCGGGAGGAGCCGCGCGCGCGAGGATCACGGAGCTCGCCGGCGTGGCGGGCCCGTAGCCCAGGCCGATGAGCAGGGCACCCACGAGCACCGCCGGCAGCGCGCCGCTCGCGGCAATGGCGAGGCCGCAGCCGCACAGCAGCATTCCGGCCTGCGACACGCGGATCGGGCCGAAGCGCTCGACCCAGCCGCCCGCGGTGGCGGTCCCGATCATCGAGCCGAGATACGCCGCGGTGACGAAATAGCCGATGGCGGCCGGCGCCACCCCGAGCAGCGGCGCGGCCGCCGGCGCCATGACCGGAGCGCAATACATCGCCGTCGACACCAGCGTCTGGATCGCGAGCGTCGCGGCGAGCGGCAGCGCGACCTTCAGCTTTTGCGCGCCCCGGGCTGAGACGAGCGCACGGAGTCGAGCAGCGCCTGCGCCCGGTACGCGACCGGATAGTCGATCATCTGGCCGTCGAGCTGGATCGCTGCCGCGCCGCGCGCCTCGGCTTCCCTGAACGCGGCGACGATGCGCTCCGCGCGCGCGATCTCTTCCGCGCTCGGCATGTAGGCGCGGTTGACCGGCCCGACCTGGTCCGGGTGGACGCACAGCCGGCCCTGGAATCCGCCGCGGCGGCTGCGCTCGAGCGCGCGCTCGAACGCCTCGGGCTCCTTGAAGTGGAACCATGGGCTGTCGATCGGCCCCTCCAGCCCCGCGGCGCGCGAAGAGAGCACGATCCTCGAGCGCGCCTCGGCGAGCTCGGGCTCGTCGAGGCTCACCGTGAGTCCGAGCTCGTGTCCATAGTCGGCTGCGCCGAAGGCCACCCGTTTCACCCGCCATGGCCCCTTGTAGGGGCGAAGGCTTCGCGCCTGAATGACACGGTCGATGCGCTGCACGCCGGCCGCGGTCTCGATCTGGGGAATGAGGTCGATCGCGCCTTCGGCGATGCCGCGCTCGCGCTCGAGCGCCGCGAGCAGCCAGTCGATCGCGTGCAGGTCGGCCGCGCTCTCGACCTTGGGCAGCAGCACGCCGTCCACCCGCGCGTGGATCGTGGCGGCAAGATCGGCGTAGCAGAAGGCGCTCGAGGGTGCGTTGACGCGCACGTAGCCGAGGCATTTGCGCGGCCTGGAGAGCGCTTCGGCGACGGGCTTGCGCGTCGCTTCCTTTTCCGACACCGCAACCGAGTCCTCGAGGTCCACGATCACGGCGTCGGCCTCGAGGCTCAAGGCCTTCTCGACCCGCCGCGGCACGTTGCCGGGGGCGAAAAGAAGCGAACGCAGCAGCGGCATCGGCGCCTTCTCCCTATTCGATCAGCTTGCGCTCGCCCCATTCCGGATAGGGCTGCAGCGTCGAGGACTGCAGCCATTCCGGCCAGACGACCTGCGTCCTGCCGCGCTGGATCTGCACCACCGCGGGTCGCGCCGCCCGCTGCTCGCCGGTCTCCGGATCCACCTTGTAGCCGCCGAGCACCGTGTCGGTCTCCATCTCGGCGAGCGTGGCGCGCAGCTTCGCCTGGTCGAGCGATTTGGTCCGGCGCACCGCCTCGGCGAGCACGGTGCCCGCGGCGTGGCCCTGGGCGGCGGCGAAGCTCGGCGGCGCGGACCATCGCGCCTCGAACGCCGCGGCGAACTGCTCGTTGCCGAAGGTCCTGAACTTCGGATCGTATTCTTTCGTCGCGAGCGCGAATTCGGCGTCCTGCCCGACCATGCGGATGAACCGCGGATCGGCCGCGCTGCGCGCGAAAAAAACCCGCGGCGCGTAGGTGAGCTTCTTCAGGCTGCGCACGATGTCGGCGGCATCGCGCGGCTCGCCGAAAACGATCCATGCGTCGGCGCTGCCCTTGTAGATGAAGGTGGCGAAATTGAAATCGCCGGCGCCGTAGGTCTCGACCGCACCGACGTCGATTCCGAGCTTCATCGCGCGCTCGCGGGTGGACTCGGCCATCTCCTGCACCGCGTGGTCGTCGCGGGCGAGGATGAACGCGCTCGACACCCCTGCCGCCTTCGCCACCTCCAACACCCCCACGCCGTAGGCGGAATTGGACATCGTGCTCTGGAAGAGATAGCGCGGCGCGCGCTTGTGGACCGCGAGAGAAGGGCCGGCGCCGTTGATGAGCACGCGCCGGGCGCGCTCGGCCTGCGCGCTCGCCATGAGCGTCGCAGCCGAGCCGTAGGGACCGATCAGGAGGTCGGCCTTGCCGCGGATCAGCTCGGCGTAGAGCTCGCCGCTGCGCCTCGCGTCGGACTCGTCGTCGAGCAGGCGCAGCTCCACGCGCCGGCCGAGCAGCCCGCCCGCGGCGTTGACTTCGTCCTGCCACAGGAGCAGCGCCTTGCGGTAGTCGGCCGCAAGCTCGGCGAGGGCCCCGGTCTGCGCCAAGGCAGCGCCGACGACGATCGGCGCCGGCTGGCCCCAGGCCGGAAGCGCGATCAACGCCAGTAGAATCCGTATCAGGAATGACACTGCCCCGTCTCCTCGCCGAGATTGTAGGCGCTCGCAACGTCCTCACCGACCCCGCGCAGACGAAACCCTACTTCACCGACTGGCGGCGGCAGTATTCGGCTCCGGCGGAGTGCGTCGTGCGCCCGGGAGCCACCGCCGAGGTATCGGAGGTGGTGGCGCTGTGCGCCCGCGAGGAAGTCGCGGTGGTTGCGCAGGGCGGCAACACCGGCCTGGTCGGCGGCTCGGTACCCACCGGGACACGCCGGGAGATCGTGCTGTCGCTCGGGCGCATGAACCGGATCCGCTCTCTCGACCCGCTGAACGACACGATCACCGTAGACGCAGGCTGCGTGCTGGCGGCGGTGCAGCAGGCGGCCGAGGAAGCGGGGCGGCTGTTTCCGCTGTCCCTCGCTGCGGAGGGGAGCTGCCAGATCGGCGGCAACCTGTCCACCAACGCGGGCGGCGTGAACGTGCTTCGTTACGGCACGGCGCGCGAGCAGGTCCTCGGGCTGGAAGTGGTGCTGGCCGACGGCCGCGTGTGGGACGGACTGCGCGCGCTGCGCAAGGACAACACCGGCTACGACCTGAAGCAGCTTTTTCTCGGCGCCGAGGGAACGCTCGGCATCATCACCGCCGCCGTGCTGCGGCTCTTTCCCAGGCCGAGCGCCACGGCGACCGCCTGGATCGCGCTCGACAGCCCGCGCGCCGCCGTGGAGCTGCTCGGCGGCCTGCGCGAGCGCCTCGGCGAGCGCCTGTCGGCCTTCGAGCTCGCCTCGCGCACCTGCGTCGAGGCGGTGCGCGCGCATTCGCCGGGCTTGCAGGATCCGCTCGCCGCGGCGCATCCCTGGTATGTGCTCGCCGAGCTCGGCGACAGCGGCGATCCCGCCGCTCTTCGCGAGCGCGTGGAAAGCGCGCTCGCCGACTGCGCGGAGCGAGGCGCGTTGCGCGACGCCGCGCTCGCGCAGAGCGGCGAGCAGTCGCGCGAGCTTTGGCGCATCCGCGAGACGATTCCGGAGGCGCAGTTCACCAACGTCAAGCACGACGTCTCGGTGCCGGTGTCGAGGATCCCGGAGTTCATCGACCGCGCCGGCCGCAGCCTGCGCGAGCGGTTTGGGGACATCGACGTCTACTGCTTCGGCCATGTGGGCGACGGCAACCTCCACTACAACGTCGGCTCCGAGGTGCTGATGGCGCGCCGCGAGGAGGTGAGCCGCGTGGTGTACGACGCGCTCGACGCATTCGGCGGCTCGATCTCGGCCGAGCACGGCCTGGGGCAGCTCAAGCGCGAGGAGATCCGGCGCCACAAGCACCCGCTCGAGCTCGAGCTCATGCGCAGCCTCAAGCGCACGCTCGACCCGAAGGGTCTGCTGAATCCGGGAAAGCTGCTCTAGGGCGCGCGCCTGAGGACGAGCGGCTGGCGCGATTGCGCGCCGAGCAGCTCGCCCGTGATCAGCCCGCCCTCGAGGCGGCCCTCGAAGCGCGCGCCGTCCGCCTCCCAGGCGACGTCGCGCCCCCGCAGGGTGGCGCGCGACGACGCGATCTCGCGCCCGAGCAGCCGGCCCTCGAGCTCGATGTCCTGGAAATTCTGGTGGATCCGGATGCGCGTGGCGTCGGCCTGCCACACCCCGCGCACGTCGGCGGGCACGATCCAGAGGTACAGGCTGCTTTCGTCGCCCTGTCCGGGATGGGGCTTCGCGATGTGCATGGTCTCGCGGCCGTCGGGCCGCCACCCCGTCATCGTGAACGAGTGCGACACGATGCGCGTGCCGGGCTGGAGGCGCTGCAGGAACCTCGGCTGGAGGCGATTCATGAGGTCGGGCAGCAGGTAGACCGTGACCACGCTCGCCGCAGAGATGTCGGTGGCGAGCACGTCGCCCTGCACGAACGACACGCGGTCCGCCACGCCGGCTCGTGCCGCGTTCTCGCGCGAACGTTGCACCAGGCTCGGGTCGAGCTCGATACCCAGCCCGCGGGCGCCGAACTTCTGTGCCGCCGCGATGACGATGCGTCCGTCGCCCGATCCGAGGTCGGCGACGAGATCGCCCGGCCGGGTCTGCGCGAGCGCGAGCATGCGATGCACCACCTCGTCGGGGGTGGTGATGAACGGCACGGTGAGGGATTCCTCCGCCGCGCACAGCGCCGAGGAAAAAGCGAGCGCAAGAAGGAGCCCGCGGCCGCTCACGGCATCAGGCGCTCGATCGCCTTTCTCACCTCGGGTGCGTTCCAGTCGATCGCGCCGAGGTAGCTGTAGACGACCTTGCCGTCGGGTCCGATGACGAAGCTCGCCGGCAGCACGCGCGCGCCCCAGGCGCGGGTCGCCTTCATCTCGCGGTCGAGCAGCAGCGGAAAGCGCAGCGCCATCTTCTCGCCGAAGCCGCGCGCCGCGCTTGGGCCTTCGCCGACATTGACGGCGAGCACCGCGAACGGACGGCCCTGAAGGCTGTCCTCGAGCGACGCCATGCTCGGCATCTCCTCGCGGCAGGGTGTGCACCACGTGGCCCAGAAGTTGAGCAACACCACCTTGCCCCGATACTCGGACAGGCGGTGCACTTTGCCTTGCACGTCCTCGAGCTCGAGCGCCGGGGTCGCGCCGCCCTTCCAGGCCTTGAGCGGCTGCGCCGCCGCCGGCAAGGCGAGCGCGACGAGGAGCAATAACGCAAGCCTCATCGAGCTACTGTACCGCAAAAAAAAAGCCCGGCGGTTGCGCCGGGCTCGCGTTTCGCGCGGGTTACTTGCTGTCCTTCTTGGCTTCGCTCGGAGCGCTGCCCGACTTCGTGCTGCCGGACTTCTTGCTCGATTTCGCCTTGGTGGACTTCGCCTTCTTGGTGTCCTTCTTCGCTTCGGCCTTGGTTTCGGTCTTCGGCTCGGCCTTGGGAGCCTGCGCGTAGGCGCCCAGCGCGAAGGCGGACGCGAACAGCGCAACCAGCAGTTTGTTAAGCATGAATTCTCCTCGGTTGGTAAAGGCGATCCGTTCGGATCTGAAGCGAACAACGCGCGACTTGAAAGCGGGTTGACCGCGACGCTAAGGCCTCACCGAGACGTGGATTCGTTGCACGCCGTTATTGCCGAAACCCGAGGCGTCCCACGGCGGCTCGAGTGGCTGGCGCTCGCCGCTGCAGTCGGTGGCGCGGCACGCGAGCTCGTGCTCGCCGGGACGCGCCTCCCAGGTGGCGCGCCACGCCTGCCATGCGTGCTCGAACTGTCGCCGCTCGACTACAGCGTCGCGCCAGACGCCGTCCACCGCCAACTCGACGCGATCGATGCGGCCGGCGCCGCTCCACGCTCGACCACTGACGGGAATGGCGCCTGGGGCGACAGTTCGCTTACGCGTATAGAAGTCCGGAATGCCCGGCGGCGTCATGAGGGAATTCACGCGCATGCGCGTACAGGGTTCGCCTTTTTCGCCCGAAGCGCTGCGGAAGTGATAGCCCGAGGCCTGCTGCAGGCCGTCGAACAGGCCTTCGATCGCCTCGATCGCATGGAGCCATTTCACGCTCGCCATGCCGTACCAGCCCGGCACGACGAGGCGCAGCGGAGCGCCGTGCTGCGGCGGCAGCGGTTCGCCATTCATGGCATAGGCGAGCACCACTTCCTCGCGCCGGGCGAGCTCGGGAACGAGGCTGCGTGCGAATTCGTGCTCCACGCCGCGATCGAACCCGCGGTCGGCGCCGCGGAAGACGATGTCCTGCGCCTCGCTCCTCAGGCCCGCGCGCGCCAGAAGCAGCGCGAGCGGCACGCCGGTCCACTCGGCGGTGGAAACCCCCTCCTCGAGCCACGGCACCGACGGATAGCGCGGCGAGAGCTGGCCGCGGCCGTTGCCGGCGCACTCCAGCGTCACTCGCAAGGTCTTGGATGGTAGTGCTTTCAAACCGTCGAGATCGACGGCGAAGGGATGGTCGACGCAACCCGAGATGTGAAGCTTCCAGCCCGTGGGCTCCGGCGGAATGTCGAAATGGACGAGCAGGTAGTGCAGCCCGGCAGGCGTCAGGTCGTGGCGCAGCGCTTCGAGCGGCATGCCGCGGTTGCGACCGGCGAGCGCGAGCTCCTCGCCGGTGTAGCGGCCGACGAACGGCGTGCGGCGTGCGGACATCGCGCCGATTTTATATGCTGCACGGGATGGCGCAGACCTGGCTCGAAGTTGCGCTGAACGGTTCTTGGGGCAAGCAACGACAACCGCTGATACCGGTGAGCGTGCGCGACATCGTCGCCGAAGGCGTGGCTTGCGCGCATGCAGGCGCTGCCATCGTGCACGTGCACGCGTATGACGAGACGAGCGGACGCCAGCGCGACGACGCGGACCTCTATGCCCGCATCATCGAGGGCATCCGCAGCCGGGCGGACTGCATCGTCTATCCGACGCTTCCGTTCGGCCGCGCGGGCATGCCAGCCGCGGAACGCTTCGCCGCGATCGAGGCGCTCGGCCGCCGCGGGCTGCTCGAGTGGGCCGTGGTCGACCCGGGCTCGGTCAACATCGAAGAATCGGTGTACCTCAATCCCGCGGACCACGTGCGCCACGGGCTCGCGCTCGCGTGCCGCTTCGGCTTCCACCCCGGCTACGCCATCTACGAGGCGGGCTTCGTGCGCCTGGGCGCGGCGCTTGCCCGCGCCGAGCGCGACCTTCCCCAGCCGATCTACCGCCTGATGTTCTCGCAGGCGCTGCTGTTCGGCTTTCCGCCGGAAGAGTACGCGCTCGACGCTTACCTGCGGCTCCTCGGAGCCGAAGCGTCGCGGGCGCCGTGGATGGTGGCCGGGCTCGCGGTGGATATCGTGCCGCTCATCGACGGCGCGGTGCGCCGCGGCGGGCACGTCCGCGTGGGCCTCGAGGATGCGCCGCTCGGCTCGACGCGCTCGAACCTCGAATGGGTGCGCGCCGGGCGCCTGGCGATCGAGCGCGCCGGCGGAAGCCTGGCGTCAGCCGCCGAGGTGCGCGCGGCGTTAAAGTGAGACGATGACGCTGGACGAATTCCTGGCCGAGCTGCCGAAAGGCGATCTCTGGGTGTTCGGCTACGGCTCGCTCATGTGGTCGCCGGGGTTCTCCTATATCCAGAAGGCGCGCGGGCGCGTCCACGGCTATCACCGCGCGCTCTGCATCCTTTCGACGCGCTATCGCGGCACCAAGCGCAAGCCCGGCCTGGTGATGGGCCTGTGCCGCGGCGGCTCGTGCTGGGGCATGGCGTACCGCGTCCGCGCCGGCGGCGTACGGCGCGCGCTGGCGCGCCTGTGGAAGCGCGAGATGCCGCGGCGGGTGTACGCGCCCCGGCTCCTCCAGGTGCAGGTCGCCGGGGGTCGCCAGGTCCGCGCGCTCGCGTTCCTCGCCGACCCCACGCACCCCGCCTATGTGCGCGAGCTCGATCTGCACGGCCGCGCGCGGCTCGTCGCGCAGGGTATCGGCCAGCGCGGCACTGCGGTCGACTATATCCGACATACCCTCGCGCACATGCGCGAGCTGGGGGTAAGCGATCCGCATCTCGAGCGCATCCTCCACACCGCGCTCGTCCTGCGAGCCAATGGATCGGGAGAAGCCCGAAGAACGGCAGGTTCCGGAGCGGCCTCGAGAGCGGAGGTGCCGGCGCCGCAGCGCCAGCCGGAAGCTACCGCCGCGCGTGACGTTCTGCCGCGGCGCGCATCCGGGCGAGCGCCTCGGCGAGGCGCGCGCGCTGCGTCGCGAAATTGAGACGCACGAAGCTCGCGGGCCCGCCGAACTGAGCCCCCGGCGACAACGCCACGCCCGCCTGCAGGAAAAGGGGGTACGCGTCCTCGATCTGAAGGGATGACGCGTCGATCCACGCGAGATAGGTGGCCTCGACATGGGCCATCGGCAGGCCCAGCGTGCCCTCGACCAGGTCGCGGTTGCCGCGAAGGTATTCGAGCTGCGCTTCGAGCCAGGCGTCGCCGCCGCGAAAGGCGGCAAGCGTGGCTTCGTAGCCGAACACGGAGGCGGAATGCAGCACGTGCGCCGCGATGTCGGCGGCAAACGCGCGCCGCAGCCGCTCGTCCTCGATGATCGCCCAGGCGCAGCCCGCCGCCGGGAAATTGAAGGTCTTGCTCGCCGACATCAGCGTGACCGTGCGGCGCGAAACCTCGGGCGAAAGGCTCGCGATCGGCACGTGGCGCAGCTCCCGGTCGAGGACCAGGTCGCTATGGATCTCGTCGGAGACGATGATCGCCCGCCCGCTCGCCTCGGCCAGCCCCTCGAGCTCCTGGCGGCGAAACACGGTGCCGCCGGGATTCTGCGGATTGCAGAGAAAGAAGAGGTCGGCGTCCTGCCTCAGATCCCGCGGGTCGAAGACCCACCGCCCGCGGTCGAGGACGAGAGGAATCTCGGTGAAGCGGCGCGGCGCGAGCTCGGCCGCGCGCTTGAGATGCTGGTAGACCGGCCGCGGCACCAGCACGTGGCCCTCGGGCGGCACGAGCTTGCGCGCCGCGAGATGCAGCCCGGGGACGACCCCGGAGAGATAGACGATCCAGGAGGGCTCGACGCGCCAGGCATAGCGCCGCTCGAGTCGCTCGCAGATCGCCTCGGTGAGCGCGTGCGGCGGGGTGGTATAGCCGAACACGCCATGGGCGAGGCGGGCCGCGAGCGCATCGAGCACCGCCGGCGGGGCCCGGAAATCGCTGTCGGCGACCCACAGCGGGATGACGTCGCGCCCCGCGTAGCGCTCCCAGCGCGTGCTCCAGGTGCCGGCCCGGTCGACCGGCGCATCGAAATCGAACGCCACCGGCTCTTATAGCAAAAAACCGCTACTTCTTCGGATTGACGAGCGGGTCCTTCTCCAGGCTGTCGCCCTGCTGCTCCTCTTCCTCCTGCTGTTCCTGCCCGGCCTTGAGCGGGTCCTCCTCGAGGCGGTTGGCGCTGTCGTCGACCTCCTCGGTCTTGATCGATTGCTGGTCGGCGCGGAGCGCTTCCGGGAGGTAGGTGGCGATGCTCGGCACGAACATCACGACCGCAATGGCGATGCATTGCAGCACCATGAACTCGAACATGCCCTTGTAGATCGTCAGAAGCGACCACTCCTTCACTACCTGCTTGAGGTAATAGGCGGACATCGCCACCGGCGGCGAGAGATAGGCAGTCTGCATGGTCACGGCGACCAGGGACCCGAACCACACCATGAAGAGATCTTCCGGTATGCCGAAGGACTTGGATAACTCCGGACGCAGCGCGTCCACCACCGGGTAAAAAATCGGCAGGAACACCAGGATGATCGCCGGCCACTCGAACGGCCAGCCGAGCAGGAAGATGAGCACGATCACGAACGCGAGCATCACGATCCCCGGCACCGGCAACGACACCATCGCGTCGGTGACCCAGTTCGCGGTCCCCATGCGCGCGAACACCGCGCCGAAGATGTTGGAGGTCACCGCGAGCAGCAGCACCATGCTCGAGGTCAGGGTCGCGCTCACGACCGCCTGCTTGAGGCCGGCATACGTCAGGCGCCGGTAGACGACTGCGAGGATCAAGGCACCGAGGGCGCCGATGCCCGAAGCCTCGGTCGGGGTGGCGAGGCCGGCCAGGATCGAGCCCAGCGTGGCGGTAATCAGCAACAGAAGCGGGAGCACGCCGATCACGACTTCCTTGGCGATCACCACGATGTCGGTGACGCGCTCTTCCTTCGGCACCGGCGGCCCGAGCTTCGGATTGATGAAGCTGCGGGCGACGAGGTAGACGAGATAGATGCCGGCCAGCAGGAAGCCGGGGCCGAAGGCGGCCGAATAGAGGTCGGCCACCGACACGCCGAGCACCGGCCCCATGACGATCAGCATCACCGACGGCGGGATCAGGATGCCGAGCGTGCCGCCGGCGGTGATCGCGCCGGCCGAGAGCTTGGCGTCGTAGCCGGTCTTGATCATGATCGGCGCGGCCATGATGCCGAGCACGGTGACCGCGGCGCCGACGATGCCGGTGGCCATGGCGAACACCGCCGAAGTCACGATGACCACGATGTAGAGCGAGCCGCGGATTGGCGCGAGCACCATGCGGAAGGCGGAGAACAATCGCTCCATGAGCCCCGCCTGCTCGGTGATGAAGCCCATGAAGATGAACAGCGGTACCGCGGCGAGCAGCTCCTCCTTCATCATGCCGATGGTCTGGAAATAAGCCAGGCTGAACACCACGTTGCCGAGCGACAAGTAGCCGAAGGTGAGAGCGAGGAACAGCAGCGTGAACGAGATCGGCACGCCGATGAAGATGGCGCCGATCATGACGATCAGCATGACCAGCCCGATTGCGATATCGGGGCTCATATCTCGATCTTCTCCTTGTGCTCGAGCACGACGCCGGTGCGCGCGGCGTAGAAGCTCTTGATCAGCTCGGACACGCCCTGGATCAGCAGGAACACGCAGGTGAGCGGCACCACCGACTTGTACGGCCACAGGATCGGGCGCCACGGCGTCTGCTCGGAGGTCTCCATGATGTCGAAGGCGTACCAGGCCTCGCCGCCGCTGATGACCAGCAGCATGAAGATCGACGGGAAAAAGAACACGATGTACGAGGTGGCATCGATGATGCCCTTGGTCTTCACCGACCACTTCTCGTAGAAGAAGTCGGTGCGGATGTGGGCGCCCTTGTGCAGCGCGAACGCAGCACCGAGCATGAAAATCGTGCCGTAGAACATGTAGGTGAGGTCGAACGACCAGATCGTCGGCGCGTGGAACACGTAGCGCGCGAACACCTCATAGGCGACCACGGCCACCAGCGGCACGTTGAGCCAGGCGATCCAGGTGCCGGTGGCGTCGGTGAACTTGTCGATCATGCGGACCGTCTTGATCAGGCCCGGCGATGGTGCGGCCATTGCGCCCTCCCCTTTAAAACTAAACGGGGGCGGATCCTCCGCCCCCGTTCCCAAACCGTACCACTATTTCTTCTTCGCCTCCGCCTTGTCGGCCGGCGCCTTGGCGTCGCCCGCCGCTTTCTCGGGCCAGTAGTAGTTGGCCGCGAACGAGTAGGGCGGGAAATAGAAGCGCTTCGCCGGCACGACCACCGAGGCGTACTGGCGCTGCGAGTCGAGCACCCGCTTGAAGAACGGGTTCTTGGCGCTCTCCTCGGCGGCGAGCTTGTCCCACTCCTTCAGGAACGCGACCAGGATGTCCGGCGGCGTGCGCAGGATGCGCACGCCGTGTTTCTCCTGGAGCTCCTTGATGGCGTCGGCGTTCTGCTTCTGCCACTTCGCCCACCAGATGACGAAGGTTTCGGCCGCGACCGATTTCAGCATTTCCTGGTGCTCGGGCTTCAGGCCCTTCCACACGTCGCCGTTGAACACCACCTCGCCGATGGTCACGTTCTCGTGCATGCCGGGCGTGTAGTGGTATTTCCAGACGTTCTGGAACCCGAGCCGCAGGTCCTCCACGCCGCCGACCCATTCGGCGCAGTCGATCACGCCGCGCTGCGCCGACGGGATGATCTCGCCGCCAGGCATGTTCACGGTGGTCATCCCCATGCGCTGCCAGATCTCGGCGGCCATGCCGGTCTGGCGGCACTTCATGCCCTTGAAGTCGGCGAGGTTCTTGATCGGCCGCTTGAACCAGCCGAAGGCCTGCGGACCCGAAGGCAGGATCGGGATCCAGTGCAGGTTGAGCTTCAGCTCTTTATTGAAGAACTCCTGCGCGAGGTCGATGCCGCCGCCGTGGTGCATCCAGCCCAGCGCGTCGATCATGTCCATGCCGAAGGTGCCGCCCGGGCCGCCCGTGAAGAGGATCGCGGTCTTGCTCTTACCCACCCAGTAGCCCGACCACGAGTGCGCGCCGTCGAGCACCTTCTTGTGCGTGGCGTCGAGCACTTCGAACGCGGGTACGACCTGGCCCGCGGGCATCGCGTCGATCTTGAGCGAGCCGCCCGAAACCTTGTTGAGGCGCTCGGCGAAGTAGGTGAAGTTCTCGTACAGCGTCAAGCTCGCAGGCCAGGTGGCCTGCATCTTCAGCGTAGTGGACTGCTGCGCCTGCGCTGCGGTCGCGAAGCTTGCGACGCAGGCGAGCGCAATTGCGGAACGCGCGAACAGCCTCATGCTAGCCCTCCTCCTCAGGTTTGGTTTCGCAAGGCGAAATGCAGCCTACCACGGTTCGCCGGGACGCGGTCAACGGAAATGCGATCACTCACCCTTGCCCTTCCCTGACGCTGCCGGCTTCTTCTGCTCCGGGAAATAGTAGTTCGCGGCGAACGAGTACGGCGGGTACATGAAGCGCTTGGCCGGCACCACCTTGGACGCGTACACGCGCTGCGACTCGAGCACCTTCTTGAAGAACGGATCCTTGGCCGACTCCTCGGCCGCCATCTTGTCCCAGGTCTTCAGGAACTCGATCAGGATCTCCGGCGGGGTGCGCAGGATCTGGGTGCCGTGCTTGGTGCGCATCTCCTCGATCGCGTCGGCATTCTGCTTCTGCCATTTGATGCCCCAGCGCACGAACGTATCGAAGGTGGAGGAGCGCACTGCATCCTGCTGCGCCGGCGTCAGCCCCTTCCAGACGTCGCTGTTGATGATGACCTCGAGCATCGAGTTGCTCTCGTGCATTCCGGGCGTGTAGTGGTACTTCCACACCTGCGGCAGTCCGAGGCGCAGGTCCTCGATGCCCCCGACCCATTCGGCGCAGTCGATCACACCGCGCTGCGCCGAGGGCACGATCTCGCCGCCCGGCATGTTGACCGTCTGCATGCCCATCTTCTGGAAGATCTCGGCCACGATGCCGGTCTGGCGGCACTTCATGCCCTTGAAGTCGGCGAGGTTCTTGATCGGCCGCTTGAACCAGCCGAAGGCCTGCGGGCTCGCGCCGCCGACGGGGAACGCCACCACGTTCAGCTTGAGGATGTCGCGGTAGAACTCCCAGTAGAGGTCCATGCCGCCGCCCTCGTAGAGCCAGCCCAGGAAGTCGAAGTGGTCCATGCCGAAGGGGCCCGCCGGCGTGGCCGAGAAGAGCGTCGCGGACTTGTTCTTTCCGACCCAGTAGTACGCGACGCCGTGACCGCCGTCGAGCACCTTCTTGTGCGTGGCATCCAGGATCTCGAACGCCGGCACCACCTGGCCGGCGGCCATGGCCTCGATCTTGACCTCGCCGCGCGTGAGCTTGTCGACGCGCTCGGCGAACATCCTGAAATTGTCCTGCAGCGTGAGGCTCGCGGGCCAGGTGGACTGGAACTTGAGGTTCTTCGCTCCGCCCTGCTGGGCCGGCTGCTGCGCGAGCACTGCCGTCGCGCTCGCGAGCGCCACGCCAAGCGCCGCCGCGATCATCTTGATGCGCATGTCTCCTCCTCCGTCTTCGATCGTTGAGAAAGGGAGGATGCCCGCGCGAAGGCGGAGCCGATTCCTCCTGTGCTTTCTGTCCAACCTCCGTGGGGGGAACGATCATAATCCTGCCCCATGAAGCTTGCCAAGCTGGAGACCCTGCGGCTCGCCGAATTCCCGAACCTCGTCTGGCTGCGCCTGCACACCGACGAAGGCTCTAGCGGGCTGGGCGAGACCAGCTACGCCGCGCAAAGCGTCGAGACCTTCCTGCACGAGTACATCGCGCCACGCGTACTGGGGCGCGACCCGCTCGCCATCGAGTCGCTCGCCCGCAGCATCACCCCCTACGTGGGCTGGCGCGCGTCAAGCGTCGAGACGCGCGCGGCGTCGGCATTCGACCTCGCGTTGTGGGATCTCTACGGCAAGGTGACCCAGCAGCCGCTCTATCAGTTGCTCGGCGGCGCAAGCCGCGAGCGGGTGCGCACCTACAATACCTGCGCGGGCTATCGCTACATCCGCGCCGCCGGCGGGCAGAGCACGCAGAACTGGGGCCTGGATGGGAAGTCGCAGGGCCCGTACGAAGACCTCGACGCATTCCTGCATCGCGCCGACGAACTCGCGCAGTCACTGCTCGAGCAGGGCATCACCGGGATGAAGATCTGGCCGTTCGATCCGTTCGCTGAAGCGAGCGACGGGCAGTACATCTCGGGCCCCGATCTGGAGAAAGGACTCGAGCCTTTCCGCAAGATTCGCGCGGCGGTCGGCAATCGCATGGACATCATGGTGGAGTTCCATTCGCTGTGGCGCCTGCCGCCCGCGCAGAAAATCGCGCGTGCGCTCGCCGAGTTCGACACCTTCTGGCACGAGGACCCGATCCGCATGGACAGCCTCGCGCTGCTCAAGCAGTACGCGCCGCATTCGAAGGCGCCGATCTGCGCGAGCGAGATCCTCGCCGGGCGCTGGAGCTTCAAGGACCTGCTCGAGACCGGCGTCGCGGGCGTCGTCATGTTCGACCTTGCCTGGTGCGGCGGGATCAGCGAGGCGCGGCGCATCGCGGCCCTTGCCGACGCGTGGCAACTGCCGGTGGCGCCGCACGACTGCACCGGACCGCTGGTGTACGCCGCCTCGGTGCACTTCTCGATCTGGGCGCCGAACGCGCTGATCCAGGAATCGGTGCGCGCCTTCTACACCGGCTGGTACAACGAGCTCGTG